>Ga0334892_1000415_pt1 | contig 54754 bp, 53 predicted proteins | sample GraSluR3_MG_4_FD_207213 | JGI IMG/M metagenome (GOLD analysis project Ga0334892, IMG submission 207213) | Sludge microbial communities from methane-producing bioreactor in Wageningen University, Netherlands - Granular Sludge_15_04-R3 | ecosystem: Engineered > Bioreactor > Anaerobic >...
TGATGTCCGTCGCGGTCGTACAGAGATCCTGGCTGCATTGTTTGCCCCCAGGGTGAAGGCCGCAGAGTTGGAGCCGCATGTCTATCAGTACGAGCAGAGCAGAGCGGTTGAGCATCTCTTTCAGGTGGCAGCCAGTTTGGATTCCATGGTGGTGGGCGAGGCGCAGATTCTTGGCCAGATGAAGGAGGCCTACCGCATTGCGGCCAAAACCGGCGGCACCGGACTTGTTTTGAACAAGCTGCTGCACAAATCTTTTTCCGTGGCCAAACGGGTGCGTACCGAAACACGCATCGGTGCAAGTGCGGTTTCCATCAGCTATGCAGCGGTGGAACTGGGTCGTAAAATTTTTGGCGATTTGACCAATAAGCGGGTCTTGCTCATTGGTGCCGGTGAAATGGCAGAGTTGGCAGCCGAGCACCTGCTCAACCAGGGGGTGGCCTCGGTTGTGGTCGCCAACCGCACCCTGGAGCGCGCAGTCAGCCTGGCCAGACGTTTTCGTGGCAGCGCCATTGCCCTGGCTGAGTTGCAGGGACAGCTGCAGCATGTGGACGTGATAATCAGCTCCACCGGTGCCTCGGAGCTGATCCTGCGCAAGGAGGATGTGCGACGGGTGATGCGCGGTCGCCGCAACCGGCCGCTCTTTTTCATTGATATTGCCGTGCCCCGCGATTTAGATCCAGCCATCAACGAGCTGGATAATGTCTACCTGTACGATATCGATGATCTGCAAGGGGTGATCGAGCTGAATCGGGCCGATCGCGAACGGGAGGCGGTCAAGGCAGGTCGTATCATCGCAGAAGAAGTGCTCAAGTTCGAACGCTGGCTGGAAAACATGGCCTCGACCCCCACCATTATCCAGCTGCGGGACCTGATGGAAGATATTGTCCGCAGCGAGGTGGACAAAACTGCTGGCCGCATTGGGGCAACCAGCATGCTCCAGCAGGAGGCCTTGGAAAAGATGGCCCTGGCCATTGCCAGCAAGATGCTCTACCATCCGCTCAAGTACCTGAAAGCAGAGGATCACTGCCTCAGTTTGGAGGAGCGTATTCATACCGTGCGCGCCGTCTTTGATCTGGACGAGGTAGCTGAACAGGCGCAACCTGGAGGGCCATCCCATGCATGACGAGCGTTTGCTTATTTTGGAAGAAGAAGTGCTGTTGGTGCGCCATTCCGGCGAGATTCCCGAGGTGGCTCTGCATGCAAGCCTTTATTATCTGCAGGAGGATGAAGAGGGCCCGCAACTGCTGTTAAGCGCCGAAGAGGAGCAATTGCTGGAGCAGGCTGCAGCTGAGCGCTACGAAGAGATTATTCGGCGCGACCTCGACCTGGCCAACCGGGATTTGCGCCTTTTCCGCGGCATTCGCCGCGCCGAGGAGAACTGGCGGCGCTATGTCCGTTTTTGCGAAAAGAGCTGCATCAATACAGACCCTCTCAGGCAGGAGGCAGGCCGGGCCCTGCGCGCCTATCTCGAGCAGGAATACAGTGAGGTGGCAAGGGGACAGCGCAGCCCGTCGGTAAACTGCCCACAGGAAACAGTGCGGGCCCTGGCCGCTGCTTTGCAGCTGCGGCCAGAGGCATTGCCCGCAGGCTGGGAATGCCTCTGCACAGAAAAGTAGACTTCAATACCAACGAAGGTTGCAACTGTTCGCCAGCAAGTTGGCATAGTATCGGCAGCGTAAAAGCCGGGTAGCCTAAAAGGAGGTTGCCGCCTCGCCTACTATCCCCCCTTCAGCTTCATTTTCTGCCCTGACGGAGCAGCGCGAGTGCAGATGCACGCAACCAGGATGACTGGTTACTCGCCCACACCTTGTGGGCGAGTGGTTGTGCACCTTTTTGTATATCTTTCAGTATATCTTCCAGCGAACATCAATGCCGGAAGGAGCGCCTGCCGGTGAACATCATGGCCACGGGTGGGTCGGCCTGGTTGCAGGCCTCAATGGATTCAAAATCGCGGATGGAGCCGCCTGCCTGCAAAATAGCGGTGACACCTGCGCGGATGCCCACATCTGCGGCATCGCGGAAGGGGAAAAAGGCGTCTGAAATCATTACCGAACCTGCCAGGCCAGCCTTGTCGTGTTGGACCTGGGCGTCGATCTGTTCTTGGTCACCACGGTTGCGTTGCCCCTGCTGTACCTCTGCTTTCATCTCCATATAGGGCAAACCAAAAGTGTCGAAGCACAGGGCATCGGCATAGTTTCGTTGCGCCTTGAGCACCGCGATTTCCGCTACTCCCACCCGGTCCTGCTCGCCTGCACCAATACCCACGGTGCAACCGTTTTTGACAAAGAGCACCGAGTTGGAGGTCACGCCATGCTCCACTGCCCAGCCAAAGAGCATGTCGTCAATCTCTTGGCTGCTGGGCTGACGCAGGCAGGCATAATCCTGTCCCTTGTAGTGTGTTGTGGCGGGAAGCAGGTCACTGGCTGTACGGATGCGGTTGAGTGCTGATTGCTGCACAATGATACCACCATCGATCAATGACTTGAAATCCAGAAAACGTGTGTGTTCATAGGCAGCCAGGCGTTCGATGGCAGCAATGCGCAGGATGCGCAGGTTTTTGCGACGGGCGAGGATGTCCAACACGCCCTCTTCATAATCTGGGGCACAGACCACCTCCAGGTAGTTGGCGGCCATGAGTTCGGCAGTGGCGCGATCCAGCGGCCGATTGACCACCACAGCACCACCAAAGGCTGCGATGCGGTCGGCCCGATTGGCACGGCTGTAGGCTTCAGACAGGTTCATGCCCAGGGCAGCACCACTGGGGTTGTTGTGTTTGAGAATGACCGCTGCTGGTGTATCCATCAGGTATTTGAGGATATTGAGGCCATTGTCCACATCGGTGAGATTGATTTTGCCTGGATGTTTACCCACCTGCGGCATGTCGGCCTCGCGCAACGCACTGACCAGCCCCCGGCCAGGTGCGATGAACTGGCAATCGCCCAGGATGAGGTTGCCATTCACCAGTTCGTAGAGGGCTGCTTCCTGGTCCGGATTTTCACCGTAGCGCAGACCGCGCTCTTCCAGCTTGCCCTGTTCATTCGGGATCGCCCATGTTTTCTTGCGATAGACCAGGGTCTCTTCACCTAGAGTGATGCGCATCTCCAGGGGAAAGGAGTCGCCCAGCAGGGTGGAATACATCTTTTTCAAATCGCTCATTGCAAGGCCTCAAAAAGGACGTTTGTAAGGGTTCAGCGCAACAGAGTGGCAGGATCATGTAGCAGGCTGTGGGCGTACATACCGTGTGGATCGCTCTTTTCCAGTAAAAAAGCGTAGCGACTGTACACGTTGCTCTGCAGCACCTGGGTAACAGGGTGGGATTGGCCCAGCCAGGCTCCCAGTCGTGTTTGCAGGCTGGTGCCAACCAAGGAGAATTGTTCCAGGAAGGAGGTACTCTGACGCAGGTAGATGGTGTTTTCCTGTGGCACTTTGGCTAGTTTGGCAGCCACGGTCACGGCTTCTTCCAGGCCGCCCAAGCTGTCGACCAGACCGAGCTGCAGGGCGGTGGCACCGTCCCATACCCGGCCTTCGGCAATGCGCTCCACCTCGGGCACGGTTTTTTTACGACCTTCGGCAACCACTTCCAAAAAGCGGCGGTAACCATGGTCCACATTCATCTGGAAGGCAGCCTCGTCTTCTGGGCTCATACCGGTGGTGAGATTGGCGGGCAGTGCCACACTGCCCGCGCTGAGGCCATCACCATACACACCAATGCGCGCAAGAGAATGTTCAAAGGTGGGGACAGCCCCGAAAATACCGATGGAGCCGGTCAGGGTGGCAGGAGAAGCCACGATGTGATCGGCATTGGCTGCCAGCCAGTAGCCGCCGGATGCAGCCAAGGCCCCCATGGAAACCACCACGGTTTTGCCTGCCTGTCGGGTTTGCACCAAGGCTTGGCGAATGAGTTCCGAGGCAAAGGCGCTGCCACCGCCGGTGTTGAGCCGCAAGACCACGGCCTTTATTGTTTTGTCTTTGCGTGCCTTCTCAATCAGGGCCAGGAGCGGTTCCGAGCCGATCTGACCGACAGCACCCTTACCCTGCACAATGTTGCCCGAGGCATTGATAATGGCGATCTGTGCTGTGGCGCCCTGGCTACCGCTGTAGGACGGGGTGAGGGTTTGCAGGTACTGGCCAAAAGATACAGCCTTAAACTCCTGCTGGTCGCTGCCTGGACCCACCATCTGCCGCAAGTCTCGCAGCATTTCGGGCCTGGTTTTGAGTGCATCGACCAACCCCATGTCAAGGGCGGTCTGGGCGCGGTTGCCGCCGGCTGCCCTGAGACTGGTGTTTCTGTTGAGGATACGGCCCTGCAGGACAGGTGTATCAAGTGTGCGTTCCCGGGCAACATCTTCGCTGTACAGGTTCCAGAGATTTGTTAGCCAGGCCTGGCTGGCCTCCCGGTCGGCCGGCGACATATCGTTGCGGATCAATGGTTCAACGGCGCTCTTGTAGGTGCCAACCCGGAAGATATGCATGTTGACTGCCAGTTTGTCCAGTAGCTCCTTGATGTAGAACTTGAAGAGGGCCAAGCCGCGCACATCCACCGCGCCCATGGGATTGAGCCAGATCTGGTCTGCCCGGGAAGCCAGGTAGTACTGCGCTTGATCGAAACTGTCGCCCAGGGCGATGATCTGCTTACCTTGGCTTTTGGCCAAGCTCAGGGCTGCGCCCACCATCTGCAACTGATCCAGACTGGCTGCCCCCAGTTTGTCTAGATCAAGCACCAGGATTTTGATACGCGCATCAGTGGCAGCGGCCTTGATACCGTCCAGGAGATCCTGCAGAAAGACCTCCTCTTCCAGGGGAATACCAAGCAGCCTGTTGACTGGTTGCGCCAGGGGACGCATGAGCGAGCGTTCCTCGACAATATTGCCCTTTGGGCTGATCACCAGGGCACTACCTTCGGGGATGTTGATGGATGGCGTGTAGAAGAGGCCAAAGAGCATGATGACCAGTATGCTCAGAAAAAGGAGATTGGCCAGTACCGTGGTACCAACCCGGACAAAGCTCCATATCAGGCGGAAGGGTAGAAAAAGCAGGGCAAGGAGACGTTTCATAAAGACGTGCCAGAAAAGAGGATATGGGAATCGGTGTATTGGTGCATCTGTATAACGCCATGCCCTTTGTGCTGGCATGGAGCGGCACGGCCTTTTTTCGTGATTGTTGTGGAGTTTGAGTGGTGCAGCCACTCTGGCCAGGATGAAAAAGCTTCAACTGGCAGGCACCATACCACGCTTGTTACAGCAGGAAAACCCCGGAAGTAAAATTGCTTTTCTGTTTGACGGTACTACAGCTGAAATTGTCTTGACCAGTTCCCGACTGCTTGGGTAGTCTTATCCTGTTTGTTCTGGTGGGTGCAGCATGGGTGCGGAGGGTTTTTCCCAGCTTGCTGCTCGCCTGTGTAAACGGTACATATACGTTGCTTGAGAGCTTATAAGAGCCCTTAAGAGACCAGCCAAGCGTTGCTGTTCACTGTGTTGTCAGGAGGAACTTTATGTCACACCTATCTATGTCCCACATGATTTTTGGGGCTGCTGTCCTGGCCCTGCTCAGTTTGAGCACTGGCTGTTCGCAGCGAATGTATGGCGCGGTACAGTTTGAATCATTACCTGCCGGGGCAGAGGTAGTGAACCTGAGGGATGATGCCACCTTGGGCCTCACGCCCATCCTTGTCACCTGGGAGAGCAGCAGTGGTGAGCCCGAATATGTGACAGTGCAAATGCGCAAGGCTGGCTACCTTGAGGAGATCACCTCGTTTTGGCTCAATACCCGCCACAAATCCCGGGAAGCGGCCCAGGCCGAGCCGCAGCCGATCAATGTCATTCTGAAAGCAAGGAAATAACCATGCAACAATACGTCTTCCATAGTGCAAGCGGCAAACGCTATCTGCCTTTTCTTGTCATGCTTGTGATCATGACCCTGCTCAGCGCCTGCGGCAGCAGGGCGGTGCCGGTTCGTTTCAAGGTGAACTCGGCACCAGAAGGAGCCTACGTGCTCTATCAGATTCAGGCGACTGGAGCTGATTGTGCCGGTAAATGGGTGTATCTTGGCAACACCCCGTTGCAGGGAATGTACCAGTTTAACATTGATCAACTCCGGAAAAATGACAAGATTGCCCTGCGGGTCATGCAGCAGGGTTATATGGATCAAACCAAGGAATGGACCGGCTCTTCCTTTTACGAGGAGGCCAAGGGCAAGGGAGTTATTTTCTGGACGCCTGCAATGATTCCAGCCGGGGTGAAATAATCGGGAGGACTTTGCCATGCTGGTTGATGGCCGGCCGTATCGCTCGATCTGGTCTGCTGCAGACAGGGAGGGAGTGGAGATCATCGATCAGACCCTGTTGCCCTTTGTCTTCCGGGTGGTGCGTTTGGCCACCCTGGCCGATGCAGTCCATGCCATCCGGGATATGCAGGTGCGGGGCGCACCCCTGATCGGTGCCACTGCCGCCTATGGTATCTGGCTTGGCCTGCGGGATGGGCTCACTGAGGCGCATCTGACTGCCATGGCCGCAGAGCTGGTTGCCTGCCGGCCCACGGCAGTGAATCTGCGTTGGGCAGTGGAGCGGATGCTGGCCCACCTTGTACCCCTTCCCGAAGGGGAACGACGTGCCGCCGCCTTGGCCGAGGCAGAACTCATTTGTACGGAGGATGTGCGCACCAATGAGGCCATTGGTCAGCATGGCTTGAAGCTCATTGAAGAGATCTGGCACAAAAAGGGAAAACAGGGCACAGTCAACCTGCTCACCCACTGTAATGCCGGCTGGTTGGCTACAGTGGATTGGGGCACAGCCCTGGCCCCGGTGTATGCTGCGGCGGCAAAGGGCATCCCCATGCACGTGTGGGTGGATGAAACCAGGCCCCGCAACCAGGGCGCCTCATTGACCGCATGGGAACTTGGTAAGGCGGGCATTGCCCACCAGCTTATCGTTGATAATGCAGGCGGTCATCTCATGCAGCATGGCATGGTCGATCTGTGCATTGTCGGCTCCGACCGCACCACCGCCTCTGGTGATGTCTGCAACAAAATCGGCACGTATCTCAAGGCCTTGGCCGCACAGGCAAACAAGGTACCCTTTTATGTGGCTCTGCCTGGCTCCACCGTGGATTGGCAGCTGCACAACGGGGTGGCAGACATTCCCATAGAGGAGCGCAGTGAAAACGAAGTTCTCTTTATGCAGGGCAGGGATGAACAGGGTACTGTGCGGCGGGTAGCCATAGCGCCTACGCAAACCCGGGCTTTAAATCCTGCCTTTGATGTCACTCCAGCGCATTTGGTGAGCGGCTTGATCACCGAGCGCGGGCTGTGCGCGGCCAGCCAGGAAGGGTTGCGGCAACTGTATCCGGAACAGGTGCATGACTGAACTGGGCGAACAAGAGCAGCGCCAGGCCCTTTTGGCAACAGCCCTGGCCATGAACAACCTGGGGCTCAACCAGGGTTCATCCGGCAATCTCAGCCTGCGGATGCAAATCGGTATGCTCATCACCCCGTCGGCCTTGCCCTATCACCGCTGTTCGGCAGAGGACATGGTGTTGGTCGCTTGGGATGGCGTGGTGCAGGGCAGTAATCGGCAGCCTTCTTCGGAATGGCGTATGCACTACGATATCTATCGTGTTCACAGGGAGGCGCAGTGCATTTTACATGCGCATGCGCCCTGGTGCAGCACCCTGGCCTGCCTGGAACGTGGTATCCCCGCCCAACACTACATGGTTGCCCTGGCCGGAGGAGAAGATATCCGGTGCACACCCTATGCACCTTTTGGCACGCAGGAACTCTCCGATGCTGCGCTTGCCGGTTTGCAGGACCGCACTGCCACGCTTCTGGGGCATCATGGCCTTGTCTGTTATGCGGAGACTTTGGATCAGGTCTTGGCTTTGGCCTGCGAGGTGGAATTTTTGGCCAGGGTGTATGGACAAAGCCTACAGATCAGCCACACGCTACCCCTTTTGCCAAAAGAGGCCATCCAGCCGCTGGTGGCTCGCTTTAGCGCGTATAAAAATCTGAGTAAAAAATAAAGAGCTGCCTGTCCTTGCCCACCTTTGCTATGGATCGTTACATCCTCCATGGAGTAGAGATGTATGGCAAGCACAAGATTTCCGCATTTGCTTCCATCCGTAAACAACTTGAATTGACCCTCATCATGCGCATTATTGTGTTCCTGCTTGCCATCTTGCTCTGTGCCACAACAGCCCAGGCCAAGATCCCGGCTACACCGATTATGACCCTCTACCGTTTCAATGGCCCGACCAGTATCCCCTACTATGAAATTGCCTCGTTCCGCCAAAAAGGGCCTGTTGCTCCTGCCGGTAGCCTGGCCCAGGGAACTTCTGTGGCGCCCTGTCTGGTGGTGGCGGGGGGAAAACCGCTCACCGATGCGCGTGGTGTACCCTATGTGGGTTTTCAGGTGATTGTTGATGCCCGCACTGCCACGCCGGCCTCAGCTGCGCGCTTTGTGGCTGCCCGGCAAGAACGGCAGGGGATGTTGGTCAACAACCACCACTGTTCGGCTGATGTGCGCCATGTGCTCGATGTGCGCAACCTGTACGATATGAGCAAGCCACCGCTTTTTGATCCGCCTTCTGTTGCAGCGCCCCAGGCAAAACGACCGGCACCGACCAGCAGTGCAGATCACATTGTGCGCGCCTTCCATAACTCCTCCTACTGCAGCGGGGTCAACCGCCGGCTCACCAACCGCCGCGCTGCCCTGCACGCTGCCTGGGAAGGCTTCATGCGTGAGGGCCGCAAACATTGGCCCCAGGAGCTTTTGGAGCGCGCCCGCCACCTGGACTATACGATGCGTACCGCCCTTTTCGAGGGCCATCTGGAACGTGGCTGTAATGCTTATGGCGCCTGCGAGCGCAACATTGTTGCCCTATCCATCCGTAACCGTGGTCGTGAATCGTGCCTGCAGCGCCAGGGATGTACAGCGCCAGGGGATTTTGTCGGCGTGGCCAGCGCTGTGTCGCAATACAATATCTGGGATGAGTATCTAACGCAGATTTCCGGGCTGACCAGCTGTTTTTTGCGCGATGACCTTGCTGGACCAGGCAGAACCAGTGGGCGTGACTCTGCCCGGTTACAGCAGCTGTACAGGCAGAACGTGGCTGATGTGGAGCGTATCCTCTATGGCGATGATCGCGATCTGCAGCAGATCTTTCCCAACAATAGCCTGGCAGATCTCAAGGGCTTGAAGCATTACTACCATGCTCCTGCCATGGGCAAGTGTTTTCCCCAATATCAACGCATCGAGTACATGTCTGGCGCCGTGGCCCAGCGGGGCAGGGATTTTGCTCTGATCGCCGACACCCGTATCCAGGTGGGGAGCAAGATCGGGGACACGTACCGTTTCCGCAGCTTTCAGGTATACAGTGGCCCGCAACAAGATGAGGTACGGGTGGTTGACAACTATCCGGGTTTTGTGGTGGATGCGCGCCGGGTCACCCTGCAGGCGACCAGCCGTTGCACGCCCTATGGTATTCCGGCTGGCTGCAACTTTTCCACCATTGGCCGCTACCGGCGAACTCCCTCCTGGGTGAACAGCGGCCGGCCGCTTGCAGTGCAGTGCCGGGTGGTTAGCCGGGGCGAGCAATGCCAGGGCACAGCCACACCACAGACAGCCCGGGTCGGTGGGGCCTGCGATACTGAAATGCGGCCCTTTACCGGTATCAACTAGTACAGGGAAAATGTAGGTGGAATCAGGTACAGCCGCTTAAAAACAATCGCCAACCTTGGCGCGCATATAGTCGTTTTTCAGCATCACATACCGTTTCCAGGAGGCACGGAATTCTTCTACCTGCGCATCGCTGATCTCGCGTACCACCTTGGCCGGTGCACCCATAATGAGCGAGCGCGGAGGAAAGACTTTGCCGCCGGTGACCACCGAACCCGCAGCCACGATGGACTCCCGGCCAACAACCGCGCCATCCAGCAGGATGGCCCCCATGCCGATGAGGCACAGGTCTCCCACGGTGCAGCCGTGCAGAATTACCCGGTGACCGACCGTGACCTCAGAGCCGATGATGGTGGGATAACCATCGCTGTCGCTGCGTTCCTCGCCCTCGTGCTGGGTGATGTGCAGAATGCAGTGATCCTGGATATTGGTACGATCGCCGATGCTGATTCGGTGTACATCGCCACGCACTATCACCCCGAACCACAGGGACACATCTTCACCGAGCACTGCATCACCAATCAGGGTGGCATTGGGTGCAACCCAGCTGCCTTTGCCCACCTGGGGCTGGTACTGTTTGTAGGGCAGTATCATGATTCTACTCCTTGGTTGTATGTTTTTTGAGATTCCCCCTCTGACAGTGCAAGGCCAGCCATCATCTGGGGGATGCGGGCAATGCTCTCGTGGTCATGCCTGGCCATTATGGCCACGAGCTGCCCCCGGAACATGACACCGATGCGGTCCGACAGGGCCAGGGCTTCGGCGAGATCACCGGTAACCAGCAGAATGCCCGCCTGTTCCCGAGCCTGGAGCAGTAAACGCCACACCTCTTCTGCTGCGGCTATATCCAGTCCCTGGGTGGGTTGCTCTGCTACGATCAGGCGTGGTTTGCGGTAAAATTCCCGGGCAAGCACCAGTTTTTGCAGGTTGCCGCCGGAAAGCTGCCAGGCATGGGTGCTGCTGTCCTGTGGGCGGATGGCAAAGTCTTGCAGGAGCTTATCCAGCTTGTCTTTGGCCATGTTTTTGTCCAGCCAGGGCCCCTTGCTGAAAGTGTGGCGGGTGGTGAGCAGAAAGTTGTCCAAGAGATCGAGCCCTGGGCAGGTGGCCAAGCCCTGCCGGTCTTCGGGTATATAGCTGAGGCTGGTTTCCGTTTGTCTGGCCGCGTAAAAGTCGGCCCAGTCCTGTCCTAAAATTCGCACTGCTCCCTCTTTTGGGGGAAGTAGGCCACAGATGTTTTCCACCAGGGCCTTTTGCCCGTTACCAGCCACGCCCACCAAACTGAGCAGCTCGCCCTGGCGCAGTTCCAGGTCCACCTGCTCAAGTCCGTTGCCGCCCAGTCCCTGCACCTTGAGCACAGTTTGCCGGGGCTCCAGTTCTTCGCGCTCTACCTGCAGCAGCACCGGCCGTCCCACCATGCGCCGCGCCAGCTCTGCAGGGACGAGATCAGCAGCAGGGCTGAGCTGGTCAATGATTTCCCCCTGCTTGAGGATGGCGATGTGGTCGGCAATACAGAGCACCTCCTCCAGTTTGTGACTGATAAAAACAATGGCTTTGCCCTGGGCCGCCATCTCCCGCATGGTGGTAAAGAGATTTGTCGCCTCGGCCGGAGTGAGCACAGAGGTGGGTTCGTCGAAAATAAGCAGATCGCTTTTGCGGAAGAGCAGCTTGAGAATCTCCACCTGTTGCTTTTCCCCCATGGACAGGGTACTAACGCGCGCGTTTAATGCAAGTGGAATGCCGTATGCCCGGGCAAGTTCGGCAATCTGTCGTTTTAGTGCGCTGCGCTTGAGCCAAAACCCCTGGCTTTGGCCCAGAACGATATTTTCCAGCACGTTCATCGCTTCCACCAGCTTGAAATGCTGGTAGACCATGCCAATGCCGCATTGAATGGCCTTTTCCGTGCTGGAGAGCACCACCTGCCTGCCGTTCAGCAGGATGCGGCCGCTATCCGGCTGCAGCTGCCCGGCCAAAAGAGACATCAGGGTGGATTTGCCCGCGCCGTTTTCCCCCAGAAGTGCCAGGATCTTGCCGGCGTGGATGTCCAGGCTGATGTTGTGGTTGGCCCGCACTCTGCCAAAGGATTTGCAGAGTGTGTCCAGTTGGATAAAGGGTACTGCGCCCTGCATCAGGTTTTCCGTTTACTGGTGGCCCGCGGAGAGCGGCTGGACAAAGCGGGATTCGCTGTCCCATGGGAAAAGAATCCAGGTGTCCTGGCTCACTTCGGTGATAAAGGTATCCACCAAGGGCCGGCCGGCAGGTTTGGCGTAGATTGTGGCAAAATGCGCCTTGGGTACGAGCTGCTTCACCAGTTTGGCGGTGCGGCCAGTATCCACCAGGTCATCCACCAGAAGCCAGCCCTGACCATCGCCCTCAAAGGACTTGAGCACCTCGGCCTCGCCTTTTTTGTCTTTCCAGTCGTAGCTGGAAATGCAGATGGTGTCCACCAGATGGATGTCCAGTTCGCGGGCAATAATGGCCGCCGGCACCAAGCCGCCGCGGGTGATGGCGATAATACCTTTGAAATATTCCAGGTTGAGCAGCCGCCAGGCCAGGGCCTTGGCGTCCCGGTGTAGCTGTTCCCAGGAGATGGGGTAGGTTTTTTTATAGTGCTCTGACATGGGCTGTTCTCCAGAGATTCTTCAGTTGCGGTAGCAATCAGGATGAGGGTTCGATATTGGTGCCCAGGGCAGCTGGGGCCTGGGTGCCTCGCTGCCAGGAGGAAAAGAGCAGTACCGCCACGGTGAGCGCATAGGGCAGCATGAGCAACAGCGAAGAGGGTAGAGTGGTGCCTCCGGCCTGCAGGCGTAGCTGCAGGGCCATGATGCCGCCGAAAAGATAGGCGCCAAATACGGCCCGACCCGGCCGCCAGAAGGCAAAGATTACCAGGGCCACTGCAATCCAGCCTCGTCCTGCTGTGAGGTTGTTGGTCCAGAGGTGGGTATAGGCCAGAGACAGGTAGGCTCCGCCCAGTCCCATAAAGAAGCCACCAATCAGAATGCCGCCCCAGCGATAGGCCGTGGCGTTCAAACCTGCGGCCAGCACTGCTGCCGGGGAGTGGCCCACAGCCCGCAGGCCCAGGCCAAAACGGCTGTGGCGGAACATCAGCCACAAACAGACGGGCAACAGGTAGGAGAGGTAAACGAGTGGATCATGGTTGAAAAACACCGGGCCCAGGAAGGGCAAATCAGCCAGACCAGGGATGGGCTGGGGAGAAAAGCCCGGGGCAGCCAGGCCAATGTAGGGTGTGCCCAGGTAGTTGGCTAAACCGGTGCCGAAAATAGTCAGGGCCAGGCCAGAGACCACCTGGTTACCCTGGAAAATCAGGCAGACCAGACCGTGGAGGGAGGCGGTGCAGAGGCCTGCCAGGCCGGCTGCCAAAAAAGCCAGCCAAGGTTGCCCGGTGAGCTGTGCAGTGATAAAGGCGCAGAAGCAACCCATCATCATCACCCCCTCCACCCCCAGGTTGAGCACGCCGGCTTTCTCGGTGATGATTTCTCCCAAGGTGGCGTAGAGGATGGGGGTACCCGAAACCACGGCCGCAGCCAAAAGGGGAATGAGCAGCTCGCTGTTCATGTTTGTCTCCGTACAACAATGCGATAGGAGAGGAAAAAACCACCGGCCAGTACGGTCATTAACATGAGGCCCTCCAGAATGGCACCAAAAGCCGCTGGTATCTGCAAATCGAGCTGCAGATTCTCCACTCCTGCGCGCAGTCCGGCTAATAAAAAGGAAGTGAGGGCAATGCCTGCCGGGTTGAGTCGGGCCAGCCAGGCCACCACGATGGCGGTGAAACCGTAGCCTACCATGATGGAGGGCTGCAGCCGGTGCACAGAGGCCGATACCTCGAGGAAGCCGGCCCAGCCGGCCAGGGCGCCGCTGAGCAACATGACCAGCACCACAAGAAAATTGTAGGGCATGCCCGCATAGCGGGCGGCCTGTACGTTGTCGCCGCTGGCCTTGATCTCGTAGCCCAGGCGGGTGGAACGGAAAAAGAGCCAGCAGAGTAGGCCAAGCAGTGCGCAGTGGACCAGGCCCCAGTGTATGCCACTGGTACCAATTGTGCCGAGGATGGCATTTTTGGAAAAAGCCGGCGTCATGGGAAAACCCGAGCTGTCGCGCCAGATGCCGTACACCAGAAAATCCAGTAGGAGGATGGCGATGTAGTTGAACATCAGGGTGACGATGATCTCGTTTGCGCCCAGCCACTGTCTGAAGATCGCGGGGATCATGGCCCAGAGTCCTCCGGCACTGCAGGCGGCAAGGATCATCATCGGCAAGAGGATAAACTTGGGTTGGGCACCAAAGGTGAGTGCTGCCCAAGTGGCACCAATGGCGCCCAGAGCGAACTGACCTTCGGCACCGATGTTCCATATCTGGAGGCGAAAGGCAATGGCCACACCAAGTGAGCAGAGGAAAAGCGGGATGGCCTTGAGCAGGCAGTCCTGCAGGGCCCAGGCAGAGCCAAAGGCTCCCATGACCAGTACACGGCAGCCCTCCAGTGGAGAGATACCCCTCAAGGCGAGGAGGAGGATGCTGAAGGCCAGGGCCACCAGCACTGCCCCGCACAGCACCAGGGCAGAGCGCCACAGCGGAGAGGGCTCCTGTCGTTTGGCTATACGCAGTAAAAAACCGTGCATGGCCGGAACCAAGGCTCAGGATATGCTTATTCGGTGGTGCCGACCACTCCCTGCACCAGCCAGTTCATGCTCAGCAGGTCACTATCCGGTGCAACCACGCCTTCGGCAATGCGCACTGTCCCGTTTTGATCCTTGATTGGGCCAACAAAAATTTTCTCGCTGCCAGCAATGATTGCAGCCTTTTTCGCCAGCACGTTTTTCTGCACCTCCTGGGGCACCATGGGGCCAAAAGGAGCGATATCCACTACACCCTCGGCCATACCCGGCCAGTCGGCCCGGGGCGTCCAACTGCCTGCACGCACCTCGGCAATGATTTTTTCGTAGTAGGGTAGCCAGTTCCAAACAGGTGCGGTCAAGTGGGCCCTGGGGGCAAATTTGGCCATATCAGTGTTGTAGCCAATGGAAAATACGCCCTTTTCCTGGGCAGCTTCTTGGGGCCCAGGGGAATCTTGGTGTTGAGTGATGACATCTGCACCCACATCCAGCAGCGATTTGGCCGCCTCCTTCTCTTTGACCGGATCGTACCAGGTTTTGGTCCAAACCACGCGCACACTGGCATCCGGCTGCACCGCCTGCACTCCCAGGGTAAAGGCGTTGATACCGCGGATTACCTCTGGGATGGGAAAGGCCGCCACATAACCGATCACCTTTGATGTACTCATGGATGCAGCCACCATTCCGGTAAGATAGCGGGCCTGGTAGATGCGGCCGAAGTAGTTGCCCATGTTCTTGGCGGTTTTGAAGCCAGAACAGTGCATGAAGATGGTGTTGGGGAACTGGTTGGCCACTTTGAGCATGGGATCCATGTAGCCAAAGCTGGTGGCAAAAATGAGGTCGTATTTTTTGCGGGCCATCTGCAGCATGACCCGTTCAGAATCCGGACCCTCGGGTACAGCTTCCACATACGAGGTGCTGATTCCAGGCATCTTATCCATGGCCTGGCGGGCGATGTCGTGGGCATAGGACCAACCACCATCGCCAATGGGCGACACATAGACAAAGCCGATTTTCAAATCCTTGTCAGTGGCAAGGCTGGGCTGGGAGAAAACGAACACAGCGAGCAAGGCGCAGAAGATGATATGGCTTGAGCGGAGGTGCAGGCGCATGGTGAACTCCTATGGTGGTATTGGGCGGCTTTGGGGAAACCGGACAACAGAGCCGCAGCTGGTAGACGATGCGCAATCATCGGCTTGTCTTTCTATACAAAAAGGCCAGTGGCTGTCAAACGAAAAGGCTTGGCTTCTTGGCTGGCGCTGAACTGTAGATGCTGGTAGAAAAAAGAACGGCATTCATCCTGACGGTGACTGATGTAGAGGATGGTGCAGAGGCGTTCAGCGGCGGCCTGTTCTAAAAAGTCGAGCAGGGCCTTGCGGTTGGCGCCATCAAGCCCCTGGGTGGGTTCATCCAGAAGGAGCAGGCGTGGGCCTTTGATCAGCGCCCGGGCCAAGAGCAACAGGCGCTGTTCGCCGTAGCTCAGGCGCCTAAAGGGTTTGCCCGCCTTGGCGGCAAGGCCCAACCAGCGCAGCCAGCGTTCGCCCAGCAGGCGCTGCTCGTTGCTGGGCCTGGTGTAGAGGCCTATGGAATCAAATAGGCCGGAGAGCACAATGGCCAAGGCTGTACCATTTACCCGGTGGTTGCGGTGCAGGTCGTTACTGACAATGCCCATGTGGCGTTTCAGCTCCCAAATGGATTCGCCGCTGCCACGCTTATGCCCGAAGATGTGCAGATCGTTGCTGTAGCTGAGTGGATGGTCGCCAGTAATCAGCTGCACTAGGGTGGATTTACCGCAGCCATTAGGCCCGGTGACCAGGGTGTGTTCACCCGGTCGGATCACAAGATCCAGTCCCTGGAACACCTCCACCTCACCATAACGGGCAAAGCCATTGCGCAGTTGCACCAGGGGCTGGGAATCAGCCGCGACCGCACTGCCTGCCTGGCTGTTCCGGGGGGCTTCCCGGTGCAGATCTTCCACCTGTACCTGGAACAGGGCTTGGCTGCGCGTTTTTGCCGGTTCCAGCAGGGGAGCAATTTCTTTGGCCGGGCCGCAGTGGCGCAGAACACCGTCTCGCACCAGGGCCAGGTGGCTGCACCAGCTGGGCAGATCTGCTGTGTCGCTGCAGAGAAAAAGGAGCGTCAGGCCGCGTGTATGCAGACGGGCGAGCTGCTGATCGAGCTCCCAACAGCTGGCCTGGTCCAGTCCATCAAAGGGGTGCTCCAGTACCAGGACGCGTACTCCCCTGGTCAACTCCTGCAGGATGGCAATTTTCCGCGCTTCCCCTGAGCTGAGGTTGCGGTAGCCTCGATCCAGCACCTGCTCCAGATTGAAGAGCCGGATCAGCTCTGCATGCACCTCCACATTGGTCAGAAAATTGCGGGCAGGTGTGCCTGGATCCAGGTGGTCGAGGAAGTCGGTATCGTCCTGGCGCAGTTCCTGTTCAAAGAGTTCTTGTTGCCGCACAAAGCTGACCAGCCCCAGATCCGGCGGCAGCAGGCACTCACCGGAGCGAACCACTGCCAGATTACCGCCCAGTACTGCGGTCAGCACATCCATGCCTGAGCCGGTGTCACCCAGAATGCCCCAGACCTCCTGTTCATGAACAAGAAAGTTGTCGATGAACAGGCCAGCAGCTTGCAGTTTGTGCAGGCGCAACAGCACCTTTTTTTGCCTGTCTGGGTGCATTTATTTCTGCCAGAGCCACTCTAAGGTGTAAGGAGAATCTGGGCCGCAAAATCCGTCACCCTCAACAAAACGCCAGCCTCGCTCCAGGGAGGCGATACGCTCCATGTCTTCCTGGTCGAGGCAAAGTTCTTGGGCCATGAAGTTTTCCTGCAAACGCTTTGGATTGACCGACTTGGGTATCACCACAGTATCCCGCGCAAGGGCCCAGGCAATGAGTACCTGCCCCGGACTGGCTTGATGTTTTTTGGCTACCTCAGCAATTACGGCATTGTTCAGCAGTACCGGTTCATCCGCCTTTTTCATCATCTTGGGACGGTCGCCGGAACCCAGTGGAGAGTAGGCGGTAACCAATATGTTTTGTTCACGGCAGAAGGTGAGCAGCTCCTGTTGCTGCAAATAGGGATGCAGTTCCACTTGGTTCATGGCCGGGGCTATACTCGCCTGCGCCAGCAGGTGTTCGATTTTGTGGCTGGTGAAGTTACTGGTTCCGATATGGCGGGTCAGCCCGGCGCGGACACACTCTTCCAGTGCCTGCCAGGTTTCCTGGACAGGAATGGCATCAGGCGAGAGCATTTCCTCTGGGCCACGGGCAAAGGCAATGCCCTTTTTGAAGTGAATGGGCCAGTGGATAAGATACAGGTCGAGATAATCCTGGCGCAGATCCAGCAGGGTTTTTTCCAGGGCAGGCCGTACCGCCTCCGGGCCATGGGAGTCGTTCCACAGCTTGGAGGTTAGCCACAGTTCCTGCCGGGGACCGTTGTAATTGACCAGGGCCTGACCTACCTCCTGTTCGTTGCCATAGATGGGTGCACAGTCAATGTGGCGATAGCCGATGCGCAGGGCCTCCTGCACGGCCGCGGTCACCTGGCCTTTTGCAGATTTCCAGGTGCCAAGCCCAAAGGCGGGAATGCGGTCTCCATTGACAAGGGTGAAGGTTTTCATGGCAGACTCCTTGTGTATGTTGATGAATGGGGCGGTACCTGGCCGGCCTGGTTAAAGAAAAAATCAGAGGTATAGCCCAATCAATATGCTGAAAATATACTGAATACTGAACCCATTGTAGGACATGGGAACATAGATCGTCAAACACTATGCTAACCATCGTACAGGTGCAGGAGCGGTGCAGGCCTATCCCTGGAACAGTTGGTGCAGCAGCTGGTACAGGAGTGGCAGAAAAATAGCGGGCAACATGTTGCCCATCCGGATTTTGATCACACCCAAGAGATTCATGCCAATGGCCACGATGAGTAAGCCACCGACCGCGCTCATGTTGGCCACGGTTGCGGCGGTCAAAAGGGGTTTGAGCAGGGTTGCGGCCATGGTGATGCTCCCTTGATAGAGCAGCACCGGCAGGGCGGAAAGGAGCACACCCGCACCCAGGCTGGAGGCAAAGACCACGGCAATAAGACCGTCGAGTGAGGCCTTGGCAAAGAGGGTCTGGTGGTTGCCGCTCAGGCCGCTTTCCAAGGAGCCAACAATGGCCATGGAGCCCACGCAGAACAGCAGGCTGGCACTGACAAAGGCATGGCCAAAGGTTGATGTTGCTGTGGCTGTGGAGAAGGAGGCAGATTCACTGCTATCCTTTTTTCTGCTTGCCATGCGTGCCTGCAGCCATTGACCAAGGCCATGCATACGGCCCTCGATATCCAGCCACTCGCCCAGCACCGTGCCGATGACCAGGGAGAAGATCAGTACCAGGATATCGCCTCCAACAAGGGCACCCCTGGCACCCACCAGGGCCACGGCCAGGCCCAGGGCTATGCGAATGCCTTCCTCATAGCGCGGGCCAATGCCTGAGCGGAAAAAGAGGCCAATCAGGCCGCCTGCGACAATGGCCAGGGCATTGACAATGGTTCCCAACATTGATGATTTCCAAGGTGGTGGCGGTCCTGCGACCAAGTTGGCCCATCTGCTTGCAGACTGTGGCTTTGGGGTCTGACCGCCGTTGGTGCCGTTTACCACGGCGTTGTGCAACAGTCCTATGCTGTGGTGATCGTTCGCAGGAGCAACAGGGTATAACCCAGATAAACACTCACAAGAAGCACACCCTCAAGGCGGTTGATCCTGCCTGGGCCTTCTCCATGCCGGGGGGCCCAGCCCAGGAGCAGGAGGGAGGCGGTCAGGGTAGCCATGAGCAGAATATCCCGGCCAAGCACGCCTGCGTCAACCGACATGGGCTGGATAGCGGCGGCTATGCCCACCACTGCCAGGGTGTTGAAGAGGTTGGAGCCAAGGATGTTGCCCAGGGCGATGTCGTGTTCGCCCTTTCGGGCAGCCACCAATGAAGAGGCCAGTTCCGGCAGGGAGGTGCCAATGGCCACAATGGTTAAGCCAATGACCAGCTCACTGATGGCGAAATTGCGGGCGATTGCGACAGCAGCCCACACCAGCAGTCTGGAGCTGAGGATCAGAAAAACCAGTCCAGTAAAGAGTTGCACTAGGGCACGGCCGATCTTTTCGGCAGGGAACGGGGAAGCCTGAGCCTCCATTTCGCGCAACAGGTCCTGCTCCAGCGCCTGGTACTTACCGTGCAAAGCCTTGCCAATGTTGACCAGCATCAGGCCAGTGAACACCAGCAGCAAGACCAACGCCTCGATGCGAGTGAGCTTGCCGTTCCAAGCCTGCCATGCAGCCAGCACAGTCACGGCGAGTAAGATGGGCAACTCCCTGCGCAGCACCGATTTGGGTACATTCACCGGGCGGATCAGGGCGGTCAGACCCAGGATAAGAGCGATGTTGGCGATGTTGGAGCCATAGGCATTGCCCAAGGCAATGCCGGGATTGCCTTGGTGGGCTGCCAGCACCGAAACCACTATTTCCGGTGCCGAGGTACCAAAACCAACCACCACCATACCGATCAGGAGCGGTGGCATGCCAAAATAGCGAGCACTTGCAGCTGCACCGGCAACAAAATAATGTGCACTGACAAGCAGGACGATCAAGCCGACAATAAGGGCAAGAAGCGCGGGCAGCATGCCGTTTTTTACGGGTGTTTTATTAGGGTGGTATTGGTTGTCCGGATCAGGGTAGAGGCGCTGTCTGGGGTGAAATGGCCGGATAAAGGGGGCACAAGGGACGATCCACTGTGCCCCAGATGGCTTTCTTTCGGTACAGTGTCGGCATGGTCAGCACAAAAATGCGGTTTTCCCTGGAGAAAACAAGGGTGCACATTCCACGCAACAGCCCGATTTCAACCGCGCTGAAGGCTTAGCTCACGATCTGCGCAGGCCACAACTGGCTGCGCCTTCATCTGTGGCACGCAGGTCTTCGTATTCCTGGTTACGGCGCATGAAGCTGTCCACATAGCTGCATTGGGGCCGCACCTTTTTGCCCTGCTTGCGTGCATCATCCAGGGCAAAGCGGGTGAGCTCGGCGGCAATATTGCGGCCGCGCAGTTCAGGGGGCACAAAGGTATGGGTAAAGACGAGCACATCCTCACCCCTGTTTTCATATTCCAAAATAGCGAGCGCGCCTTCCATGGCCAGCTCGTAACGCTTTTTCGTACTGTTGCGGATCACCTGGTTCTGCATTGTTTCCTCCGGCTGAGATTTGCAGGTAGCATCACTGTGCCTGCCCAGGGGGCTGCACCTCGGCTTCTTCCATCGGCATACCCAAGGCCAGGCGCAGTTTGCGATCGATTTCCTCCATAAGCTCGGGATGTTCCTTCAGGTACTTCTTGGCATTTTCCCGGCCCTGGCCAATACGTTCATCGTTGTACGCGTACCAGGCACCGCTCTTGTCCACCAGACCGTGGGTGACCCCCAAGTCGAGCAAGTCGCCGGTACGCGAGATGCCCTCGCCGTAGACAATGTCAAACTCCGCCTGTTTGAAGGGCGGGGCCACCTTGTTCTTTACTACCTTGACCTTGGTCTGTGTGCCGATCACCTCCTGGCCTTCCTTTATTTGGGTGCTTTTCCGGATGTCGATGCGGACCGAACTGTAGAATTTAAGTGCATTGCCGCCGGTGGTGGTTTCTGGGTTGCCAAACATTACTCCAATTTTCATGCGGATTTGGTTGATGAAGATCAGCACCGTATTGGTGCGGTTGAGCACCCCGGTGAACTTGCGCATGGCGTGCGACATCAGGCGCGCCTGCAGGCCCACGTGCTGGTCACCCACGTTGCCATCGATTTCGGCACGGGGCACCAGTGCTGCCACCGAGTCGACCACGATCACGTCCACCCCACCGCTGCGCATGAGGATTTCCGCTATCTCCAGGGCCTGTTCGCCAAAATCCGGCTGGGAGATGAGCAGGTCGTCCACATTCACGCCCAGGCGTTCGGCATAACTGGTATCAAGCGCGTGCTCGGCATCGATAAAGGCGGCATTACCGCCCCGGCGCTGCGCCTCGGCAATGACGTGCAGGGCCAGGGTGGTTTTGCCCGAAGCCTCTGGGCCGTAAATTTCCGTAACCCGACCGCGCGGCAGACCACCCACGCCCAGGGCCAGGTCCACAGAAAGAATACCAGTGGGAATAACCGGAATATTCTCCCGTTCGTTTGAGCCCAGGCGCATGATAGCGCCCTTGCCAAATTGCCGCTGAATCTGAGAGATGGCGTTCTCCACGCTTTTTAACCGATTTTCCTGTAGTTCGCTGCGTTCAGCCATGCCTGCTCCTTATCTTAGTCGTGCTCAATATGCATAGTAGTCAGTAGAGAGCGGCGCACCATATCCAGGGCCCGCTGTACGGTTTGAATCTGTATTTCCCGGCGGGAGCCGTGCAGGTGTGCGCACTGTGCGCTGACCCCGTTTTTGTCTGCCAGGGCAAGATACACGGTACCCACGGGTTTGTCGGCACTACCGCCATCTGGCCCGGCAATACCGGTGACTGCAATGGCCACATCGCCCTGCAGTCGGTCAAGGGCCTGCCCGGCCATGGCCCTAGCACAGGCCTCGCTCACAGCGCCTTGGCTGGCCAGTAACGCTGGCTCTATGCCCAGAAGATTTTCCTTGAGACGGTTGGAATACACCACCACACCACCCTCAAACCAGGTCGAACTGCCCGGAATCTCCGTGATACAGGCAGCCAAGAGGCCGCCGGTACAGGATTCGGCCACAACCAGTCGCTTGCCACTCTGCGCAAGCAGGTGTCCTACTGCAAGGGGCAAGCCCTGCTCTCCCTCGCCAAAGAGGTTGTCGCCCAACTGTGTGCGAATAAAGGCATCGGCCTTTTGGTACAGAGTATGGGCCTGCTGCGGGCTGTTATGCCGCGCCGTGAGGCTGACATCCACTTCCCAGCCAGCCGGATAGTAGCCGATTTCTATGCCTGCCTGCTCCTCCAGGGGTTTGAGCATGGCATTGATGGCCAGCTCCCTGAGGCCGCAGCTCCGGTAGATTTGCTGGTGCACCGGTGGGGGTGGCGCTAGGCGGAGTAGTTCGGGAATAACCTTGTTTTCGAACAGGGTCGCCATCTGGGAGGGAACACCCGGCAGGAACCAGATGGGTTTTTTCTGATAAAAGAGGAGATAGCCGGCCATACGGTATTCGTCGTCGAGCAGGATCGCATTTTCCGGCAGGGTGGCGAAACGGATGATGTTGGCCATGTTGAACTCGGCCTGCCTTCCCTCGGCAGCCAGGCGTGCCTGCAGCCTGGCCAACACCTGTGGATGTTCGGCTGTGCTCAAGCCAAGGGCACTGGCTGCTGCGGCTGTGGTGAGGTCGTCATCGGTGGAACCAAGCCCCCCGGTGACCAGTACAAAATCTGCCCGGGTCAAAGCGGTTACCAATGTTTGCCCGATCAGGCCGGTATCATCGCCGATACTTTGCATGATCCGCACCTCATAGCCAAGCAGAAACAGGCGCCGGGCCGCAAGACGGCTGGTGCTGTTCATGATTCGGCCCGAGATGAGTTCATCACCGATGGCTATTATTTCTCCCCGCATGTCTGCTCCTTGGTATGCTTTGCCACTGTACCTGTTTCCGTTATCTCGCTCAAGCATCCCGTTGCCTGTGGTGTATTTCCGGGTTGCCTTGCCATATCGGTGTTGTCCGCAACTTCAGCTATGCGTTGGCCCCGGGGCTGGCCGTCAACAAGGCTGTCCAGTCGCACTGTAACCAAACTGCGCACCAGTGATGGCGGCCCGGCAAAGGTGATGGGAATATAGTTTTCACTGAAACCCTGCAGCCAGCCCGGCTGATTGCGGAGGCGGCGCTCCACCAGCACCTGAAAGCTTTGTCCCAGGTGGGTCTTGTAAAAACGCTGGCGCAGCTCGGCATCAAGCTGGCGCAACAACTGCACACGCTGGGCCTTGCTTGCTGCCGGTACCTGGCCTTCCATGCTGGCCGCGGGTGTGCCCGGCCGCTTTGAGTACGGGAAAACATGGAGGTAGCTTATGGGTAAGCTGGCCAGCAGGTTGTAGGTATTGGCTGCCTCTTCCTCGCCTTCACCGGGGAAGGCGCAGAGTACATCACAGCCAATGGCTGCCTGGGGCAGTTTTTGATGCAGACGCAGGATCACCGCGGCAAAATCCTCGGCACTGTATCTGCGCCGCATGCGCTTTAGGATGCGGTTGTCGCCGCTTTGCAGGGGTATGTGGAAGTGGGGCATCAGGTTGGTGCTTTGCGTGGCCAGTTGAAGGAACTCTTCACTGATTTCCGTGGGCTCGATCGAGCTAAGGCGGAAGCGAAGCTGAGGAAAATGGGCACACAGCTGGCTAAGCAGGCTGGTGATGTTTTCTTTTTTGGGCAGATCTTGTCCGTACTTACCGGTATTGATGCCAGTGATCACCAACTCTGTATATCCTGCATCTGCGAAGATTTCGGCCTGGGCAAAGACCTGGTCCCTGGGCAGACTGCGGCTGCGGCCACGGGTATGGGGCACGATGCAGTAGGAGCAGAAGTTGTTGCAGCCATCCTGAATACGGAGATAGGCGCGGGTACGGCCGGAGAAATGGCGCACCGGCAGGTCGAAAATATCCTTTTTCTCCTCCATGGGGCTATGCAGCAGTGGCAGTTGACTGCTCTTTGCAGCCAGGGCCACCTGCACGATGTGTTCCTTATGGGCATTGCCAACCAGGACAATGCGTGCATCAAGTGCACGCACTGCCGTGGCCTCGGCCTGGGCATAGCAGCCGGTGACCAACACCCTGGCCGCCTGGTTTAGCTGCAGGGCGCGCCGGATGAGCTGGCGCGACTGTTGGCCGGCCCGGCCTGTAACCGCGCAGCTGTTAATGACAACGATATCTGCCCCAGCATGCAAGGGCACTAGTGTGCAGCCGGCTGTGGTAAAGGCCGTGCCAAGGGCAGCAGATTCGAACTGATTGACCTTGCAACCCAAAGTGGCAATGGTTACGCAGGGCATGATGTTTTTTGCGGTCTTCTGCATGGCACTATTCCGGCATAGGTGCAGGGATTTGGCCGATCACTGCGCTACCCAGTACCTGATCGCCTTGGTAGAAAACGGCAAACTGGCCCGGGGTAATGGCCCGTTGTGGGCTGGAAAAATGGAGCATACCCGTATGCGGATCATTCATATGCAATTCGCCCTCTGCACCCCGATGCTGGGAGCGCAGTTGGATAATGCCTTGCCAGGGCAGCGGCGGTGGGCCTGCTACCCAGTGGAGGTGGTGTACGGGGCAGCTCTGTTGGAACAACTCGTTTTCCTTGCCAACAATGAGCTGGTTGGCCTTGGCGTCGATGGCCACCACATACCAGGGGCTGCTGTCTGGCAGGCCCAGGCCGCGGCGCTGGCCAATGGTGTAGCGCCAAATACCGTGGTGAATACCCAGTTGTTTGCCAGCTGTGCTGACAATATCGCCTATTGAGTCGGTAAAACCTTGCGCAGCTAAAAAGGAGGCCAAACCCTGATCCAGAAAACAGACATCCTGGCTTTCATGCGGGGGCAGGGGCAGGCCAAGCTCTTGCGCGCGTTGGCGCACCTCGTTTTTTCGCCAGGTTCCCAAGGGGAAGATGCTCTTGCCCAGCTGTGCCTGGCTGAGCCGAGCCAGAAAGTAGGACTGATCCTTGCTGGCATCTGCCCCGCGTGCCAGCATGGGCCCGCTGCTAGCCTGGACAAGGCGAACATAATGGCCAGTGGCCACCCTGTCTACACCACTTTGCTGCACGGCCTGGGCCAAAAGACCAAATTTAATCTGCTGATTGCAGAGCATGCAGGGGTTAGGGGTGAGGCCCAGGCGATAGCTGTGGGTGAAGTACGCGATAATCTGTGTGTTGAACTCCTGGCGAAGATCAATACGCGTAAACGAGATGGCCAGCGCCTTGGCCATTGTTTCGGCCTGTGCTGCCTTTTCTGCTGCACCTGGCAGGGGAAGTTCCATGAAAAAGGCTTTGAGCACATAACCTGCCTCAAGGAGCAAAGAGGCGGCAACAGCGGAATCCACACCGCCACTCAAGGCTATGGCAAGCGTTGTTTTTGACATGAATGGAAAAAACGAAGCAGAAGGACTGGGGGGATAAACGGGTTACAACAGCGAAGTTAAAACCGGGCATTGCCGGCAGTTATCCATTTTTTCTTTTCCTGTTTTACCCGAGGAACAGCTGCAGAGTGTGCCGCTCAAAAACCAGCACAGGTGGCCTGATTGAAATTCCCAGGCTGGGCACTGGTGTTTGATGTTGCATTTTTTGAACTGCCAACAACAGTGACGTTTTTTCAAATCCTTGGAGCGCTGGTTGATAAGCAGAAAAAACAACTGTCGTTCAATGTGCAGGGGCACAGCCCGCCAACCCTGTTCATAGCTTTGCACTGCCTTGAGAGAGACGCCCAAGAGTTGTGCCAATTCTTTTTGAGTTTTTCCCAGGCTTGCCCGAGCCTTGGCAAACAGGTCTTTATCCATGTCCTTACGCAAATGATACGGTAAATAATTCTTTATTACCGCTCAAGCGCAGAAATGCAATGGATTTACCAGCTAGATTTCAAAAAGACAGCAATGTTTGTGCTTTTCAATGCGCTGTCTCGTACAGCCAGGCGACCAGTCTGTCCATACCTTCTGTGGTGCTCACCAAGGGGCGGTAGTTTAACAGGCGCTCGGCCTTGGCGTGGGAAAACCAGTGTGATTTGGCCAGCTGCAGGGCTAAAAATCTGGTCATACGTGGCTCTTGCCCGAGCCGCAGCAGGCTGTGGCCCAACTCCAGGATGGCACCAGCACCATAGGCCACGGGCAGTGGCATCCGACGGGTAACAGCTTTGATGTCCAGGCGGGCAAACAGTGCATTGATCCATGCCCATAGCTTGACCGGCGTCTCCTGGCCAATGAAAAAGGCCTCGCCCGCTGCGCTGGCGCTGGTGAGTAGGTTTTCTGCGGCCAGAAGATGTGCGTGCACTGCATTGTCGATGTAGGTGATGTCCACCATGTTCGTTCCCTCACCCACCATGGCCAGCTGCCCGGCCCGGCCACGTGCCACCAGCCGAGGAATGAGATTGGTGTCGCCCGGGCCCCACACCAAATGTGGCCGGATGGCCACAGTTTTTAAGTGGGGGCTGTTGGCTGCCAGCACCGCCTCTTCTGCCAGAATTTTACTGGCTGCATAGGCACAGAGCGGGCGGGTGGCATAGGGACAGCTCTCATCTGCCCCACGAAGATCGTGCCGATCAAAGACCACCGAAGGTGTGGAGGTGTAGACCAGCACCGGTACCTGTTCGCCTTGGCAGGCGGCCAGTACCTGCTTGCTGCCCTGATGGTTGATGGCCATATATTCTGCGCGTTCCCCCCAAATGCCCGCCTTGGCCGCCACATGGAACACGCAGCTTTTACCGGCCATTGCCCGGCGCAATGCGGCCAGATCGCGGATATCGCCACGGTGGCAGGGAATGCCCAGCCTTGCCAGTTCTGGGTAGTGGTTGCGGCCCAGAGCTTCTACATCAGCACCCAATGTGCGCAGCGCCAGCACCAGCGCTTTACCAATAAAGCCACCCCCGCCGGTCACCAGAATTTTTTGGCTGGCTAAATTACTGAAGGTGTTGTTCATGACTGTGCAGTTCCTCTTTGTATGCCAGAAACTGGTTTAAGCGGTCGGCATTTGGCGGCCAGCCCACAGGGCCAGCTGTTCGCGGAATATCTTCGCGTTATGACGGATATCCACTGGAAAAGAGGGATGTACCAAAAAGTGGCGGATATTTTTGGTCAGCTCGCTTGCCTGGGCCAGTTGCAGGAGTTCTGCCTGCAAGGCAGCGGGTATTTTGTGTGTTTTGCCTTGACGGACAAGCTCCACCACCAGCACCGGTGTTTGGGCAGGTGCCAGGCCAATGCCCACCAGGGCAGAACGACGCACCAGTGGATGCTCGTTGAAGATGGCCTCACAGCACACCGAATACATTGGCCCGGCCGTGGTCAATACCCGGTGCCCCTTGCGCCCGCAGAACCAGAGCCTGCCTTTCTCGTCCAGATAGCCCATATCCCCCATGCGGTGCCACAGCCCCTCTGCACTGGCAATTTTTGCCCGCCTGGTTTCTGGTTCATTATGATCATAGCCAGGGGTGACCACTGGCCCACGCACCACAATCTCGCCAATACTGCCACTGGGCAGTTCCTCCACCTGGCTCCAGTGGGCAAGTTCTTCCTCCTGTACGACAATAATCCGCACATCCATGCCGGGCAGCGGTCGGCCCACGCAATAGCCTCTACCCTGCCGGGTTTGTTCCCAAGTGCCGTCTACACCCACCACTTCCCGCGCCTCGATGGAGGCCACGGGCAGACTTTCGGTGGCCCCATAGGGGGTAAAAATGCGGGCTGTGGACGGCAGAATCGCCTGCATATCTGCCAGGAGTTCGCCGGATACCGGTGCCCCGGCCATGAGTACCGTGTCCAACGGCAATTGCTGCTGAAGGCGCAGACAGTGCCGGCTCACCACCTGCCAAATGGCAGGGGAACCAAAGGAATAGCTCACCTGCTCGGCCATAATGCTGGCCACGAATTTGTGCGGATCCACCTGGGCCGGCCGGGTTGGATCCATATCCGGCAACACGGCCTTGGCTCCCAGGGCCGTGGAAAAGAGGCCAAAAAGAGTAAAGCCGGGCTGGTCGGTATGGCCGGGGCCAATGCCATAGTAGTCACGAATCAGGCGTAGCTGGGCGTGGAAGATGCCATGGGTGTAGTGTACACCTTTGGGCGGCCCAGTGGAGCCGGTGGTGAAAATAACCGCTGCCAAATCGTCCTGGCCAGCAGTAAAGGCGGGCGGTGGAGCGGCTTTGGGCAGGCGGTCAAGCGCAACACTGCCCGGTAGCCAGCCGCCAACATGAATGCGTTTTTTCAGGGTGGCAAAAACAGTGGGGAAAAGACGACTGAAGATGATGGCGCGGCCAACACCAATGAGCGCCTCGGGTTCTACCGCACGGATACAGCGCTTCAGGTTGCGGTAGCCCATGCCGGGATCGATGAGAATGAGCACTGCGCCCACATGGAGCAGAGCAAAGGTGAGAGCGACAAAATCAAGCGAGGGCCGCACCATGAGCATCACCCGCTCACCACGACGCAGACCCCCGGCGTGCAGGGCGCCGGCCAGTTGTAGGCTCCGTGTGGCCAGGGTGTGGAAGCTGTAGTGTTGCCACTGCCCGTTCTCCCTGCTCACCAGGGCAATGGCCTCAGGTTGGGCCAGGGCGACCTTGGTCAGCACCTGAGCAATATTGCAGTTGTGTTCCTTCATGGTGATGGCATGTTCCGCGTAAGGAAATCTTCGATTACCGGGGCGATTTCATCCAGGGCGTCTTCAAAGAGATAGTGTCCGGCCTGGGCAAAAAAATGCGCCTCAGCCTGGGGAAAGCGGCGTTGCCATTCAGCGTAGAAATGCCGGTCAAAACAGAAATCTGCCCCACCCCAGCAGAGGAGTATGGGCGTATGGGTAAACTGCGGCAGGGCAGCTGCAAGGGCGCACAGGGTTTGCCAGGAGGGATGCTGTGCACCCATTGGGATGTCCTGCACAAAACGGAGCAGGGCAATGCGATTTGCCCAGGAATCGTAGGGAGCAAGAAAGCCGCGCGCCACCTCTGGCCGCATTTTTTTGGTCACTGCCATGAAGGTGGCGGCCCGGGCAAAGGCATTGGCCCCGCGCAATGCCAGGGGACCAAAGAGCGGCCAGCGGCACATGGCAATGCGTCGCGGCATGCGCGTGCTCGGAAAGGCTGCGGTGTTGCAGGCAACGATGCTGCTCACCTGCTGCACGTTCCGTGCGGCCCAGCCCATGCCAATGGCCCCGCCCCAGTCGTGCACCAGCAGGCCAAGGCGGCCGGGGGCCAGCTCTTGCAACAGGGCCTCCAGGTTGTTGATATGCATGGCCAGGCGGTAGCTGGCCTGCTGTGGTTTGTCGGAAAAACCACAGCCCAGGTGATCCGGGACGATGCAGCGGTAGTGCGCGCGCAAACGGAGCACCAAATTGCGGTACAGATACGACCAGGAGGGATTACCATGCAGCATCACCAATGCTGGTCCCTGGCCTTCATCAAGATAGGCGAGCCGGTGCCCGCCAATCTCCATGAAACGGGGCTGAAAGGGATATTCGGCAAGCCGGGTTTTCATGCTTACCACTCGATCCCCAGCATGAGCGCATTGATGCCCGAGCCAATCCCCAAGAGAGCGGCACGCTGCCCAGGCACCAACTGCCCCTGCTCTATCCCCAAGGCCATGGTGAGGGGAGCAGAGACCGAGCCGACATTGCCGAACTGGGGCAGGGTCTCGAAATTTTTTGCCGGGTCCAACCCCAAGGTGCCAAAAAGGCGTTCCGCATGGGCGCGGCCCACCTGATGGCAGAAAAAGCGGTGGATGGAATCCGCCTGCCAGCCCAATTCCCGGGAAAAATGCTGCCAGCAGGCAGCTGCGGTTTCAATGCCGCGGATGAGCAGCTCCTCAGAATCGGTCGACATGAGTGTGCCCTGTTCCGCGTTCTGGCCACCCTGGCAGAGGTGATTGTAGTCGCTATTGGCCTGGTAGGCGCCGCCGCAGAGTCGGTGACCACTGTCTTTGAACGAGCGGGCGCTCATTACCAGGGCCACGGCGCCCGAGCCGATGGTCAGTGAAGCGAAAAGCGGCTTGATACTTTTGCGGGTGAGGCTGCTTTCATTGAGCATGTGCTGCACAGTGGAGTGCAGCAAATCTTCCGCGGTTTCCCCAGCCACAATGAGCCCGGCTTTGATTTGGCCAAGTTCCAGCATGTTGGCCAGCATGAGCATACCGTTGAGAAAGCCCAGGCAGGCATTGGAGAGATCAAAGAGCTGACAGGAGGCAGCCAGACCTAGGCGGCGGTGGACAAAGGCGGCAGTGGCTGGCTCCATCATGTCGCGGCTCACCGAAGTGAAGAGTAGGCAGCCGATATCTGCCGGATCAATACCCGAGGCCTTTAGGGCCCGAGCGCCTGCGGTTGCGGCTGCCTCACTGGGCTGGGTTCCCTCGGGCCAAAGGCGCCTGGTTTTGATGCCGGTCATCAGTTCCAGCCGGCCAGCCGGCAGTTTTAGGCGCTCGTATAGTGGATGCAGTTTGGTTTCCAGTTCAGAAGAGCTGACCGTTCGGGGTGGCAGGGCCACCCCAAAGGTGTGCAGGCAAACATTGGTATACAGCATGCTGGAGAAAATCCTTGCTATCCCGAGGCGTTCAGGCGTGGTGGGTTTTGCCCTGGGTTTGCCCTTCCGGAGGTGTTTCACCATCAGGCAGATCAAAGCTGTTTGCCCAGGTAATGAGCAGGGCCGCAAGTGCCAAATCATCCATCAGGCCCAGCACCGGCAGCCAGTCAGGGATGAAATCCAGGGGAGAAATGCAGTATGCAAGGCCCAGTGCCAGAATAATTTTGACATAACGGGGGGTTGTGGATGCCAAAAAAATTTTTTTGGTATGCCGCACCATGCCCCAAAAACGGAGAAAGAAATTCGCCGGTTTCATTGTTATCCTCTTTGCTGTCTTGGAATGTCTTGAAAATAATTTTGCCGCTAGCTGTTGACCTTGGCGACGATTGTACCATCAAAATAATTCATCCCCATGCCGGCATCAACCACCAAACATTGCCCGGTGATACCTGAGGAGCGCGGCGAGAGGAGAAAGGCCGCAGTGTTGGCGGCCTCCATGGTGGTCAGCGCCCGCTTGCGCAGGGTGGCCTGTTCGGCAAAGAGGTAACTGTCGATATAGCCGGGAATACCGGCCGAGGCCGAGGTCTTCAACAGGCCAGGGCAGACTGCGTTGAAACGGATTTCGGAAAAGGCGGAGAAACTCTTGGCCAGAAAGCACAGCGACGACTCCAAAGCCGCCTTGACCGGTGCCATGTAGCCGTAGTTTTCTGCCGCCATTCGGGTGGTGGAGATGGAAATGGTGACCACAGAGGCGGTGTTGGCAAGCAAGTTTTTGAAGTGATTGGCAATGGCGATAAAGGAGAAACAGGAAATATCCATGGCCTGGAGGAAGTCTGCCTTGGCCGTGGCATGGAATGGCTGCATGCCGTCTGCATAGTTGGCAAAGGCAATGGAGTGCACCAGGCCGTCGATGCGCTGGCCGTTCAGATCGTTGGCTATGGCGTCGCGCACCTGGATGATATTGGCCTCATCCTCCACGTCGCAGCAGAAGACGCGACTGCGCGGGAAGAGTTTGCATGCGGTTGCGGCCCGCGCCTCGCTGCGCACCACTTGAATCAGCTCTGCGCCGGCCTCGCTCAGCACCTGGGCAATGGCACAGGCTACGGATTTTTTATTGGCCAGCCCAAAAACCACTATTTTTTTGTCTGCAAGACCAAGAAAATCCACCGGTTGCATCCTCATGCCTCCTTGGCTGCACAGGCAAATTCCACCTGCACCGCCAATTTACCGTGTACCCGCACCGAGCCCTTGAGCAGCCAGGCCGGACCCAGGCGTTCCACCAGTTCCGCCCGGATATCGATTACCTCACCGGGACGCACCTCCCGCTTGAACTTGGCGCCATGGATACGGGTGAGCACCGGTATTGCGTTGACTGTGCTTGTTGGGGGCGCGGCATCAGCGCCTGCCTGCCGAAGCTGTTCGGCAATGAGCAGGGCACCGGCCTGGAAGATTGCCTCGCAGAGGAGCACGCCCGGTACAATGGGATAGTGTGGATAATGTCCCTTGAAAACAGGCCAATCTGCGGGGATCTGTTTTTCTGCACTGATGCCCTGTGCATCTAGGGAACGTACCCGGTCGAGCAAGAGAAAGGGGGCCCGATGGGGGATGCGTTCTTCAATAAATGCCTGTTCCATCAGCATCATAGCCCACCGGTAATTTCCAGAACCGCACCATTGATATAGGCGGCGTGTTCACCGGCCAGAAAGAGCACGGCATCTGCCACCTCGGCGGCAGTGCCAAAGCGGCCCGCAGGGACCATCTTTTTGTACTGCTTGAGCTGCTCATCGCTGAGGCCGGTCAGAAAATCCGTGTCAATGAAGCCCGGGGAAACACAGTTGACCGTGATGCGACGCTTGGCCACCTCCTTGGAAAGCGATTTCATCAGACCAATCTGGCCGGCCTTGGAGGCAGCGTAATTGGCCTGGCCGGGAAAACCAAGGTGTCCCATGGGCGAGGTGATGAAGATGATTCGGCCGTACTTCTGTTTGAGCATGAGTGGCAGGGCCGCCTTGCTGGTGTTGAAACAGCCGCTCAAGTTCACATCCAACACCCGGTGCCAGTCTTCCTCCTTGAGCATGGCCACAAGTGCATCCCGGCGGATACCCGCGCTGTTTACCAGAATGTCCAAGGTGTCCCACTCTGTTTCAAGGGTGGTGAAGAAGGCGTTTACTGCCTGGTGGTCGCTCACATCGAGCTGCTGCAGGCGCAAACGACTGCCATGACCAAGCGCGTCGGCTTCGGCTGCCAGAGCACTTGCCGCTGCTTGGTTGCCGCCGTACAGACCTACTATTTGCGCGCCTTCAGCCAAAAGGGCCAAGGCCACGGCCCGGCCAATACCCCGGGTTGCACCGGTGACCAGGGCCTGTTTGCCGGTAAATTGCGGGTTGGATGGAAGATGCTGATTCAAAACAGTCTCACTACCATGTAAAGGTTCGAAGGGGTTGTGTTCAGGTTTGTGTGTATCTGCTCTTTTCGTCAAGCTATTCAAGCGTTCTGAAACAGAGAACAGGTAGTTTTTACGCAGGGCTATGGTGGTATAAAAAAGCGCCGCAACCTGAAAGATAGGTTCAAAGATATATATTATACTTTATTCTTCAATGAAATTGCTGCATTTCTCTGCACTCTTTCCATTTCTTGGGCCAGGCCAGGCTCTGTCAGCGTATAATCCTGCGTGTTTGCGACTAGGGGTGGGAGCGCCCTACGGGCGGCAAGATTTCGGCATCTTTTGGGCAAGGTTTTGACAGCAGCTTTGCCTTCCGGTATAGTATTATTTTTCATTTGAGCTGAGGGGAATAATGACCCAAACTGAACTCAGTGCCAGCCAAGAAGACTATCTTGAAGCCATCTATTTGATAGTGCAAGAAAAGCATGCGGCCCGCGCCAAGGATATCGCCCAGGCCCTCAATGTGCGGGCTTCGTCTGTAACCAGTGCCCTGCGCACCCTCTCTTCCCTGGGGCTGGTCAACTACGCTCCGTATGATCTCATCACCTTGACCCGCAAGGGAGAACGACTGGCTAGCGATATTGTTGCCAGACACCAGGCACTCAATAAGTTTCTCGTTACTGTGCTGGGAGTTGAGCCGGATGAGGCGGATGAGGCAGCCTGTCGCATGGAGCATGCGGTGTCCAAGTCTATTTTGGAGCGCTTTATCAAGTATGCCGAATATGTGGAGCAATGTCCGCGCGGTGGCATTACCTGGGAATCTGGTTTTGGCTATTACTGCAGCAACAACTGCACGGATCAGGATTGCTCCCGTTGCCCGCAGCCTGGCTCGACCAAGGAAAAGTAAGAACCGTTCTGTGGTAATTTTTTTCCCCTGGCACGAACACTGCTTGGTGTCTTCCCAGGGATTCCCCGGGTTTTTTTTCTGATACCCACAGGTTGTACCGTTCTGCCACCATCCACAGTTACACACCGGGTTGCCAGCGGCCAGCCACCAGCAGCTCGTGCGGTCTGAAGGCCTTTTTGTAGTCCATTTCAGAAATACCGTCTATCCAGTAGCCCAGGTACAACCAGGGTATCTTGCGTTCGCGACAGAAGGCAGCCAGATTGAGGATATTGAAGGTGCCTGGGCTACGCCAACCCTGGTCAGGATCGAAATAAAAATAGATTGCATTGAGCCAGCCCGGGGCGGCATCAACAATGGCTATCCCCACCAGATCACTTCCGGCCCAGTAGCGCAGCTCAAAACAGGTACTGATGGTGGTGATGAAAAAATGGCTGTAGTAGCTTTGGGCTTGGCTGCGTTCGTTACCAAAACGGATTTGCAGAAATTTGTCGAGCAGGTTCAGACTTTTTTCCGACATGGCCAAAGGGGCCTGTTGAACCACGATGTCCTTGTTTTTTCGTAATATCCGGCGTTGGTTCCGGTTGAGCTGTAAACGGTGTGGATCCAGACGAATGGAAACGCACAGGGCACAGTGGGGGCACTGCATGGTGTACATGTAGTTGCCGTTGCGTCGATAACCATTGGCCAGTAAATCCCCCATGGTGTTGTGGCCCATGCGGGTGAAGGCTGCCTGATGATACATGGCAGGCTGTTCCAGGCCATAGGGACAGTCGCTCAACATGCAGCTGAACTGCTGCTGCAACTCGGCACTCAAAGTGGGGGCCAAGGTGGATGCAGATGAGCCCTGCTGCTTTTGCGACACCTGGTTGGTGTGAGCGGAATGCATGTTGTTCTCTAGCCGGTCTCTTCGTGCAGGACTGTGGCAGCCTTAGCTGTTGTTTTGCCTTCTGTTTCATCCAGGTAGCGCATAAGCTGCTGGGGCGTATTGATGTTGCGCCAGGCAAGCTGGAATTCCGGTGGTGGCAGAGGTGTACGCACCCCTTGCACATGACGCAGCTGATTCATGCGCCAGTTGCCGCTTGCAGCCAGTTCTTCCAGATATGGTAGGCACTGGCCGCTGTAAAAGGCCAAAAGCGGTTCCACCCTCTGTAAGCCCTCGCCCTTGTCTAGACAGGGCAGAATGGCCAGCCCACCTTGTTGTGCCTCACGCAGGAGCCATTGCAGGGCTTCGGGTTGCAGTGCCGGCAGATCGCAGGCCAGCACCAACCAAGAAACATCCGGTCGCCAGCGCAGTGCAGCCAAAATGCCGGCCAGCGGGCCCTTTGGCCCGACTGCATCGGACAAGCGGGTGAGATGGTTAAGGGAGGGCGGAATGGTCCCTGCGCCAACCAAAACCACCTCATCCACCAGTGCAGCGGTTATGGTAACCGTTCTTTCGAGCCAAAAACAACCCGCCTGCCTGAGTAGGTGCTTGGGTCGGCCCATGCGACTGCTTTTGCCGCCGATGAGTACACAGGCAAAAACTGATTGGATGGTTTTTGATTCTGTGGAGTTCACTGTTCTGTAGTGCACTTTTTTTGCGTCGACTTACGTACCCTGTGCGGAAAAAAGACCGGCTGCCTCGCCGCGCCGCATGAGCTCGTCAATGGCCATTTTGCCTTCTTTGCCAATATCTTTTGAGAAATCGTTAACATAGAGCTTGATGTGGCTGTGCATCACCTCTGCTTCCATTTCTTGGGCATGGCGACGGATATAGTTTAATCCCTCTTGGGGATGTGCGTCTGCCCAAAGGATACTGTGGGTAATGGCAGCGGCCACAGCCTGGTGCAGGTCTTTGCCAAGACTTTTGCGCATAACGATGCAACCCAGTGGAATGGGCAGACCGGTTTCCTCCTCCCACCACTTGCCCAGGTCCTGAATACAATGCAGACCAAGTTTTTGGTAGGTGAAGCGACTTTCGTGAATAATCACCCCGGCGTCCACTTCGCCGACAAGCAAGGCATCCATGATGCGATCAAAACGCATGATAACCGGTATGCCACCTGGCCGGTACAGCTGCAAAAGCAGGGCGGCAGTAGTGTAACGGCCTGGAATGGCGATGCGCCAATGGGTGGGATCAGCGGGTTTGGGCTGTGTGCCGGTGATGAACAACGGCCCGCAACCCCGGCCAAGCGCTGCGCCCGAGGGCAGCAGCTGGTAGTGCTGGCGCAGCAGTCCATAGGCATGGAAGGAAACCTTGCTGATATCAAGTTGTTCGGCCAGGGCCCATTCGTTAAGGGTTTCGACGTCTTCAAGCCGGGGCGGAGCCAAGCGGGCATTGGCCAGGGCCACCTGGCCGTTGACCAGGGCATTGAAGATATAGGTATCGTTGGGACAGGGCGAAAAACCCAGGCTTAAAAGCGGCTCTTTAGTCATGGTTACTGCTCTCCTGGAAAAGAAGTGCGGCGATTCGGCCACAGCGGGTGCAGGCCTCCTGCAAACGCCAGTCCTGGTTGGCCGGATCATCAACCAGGTTGGAAATGCAGCGCATTTCTGCAAAGGGCAAAGCAAAATGAGCGCAAACCCGTGCCAGAGCAGCACCTTCCATATTTTCGCAGAGCGCATCCGGATAGCGGTCAAGGAGCAGTTCCCCCCGGGCCCTGTCGCCACTGACACAGCCAACCGTAATAAAGCGACCGCTCATGTGGGCAATGCCCGCAATATCCAGCCGCCTTTGCATGCGTAAAAGCAGGGGAGCGTCCAGGGCAAAGGAATCTGGAATCTTGCACTGGGGCACCTGCAGGGGAGTGATACGTTTTGTTTGACAGATTCCCAAATCACCTAGTTCCTCATACTCTGCCAGGCAGATATCAAGGAGCGCGGCTGCTTGGCCTTGTCTGTGATAGGCGCCAGCAATGCCAATATTGAGCACTGCCGTGGGCAGAGGATGCGCTTGGCTCAGAAAAACGCTCAACTGCAATGCAGCTTCCACTGGACCAATGCCGCAGACGAGCTGTTGTACCGGCAGGCTTGGCCCAGCCTGCACTGCTTTGGTAAAGGCTTTCAGTTCAAAGGCAGTGGCGGCAACAACAAGGATCATGGCAATGGCATTAAGGCAAAAATATCTGTGGTGAAGCAAGGCGCACTGCTTGCCTTTATGCGGATGAGGCTGTAGCGTAGGCGCGCAAAATACCCCGAAGCATCCACTTCGGCAACCGTCAACACCAAGTACCTTGCAACTGTTGCATGGTAACGCGATGATTTTTATATGCAACCCGAGTCCTATGAGTACAGGCTGGATGCCTACGATTACTTCCTGCCTGCAGAGCTGATTGCCCAACAGCCTGCCAGAGCGCGCGATGCGTCCCGCCTGCTGGTGCTGGTTACAGCACAGGCAGGCTTGGAGCATTTTTTTTTCAGCGATATACGCCGATTGTTCCGGGCTGGCGATGTGCTGGTGTACAATAATTCTAAGGTATTCCCAGCCCGCCTGCTGGGCCATAAACAAAGCGGCGGCAAGGTGGAACTTTTTCTGCTTGCTTTTCCAGAGCCTGTTGCGCAGCAAGTGGCAGGCCAGCAAAGTGCGGACACCTGGCAGCAGGCGCTTGCACCTGCGCTGTTAAGGAGCTCGAAGCGGGCCAAGCCAGGGGCTGAGCTGCTTTTTGGCGAGGGCCTGCGCGCCCAGGTGGAGACCATTGATGAGCAGGGCCAGGCTCAGGTGCTGCTGCACTATCGCCTGGGACCAGGGCAAGATTTGGAGGATGTGTTGCGCAGTCATGGTCGCATGCCCCTACCTCCATATATTGCCCGCAGCAACCAGGAACATACACTCCAGGATGCGGTGCGCTACCAAACCTGCTATGCTTGCCACACCGGTTCTGTAGCTGCGCCAACCGCAGGGCTCCACTTTACTCCGGCGCTCTTGCACGAGCTTGCGGCTATGGGGGTGGAGCTTGTCGAACTAACCCTGCATGTGGGTTATGGTACCTTTGCGCCGGTGCGCAGCAATGATATCCGTGCCCATCACATTCATCAGGAATGGGTCCACCTGCCACCGGAGGCTGCGGCGCGCATCAATGCAGCCAAGAAGAGCGGCCGCCGCATCTGGGCAGTGGGTACCACCAGTACCCGGAGCCTGGAGTTTGCCGCAGATAGAGCGGCAGACAAAGCTGGCCTGGTACGCCCTGTTTCCGGCCCCTGTGGCCTTTATATCTATCCGGGTTTTCGTTTTCAGGTGGTGGATAATCTCATCACCAACTTCCATCTGCCCCAATCGTCGCTCTTGTTTCTGGTTGCAGCCTTGGCCGGGCGTAAGGCCATCCTGCATGCCTATGACGAGGCGGTACGCCTGCGTTACCGTTTTTTTTCCTACGGCGATGCCATGGCTATCATCACCCGGCCTTAACTGTTTGGCGATACCTGACAATATCCTCAATGGCGCATACTGGCATGTTATGCTGTTCGGCAAAGGCTGCCACCTGCGGTAACCGTGCCATACTCCCATCGGCATTGGTCAGTTCGCACAAAACCCCGGCTGGTCGTAAACCGGCAAGCAGCATGAGATCAACCGTGCCCTCGGTGTGGCCCCGGCGAGTAAATACACCACCAGGTTGAGCGCGCAACGGAAACACATGACCAGGTCGGGCCAAATCTTCCGGGCGGGCATGGGGTGCAATTGCTGTCCGGATGGTGGTGACTCGATCTTGGGCAGAAACCCCGGTGCTGACGCCATTTTTTGCTTCAATACTGACAGTGAAGGCAGTGCCGTTTTTGCTGGTATTGTTGGCCACCATGGGCGGCAAGCCGAGTTGACAGAGCCTGTCATCCGTCAGGCAGAGGCAGACGATACCACTGCACTCGCGGATGAGCATGGCCATTTGGGGAACACTGATGTGTTCTGCTGCAAATATGAGGTCGCCCTCGTTTTCGCGATCATCATCATCAACCAGAAGCACTCCTCGCTGTTCGCGGAGGGCTTGCAGGGCTTGTTCGACCCGGTGGTTGGATGTGCCAAAGCGGGATAGTACAGATACGGTGGTAGTCTGATTCATGGTGTCTCCTGAAGAAAAATAACCAGAATCAGGGCGATGGAGAATATCCGACCCTCTGTCGGACAACAGGGTTGTGGGTATGGTTGGTGCCTGCAAAGGTAAGCGTATCAAGTCTTGCCCCGAACACTGGCCGAGGTGGGCGTATCCTTGCAACGCATCCGCGTGCGTCGATCCGTGCGTCGATCTTGTCGACCCGCAACCGCATTCTCTTTCATCCGGACTGTTACCGTCGGCTCCGGCCTCACACCGGATCTGCTTGACCCTGCTCCAAAGTTATGCAAACTGCTAAGGTAGCAGGCGCTCGCGGGCTTGTCCCTGTTGGAACATACCGCCGGTAGGGAATTGCACCCTGCCCTGAGAATAATATCACGATACTGCGCAGAGAGGCACGAGGCAACAAGTATTGCCGGGCAGCAGATGCCAGGACAGGCAAAGGGGAAAAGACAAAGGGAACTTTACCGTTTGTTCCTCGGTGAAACTCCCTTTGCCTGCATGTAGCTGTAAATATGTTACTTGTACGTGAAGGTCATTGCATCCTTCTTGCGATCAACCACGACAAGGCCACCCTTACTGAGTGTACCAAAGAGGATTTCTTCGCTGAGCACGTCGCCAATCTCCTTCATGATAAGACGGCGCAGCGGACGTGCGCCAAAGGTCGGTTCGTAGCCTTCCTGGGCCAGCCAGCGTCGGGCTGCCTTGCTCAACTCGATGCGCACCTTCTTTTCGGCCAACTGCCCTTGCAGTTCGCGGACCATCTTGTCCACCACCTTTTCCACCACTTCCATCTCAAGTGCAGCAAAGCTGACGATTGCATCGAGTCGGTTGCGGAATTCCGGGGAAAATAGATTTTTGATCGCCCGCTGCTCTTTGCCACTGGAATCGCCAATAAAACCGATGTTGCGCTCGCTCATCTCGCGGGCGCCGGCATTGGTGGTCATGATGATAATGACATTGCGAAAGTCTGCGCGGCGACCGCTGTTGTCGGTTAAGGTGGAATGATCCATCACCTGCAGGAGGATAGAGAAAATATCCGGATGTGCTTTTTCGATTTCATCCAAAAGCAGCACGCAGTAGGGGTGCTTGCGGATGGCATCGGTGAGCAGGCCGCCCTGGTCGAAACCAATGTAGCCCGGGGGCGCGCCAATGAGGCGGGCCACGGCGTGCTTCTCCATGTATTCGCTCATATCGAAGCGCTCAAAGTGTACTGAAAGAGCTGCACCCAGCTGACGGGCCACCTCGGTTTTGCCCACACCAGTGGGTCCGGCAAAGAGGAAGGAACCGGTGGGTGACTGCGGATTGCCAAGGCCGGCACGGGCGCGCTTGACTGCCTGCACCAGAGTACTGATGGCTTCGTCCTGACCGTAGATAAAGGCGCGCAGCTTGTCTTCCAAAAGGCGCAGCTCTTCGGTGCTGCTGCTGGATTTGCTGGTTACCGGCACGCGGGCCATGCTGGCAACCACATGTTCAATGTCGCGCACCATAACGGTCTTGCCGGTTTTGCCTGCCAGGCGAAAGGAGGCGCCCACCTCGTCCATCACATCGATGGCCTTGTCTGGCAGAAAGCGATCATTGATGTAGCGCTGCGCAAGCTCGGCTGTGGCCGTGATGGCAGTTTTGGCATAGCGAATTTGATGGTGTTCCTCGTAGCGGGGCTGCAGGCCGCGCAGGATAGCACAGGTGTCTTCCACTGAGGGTTCTTCAATGTCGATTTTTTGAAAACGGCGAGACAGGGCCCGATCCTTTTCGATCTGGTTTTTGTACTCCTCGTAGGTGGTGGAGCCGATACAGCGCAGTGTACCCGACTGCAGAGCCGGCTTGAGCAGGTTGGAGGCGTCCATGGAGCCGCCGCTGGTGGCACCGGCGCCAATGATGGTATGCATCTCGTCGATGAACAGGATCGCCTTGTCCTTGGCTTCGATGGCAGCCACCACTTCTTTAAGGCGCTTTTCAAAATCGCCGCGATACTTGGTGCCAGCCACCAGGGTGCCCAGATCAAGCATGTAGATTTCCGCTCCGGAAAGCAGGTCAGGCACCAGATCCTTATGGTTGGGTTTTTCTGTTTTTCTGGCCAGGCCATCCTGATGGATGCGCAGGGCCAAGCCTTCGGCCATGGCGGTCTTACCCACGCCCGGCTCGCCCACCAGCAGCGGGTTGTTTTTCTTGCGGCGGCACAGCACCTGCATCATCCGTTGCAGTTCGCGCTCGCGGCCTATGAGCGGATCGATCAACCCGTCAGCCGCCCGCTTGGCAAAATTCACGGTAAAGTCTTCCAGAGGATTGCCGGAACTTTTTTCTTCGGTCTTTTTGGGCCGTCCAACACCGGGAGCAGGCTGCTTGTGCGGCGTGGTGCGCATGTGCTCGGGCAAACTGTGGGAGATGTATTCCACCACCTCCATGCGACCCACACCTTCGGTGCCCAAAAAATACACAGCATGGGAATCCTGCTCGTTGAAAATAGCCACCAGAACATCACCGGTATCCACCTGTTTTTTGCCGCAGCTCTGCACGTGGCTCACGGCCCGCTGCAGCACCCGGTTAAAGGCCACGGTCTGGGCGGGTTCGCTCATACCCTCCTTCAGAACCGGCATACCACCGTTGAAGAAGCGTTCCAGCCGTTCTTTGAGGTTGTCATTGTTGCCGCCACAGCTGGTAATGATGTGGCTGGCAAGATCATCGTGCAATAGACCGTAGAGCATGTGCTCAACGGTCACATATTCGTGTCGGTGGATTTTGGCTTCCTTGATCGCCTTAATCAGGGCGAGTTCTAAATCTCTACTTAACATGCGAGTGTCCTCAGCGGCGGCGCGGCGGTCATTCTGCCTGTTCAGTGCCTGTACGCGCCAAAGGGGCAATCAGGTATCTCTCTCAAAAGAACACCGCAAGGGAAACTGGCTCTTTCTGGCCAGGCGGTGCACGACAGCGACCTTGGTCTCGGCAATTTCTCTGCTATACAGGCCGGCAAGGCCTACACCTTCGTAGTGTACGTTAAGCATGATACGGGTGGCTTCGTCGTTGCTTTTTTCAAAGACGCGCTCCAGAATCATGATAACGAACTCCATGGTGGTGTAGTCGTCGTTGTGCAGCAAAACCCGATACAAGGGTGGTTCCTGCACCTTTTCCTTGCTAATGGTCCCTGTTTCGCCCAAAGGGCTTGCGGCTTTTGCTGCCATTTTACTTTATTGTGCTCCAGTGCATGGCAAAAAATGACCATGCTCCTTTCGTGTCGATGGTTCAAAGTGTTACAAAGTGTTGCCGTGGCAGTGTCATGGCACGACCACTACGGAATTATTGTAATGCGGGCGGGAGATTTTGCAAGAGGAGCCAAAGGGATGGCGGAGCGGTATGGGACAGGGGCGAGCATGGAGCAGAGCAGCCGGTGCAGTACCAGCTCTGCATGTGCAGGTGAGCCCTTGAGGCGGAACTCCGCAGCCAGCAGTAGTTCCATCCAGGTGCTGTACTGCGCCAGGCTGCCCTGGGCTGCATCCTTGAACTGGTTGTAGAGAGCATAGGGATGGGCAGAGAATTCCTTTTTCCAGGTTTCTCCTGCCTGTAACTGGGGCAGATACTGTTGCTGGAAAGAGTTGAAGGACATGGTTGGATGAAAAGGTGTGCTGCATCCGTCCATCAGAGCACGGAACAGCAGGGCAGTGCGCACAAAGTTACGCAGGCTGGCCATGATGGCCAGGGGATGGATGCCGTTATCCAAAAGCCTCTGCAATTGTACCAGGGCCTCGGCCAAATTTCCCTCGGCAATGCTGCCGTTGAGTTCGTAGAGGGCATCCTGACGGGTGCGGCCCAACAGTTCGTCCAGATCGTCCCGGCTGATGGCGGTATTCTTGCCGGCAGCCAGCATGAGTTTGCGTAGCTCGTTCACCAGGGCGACAGGATGAAAGCCGACTCGGTCAAGCAGGATGGGCATGAGTTCTGGCGCCAGGGTTTTACCCTGTTCCTTCAGGGTTGCAGCTGCAAGCGAGCGCAGCACCGCCTCCTGTTCGCCCCTGGCCTTGGCACCGGAGCCTGTGGCCACGCTGCAATCGATAATGACTTCGTGTTCTTTTAAATACTTGAAGAGCTTCTTGCGCTTGTCCACTTCGCTGGCCAAAAGGAGGAGCATATTGGCCGGGGGCAGACCCTTGATCAGCAGTCCTATCAGAATATCGCCCGGATCGGCAGCGGTGGGCACAGCTCCCTTGCCCCTGTCGGTGTCCCGTAGGTAGGTTGCGGTCCAGGCGAGTCCTTCGTCGGGCAGGGCAAAAGCGAAACACTTTTGCCATTGGGTCGCAGACATGGATTTAAGCACATCTTTGTGTACAGACAGCCCGGCAGAGCGCACAAAGACGGTGAGTGCCCGCTCGATTTGCTCGTCCTGCCCGTTGGCGCGCGCCTTCATCACTCGTTCCCACAGGGCTTTCCCCGTATGCTTGGAGTAGAGAAGCCTGGTGTTGCTCACTCTATAGATCTGTCGACCGCCCAGCAGGCTAAAGCTGCAGATGCGGGCAAAGGTGTCGTGCACATTTTCTTCATCCCCATCAATGGGGTGCACTATCCCACCGTCGGCCAGCAGGACCTCTTCGATTTGGCCTGCGGCATTGCGGCACAGATATGGCTCGCCAAAAAACAGCACTGCCCCGACTTGTGAGCGGGGCAGTGTTTCCAGCAGGGTAGGGAGCTGTTGCAGACCGAGCAGCGCCATGGCAGGTATCTGCTCAGTTGCCGTAATACACCGGCCGAGAGTCCTGTTCTCTCCTGGTGTTTTCGGCAGCTTCCTGGCGGGTTGCAGCCGTGCGGCTGGTAGCCTGCGGCTGGGATTCATCCAGAATTTTGTGGAGGATGGCGGTGAGTGAGCCTGGTTGGAGATAATCTTGTCCCTGTTCTCCTGAAAAGATGTAGGCGGTCTGCTGGGCAACCTGTTTCCAGGAGATGGAACTGGGATTCTTGGCAATGATTTCGCAAAAGCTCTTGTTGTACGGGTCGTTGATCAGGGCAAGCCCGGTACCAATGGAGGCCAGTAAATCAACCGAGCCCTCAAAGAGCCTGGTGAGGGAAGAGTACACTTTGACCCCGCCGCAGGAGCCCAAGCTCAGGAAACGCTGCTTGTTGCGCAGGTCTGTCGCAGTAATTTTACCCTCGTCGATCAGCTCGGTAAGGGGCTCAATGATCTGTTCGGAACGCCAGTAGCTGTGACCGCGCTGGGCCAGCATCTCGTCGCCGGAGAGAATGAAGCGCCGGAGCAGCTCCTTCTGATGCTCCTTACCCGAGTACACGAATTGGGTGTTGACGATCTGGATGCCATTGACGGTTTTAACGAAGCTCACCGCAAAATGGCGGTTACGCATGGCCTGGAACAACTCCACCAGCGAGCCCCGTGCCCAGGAGCGGATGGACTGTTCTAATGCCGGCGTCATCTGGCTGATGGTGTAGTATTTGGATGGCACCAGCTGGTAGCCATTTTTCAGCAGGAGGTTGGCATTGGACACAAAAGATTGCCGACCATCGTCATCCGGATGGTACATGGATAGCGAGGCCATCTTGCCGTCCTGCTTCCACTCCGCAAAGGGAGTGGTCTGGTAGCTGTTCAGGTTGACCGCACCCTGCTGCACCAAGAGGCGGCTGATGAGCAGCCGGTCGTTGCTCCCCAGCAGCTCGGGGTAGGTTTGTACGTAATACTGGAGAATAACGCGCACCAGCTTGCCGGAAATCTGATCGTTGCTTGCTGTCTGTCGCGCCATGAGTCCAATCAGGTGGCTGCGCGCCTCGGGGGTGAGCATCTTGAGCAGATGCGAAAAGGTGGCAGAGAAGAGCAGGACAGAGTCTGTGTCCTTAAAGGCGGAGTGACCCACCAGGTTGAGAATTTCCTTTTGTCGGGCAAAATCCTGCGGAAAAAAATCCGTGAGTTTGCCCTTTTGGGCGTTGCTTGAGATAAAATCGGAAACAAAACGGCTTTCCGGATCAATACCACGGAGAAAGTTCAAGAGATCGCCACCACTGCGTTTGGCGATCCGGTCTTTCATTACTGGCACAAGTATGTTGCGGAAGGAGGAGTCGTAGAGGTCGGCGCCCTGGGCCATGACCACATACATGTTGGCAGTGGTCAAATCTTTGGCTGCCTGTACCCGGGCTGCTGCAGTGGCTCGGTTTAAAATGCCCACAGCCTGGCCCTGGCCCGCAGCGGCAAACTCGTTGCCAAAGCGGGCGCGGGTGGTGGGATCGAGCCGGTTGAACAGACCTTGCAACTGTGCTTTAGACATGCGGTTTAAGGCAGCGGCCGAATATTCGTAGCCGTTTTCATTGGTCACTGCATGCAGGTTGTTGATCTTCCAGAGGGCTTCCTCCCCACCATCGTAAAGACCCTTGAGCAGGACCGACTTTTGCCGACTGCCCAGCCGGTCGTAGATGGCCTCCTGCTGCGAAGTGGAGAGGGTAAAATAGTTTTTCAGCCAATACAGGGAATCTTGCCCGGAAATTTCCTTATTTTTGAACAGGGAACGGGCATTCCAGACATTGACATCATCCATTTTTCGGATGATATCCATGCCCTGCACCAAGGTCTGCTGATCCATACCAGGGGTCTCGGCATAGGCGGTGAACGCCTGTACCTGCTTATTGCGCATCTGCGCAATGATGGGTAGTCCCTGCATGGCGGTGTCCACCCGCATGCCGTGAACGGCAAACAGAGCCCTGGCTGCCTGGTTGACCTGCGGTGATGCCTCGTTCAGGCGCGGAATGATCTCCAGAGCCTGGTCAGCAGTGGCTCCATACAGGGTGGTGAAGTTACGGAAGGTACGGCCCGAGGCAAAGGTGAGATTGCCGATGGCATCCAGGCCTGGCAGAATGTAGTGGGCATTGAAATTCTGCATAGAGGCCAGGGCTTCGTAGGAGCGCGCCTGTTCGAAGCTCAAGCGGCTTTGCAGCAGCCGCTCTCCAGCCTGGCTGAGCACCGGATAGGTGACGCCCGGGGTGGAGCACACCTTGCGAAAGATTCGCTGGGCGTTATAGTTCATCCGCTCGACCATGGCCCTGCTCGCTGCGATTTGGCTGGCGTCGAGGCCTGGGGTTTGTTCGCAGATGGCCATGGTCTGTCGGGCGCTAACCATATCCGAACTGCTGTTCTCTGCTGCCCAAAGTGTCAGGGGCGTCAGGGAAAAGAGGAGACAGCCTACAGTGCATAGGCATGTGAGGCGCAGAAAAAAATGATACAGGCCGACCTTCGGTCGGTTGTTGATCGTGCTCATGGGATTGTACATGTTGTGAAGGATACGTGGAAAAATATTCTCCCCGTTATGGCCCTGCTTATGGCGATGGTGCTGTGGGGAAGTTCCTTTGTGGCCATGAAATACAGCTTTCGCGAGCTGCATCCCATCACCGTCCTCTTTGGCCGCATGGCAGCGGCCACGCTCTGTTTTCTGCCGTTTGCCGCTTCGTTTTGGCGCATGCCCATTGCCAGGGCGCACATACCGTTTCTGGTGTTGATGTGCCTGTGCGAACCCTGTCTTTATTTTGTTTTTGAGGCGGCAGCCCTTTTGTACACCAGTGCATCCCAGGCTTCAATGATTTCCACCATGCTGCCCCTTTTGGTGGCTCTGGGCGCAGGCTTTTTCTTGCGGGAGCAGGTCACCCCCAAACTGCTTGCGGGTTTTGGCCTGGCCGCGATCGGGGCCCTGTGGCTTGGTTGGGCCGCCAACAGTACAGAAGAGGCACCCAACCCGATTTTAGGCAATTTTTTGGAATTCATAGCCATGGTCTGCGCGGCAGGATACACTATTTCCTTGAAATATTTAACCAGACAACTGTCTTCCTTCCATTTGACCGGTTTGCAAGCCTTTGCCGGGCTCCTCTTTTTTGGTCCCATGTTGGCCCTGCCCCAGGTACGGCAGACGCCGCTTCCCAACCTGGAGGGGTTGCTGGTGGTACTGTATTTGGGGATCGTGGTCAGTTTTGGTGCGTACGCACTTTACAATTACGGGGTCAGCCGCATTCCTGTCAGCCGTGCCTCGGCCTTTATCAACCTGATCCCGGTTTTTTCCATTTTGCTGGGTTTTATGTTCTTGGGCGAACGTCTGAATGCACAGCAAGTTGTGGCCTGTGCACTTGTTTTCGCCGGGGTGCTGCTCACCCAGAGCATACGAACAGGCACAACAAAGGAGGTGACTGCATGAACCGTCTGCTTGTTGTAGCAGGAATTGTGCTGATCCTCGTCGGGTTGTTCTGGCCCTGGCTGCGACAGATTCCCCTGGGCCGTTTGCCGGGAGACATCCACATCAACAGGGAGTCGTTCCAGTTCTACTTTCCACTGGGTACTTCGATTGTGATCAGTGTGCTGCTCTCCCTGGTTTTTTGGTTGTTTAAAAAATAAAAGAACGATCCCATCAGCCAGAATGACAGTAAAATGGTAGAGTGCGTGCAGGCCAATAGACCCAATGGTGGTTTTTGTAGCCGTTGCCGCGTGTGGCATGTGCTACCCTGGCAGGAAGCTTGGCAGGGTTGTTTGGAGTTGATGGAGGTACTGCGCAGCTCAGCACTGTATGCTGGTATGTGCGTTGAAGGCGGCGGCAAAATGCTGGGACTTGCGCTCTGCCGGGATGCCAGCGGTAGAGTGCAGCGTCTTTTGGCCTTTTCCGGTATGTATAATGGTCGTTGGCTGGTGAATGGCTGGGTTGGTCCGATTTTCGATTTACAGGCCTTTACTGCCCTGCACGGACCGGTGGAAAGGGAAATCAAAATTTTGGATCGCAAGCTGGCGCTTCTGCCGGTCTCCTCTCCGGAGCGACAGGAGCTGCGTATGCACAGGCGGGAGCTGTCCCGGCGGAACATGGCTGCAATCCACGATTTGTATCAACTTAAAAATTTCCGGGGCGAGCAGCGTTCTCTGCGGGAATTTTTTCCCTGTTCAGGGCCACCATCCGGTGCGGGCGATTGCTGCGCACCCAAACTGTTGCACCATGCCCAGTTTCTGGGTCTGCGTCCATATAGCATGGCGGAATTTTTCTGGGGTGCTGGTAAGGTGGGCGCTGGCAGAGCCGGCAGGAAACATGGCCACCGCTACCTGCCCTGTCACGCCAAGTGCCAACCTATCCTTGGTTTTCAACTCTGTGGCTTGTGATGCGTTCTGCGCGGCAGCTACAAGGTAAAGGTGGCAATGAATTTTTGACCCTGCTCCACCTCGACCGTCACTGCGCGGTGGTGGAAAAACCAGGCGGGCTTTTGGCTGTGCCCGGCCGTGGTGCAGACAAACAGGATTGCGTAGTTGCCCGGCTCCGTTGCCTCTGCCCCTGGAGCATTGCCCAGCCGGCAGTGCATCGGCTCGACATGGACACCTCTGGTCTGATGGTGCTTGGCCTCACGCGGGACGCGCACCGTAATCTCTCCAACCAGTTTGCCCGGCAACAGGTGACTAAGGTATATCTTGCCCTGGTGGAGGGAGAACTTGGCAAGGCTGCCGGGGTGATCCGCCTGGCCTTTCGCTTGGATCCGGACAGACGCCCCTTGCAGGTGTATGATCCAAAGCAGGGGAAATTAGGAGTAACCGCCTGGAAACAGTTGTGGCAGGCTGAAAACAGAACCCTGCTGGCCTTGTATCCACAAACCGGGCGCACCCATCAATTGCGGCTGCACACCAGCCATCCCTTGGGTCTGGGTTGCCCCATTGTGGGTGACCGCCTCTATGGCCAGGGCCAGGCAGGCGAGCCCATGTGCCTGCATGCCGCCCAGCTGAGCTTTGTGCATCCTGCTGGTGGCTGGCGCATGCGCTTCTGCTCCAGACCGCCTTTTTTGAAAAACCAGCCTGATCTGGCTGGTACGCCGTTTCCTGGCCACCTTTGCCCTGAAGACTGAAAAAAGTAATGTACCAATTCATTAGCACGCAGTCCAAGCGGCCCCAGTAGGGCTGTTCGTTTCACTGGCCTGCACTGGCCCGCGTTTTTTTATAGGAGCAGGTTTTTTCAGGAGAATTTTTATGGATATGCAGATTGTCTACTATACCATCGCCGTATTGCTGGTTCTACTGGGCCTGGTTGGCACGGTGCTGCCTGCCATTCCGGGCTTGCCCCTCATGTTTGCCGGCATGCTGCTGGGTGCCTGGGCCGGTCAGTTTGCCCATATCGGCGTTTTTACCCTGGTTGTGCTCGGGCTGCTCACGGTGTTGTCATTAATCATGGATTTCTGGGTGACTGCCATGGGGGCCAAGCGGGTGGGAGCAAGCAAAAGAGCCATTATCGGTGCCAGCATCGGCACCTTTGCTGGTCTGTTTTTCGGTATTTGGGGTCTTTTTCTGGGGCCTTTTGTCGGTGCGGCCATAGGTGAGCTGCAGCATCAATGGCATGTGCGCCAGGCAGCCAAGGTTGGCCTGGGCACCTGGCTTGGCCTGCTTTTTGGCGTGGTGCTCAAATTGGCTTTGGCTTTTACCATGCTCGCCACTTTTGCCATTGCCTGGTTCTTGTAGTTGCCTGTTTGAAACGGTTTAAAACTGCGGCGGAGCAGATAAGGAAAGTGAGTTTGGGCCAAGGATGAGATGTAGGCAATCTTTTTCCTGCTTGCCCTTTGTGGCTGGATACAGCTAATATCCTTAGTTATGATAAAGACTATTTTTTCCCGTTACGTGCCTACTGGTATCGTATGCTATCTCTTGCTTTCTCCTGCTTGCCACCATGGCTGCCAGTACCATTTTAATTGTTGATGACGAAGCCGCCATCCGTGCTTCCCTCTCTGGTATTCTCGAGGATGAGGGCTTTGTGCCCATGGCTGCGGCCAGTGCCGAAGAGGGACTGCAACTCCTTGAGGAAAAGGCGGTCAGCCTGGTGCTGCTCGATATCTGGATGCCAGGCATGGATGGGCTGGAGGCCTTGAAATTGATTCGCCGCCGCTTTGATTTGCCGGTGATCATGATCTCCGGACATGGCACCATCGAGACTGCGGTGGAGGCCACCCGTAACGGTGCCTATGACTTCATTGAAAAGCCCTTGTCGTACGACAAGGTGATCCATGCCATCAACAAGGGCCTCCAGTTTGATCGCCTGACCAGGGAAAACAGGATACTGCGGGAAAAGGGTCTGGGCATCAACCGTATCACCGGCGATAGCCCGAGCATTGCCAATCTGCGCGAGCAAATTCACCGGGTTGCACCCACCGATGCCTCGGTGCTGATTTTGGGTGCCCATGGTACTGGTAAGGAACTGGTTGCCCAAACCATCCACCGCCTTTCACCCCGGGGCAATCATCCCATGGTGGAGGTCAACTGCGCGGCTATCCCCGAAGAACTGATCGAGTCGGAACTTTTTGGTCATGTCAAGGGCGCCTTTACCGGCGCGGGCGAGGCGAAAAAAGGTAAGTTCGACCAGGCCGATGGCTCCTCTCTGCTCCTAGACGAAATAGGCGACATGAGTTTGAAGAGCCAGGCCAAGGTACTGCGCATTTTGCAGGAACACCGTTTTGAACGGGTGGGTGGCTCCAGGACCATTGAGGTGGATGTGCGCATTCTGGCGGCCACCAACAAGCATCTGGAGGAGGAAATTGAGCGAGGCAGTTTCCGCGCCGACCTTTTCTACCGGCTTAATGTGGTCCCCATTGTCGTGCCCACCCTGGCAGAGCGACGCGAGGACATTCCCCTGTTGGTCGCTGACTTTACGGAGCAGTTTCATCAAAAGGGTGTGGGCCGCAAGGACTTCACCCCAGAGGCCCTGGCACTGATGCAGCAGCACAGCTGGCCGGGCAATGTGCGCGAACTGCGCAATCTGGTTGAGCGCCTGATGATTATGACCGCTGGCGACGAGGTTGGCGAGGAAGATGTGGCTCTTTTTCTTGGCGGCCAGCCGGTCAGGGTGGAGCCAGTTCTGGTGGATGTTACTCGCCTGCGGGACTATGCCAGCTTCCCCTTTAAGGAGGCGCGGCAGCATTTTGAAAGTGACTATCTTGTGGCCAAGCTGCGGGAAAATGAGGGTAATGTCACCAAAACCGCCGAGCAAATCGGCATGGAACGCAGCCACCTGCACCGCAAGTTGAAGATGCTGGGGATCAGTGTGAAGTAGGAGGAGCTTAGATGTGCCTTTGATGGGCGATGCGCCCGATATCGACAAAGATCCCTTTTGCAACCCTTATGGTTCCAAAAGGGATCTTTTTATTGGAGGACAGCAGATGCCAACCGCCCTGACCCTGAAAAATATACCCGAAGAACTCTATGCCCGTTTGAAGGCGATGACTGAATTGAACAAGCGCAGTATCAACAGCGAGGCCCTTGTTTGTTTGGAAACTGTCTTGGCTCCAGGTCGTTTTACGGTGAATGAACGGAAGGGCGCGAGGGCACGGGCGCTGCGCGAGGAGATAACAACGGAATGCAAGGCGGATGAACTTGATACCTTTAAGCAGCAAGGACGGGTATGATTGTTGTTGATACCTGGAAAATATTTTTCCCTTCATCGTGGCGGTTTTGTCGTCAGCTAAAAGGATAACCATGAAAAAGCACCTGCTTGACATGCTGATCTGTCCCCGTTGCTTACCCCAGGAGTATCCCTTTGTGCTCGAAAACAGCACGATAATGGCTGATGACATCGAAAGCGGGGTGCTTGTCTGTGCTCAGTGTGGTCATCGATTTCCCATCATAGATGGGATCGCCCTCCTCGACCCGTTTGCCACAAACAACCAGCAGAGGGCCAACAAATACGAGACTGATGAGCTGGTTTCTTCGTACCTGTGGAGCCATTTCAGCGATCTGATGCACGAGGAACAAGCCTCTCAAGCGTATGCCACCTGGGCAGGACTGATCCGTGACCAAGCAGGTGTCGCCCTGGATGCTGGCGGTGCGGTTGGCCGTTTTACCTTTGAAATGAGCACCCGCTGCGACTTTGTCATTGGCATTGACACATCCCAGGCCTTCATCCGAACGGCACGCCAGCTGATGCGGCAAGGCACCATAACAGTGTCCATTAAAGATGAGGGCATGCTGGCCCGGGAATTCACCATCATCTTGCCCACGGAATGGCGCAGAGATCGGGTGGAGTTCGTGGTAGCCAATGCCCTGGCTCTGCCATTTGCTGCGCAATCAATAGCAGTGTTCACTTCGCTCAACCTTGTGGATAAGGTACCGTCGCCTCTTGGCCACCTGCGGGAGATGAACCGGGTGACCCGTCACCAGCAAGCTCAATTCCTGCTTTCAGATCCCTTTTCCTGGTCATCCGAGGCGGCTCCGGCTGCCGAATGGCTGGGCGGGACAGATCAAGGCCGGTTTGCTGGCAAAGGCCTGGCAAATGTCATACAGCTACTGGGTGACCAGCAGGGGGAATTGGCTCCAGTCTGGAGCGTGGATAAATCCGGCAGTGTCTGGTGGAAGATTCGCAACCACAGCAACCATTACGAATTGATTCGCAGTTGTTTTGTTCATGCCAGCCGTTAAGAGAACATGCCGTGATGTGATTAATACTGTCTGCCGTTAGTGCTCCTCCTTATTGTCTGATTGAAGCCAAGGTTGAGCAAAGCCGCTTGCTGTTGCTAGGCTTGGGGGATAAAGACTCAATACCCATCTGCCGCATCAGGCGGCGAATCCGCCCGCGACCTACAGGTTTTTCGGCTGTTGTCAGGTGATCTGCTCCCACGCTCCAGCGTAGGAGGGTGAATTTTATCCAGACCGCTGCCTTTCCTCGTGCTTGGATCAGAAATGCTTGAAAATCTGTGGCCGGTGCAGTGATGAAGGGGTATCTTGTTTGATTATTCGTTAACCAAAACGAGGTTTAAAACCTCTTTCTTTCTTCTCTCTTTATCTTTTGAGGTTGTCATGGTTTTTCCTGAATATCGGCCGCGCAGGATGCGGCAAAACGCTGCCTTCCGCGCTATGATTCGTGAAACCAGGCTGGATGCAGCCCAGCTGGTGCTGCCGGTTTTTGTGATGCCCGGCAAAGGTAAGCGCGAGGCTGTCCCTTCCATGCCCGGTGTGCTGCGTTTTTCCGTGGATGAACTGGCAAAAGAGGCCAAGGAATGTCTGGCCCTGGGTGTGAGTGCCATGATCCTTTTTGGTTTGCCTGAGAAAAAGGACGGTCTTGGCTCCGGCGCCTATGCGAAAAACGGCATTGTGCAACGGGCCATCCGCGAGCTGAAGGACAAGGTGCCGGCCATGATGGTGATAACCGATGTGTGCCTGTGTGAATACACAGATCACGGCCACTGCGGCTGCCTGGATGGCGACGAGGTGGAAAATGACGCCACCCTGGAACTGCTGGCCAAGACCGCGCTTTCCCATGCCGAGGCCGGGGCCGACATGGTGGCCCCCAGCGACATGATGGATGGCCGGGTGATCGAAATCCGCTCCACCCTGGATGAGGCTGGGCTGTACAAGGTGCCGATTATGTCTTATGCGGTGAAATATGCCTCCGCCTTTTACGGACCCTTCCGCGATGCAGCCGAGTGCGCACCCCAATTTGGCGATCGCCGCGCCTATCAGATGGACCCGGCCAACAGCCGCGAGGCCCTGCGCGAGGCCACGCTTGATGTGGAAGAGGGCGCGGATATCCTTATGGTGAAGCCGGCGCTTTCCTGCCTGGACATCATCAGCCATCTGCACGACGAGTTTGATTTGCCGGTGGCCGCCTACCAGGTGAGCGGCGAATACGCCATGATCAAGGCCGCAGGGGAACGCGGCTGGATTGATGAGGAAAAGGTGATGGAGGAGTCGCTTATTTCCATCCGCCGGGCCGGCGCAGATATCATCCTCACCTATTTTGCCAAGGATATGGCCCGGTTGCTGCAACAGAAAAGGGATTGATGGTGTCGATGGTGTCGGCTGTGTCGACTGTGCCGATGAACGAGCATGAACGCTTTATGGGCGCGGCTCTGGCCGAAGCTGCCGTAGCCCTAAAAGCGGGTGAATTTCCAGTCGGGGTGGTGCTGGTGGCGGACGGCGACATACTCGTTCGCGCCAGCCGCCGCAACAGCCAGGCCCAGAGCCGCAACGAAATCGACCACGCCGAGATCAACGCCCTGCACATTCTGCTCAGCGACTATCCGCAGGTGGAGCCCCGCCTGGTGAGCGTGTATTCCACCATGGAGCCCTGTTTGATGTGCTACAGCACCTTGCTCCTTTCCGGCATCCGCCGCTTTGTTTGGGCCTATGAGGATGTGATGGGCGGGGGCACCAATCTGGCCCTGCAGCAGCTCAACCCGCTCTACCAGGCCATGCAGGTGGAATTGGTGGCCCGCGTGCGCAGGCAGGAGAGTCTGGCCCTTTTTCAGCAGTTTTTTAGGGAACACGACTACTGGCAGGATAGCCTGCTTTCTCAATATACCCTGAGTCAGCACTTGGACCAGCAGTTAAGTTGGCCGTTCAGCGGAGAATCATCATGATGCAGGATGTGCAGGCCCGCACCGTGGGTTTTCGCCCCGGCGAGCGCAATGTTTTTTTTCATATCCTCACTGCCTGCAACCTGCGCTGCAGGCACTGCTACATCAATACTGCCGAGCACGGCACCTGCACCTTGCCGCTTGCAACCGTGACCAAGTGGCTGGCCCTTTTTGCCCGGCCCGGCCAGGAGAGCAACCTGATTCTTTTGGGCGGTGAACCAACCCTGCATCCGGACCTGCCTGCCATCATCCGCGCGGCCAAGGCCATGCGCTACGCGGTGACCGTGGATTCGAACGGTTACCTCTTCCATGATTTCTTGGATAAAATCACCCCACAGGAGCTGGATTATCTCAGTTTCAGCTTGGATGGGCCGGATGCGATGGTGAATGACCCCATCCGTGGTGCAGGCAGCTTTGATGTGTGCACGGGCAATATCCGCCGGGCCGTGGCCGCTGGTTTCAACACCAGCCTGATCTACACGGTATCTGCTTTAAATATCGAGTATCTCCATCGCATGCCCGCCTTGGTGGAGGAACTTGGGGTGAAGCGCTTTTTTATTCAGGTGATCGGCCTGCGCGGCAAGCCTGCCCAAGAGATAGCTGCTGTGGCTGCGGCTGCAGCCCCCGG
>Ga0334892_1000421_pt1 | contig 53877 bp, 45 predicted proteins | sample GraSluR3_MG_4_FD_207213 | JGI IMG/M metagenome (GOLD analysis project Ga0334892, IMG submission 207213) | Sludge microbial communities from methane-producing bioreactor in Wageningen University, Netherlands - Granular Sludge_15_04-R3 | ecosystem: Engineered > Bioreactor > Anaerobic >...
GTTGCTTAAGTAAAGCCGATAAAGCGGAGATAAGGAGATAGACCCCATGAGCCCAATGAGGCAGTATTTAAGCTTTTAAAGACTATCTCCGCTTTTATCCCTGTAAAACTGAACGAAGGAATGTCAGGGCATAGACCCAGCGAGAAATGATAGGGTTAGTTTTGGGATGATATCGGTTAATAATTTAAAATTCTTCGTATTTCTAAGAATAACGGAGATAAATAGAGAAAAACTTTCAAAGAAAGAGATAGGGGTCTATAATACCCGACCTTTTAAACTACCTTTTTTATAGACTCCTTTTTAGGAAAATGCTAAAATATGCACAAATGCTTACTTAAAATGCAAAGGATTTTAGATGTCGCCAAATGAAAATAATGGTATATATAAAACAACAACCAGGTTAATTATACAAATAGCTGTAATTCTTTTAATAGTTTTAAATTTTAACAGCTTTATTAACCTGATAAAATTTATTTGGGGGATAATATCTCCTTTGTTTCTTGGTGCAGGCATTGCTTTTGTATTAAATATAATTGTCAGCAGGTATGAGAGAATATATTTTCCCAATAGCCGCAATGGGTTTATTTTAAAGACCCGCAGGACCGTATGTATTTTTTTATCTATATTAACTGTTGTGTTAGTATTATTCTTGTTTTTGTACATTCTGATTCCTCAAATAAGTCAATTTATCCATTTATTGTCGACTCAATTGCCAACAATGTACGAGAAAACTGTAGAATGGATTATTGGTCATTCAGAAAAATACCCAATTATCAAACAGAGAATTAAGGAATTTGATATAAGCGGTGAAGCTGCACTAAATAAAAGTCTGGAAATCATGAACAGCTGGGCGTTTGGCTCGGTATCTTTTATTGGAATTGTATTTGGTAAAATGATCGAATTTGTGCTGGCAATAGTATTTAGTATATATATTTTGTTTGATAAAAATACTGTGAAAAAGAATTATCAGAAATTAAGTAATAATTATTTGAGCAGTAAAACAAGGGAACAATTAGCTAAAATTATTAAAATAACAAATGATACATTCTCCAATTTTTTTCTGGGACAATTTAAAGAAGCAGTTATATTAGGTATTCTATGCACTATCGGCATGATAATATTGAGGCTGCCATATCCAACTACTATTGGCTCTGTAGTTGGATTATCTTCTATTATTCCAATGGTGGGAGCTTATATTGGGGCAATTTTTGGAGTTCTATTAATTATAGTTGTTGATTGGTTTAGTGCAGTTATTTTCTTACTATTTATTATTATCTTACAGCAAATTGAAAGTAATTTTATTTATCCAAAAATTGTAGGTGCTTCAATTGGCCTTCCTGGAATATGGGTATTTGCTGCAATTGTTGTGGGAACGGGATTAATGGGATTTTTAGGAATTTTATTAGGAGTTCCTATTGTAGCAACAATCTACAAATTACTTAATCAATCTTGAAAATCAATCATAATATCTGCGATTTAGATCAGATTTTTCCATCGTATTATTCTAATAATTATGTTTATGATACATGTCCATGATATAGGGGAATATAGCGTTGTACTAGTTTGATAATAATATCTCAAAGGTCTTATTTAATTTAAGTGGTGAGAAAAAAAGTTTTCTATGAATATGAAGCTGTTATTCAGAAAGTTCCTGACATCAATGGTGCTTATGTCAAAATTTCTTATGATGTGAAGAAGGAGTTTAAAAAGTGAAGAGCAAAGGTCCATGCGACTTTTGATGGAGTGCCATATGATGGGAGCATCATGAACATGGGTATCAAAAATGATGATGGTTTGGTATGTTATATCATAGGATTACGCAAGGATATTCGTATTAAAATTAGCAAACAACCTGGTGATGTCTTGAAAGTAACAATAAAAAAAGATGATATAGAAAGTTGTTTTTGATAAGCCAGGCAATAGGAAAAACATCTGGTTTAAGGATTGCTTTTAGAGCTTTATTTAATAAATAAGTGCTATAATTAAAATATGAAGAAGAAAACTGTAATAATATTACTTATTTTATTTTTAATTATCATAGTCGCTGGTATTGATTTAGATAGCAAAAAGGAATTGGAACAAAAATACCAGGAAAGTTATCCGGAAACAACTGATTATTTTATTTTTTCTTGCCCGTGCGGGGATGAAATTAAGATAAGATATGATAATGAAAACAATGATGCAATGCTGTTGTTTAATGGTCAAAGCTATGTTCTGCAAAGAGTAATAAGTGGTTCCGGATCTCGATATGCTAATGATGATGAGTCAGTAGTTTTTTGGGAGCATCAAGGTGAAGTAATTTTAGAAATTGATGGAGAAATAGTAGCGCAAAACTGTGTACTTGATGAAGTAAGTGATGATTGGAAAGAATTAAAATCAAATGACATTATATTCCAAGCCCCAGAATATTTAGAAGCAGAATATGTTTCTTTTCAGCAATGGCCTCCAGAGATAAAAATCCTTACTAATAAAAATGATTGGCCTCAGGAAATAGAAATAAAAAACGAAGAATTAACATGCCAGACAAGTCCTGAAGAGAGCAGTTTTTCCAGGAGATTTTATAAGCAAAATATTAATGGAAGAAATTATTGTATTAGAGCAGAAAGTGAAGGAGCGGCAGGCTCAGTATATACAGACTATACCTACTTTGCAATTTATAAAGGGAATCTGATTTCCATTAATTTTGTATTGCGTTTCTCAAATTGTTCTCATTATCCAGAATCTAAAAGAATAGAATGCGTTACAGAGAGGGAAACTTTTGATATGGGTAATACTATAAATGAAATAGTTGAAAGCATTTCTTTTACTTCAGGTGATTCTTCTTTGAAATAGACTATCTTCTAATTTAAACTCAATTTGATAATTGATATGGAGTTAGATGAAGAACAGTTCTCTATAGCAAGCACATCTCTCTTAATTATAGAACAAGTATTCTCTCCTGGTGTAAGGTATTTCAAGCTACCAACAAAAAAGGAATGAAAATATATCAGGTAAAACAAAAACATTGCTTTAACTTAAAAGAGATTACTGAATATCATAAATAATATTATATTACAATAAAAAATGATATTTTAAAAGATAGATATTGATGATAACTGATATTTCAAGACCTGAACCCAAGTTTGCAAGTTTAGGAGAATAATTTATGATAGATTATTTGACCTATTACTATAAGCTTGGTACAGAACCATTTCGTAGCTTATCAGCACTGTCTGATGAGGAAGCCATAAAAATCATGAAAGAGCTTTACAGCGAGACCGTTTTTGGGGAAAGATTTCAGAATCCCAAACAATATTTGCATAATCGAAGGGAAACGGAGAAATGGGTGTGTAATGAGTTTAAGAAAAAGGGAGGACAGCCTCAGCATACATATCCGATTCCAATGGTGCTTGGGACATCCAGATGGATGGCTAAAAATTCTCCAGATCCAGATCTGCATGGAGAAATACGAATACCTCTCTCAGTTTTTTCGGAATACGATGTCAGTTTTACTTACCCGGATAGCATGATATCCCTGTGGTTTGCTCGGGAGAAGCCCAAAAAATACTATATGGCTGATTATCACGGAAAAGTATTTACCTTATCGGAAATACTTTCCATCATAAGAGAAAAGGGCATACCTGAAGATGATTGGCATCAGAATCTTCCGAACAGTCTTGCTCCTTATATCGAAGCCCAAGTATGGAATCATAAAATCCTGGAGGAATTCAAGTGACATAGCTGATACAGGGGACGGTTGTTCCTGCTCAGTAATTAAGTAACTTTTTTGGTATGATTTCACTACCAAAGAAGGTACTTAATATGGGATTTCTAACAGCAGATAACACTCATCTATAGAAAAATACAAATAATCAGGATAATCAAAATAGTGAAATAGCTTATTTTATCCCAGAAGAATAGCATATAACCAAGGAGCATTTAACTTCTCTATTCCTTTAATTATTGTAATTATTTTATAACTCATAGATAGCATCAAATTCTATTTTATTATCCTTTAATATTTTTTCTATTCCATGAATGTCATCAGAGTTAAAGCTCAGACATATGCCGCAATCAGAGCTTAAATGGCGGGGCACCGGGATAAGCTTAACAGTTAATCTCTGTTTCTTGGCTAAACTTTCTGTTTTGATAGCACCGCTGGTTGAATAAAAGATAACAACACTTTTTTGTCCTGATTCAGTCATTTTTTACCTTTCTGTTTTTATGATCCCTTACCATTTTCCTGATCGCAGCAATTGCTTTTTCAATATCTTCAACAGTATTAAAAAGCCCTATACTAAAACGAACTGTACCCACAGGAAAAGTTCCAATGGTCTTATGGGCAGCAGGAGCACAATGCAGACCTACCCGACACATCATAGCATAATTTTCATCAAGTTTTAAACCGATATCAGAGGGTGACTGTCCTGCAATAGTAAAAGATACTACAGATGCCCTTTCTCCCGTTTCTTCTTTGCCGTATACTGTTACACCAGTGATTTCCTTCAAACCGGAAATCAGTATCTGACACAGATTATGTTCATATTGATGTATGGCTTTAGTCCCTTTTTTCAGGATATATGACACGCCTGCATTTAACCCGGCTATTCCGACAATATTAGGAGTACCGCTTTCGTATCTATCCGGCAGGAAATCAGGGTGGTTTTCTGATTCTGAGCGGCTGCCGGTCCCCCCGGTCTTGAGAGGGAGAATTCGATGAATTTCAACATTTTCTCCAATTACCAGCCCTCCGGTGCCTGTTGGTCCAAAGAGGCTTTTATGGCCGGTAAAGGCTAGAAGATCGATATTATCTTTTTCCATGTCTAAGGGATAGGCACCGGCAGTTTGTGCTGCATCCACCAGAAACAAAATATTATGCTTTCGGGCAATTTGACCTGCCTTTCTGATAGGTAGTAGGGTTCCGGTTACATTTGAAGCATGGTTTAAAACAATAAGCGCGGTATTTTTATTAATTGCCTTTTCAATATCTTCTGGATTAAGGGAACCGTCAACAGAACAGGGGATAACTTTTATTTGAACACCATTTTTTTCTAACTCACGAAGTGGTCGCATTACTGAATTATGTTCCATACTGCTGGTAATTACCTGGTCACCGGATCGTAAAAATCCTCTTAATGTCAGGTTAATTGATTCGGTGGCATTGGAAGTAAAAATAATCCTTAACGGGTCAGATACATGAAATAATTCGGCCAGGTTTTCCCGGCACTGATAGAGTATCCGGCCTGCTTCAATGGATAAGCGATGACCGGAGCGGCCAGGGCTGGCCCCAACATTATTCATATAGTCAATTATTGCTGCAGATACCTCTTTCGGTTTGGGAAAAGAGGTAGCCGCATTATCAAAATAGATCATGATTATCCTCTCCTGTTTGGTCGTTTATTTAGTTATGATCAATAAATATTCTTCTCCTTGTTCTTTTACTTCTACCTTCCAGCCAGCATTTTTCGACATGCGTACAACGTTATCTTTGGCGGTTCCGGTATCTACCAGTACTTCTAACAATCCTTGTTTTAGTTCTGTTAATTTATTTTTCACTTTCACTACCGGAAGGGGACAGGAGAGTCCTCTTACATCAAATTTTTCACTCATTTTATAAATCCTCCAATTTCTTTTTTGTTAAATCACTCATACTATATCCAATAATCAGACAGATAATTAAACCTGCTATTACCGCGGCAGGTCCCCAGACACCTGGCCCGGCACCGGAGCTGGCAGTAGCAAAGTTATGGGCAAATCCTGCCCCAAAAATCATTCCTAAAACAAATACAGCAGCATCAGAATCTCCTTCTCCGGAAAGAAAGAGCTGACGTCCAGGACAGCCTCCGGCGAGTGTAAAGGCAAGCCCGGCTAAAACCATGCCTCCGAAATTCCAGATCTGGTTGGTATGAGCAACTGGCTGGCCTTGAAATCCCGGATTAAACTGACCTAAAATCATATTACTTAGCCATGCTGCTATCAATAAGCTGACCACTCCAGTAAAGAGGTAAGTGTCTTTAATCAGAAGAACATCCCGGGCAGCTGCAACTGTGCAGAATCTGGTTCTCTGGGCAACAAAACCAATAATTAAGGCAATCAGTAAGGCAATCAGGACCGGGGCATGTTGAGAACCTGGCCCTTCACTGCTGAAAAAGACTGCCCCGGTGGGCAAATTAATTCTGAAGAGCAGTAACAGTAAAAGTCCGGCCATAATTGAAGGTAGAATCCAGCCTGCCAGAGGTCTACTTCTTTCATTACGTCCCAGATTATAACCTGATTTGATAAAGAAGATGCCGATAGAGATGCCAGCGACTAATCCTGCAATACCGAAGAGGGCATTTCCATCACCCCCGGATAAACGCAGCAGGGCTCTCCAGGGACAACCCAGAAAGACCAAAGATCCAACCATTGCCAGAAAACCCAAGACAAACCGGATAAGTGGAGATGATCCTCCTCTTGGCTTAAATTCTTTGAAGGCCAGGGCGGCGATCAGAGAGCCCAGAACAAAGCCGATAATCTCAGGTCTAATATACTGAACAACCGCTGCCCTGTGAAATCCTAAAGCACCGGCAATATCCCGTTCAAAACAGGCTACACAGATACCCATATTGGCAGGATTGCCTAATTTTTGTAGAACAGTTGCCGCAATACCGATGAAGGCTCCGGTAAAAATAATTATTCTTCGTGAAAGAAACCAATTTTTCAGGCTCATAAAATATTTCCTTTCTATTTAGATTTATTTATTGAATTAAAATGATTTTTTCTTTTTTGGAAGGATCTTTTCTTACCTGTCCAATTCTTTTACTGTCAACAAATCCCTCATTTTTTAATGATGATAAGCATTTTTGAGAATCTTCCTCACTGACTGAGATCAAAAGCCCGCCGGAAGTCTGGGCATCATACAAAAGTATTTCTTTGACCGGGTCTATTTCTGTTTCTTTTTGAACACCACAGGAAAATGTCTTTTGGTTAGCTATACTTCCTCCTGGAATAATATCCTGACAAGCAAGTTCATATGCTCCAGTTAAGATCGGAGTTTTATTTACCTGGATTTCAGCATATAAATCTTTGTTTATCATCATTTCACTAAGATGACCTAATAATCCAAAGCCGGTAATATCTGTCATGCTGTGAATAGCTAAATTTAAAACTTCTTCAGGGATATAATTCAGTTTTCTCATCCAGTTAATGGCATCTATTGCCTTATCTTCACTGATTATTTCTGCTTTCAGGGCAGTAGAGATAATACCGGTACCCAGGGGTTTGGTTAATATCAATGCATCTCCTTCCCGGGGAGTATGATTTTTAATTATTTTTTCAGGATGAACAGTTCCCAGGACAGCCAAACCGTATTTAGGCTCCTTATCCTGTAAACTGTGGCCTCCGGCCAGAATTGCACCGGCTTCCTGTACTTTGTCCAATCCACCCATGATAATTTCGTTTAAATCTCCTATCTGACTATCGGGAAAACAGGTAATATTCAAAGCTAACAATGGTTTCCCACCCATGGCAAAGATGTCACTTAATGCATTGGCAGCAGCAATCTGGCCAAAAATATAAGGATTATCCACTATAGGTGTTATAAAGTCCATTGTAAAGACAATAGCAATATCATGATTAATACGATACACTGCTGCATCTTCGTTATATTCAAAACTGCTTAACATATTTTCATCTTTAATATGATTTAATTTTTTTAGAATCTCACCGAGATCCTGATAACTTAACTTTGCTGCTCAGCCTGCAGCAGATACCATTTGCATTAGCCTTTTTTTCTTATCTTCCATCTGTTTCACCTCCTATCTCAACGCAATTGTAATAAATTTAAAGCATATAGAGCATAATAAAAAACAGGATATTAATGATTAGCTGTATCAGCTATGAATAAGGTTTATGGGATGATAAAATTAAAATATTAGTGTGATTTGAAATTGTTGGACAGTGTTTAATTTTAACAGGGGGATTGTATAGCTGACCGCTATTTTGTAATAAAATAACTTCAGCCAGGCACAAAGAAGACAAAATTAGGATATCCAATTATTCTCAGGCTATCATATTTTTCAGGATGAATTAAGAATTCCATATTTTACTTCTCTTTCAGAAAAATCACTAAAGAATTGAAGTGTAAAAAGCAATATTTTCAATATACTAATTCTATAGGAATTATATTTACCTGTCAATGAGTTTATTCTAAGTTATCATGGTGACAGTTTTTGGACAACCTATTGGATTGTACAACAGGATATAGGTAGCGGTTTCTGTTTGATGTTCTTCTTAGTCTTAGGATGATATAGACATTTATCTGATTTTGTATTAATAATAGTAGTAATAGTATGCATATATCAAAAAGGGAGAAGTTAATGGAGAGATATATAATTGGTTCCAATGTGAGTGAAATTGAAACACCTGCTTTATTGCTGGAGCTTGATACACTGGAATATAATCTTAATAAAATGGCAGACTTTGTAAGAAAGAATAAGAAATTAATTAGACCACACTTTAAAACACATAAGAGTCCTTTTTTAGCCCACAAGCAACTTACAGCTGGAGCGATTGGGATTACTTGCCAAAAATTATCAGAAGCAGAAATACTAGCTAAATCCGGTATTAAGGATATCCTTATTACCAATGAAGTGGTGGGAGAACAAAAAATCAGAAGGTTAGTAAATTTAGCAGCTTATACTAATGTCAAAGTTGCAATTGACCATGAACAAAATGCCGTAGAGATTTCTAAGATGGCTTTGGAAAAAGGTGTTATAGTAAATTATTTAGTTGAAGTTAATATCGGGATGAATCGCTGTGGAGTAGAATCCGGGGAGCCGGCTATGCATTTTATTAAGAAATTACAAGAATTACAAGGTTTGATTTTTTTGGGCATTATGGCTTATGAAGGGCATGTTATGTTCATTGAATCTTTGGAAGAAAGGCAAAAAGTAACTGCAAAAGCACTTGAAAAGGTAAGCAATACCAAACAATTACTGGAAAATGAATCCATATTCTGTCCAATAATCAGTTGTGCCGGAACGGGTACTTATATGATTACAGGACTGCATCCGGATGTTACAGAACTTGAAGCAGGCAGTTATTTAACAATGGATAGCAAATATGAAACCATAGAGGGAGTGGGAGGCACTTTTAAAACCGCGTTAAGTGTGTTGACTTCTATTATAAGTATCCCAAGTAATGATAGAGTAATCATTGATGCCGGGATAAAATCTATAAGTAAGGATTTTGGTATGCCCATCCCAAAGGATAATAGAGAAGGGCTTGAATTGTATAAACTTTCTGAAGAGCATGGAACACTAAAAGTAAATAAGGATGCAAAGATGTCTTTTACTCTAGGACAAAAGATAGAATTAATTCCTAGTCATGGCTGTACTACGATTAATTTACATGATATTTATTATGGTATTAGATCTGGCATTGTGGAATGCGTATTGCCGATAGAAGGAAGAGGAAAAAGTTATTAGCAAGAGGTGTTTTTATGAAAGCAGTTCGTCTTATAAAAATAGGAAAACCTTTGGAGCAACAGGAAGTATTCTTACCAAAGGTAGGTGAAAGAGATGTGTTAATACGAATTAAAGCAGCTGGAATTTGCCATTCAGATGTTCATTATCGTTCTGGTATATCCCCGGTTGGTCCTTTACCCCAAACTCTTGGACATGAAGTTGCCGGTATTGTGGAAAAAACTGGTTCGCAAGTTAACTTTCCAAAAATTGGGGATAGAGTATGCATCCACTATCAATTGAGCTGTGGTGATTGTTATTTTTGCACCAGTGGGAATGAACAATTCTGCAAACAAGGTATGATGATTGGGAAACATTGTGACGGGGGTTTTGCTGAATATATTGTTGTACCTGCTCGAAATACAATATTATTACCTGATGAGGTTACTTTTGAACAGGGAGCAGTGCTAATGTGTTCTTCGGCAACATCCTTTCATGCCCTTAGAAAAGCCAGGTTAAAGGATGGTGAAACAGTTGCCGTTTTTGGTGCCGGTGGATTAGGTATTTCTGCCATTCAACTGGCCAGGATCATGGGAGCAATTGATATTTACAGTATTGACATTAATAAAACCAAGTTAAAACTATCTGAAAAATATGGTGCCATATCAATAAACGCTGCAGAAGAAGATCCGGTTTCCAGTCTTTATAAATATACTAATAATAGAGGAGTAGACGTTGCGCTAGAAGTTATTGGGCTTCCTCAGACTATGAGGCAGGCTATTGAATCAATGGGAGTATTTGGGCGTACTGCCTTAGTGGGAATTACAGATAAGCCATTTGAGATTTTTTCATATCAAGAGCTTATTGGAAAAGAGGCCGAGATAATTGGTTGTTCCGATCACCTTTTACACGAATTGCCATTGCTTATAGAATTGGTAAGAAGAAAAAAGTTAGATTTATCGTATGTTATAACAAAGAAAATACCTTTGAATGCTTCTTCTATTAATGAAGTAATGGATAATATGGAAAAATTTGGAAGTGATGTACGAGCTGTAATTTGCTCCTGAAAAACATTCTACTATTTGACTGTTTTAAAAGGAGATAAAATGAAAATAGAAATCTATTATTTCTCAGGTACCGGGAATTCTTTACATGTGGCCAGGGAATTACAAAAAAGATTAACCAAAGCAATACTGGTACCAGTAATTGGTGCCTTAAAAAAAGAAAGAATTAAAACAAATACTGCATCAGTAGGATTTATATTTCCTAATTTCTGTCTTTCAATTCCTATGCCTATCTATGATTTTTTAAAAAAAGCAGATTTATCTTCTGCCCAATATATCTTTGCAATATGTACCAGAGGTGGTTCGCAGAATGAAGCTTTTTATTCTATCAATACATTATTAAAGAGACAAAATAAGCATATTCAGTCTCAAATGACTATTAATATGCCCTGGAATATACCAATTGGTAAGGAAGACCTGCCTAATTCCATAAATGAAGAAAAAATGAAGCAATTAGAGGAAAATTTACAAAAAAAATTGGATTATTTCAGCAAAATCATCATTACTAAAAGAGATTATCAGGAAGAAGATCTTGAGATAGTGATGCCGGTACCATCCTGGATAAAAATGCTCAACCGACTCATGCCCCATTTGTTTCATCAATCCCACTTTTATTTCTATCGCAAGATGATTCATTTTTACAGTAATGGAAAGTGTAATGGTTGTGGTATTTGTACTACTGTCTGTCCTCAGGGGAAAATTGATTTAATTGATCAGAAGCCTGTATGGTCCAAAGAGATTGATTGCCTGGGATGTTTTGCTTGTATTAATTATTGTCCACAAAAATCCATCCAGGTAAAATCGCAGCTTCCTTTACGATCTTATACTGAACAAACCGGACGGTATCACCATCCTTTGATTTCCTATCGGGATATTGCCCATCAAAAGGATTAGATCCTTTTAGATCATATTTGCCATTGATTCGTGGAAAAGCGCTTATTAAATTACATATTAAATGAGGTGTTTTATAATGAAAAATGAGAGGCGAAGGTTGTCACAGGAACAAAGCGAAGAGATCCTTCAATTATTAAAAGCTCGTTTTGAAAAAAATATGGATTGCCATAAAGGGCTGAGATGGAGCAAAATAAAAGAAAAGCTGGAGAGTAATGCTGAAAAACTATGGTCAGTCAATGAAATGGAACGGACCGGTGGTGAGCCGGATGTTGTTGGTCATGACCAAAATACCGGAGAATACGTTTATTACGATTGTTCAGCAGAGAGTCCTGAAGGGCGCAGAAGTCTGTGTTATGACAGTCAGGCGCTGGAATCAAGAAAAGACCATAAACCGAAAAATAGTGCGATTGATATGGCTGTTGCAATGGGTATTGATATTCTAACTGAAAAGCAATACAGACAACTGCAGAAGCTTGGAAGTTTTGATACCAGAACGTCCAGTTGGGTGAACACACCTGATCAAATTAGAAAACTGGGTGGAGCTCTCTTTTGTGATCGTCGTTACGATACTGTCTTTTTGTATCATAATGGAGCAGAATCTTATTATTCAGATAGGGGCTTCCGTGGCTCACTGAGAATCTGAGTTTATAAAGAGAGATAGACATCGGAATACCAGAAGCCAGCCTGCTGATGAGTCTTTTGAGTGTGATTATTGCTCTTTTTAGTCTTTTCCCCTTCCCGCAACAGGGTAGAAGGTATGGCTATTGGTAAGATGTCAGGGCTTATGCTTGTCGGATTGTTTATACTATTTTTTTATATTGTCTGATACACAATATTTAGTCGCATTTCTTCCCTCCTTCTGGGTGGTGAAGCTTTGCATGGAAGGTAATAGACTATTTGTGTTTCCCGGACTTGCAATTGCATTTACCTGGATATGGCTACTTGGTCGCGGATTTAAAAGAAAACTTTTGTGCAGACTTGGCTTTGGTATTATAAAATAGGAATTCTGGTAGTGATACACCTGTATATTTGCAATGGAATCAGGTTTTCAGGGATGATCACATGAGACATTTTCTAATTTATTTTTTACAAAGTTCTTGAAAGAATTGATTTTAAATAGTAAATTTTGAAAAAAAATGTATAATAGGATGAATTAGCAATGTTTCACTTTGGTGAAAATTATAGGAAGGAAAATTTTTATATTAAAATTTTATAAGAATAATAAACACTATTGCAAGTTCGTGAGTTAGAAAAAAATAAAAAAGAAATATATAAATTTATCAATTTTGCCTGGAAAATTTATCAGAATGATCCCCATTGGGTTGCTCCGTTAAAGAATGATTTATTGAAGTCACTTCTCGGACAGGACTCTACCAGGAAAATAAAATGTGGTCCTCATGCCTTTTTTATGGTTTGGGAAAATAATATTCCTTTAGGCCGTATCCTGGTGGGAATTAATATGAAAAAGAACTTGAGAAGCCACCGAAAAACAGGGTATTTTGGGTATCTGGAGATAGTTAACTCATCTAAAGTATTGAAAGTCCTTATGGATTCCGCAATTGATTGGCTTCAAAAACAGGATATCAAAACTATTATTGGGCCTCTCTGTCCAGATGATGATGTGGAAGGCAGAGGCTTGTTGATAAAAGGATTCAATAGTCCCCCAGTTTTGATGAATTCCCATCATCCCCCTTATTACCAAAAGCTCATAGAAGAATATGGATTGATTAAAGATACTGATTTTTATGCTTATTACTCAAATAATATAGTAAAACTTAAAACAAGAGTAGAAAAAGTGTCTGCTTTTGCTATGAAGAAATACCATTTCACAATTGATAAAATTAATATTAACCTGTTAGATCGAGAGATTAAAGATGTTGTGGAAATCATAAATAAAATTATTTATGATAGAAAGGAGGAGGAAAACGGATTTGAATATGCTAATCCACCAACCTATGAAGAGTTTACTTTAGAGGTAAAAAAATATCTGGCATTTATTGATCCAGATTTGATTTATATTGCTCGTTCGGGAGATAAACCTATTGGTTTTGTTTTTGCCTTCCCTGACTATAACCAGGTGTTGAAAAGAATAAACGGTAGTCTGTTCCCTCTCGGTATGTTTAAATATTTATGGTATAAAAGAAAAATTAAAGGAATGAGGGGCTTGGCTCAGTTTGTTATTCCAGAGTTTCGCAATAAGGCAGTCAATGCTGCTATTTTTCAGCGAATCTTAGAGGTAGCAGAATGGAAGGAATATGAATATATAGAAGGTTCTCTTATAAGTGAAAACAATCTTCGCTCTCGTAGAGTCATGGAGAATGCCGGTCTTATACCTTATAAGATTTATCGTGTGTATAAAAAGGATTTTAAAGCCAAATCTTCTGTATAACAAGATACTGTTTTTAATTCTGATGATCTTCTTTTGATTTGAACTTATTATTTCAGAATACCTTATGTATAGTATAATTAGGATTATAAAAAATCTGTATTTCTATTGTCTGCAATGGATTCATCCGAACAAAAGATAGGAGTATATTATGAAAAAGATCAGTTTATTGATCATTATCACCTTCGTTTTGTTCTACACAAGCTGCCTGGAGTATACACCTGAATTGACTCTCACTCATGTTGACTGGTATACCGGCAGCGAGTCTATCAATAATCTAACTTTCGGTTATGTCCATCTTCAGATAAGTGGTACGACGACTGGAGAACGAGTGACTGTCATCACCTACGGAGATGGAGTCATTTCAGAGCTGGAGCTCGATTTAAACCAGGATGGCAATTTTTCTCAGGATGTGGTTATCCAGTTTACCCACATGGCTGATGATGTGCCACACATTTACAGTACCATTGTCACTGCTTACCAAGGCAATCGATTTACCAGAATCAGTCTGGAAAGTGAAGAACTGGTTTACTTAGAATCATCTTTAAGTCTGGCAAGGAGTCAGTCGATGCCGAAAGAAAATGGCAGTGTAATCAACTATCACCTGAAATAGAGGAGCTGGTCATCACTTTCCTTCGGGAGAAAAAAACATTTCAGGTTTTAACGGATAACAGAAAAGATAAAAATTCAGAAGGAAATTCACCTGAGCTGTAATAAAGAAGTCCCAGATTTCATTCAGAACAAAAAAAGTTTTGCCTGGGTATGGTTGCCCCAGTCGTGGGACAGACGACCGGAAAACAGCATTGTTCTGACTTTTGGTCTTGCCAGGCGTATTGATGATAAGCAGATTGTTCAGGCAGTCGAGCCGTACCCTGGCCAATGGACATACCATGTCATTATCCGGGAAGAAGGTGATTTGAATGAAAGCGTCAGATGGTGGCTTTGTGAAGCTAACCACTTTTCCCAAAGAAAAGTTCATCGGCTGTAGTCTTAAGGCAGAGACCATAAAACTAAGGACAATGGGAAAAATAAAGGTATAAAGTCTGATTGACACTCCAAGAATGAACGTTGTATACTAAAAAGGTAAAATTTAATAATCATTATATGTAATTTTTCATCAAATTCTTCAGTGACCAAATAAGAAAAAAGTATAAATACTTTTGTTGGTAAAATAAATAAAGAAAAACTTTCAAAGAAAGAGATAGGAGGATACTATGAAGAAAAATATTACTGTTTTGTGTCTGACACTTATTTTTTTAGCGGCATTTTATGCCGGGGCAGTAGGACAGGAATTAAGTAGTGAAACAGAGGCATGGCTCAAGGACGTAAAATTAGGAGCATATGCAGAAGATACATTCGATGAAGAGGCACTATATGAAGCTGCAAAGAAAGAAGGGGAGGTCAATATCTACTCCTACTCATCAAGGGTTCATAAATTCGGCGAAACATTTGAGCAAAAATATCCCGGGATCAAGGTAAACGGATATGATATGGATTCCGGTGATATTGTAACCAAGGTTAGCGCTGAACAGACCGCCGGCAATTATGTTGCTGATGTTATCTTTCTGAAAGATGTTGCCGTTGTGTACAATGTACTGGTAGCAAAAGGACTTGCTCACAACTATGTTCCGGCGGATTTAAAAGATACGATTCCTGAGCAGTACCAGGAACCGATGCTGGTTCACCATACCAGCATTCAGGGCTTTGTTTATAATACCGTAAAAAATGTCCAGGCTCCCTTTGTCTCCCTCTGGGATCTGACAAAACCGGAATGGAAAGGCAAGGTCATAATGCCGGATCCGATGAAACTTCCTGAATTTGTTGAGATCTATACAGCCATTGTTGAGCATGCTGACGAGATGGCTGAGGAATATGAAAAAGTCTTTCAGGAAAGGATTACACTGAGCCCCGGGGTGGAGAATGCCGGTTATGAATGGCTTTATCGGATACTTAACAATGATGCCATTGTTTTGGGTTCCACTAATGATATCTCCAATGCGGTTGGACTTTCTGATCAGGATAATCCCCCGGTTGGACTGACAGCATTCTCCAGAGTACGTGATATAGAAAGTAATCCGAATCTAAAATTTGCCTTTGCGGAAAACCTCAATCCCGTAGAAGGATTTGAACTCGAGGTTGTACAGCTTGCAGTTAATAAAGCTCCGCATCCTAACGCGGCTAAACTCCTTCTCCGTTATATGCTGGGTGACGAAAAGGGCGGCGAAGGATATGAACCTTATTATGTAGAAGGAAACTTCTCCGTTCGCGTGGATGTTCCGCCTGTTGAAGGAATGAAACTGATTACTGAGATACCCTCATGGTCCGCTTCACCTGATTATGTCTGGTTAGAAGGGCAAAAGGTACTTGATTTCTGGAATATCAACCTTGTGCAGTAAATCTGATTTATAAAAAGTCAGATGGCCAGCTTGGCTTATTCCGGCCGTCTGACTTTTTATTATAGATCTAAAGGGATAACGGAATGGGAAGACAGCAATTGATAAAGGGCATATCTTCTGTGAATTTGGGAACAGCTTTCAGAAGAAACGTTAATTATCTCCGTCAACCTCATATTATCATGACATTATTTTTACTGATCATTGTAACCATGCTCATCATTATTCCGGTCATTACCATGTTTTACTCTACATTTATCTGGCAGACGGAAGATATCAGGCTATCCAGAGAAGCAAATCCAGGTAGTTTTACTTTTTTTCACTGGAAAAGGGTATTTTCTTCTATACTTACAAATACAATTCTATGGATACCACTTAAAAATACGATCATAGTAGGTATTGGTGTTTCATTTTTTGCCCTTCTGATTGGTATTTTTATGGCCTGGTTAGTAGCAAGAACGGACATCCCATACAAAAAACTTATTTCAGCAGTTGCTGTAATTCCCTACATGGTTCCTTCTTATATCCACGCATTAAGTTGGCTGACACTTTTTAAGAATGACAGGGTAGGAGGGGTAACCGGGGTTTTCCAATCTCTAACAGGTATTTCTCCCCCAAACTGGATTTCATACGGTGTTTTTCCGATCATCGTAACACTCTCTCTCCATTACTATCCATATGCTTATCTTCTGGTTTCAGCTGCATTGAAGAGTATTGATTCAAGGCTTGAGGAATCAGGGGAAATCCTTGGGGCTACAAGAGGATATGTATTGCGGCGTATCACACTTCCTCTAGTCATGCCGGCAATCTTTTCCAGTTTTATTTTAACCTTTTCCAGAACCATTGGAATATTTAGTACTCCCTATTTCTTGGGTTCACCGGTAAGATTTTTTACCATCCCGGTGCAGATTTATTCCAGTATTATCAATCGCAATTCTGCAACAGGATTTATCCTTTCCTTTGTTCTTATCGGAATATCTTCTTTCATTATCTTTTTAAATCAGCGGGCAGTCGGAGAGAGAAAAAGTTTTGCTACTATCGGCGGGAAGGGATTTACTATTACCCTTACACCTGTGGGAAAATCGAAATCAATTATTTTACCAATCGTATTTTTTATCATCTTTATTTCGGTAGTGCTACCACTTCTGCTTCTCACTGTAGAGACTGTTTCATTATATCCGGGAAGTTATTCGCTTCAGAATCTGACATCCCATTTCTGGATTGGTAGAGGAGGTACTTCTTTTGCCGAGGGGGAGGCTGGTCTTCTCAGGAATCTTGCTATCTTAAAAAGTGCCTGGAACAGTGTAAGACTTGCGGTAACAGCTTCAATTCTGGCAGGCTTTCTGGGTATTTTCATCGGATATGCCGTCGTTAAAGGTCGCAGAGAAAGACTTCCGAAGGTGCTTGATCAGATCTCTTTTCTTCCTTACCTGGTGCCTTCCATAGCTTTCAGTGCCCTTTATCTGGCTCTCTTCATCAAAAGAATAGGTCCCATTCCTGCTCTTTACGGAACATTTATACTCCTGGTTATGATTAATGCGGCCAAGGAGCTTCCTTTTTCCTCCCGAGCTGGAATATCTTCCATGCTTCAGATTGGAGGTGAGCTTGAAGAAGCTGGTGAGATTGCTGGAGCTGGTTGGGGAACAAGATTTCGTAAAATTATATTTCCGTTAAGCGTCAGGAGTTCAGTTGCAGGATTTATACTTGTATTTATAACTGTGATGAGAGAACTTGCCCTGATTATTCTGCTGGTAACGCCGGGAACGAGAACTCTTACTACAATGACATTCCGATACCAGGAGCAGGGATATGTACAGTTTTCCAGTGCCATCAGCCTGCTGTTGGTAATGATTATATTTTTAGGTTCTTTTCTTGCCAATAGAATTACTAAAACCAGTGAAATCGAATAATGGAGGAATTGATGTAGATGAGTTATGTAGAAGTTAAAAATCTAACTAAAAACTTTGATAATGTGACTGCGGTTGATAATATATCGTTTTCTGTTGATGAAAAATCTTTTTTGGTTTTGTTAGGTCCTTCAGGCTGTGGCAAGACCACCATTTTAAGGATGATTGCAGGCCTTGAGACCCCGACTGCCGGTGAGATCAGAATCAAGGATAAGATCATATTTTCAAGCGAGAAAGGAATCTGTATACCTGCTAGAGAAAGAGGTTTGGGACTTGTATTTCAGAGTTATGCCCTGTGGCCACATCTGACTGTTTTTGAAAATATTGCTTTCGGGCTTCGTGTAAAGAAAATGAAAGAAAGTGATATTAAAAAAAAGGTTCAGGAATCGCTTGCTTATATGCGTCTTGATGATATGTCTGAGCGGTATCCCCAGGAAATGAGTGGAGGGCAGCAGCAGAGGGTTGCACTTGCCCGAATGCTAGCTAGCGATCCACCTCTATTTCTAATGGATGAACCTTTATCTAACCTTGATGCTAAACTGAGAGACGAAATGCGGGCAGAGATTAAAACAATCCATGCGCATCTTGCTGCCACGACAATCTATGTGACACATGATCAGATTGAGGGATTGACCATGGCCAGCAATATTGCAGTCCTTAATAAAGGAAAAATTGAACAGTTGGATAATCCTAAACAGATTTATCATTTTCCAGAAAACCTTTTTGTTGCAGACTTTATCGGTACCCCCCGAATCAACCTGATTCATGGTAGATATAAAATAGCGAAGGATAAGGTATCAGTAGTGACAGAGAGCGGTGATGTTCTTAAAACTTCCTATCAAAAGATAAAATCTGCTGCTAACAGAGCTGTCATGGCAATTAGGGCTGAAAGAATATCAATAGAAACAAATCCAGGTGAAAATAGGATAAAAACAAAGATTAAAACTGTTCTTCCAGCGGGATCGGAAACAGTTGTGCATGTAGTTTATGGAAAACTTGAACTTAAGGTATTAATGCAGAGGGAACAGGACTTGAATCCAGGCGAGAGCGTATTTCTTCATTTACCTGAGAATGACATTCTGCTATTTGACTCAGAAACTGAAAAATTGATACGCCAATGATGAGTTCCTTCTCCTTTCTAAGTAGCTATCCTAACGAGAAGTCCTTATTTTTTTTTTATTGTTTCCCTTTAAGAATTTCCTCTTTTAGCAGCCTTTCTGCTTCTTCAATCAGCTCACGCTCCTTACCGACAGGGATGGTTACCGCTGCGGCAATCGAATGGCAGGCATCCGCAAAGCCCCCAAGGTTTATTGTTGCTTGGGGAAGAAAACGATCAATTCCAGGCATTTCTTTGTGCAGTATAGCCTTTGAAAGTTTTTTAGAAGTTCTCATTGACATTTTTGTCTGTCCTATAGTGATAGAGCCAAAACCGGGAATTAGGTCAGGAATTTTCTGATACCCGGCAATATATTTAGCCTGATCAATAAAATCCATTTCGGCAATCTCGTTACAGAAAATTCCTATCATTTTTACACCCATGGGTTTCAAACCTGTGTTGGTGTCAAACCACTGAATATTGCTACCGACAATGAGCCCGCCTTTTTTTAGCTTTTCTATCTCACTGGAAAATATTTTTTCTTTTACTTTTTTTAATTTTTCAATAAATAACATATTCTCATCGGTAATACCTTTCAGTAGCAGGTTGATAGCTACCTCAGGACCTTTGCCGTAATACCCAACACCTCCGGCGATATCAAGCATAGGATAGAAAGATACCACATTCACTTCCCGGCTACCCAGTTTGATATAAAACTGTTCTCCCTCAGAATCAATCTCTTTCCGCATTAAACCGGCAATTTGCGCTTCCTCAAAACATTCCAGGTTAAAAGAATGAATCTGTTGCTCACGATAATAAAAATCGGCGATTCCTCCAAAGGCAGCAATGTGAACTAAATCTTTGTTTCTTGGATTAAGGCATACAGCAAAGTGATAGCAGACTACGGAGGCTGATATATCTCGATCTCCCTTAAATCCAAAAAAATCAGGATTAAAGTTCAGGACCATGGGATCATCCGTTTGTTTTGCGGTATGGTGGTCAAGGATTAAGACCAAGTTTTTCCGATTATTGAGATCAGCAATGAACGGGGCTATTCCTCCAGCAAAATCTGCAAAGACGACCATCTTGCCTTCGGTTCTAGCAAAGAGCTTTTCAAGTACAGCAGGATAGGGTTTTTCGAGGCAAAACCGTTTTATGTTATAACCAGCTCTCGTAAATGCCTTTAACAGAATAGCACCGGAGGTAAGTCCATCAGAATCATTGTGATGAATCAGTATCAAGTCTCTTGAATGATATTCTTTCATCTTCTTGATCCCTGAATCAATTTCGTTGAAATATTTATTCCTCTTGCTTCTGTTATGAAGATTAGGCATGAATATTTTTTCCTCCGGTAAGGAATAGTACTTTTTATATCTCCCTGTTATTCTAATCCTATCCTAAGCTTGCACTGCTGCCAAGAATCCTTCTCTTACCGCTTCAAGTGCATCTCTGGTTTCTACTGCATCTCCAACAACTTTTATTGGTACTTTCCCTTCTAATTCCTGAGCAAGAGCATTATTGGATTTCATACCCAGAGCTAGAACAACTGTTGCAGCACTAATCTCTATAGTTTTTTGTTGACCGGTTTCACATTGTACGCAATCTATGTTGATTCCTTTAACTTTTGCGCCTGTGAAATACTCTACATTGTTTTCTTTAAGGGCTTTCATTAAAAATATGCGACGGGTAAATTCTTCATCCCCGGCTATGATAGGCAACATTTCAACTATAGTTACCTGTTTGCCTAAAGAAGCAAGATATAGAGCAGTTTCACATCCAACCTGGCCACCACCAGCAACTACAACTTTGTCTTTAGTGCTTACTTTGCCTAATAATACATCCTGAGCAGTAACAACATTTTCCCCGTCAATTCCAGAGATTGGTGGTTTCAAAGGAATAGAGCCAGTAGCGATAATGACCAGATCAGGTTTCTCCCTGTCACTTGTTGCAGATGTATATTCTGTATTCAATTTAATATCTACTCCCAGTTTTATAATTTTTTGTCCTATCCAGGAAACAAATGCAGATATATCTCCCTTTGATGGTGGTATAGCTGCGGTAGCAAATTGTCCACCTAAATGGTCATTCTTTTCATAAAGAGTTACTTTGTGACCGGCTAATGCTGCTGTTCTGGCTGCTTCCAAACCAGCCGGACCTGCACCTATCACTGTTATTTTCTTAGGATGTTCAGCTTTCTTAAATTCCTTTAAGTACTCATATCCTAAAGTAGGATTGACCAAGCAGCGTATTGGTTCATTTTTAAATAAAATCTCCAGACATCCTTGTTGGCATCCAATACAAGGTCTAATGTTTTCATATTGACCATTAGCAAATTTATTTGGCAATTCAGGATCTGCAAGAGAAGCTCTTCCCATGGCAATTAAATCTGCTTTTTCTGATAATAGTATACTCTCAGCTAAATATGGATCATTAATACGTCCAACAGTCATAACTGGAATATTGACCACTCTTTTTACTTCCTCGGCATAGTCTACAATCCAACCAGGATTGATATTCATAGGAGGGATAATGGCCCATGTGCTTTCATAGGTACCTGCGGAAATGTGCAGCAGATCAACGCCTTGTTTTTCCAGTTTGATGGCAATTGTTTTTGTTTCTTCTATTGTTCGTCCACTGGGAACCTTGTCATCTCCTGAAATTCTGAAGGATATCATAAAATCAGGACCGCATTTTTCCCTGATATTTTTAACTATTTCTAAGGGGAATCTTATGCGGTGCTCTAAAGAACCACCATATTCATCACTGCGTTTATTTGAATATTTGGACATAAATTGAGCAATTAAGTAACCATGTGCTCCATGGACTTCAACGCCATCAAAGCCGGCTTTTTTTGCTCGTAAAGCAGTATCGCCAAATTGCGAAATTATTTTTTTGATTTCCGGGACAGTTAACTCACGAGGAATTTGACCTAAAACAGGACATGGTAACGGAGAAGCTGAAACTGGCTGTTCTCCGATGACAGCAGAAGTAGTTTGTCTTCCGCTGTGGTAAATTTGAGCGATAATCTTAGAACCTGCATTATGCACTCTTTCAGTTAATTGCATATGAGATTTGATTTGTTCATCCTTCCATAAGCCGGAGGTCCAAAATCCTCTTCCTAATGGATCAACCGCATAGTCTTCAACAATAATCATCCCCCAACCGCCTTTGGCTTTTGTTTCATGATACGAGATAAAGCGCTCAGTAGCCATTCCGTCCTGGTCACAATATACAGTTACCATAGGTGCAACGACCAGTCTATTCTTTAGCTTTATGTTCCCGATTGAAATGGGAGTAAAGACAGGACTTGAATTTAATGTTTTCATAATTAATACCTCCATGATTTTTACTTCAAAGACACTAACTTCCAGGGTCTTTGATAAATTGGGAAAGATAGGATATTTATAAAGTAAAAATATTTAGAAGAAAAGATACCATAAATGAAGAACTCGTTGGTTATTTTATAAAAATTATACTAATATATGACCTGGAAGTCAATTGGCCGAATTGCCTCATCAGGAGATTTAGTTAATTACTAATGAGGTTTTATGGTCAGGAAACTAATAAATCAAATCGGATTTATAAAGGGTAACACTATTTAAACTATTTTGTTTGCTTTGCCACACCTTATTATGGATGCAAAAACCTCTATAATACTCATATTAATAAATACCCTTTTGCTTGGCTATACCTTTAGATATAAATGCATAAAAAATGAAGGAAGTATAATGTCTATTATAATGGCTCATGTCATTAAAATATGATATTAATTTTGTTTTGATAGCAGGAAGAGGTCATATATTATTGCAGGCTTGATCAGTTTGCATTACAAACAAACCAAGCCTGTAAAAACAATCAACAATCAAAATCGTATAGAACAATCCCTTATATGGATCTTACTTTTTATTGGGATTCCACACTTTCCAGACATTTCCTGATAATGCTGGCGAAGGCTTTAGTGTAGTTCCGCCTTCTGTCCAACCGGAAGGCATAACTTCACCAGTTTTCTGATGGTGCTGGTATGCTTTAATCTGACGAAGAAGCTCTGCAGGATTTCTTCCCACGGGGGGACTCAAAACCTCGGCTGCTTGGATAATGCCTTCGGGATCAATTAAAAATCTTCCTCGAACATTTACTCCAGCGGCTTCATCATATACATCATACAGTCTTCCGATAGCTCCTCCCTGATCTGAGACCATTGGGAATGGAATATCTTTGCCAACCATTTTGCTGAGCTCAGTTTCGTTCCAAATTTTGTGTGACCATACACTGTCTGTACTTACCGATAGTACCTCTACATTTAAGGCCTGAAGTTTATCATAGCTCACGGCTATGTGTGAAATTTCGGTGGGTCAGACAAAAGTAAAATCTCCTGGGTAGAAACATAAAACAATCCATTTACCACGATAATCTTCTAAAGACACTTTTTTGATTTTTCCCTGGTGAAAAGCTGAACCAGAGAAGTTTGGTGCCTGTTTAGTGACTAACATAAATATCAACTCCTTCCTATCCTATATTATATAATTATTGATAATATAATTCTATTATTAATAACTATAAAAGTCAAAGCGAAATCAAAGGGGTTTATAGTTGAATAAGGGCAGGATAGGATACAGAAATACGGTGAAGGGTCTTACTAACTCAAGAAAGCGGAAACTTTTACATCAGAGATGAACTCCTTACAACTCTATTTCGTCCCTCTTTTTTAGCATGGTACAGTGCCTGGTCGGCAGCATCTATGAGGTTTGTAGGTTTTAAATCCTTATTAGGAACAATTGACGCTACTCCGAAACTAACAGTTATAAATTTTTCTAATCTTTTATTTATAATTCCCAGATTTTCTATTACTGAACGCATTTTCTCAGCTATTATTGTAGCACCATCTTCTGAAGTGTTATATAATAAAACTACAAATTCCTCTCCACCAAAACGTGCCACAAGATCTCCAGCTCTTTTCGCAGTATTTTTTATTACCTCGGCTATTTTTTTTTAAGCACTGGTCTCCAGCTAAATGCCCATAGGTGTCGTTGTAACTTTTAAAATAATCAATATCCAGAATGATTAAGGCCAATGGCATCCTTTCTCTTAAGCTAATGTTCCAAGCTTTTTGGAAAGTATTATCAAAAAATCTTCTGTTAGAAATATTGGTAAGTCCATCTAACATTGAAAATTTTTCTAATTTATTATTTGCTTTCTGCAATCTCCTGTTTGTGTCATGAAGTTCTCGAGTTCTTTCTCTAACATCTGACTCAAGCTTCAAGTTTAATTTTCTAAATCTATTAATCCAATATACAGAGATCAATAGAATCACAATCAAAATAGCTATAAAGGTATTTAAATATATTCTATTTATATATTCTTCAGTTAAATAAACAACTCTTTTCCCTCTCCAGTAACTAAGTATATCAGCCATTGTACCATCTTCATTAAGTGTTTTTAGGCCAGCATTAATTGAATTTAGCAGTTGCTCATTTCCTTTTTTTACCGCTATTCTTGAGTAACTTGTTTCTATAGGTTCCTCTACAACTTGTATACCCGTTACTTTGCTCTGGGCTAATTCATATTCACCTATCCACCTGTCTACCACAATAGCATCTATTTCACCGGATTTAATCATTTGAAAACCACTTTTCCAGTCTGGAATTATCACGATGTTAATTCCCTCATAATTACTTAATAATCTAAATGGATATCCCCCGGCTTCTACACCTACTTTTTTCTCCTGCATATTGTTAATTGTATTGATATCAGTATTCCCACTTTTTACAAAGATGGAAAACTCTGATTTTAGTAATTCATTCGAAAAATCATATAGTTTTTCTCTCTCTGGATTTGGATTTATTTGAAGCAAGGCATCTGCATCTCCTGATAACACCTTATTCTGGGCTTCTTCCCATTCTATTGCTTTGATTTCAATCTTAGCTCCTATCTTATTACTGAGTGCCCTTGTTATATCAACTACTACCCCTTTGGCTATTCCTTTTTCTTCGTATAGAATAGGAGCGATTTTTTTATCGCCCAGAAAAATCAATGTTTTTGAATCATCATTATAATAATTATTGGAATAGGCAGATGTAACTGAAAGATGTAATAATAAGATGAATACCACTAATATTAAAATAAGAGAAAATGACGTCTTTTTTTTCATTTATTATGTTTCTTTTAACCAGAGTCATGGTATGCGGGTTAGAAATATGTTATTCTCATAATCCATGCGGAGGAAATTACTTACAATTAGTTCTCCCTAAAAATCTTGTATTCTTAGTAAGAAAAAACAAATTTTGTTTCTATTTTTATTAACATTGTTTGAAAACACATTATAATTATACCTAATTCGTCAATATTTTGTAGCCAATTATTAAAATCAAGTGGTTAGGTGCTCATATTAGATATGATTTATGAAATTTCAATTGTGAAGACCTGAGATGATATAGCAGCTATAAATTCTGGAACCGGAGAGAGTATTTCTTATCTGCTATGTAATTGCCCATATTACCGATAACATAATTCTATCTATTTTAAGAAAAAGCTTTATATAGGGCATTATAGTAGACAGCTCTATAATAACTAAAATATAAGAGTATAAGAGTGGTAAAAGGCTAAGGAGTAAGATTTATCCACATATTCTATTAATAATCTCTTCAAATTTCTTATGAATTTCAAATCTTTTTACTTTTAATGTTTCAGTTAATTCACCTGTTTCCACACTAAATTCTCGTGCACATAGAGCTAATCCCATCACTGTTTCATAGGGATTGAATCCGTTTTCTCTGGATATCAGTCTTCTAACTTCTTGCTGGAATAGAGAAATAATTTTGGGATCTTTTATATATTCACTTAGATTTTCAATTTTTGTTTTTTCTTTGGCCCAAAATGATTTTAAATTGTCAAAATTTGGGACGATAAGAACTCCCAGGCGAGGCTTATCCTGACCTACTACCACAGCCATATTTATAAGCTCACTTTCCAGTAATTTTTCTTCCAGAGGCTGAGGCTCAACATTTTCTCCCCCTCTTAAAACTATGGTATCTTTGGACCTGCCTACTAATTGCAAATATTTTCCGTTTTTTGTCTTTCTTCCTAAATCGCCGGTATTAAACCAGCCATCCTGAATAACCTCAGCAGCCTTCTGCTCGTTTTTATAATATCCCTTCATAACCATTGGTCCTTTGGTTAAAATAATACCAGTTTGACCATTGGGTAGTTCATTTTTCAGGTTATCCTTATCAACAATTTTTATTTCAGCCTCAGGCATAGTAACCCCTACGGTAGAAATAATTTGAGCATTGGGATTTCGGGCGGACAAAACCGGAGAAGTTTCAGTTAAGCCATATCCTTCACAGACGAAAATTCCTGCTACATCAAAGAATTTATCCACATTATCTGGCAGTGCTCCGCCACCGCTGATGGCAAATCTTAGTTTCCCTCCGGCAACTTCCCTGATTTTCTTATAGACCAGCATATCAGCTAATTTGTATTGCCATCTCAATAAAGCCATGGTCTTTCTGGCTTTTTTTCTCTCCTTTGGGGTAAATTCTATTTTGTCAAATAGCGGAAGGGCATTATTGGCAATTTTTTCTGCTTCTTTATACTTTGTTCCTATCTTAAAAGCCCAGTCAAATATTTTCTTTTGAATTATGTTTCCTTTTGTAGCTTTTGCAACAGCTCCTTGATAAACGCTCTCCCATATCCTTGGCACGCTGGTCATTATAGTCGGCTGCTCTTGGGCAAGATCAGGAAGTAGAATTTGTTTAAAAGGCTTGCTATAAGCTGTTGAGGCGCCAACGGTTAAGGATAAGTATTCTGCTGTTCGTTCAAAGATATGCCAGGAAGGCAGAACCGACAAAAACCGGTCATCTCCATTAATTACTTGAACCGGGGGCATTACTCGAATATTATGGACAAAATTGGAATGAATCAACATAACACCTTTAGGGTCTGCTGTCGTTCCTGATGTATAGATGATAGTGGCCAGGTCATCTTCCTTGACACTAACAGCAATTTGCTCAAATTGATTATTCCCTTGTTTTAGAAGTTTCTGACCTTTTTGGGAAAGATGCTGAAAAGAATAAATTTTAAAAGAGTTTTGCTGATTAAAACCTTTATCGATAGTGTGTATCCTTTGTAGAAGAGTTTCTTTGATAAAATCAGCAGGTAGCTTATCTTTTGAATTCTCTAATATTACTTTTTGATTATTTTCCAGATATTGTTCAAGAAACTTTCTAGCTTCTGGTGATAAAAATAAAGCAGTATTCTGATGCCTTATAAAATTATTTACCGCCTTCTCGAATTTTTTGCTGATTTTGTTATTTTCAACATAGGCGATAGGAATTGCCCATTCCGGGGCCTCGTCTTTTTCACAAAAGAGATTGATTTCCTCCAATAAAACTACATTTTTGATATCTGGCAATGACTGTGGCATTTGCAGGAAATTAATAAGCTGTTTTTCTCCTTCCAATATTGCTGCAGTGGCATCAGAATGACTAAGTTTAAAATATATATCCTTCGGTGAACTATTTCCGCTGCAGGGAACATCAGCTGCCCTGAGATGTATAATTGCCAGGTCCGAAATAATCCATTCCAACCGGTTTTCACTAATTAAGCCAACATGGTCTAATTCTTTTATGCCGATATCAAGTAAACCAGTTCCGAAGGATTTTATCCTCTGGTAGAATTCCTCATAGCTAATAGGAACAAATTTATCTCCTTTTTTAACTTTAAAAGCAGGCTTTTCTTTATATTTTTTAACGCTCTCTTTGAGCATTTCAGGCAAAGTTTTAAAACTACTCATTATTATTTCCTCGATCCATATTAAAATATTATCTGGTCATATAACTAGTTATTATTTCTTATTATAATATCATTAATGTCAAACTTTTTTTAAAAAGATGAATTGTCCTTATTTTATCAGGTGAGAAAATCATACCGTGCTGTTAAGTCAATAAGAAAATAAAAAACGATCTACAGCAAACAGATGGTCTTAGAAGGCTTATATAAGTCTATTGCCAAAATACTTAATATTAAGTAAAATATTTTAGCAATGATTCATCTACCTAAAGAAAGGGAGATAAAACAAGATGCCAAACTATAATTATGAATGTCAGGATTGTAGCCAAGTTTTTGAGGTTACTGCTTCCATCAAAGATATGGAAAAGGGAGATTTTCCCTGCCAAAAATGCGGCAGTAAGAATACGAAAAGATTGTTTGACGGATTCGGCTTTTGCAATCGAAGTGGCAGCAACAATATTTCACAAAATCATTATTCCGCTCCTACATGAAGTAGCGGAAATATTTGTTCTCTGTAAGAGGACTATTAGATACTGATTGGAAGATTTGAGGGCCAGTTCTCAGTATTAACATTTTAATAGAGAAACAACAAATGCTGAGCTTGACTCTTTTCGTTTTCACCTTGATGAAGTATTAATTACTAATTACTTTTTTAGATGTTAAATGATTTTTTGGAGATTACCAGGTTCATATTCAGGAGGAACAAATATGAATGATATTCAAATCATTAACCTGACCCCCGAGAATATTGCTGATTATGGTGTTTGTGGTTATAAGGATGTGCAGAAACATCTGGAATTAAGAAAGAAAATCGCGTGGTTTAAGAAATATTACCCGAAAGGCCTCAGGATTAAAGTTATCTTTTCTGAAAAAGGCGGATATCAGGGGATGCTGGAATATATTCCCGGGAAATATGCCCATCGCCCGGTAGAGGCAGATGGATATTTGTTTATTCACTGTGTTTTTGTAGGATTCAAAAAGGAATATAAAGGAAAAGGCTATGCCTCATTATTAATAGATGAATGCATCAAAGAGGCAAAGGATAAAAATATGGCTGGTGTGGCTGTAGTGACCAGGGAAGGTTCGTTTATGTCCGGTAATGCTATTTTCTTAAAAAAAGGATTTCAAATTGTCGATAGTGTAGAACCGGATTTTGAGCTATTGGTTTTAAAATTTGATAAAAATGCAAAAAATCCCAGATTCAAAACAGGCATGGATGAAAGCCTGAAACAATATAGTGAGGGATTAACTATACTTCGTTCAGCCCAATGTCCCTATACTGAGAAAAATGTGAATGCTATTATTGAGTCTGCCGGGCAATTAAATATAAAAACAAATTTAATTGATTTAAAGGATAGCAATGAAGCGCAAAACACACCCTGTGCATTTGGTTCATTCTGCCTCATCTATAATGGGAAAATTATAAGCCATCATCCGATTAGTAATGGCAGATTTCTGAATATAATGAAAAAGAAATAAAGTGACTGAATTCCTTCTTAAAGCAACATGTTTGATTCTAAATAAAAAGAGGAGAGATTAGTGGATATTACCAAATTACTAAAAGAAACAGAAAACCCAATACCTTATGTTAAGGGAGCAGACACCATGTGGACAGATGAACATATCTCCAAAAAACTGTTAGAGCTGCATCTAAATCCGAATATTGGCATTGCCAGCCGGACATTTGAGGCCATTGATGATACGGTAGATATGATTGATAAGACGATTAAGCCTGGCTCAAAAATTTTAGACTTAGGTTGTGGTCCTGGACTTTATGCAGAAAGATTGGCTAAAAAAGGTCATTATGTAACAGGGGTGGATTTTTCGAAACATTCTATTGATTATGCCAGAAAGGAAAGAGATAAAAATCAATCCAATATTCATTACATTAATGAGAACTATTTAAACCTGGTCTTTGAGAATGAATTTGATCTGGTTATGATGATTTACTGTGATTTTGGAGTTTTAATTCCGGAAGAGAGAAAAATAATGATTAAAATAATAAGGAGGGCATTAAAACCAAAAGGGGTTTTTCTGTTTGATTCCATTAGTAAAGAAGCAGTTAAAAAAATGTCTTTCGAAACCTCCTGGGAAATGGCTGAAAGCGGTTTTTTTAGTCCGGATCCATATATTTGTTTAAATAAAAGTTTCCATTTTCCTGAAAACAAAGCTACATTAGACCAGCATATTGTTATTATAGAAAATAGTCCTGTGAAATTGTATCGATTCTGGAATCACTATTTTGATATGCATGATGTTAGACAATTATTTCTGCCTGTAGGTTTTTCACATATTACCCCTGTTGAGTCTCTGCTAAAAGGTGATGGACCATATAATGATAATAGTGTTTGTTTCTATGTCATATACAAATGAAGAAAATTACGATTATGACTCTTTTAACTGCTAAAACACTTCTCTATTTTAAATAAAAATAAAAAGATTATAATAGAATAGGAGGTTAGAAATGGATCAAAAGTATTACCAGACTAAAGCAGCCAAATATCTGTATAGGATTTGTGATGTCAAACCAAACAGGCGTACAGGTTCACAGGGCAACAGGGATGCTACCGCATATTGTGCTGATATTTTACAAAAGTTTGGTTATATAGTTGATACAAAACCATTCCATGCCCTGGATTATCAGTTTAAATCAGTTTCCCTATCCCGGGGAAATAAAAAATTCAAGGTATATCACAGTCCTTATTCTTTAGGTTGCCATGTAAAAACCGGATTGGTAAATGTATCTACCGTCACAGACCTGGAGAAGATAGATTGTAATAATAAAATATTGTTAATGAAGGGTGAGATCTGCTCAGAACAGCTGATGCCGAAAAATTTTGTTTTCTATAATCCGGATGAGCATAAAAAAATAATTAGTCTTTTAGAGGAGAAAAAACCGGCAGCAATTATTACTGCTACTTCTAAAAATCCGGACCTAGTTGGTGCTTTATATCCATTTTCCTTGTTTGTGGATGGAGATTTTAATATTCCCTCAGTTTATTGTACTGAACACACCGGAGAAGAAATTTCAGCATATTCGGGAGAGTTGTTTGAACTGGATTTGCAGGCAGAACGCGTTCCGTCTACGGCATGGAATGTAATAGGATTGCCAGATAAATCTTATAAGGAAAAAATAATTGTTTGCGCTCATATTGATGCCTACGAAGATAGCCCGGGAGCTTCAGATAATGCTTCCGGTGTAGTCGTGTTGCTGTTGTTGGCAGAAATGCTCCTACAATATAAAAAGTCCATTGGAGTTGAACTTATTGCCTTCAATGGGGAGGACCATTATAGCGCGGGTGGACAGATGGATTACCTGAAACGTTATGGAGAGGAAATCAAGAATATCCGATTTGTGGTAAATATTGATGATGTCGGTTTTCGAGAAGGAAAAACAGATTTTTCATTTTATGAAGTTGATAATAATTTGCAACAGAAAATATCTACAGTGTTAAATAACTATTCCGGATTACAGAAAGGGGAGCCCTGGTTCAGTGGAGATCATATGATATTTGTGCAACAGAGTCGCCCGGCAATTGCCTTTACTTCAGAAAAGATGCCAGAGCTGATGGCTACCATAACCCATACCAAAAAGGATAAACCCGAAATCATTGATACTCTCAAGCTAGTTGAAATAGCAGAAGCATTGAGCGTGATTGTACCATAGGGGTAGTAAAAAGGATATTGGCTGATGACGCCGGGAAACCTGGATCCTGATATTAAATTACTTAAAATATAAATATTCCCCAGGAGGAAAAATAAAAATGATTAAGAAAAATAGCACATTATTTATATTGTTACTATTATTGATGGCAATTTTATTACCTAGCTGTAGTGCAGTGGAGCCCAGAATAAATTTAGCTGAAGTCACTGAAATTGATATACTGATATTAGAATCATTTCCCGTTCAGGTTCATGTAGTTGCCAGTGGCTATCTTCCCAATCCTTGTACCCAAATTTACGAGATTATACAAAGCAGAGAAGGGAATATTTTTTTTGTAACAATTAAAACAAAATCTTCTTTACTGCCCTGCATACAGGTACTAACACCCTTTGAAGAAACTGTTGCTTTAGATGTATATGGTCTATCGGCGGGTACTTACATCGTGAATGTCAATGGCATTGAAGACACCTTTACTTTAGAGACGGATAATATTTATCAGACAATATAAAATAGTATCGAGTCATGAGTATCGTGTATATAGTAAAAGAAAATAAAAAGCAAAAACCAATACATGTTCTTACGATTTATTTTAGTACGGATTAACATTTATATTTCCTCCCCTTGAGGCGGGAATTAATTCTTTTCTCACATCTTCTCCCTTGATGTGAGAATTAATTCTTTTACCACATACTCCCCCTTGGCGCGAGAATTATCCTTTTTGTTGTCTCCTTCCCCTTGAGAGGGGGAGGGTTAAGGTGGGGGTGAAAGCTATAAGTCATGTTATTTTCTGTCATTGCGCAGATTCACCCTTTTTTGTCCCTTCTAGCCTGCCACTTACTAATATTAAAAGGCAGGCGTGACGATCTCATCCACTTCTACCCACATTATTTTTTTAACTGAAAACCGAAAACAGGTAGAAGGCGTCCAGCAGATGGTGCCACGGTTTAAATTCGGAGCTATGGTCAGCACGGAAGAAAAATTAGTTACTATGATGGGATGGGGAGTAGATCCGGCTGAAGAACTAAAGTTTTCCGGTATAAGCAATTTAATATCTGAGGGAAGAATGGTGGAACCGGGGAAAAGAGAAATAGTGATGGGTGCTGGCTTACTGAAAAAAATTGATAAAAAAGTTGGAGATAAAGTTACTTTTCTTTATAATACTGCCTTTGATTCCCTGCAAGCATCAACTTTTCAGGTTGTTGGTAAAATACAGAGCAGCATAGAGTTATTAAATGATAATGTTTTTTATCTGCCCCTTGATCAGGTAAACTCTATTTTGGAGATGCATGGTGAGGTTACCGAACTATTAATTGTTACCCGGGATTACCATAAAGCTGATTCTGAACTGTCATTTATCAGGGAGTTATTTATAGATAAAGATCCATCCGGGAAGTATTATTTATAGAAATGGGACACAAGATATGACTTAATTGAAGTTCTTGGTGTTGCAAATATTGTTTATAATATTATATATGTCTTTATTGTTGCAATGGCCTGTTTCGTCTTAATCAATACCCTGATCATGATTGTTAATGAGAGAACAAGGGAAATCGGGATGATGAGTGCACTGGGCTTGAATGCCAGAGAAATTCTGTACCTTTTTACCATGGAGGGAGTCATTATTGGTTTTTGGGGTAGCGCTATCGGAGTTGTAATCGGGATAGATTTTGGCAGAGCCATAGACGGGATATCTGTAGACTTAACATTAGAATCTGTAATTTACACCGTGTTTAGTCTGGAAAACCTGATTTTTGCCTTTATCCTGGGTGTGGTGGTTGTGACAGTTGCCTGCATGCTTCCTGCCAGAATGGCAGCTCGTCTGGAGCCTAACGAGGTCTTACGTTAAACAAATAAATGGAAGAAGAAATTAAACATGCAAATAAGAAATAAGATTTTATGTATAGCCATAATAAGCATTGTTTTATTTATTACTTTAACCGGAGTCTCTTTAGCCCAGCTGACAGCCGAAGAGATTATCCAGAAAAGAGACGATAATGAGTATATCCAGTCTTCTTATGCTGAGGCTACCATGGTTATTAGCCAGGGCGGCAGAAGGATAGAAAAGAGCATGATTATGTATTCTCTGGAAAAAGATGGACTGGTAGAATTTACCAATCCTGCCGATAGAGGAACCAAGTACCTGAAAAGAAATAATAACCTTACTATTGGAAGGCAACCTATATCCTGGTCTTTTGACTCCCTGTTAAACCCGGTAGACTACTCTTTAGGGGCAGTTGCCTTAGAAGAGGATTACAGCGCCAAATTTCAGAATGACATAGAGATTTATTATCCTGTGAACTGGCATACCAGCCTTTCCCTGGTCGCTTCATCGCCAGGCACTCTGCAAGATAGTAGGATAGGTCTTGGAGGTAAGACCCTAATCAATGATTTTGATGTTACGCTACACTTTGTACAGGAAAAGGTAATGGCAGCTGAAGCAGGCCAGCAGCGTTTCGGTATCACCGCTAAGGGAGATATAGGCAAATATGGTGTCTATGGTGCCCTGGGATATTACCGGGATGAAAAAAACTCTTTTTCTTTCCTGGTCGGTGCTGACTACAGTTATTTCTTCCAGGCAGGCAATCGGCTGTATCTGCAGGCTGAATATCTTAACATTCCCCCGAACCTTCTATCCCAGATTATCGGCTCTTTGATGACAGGGCAACCAGATAGCCAGGATAAGAATATTCATCTGTTAGCAGGAAATGCCAGTTACCAGATTGATGATTTTTCCGGCATTAGCCTGACATCTTTATGTAATATAAGCGATGGTTCATGCTTGTTTATGCCCGGCTATATCAATCAGCTCAGTAACAGTACGACACTGGAAATTCAGACCGGAATAGCCATAAATACAAAAAACGAAGCAGTATCGTCTTCAATACTACCAGGTTTTAATAAACCTTCACAGGTGTTTATTGAATTAGGTGTCAGTTATGCTTTTTAAGTATCGGTAAAGAATATTGTGTTTAGAATTATTTTAAGGGAAATTCATCCTATCATATTTTAAAGTATAATATCTTCCCTTGTTATAAGAAACCATTACATAGAAGACATTATTGTTTTTGACATTAATAGAGAATAACATTATAATTTAAAATAAAATAAAAAACCGGAGAGGAAGCAATGCGCAATTTTTCTTGCTGATAAATAAATCAAATACATCGTGATTGCTTAGAAGATAACTAAAGCTAAATGATTATTTCATGCAAGAAAGTTGCTAATTTATTTAAAAATTAATTTATTAACCCGGTATTATACAGGGAGTAAAATAATAACATATTAGAAGACCGTAAGAGGTGACTTTCTTATGGTCTTTTTTGTTATACAGGAGGAGTTATGACACTGATTCGCATTTCAAATCTTACATATGGATATGATAACAGTATAGAACCCATCTTTCAGGGTGTCTCTTTACAGATTGATACCAGCTGGAAACTGGGACTTATCGGTCGCAATGGAAGGGGGAAAACTACCTTTTTAAAACTACTTCATGGGCAATATGATTTTAAAGGAACAATTAATCCCATGGTAGAGTGTGACTATTTTCCTTTTGATGACTTTAATAAAAATGAAAAAACTTCAATCATACTGAATAGAATCTGTGATGATTATAAGCTATGGCAAGTAAAACGGGAACTGTCTTTACTTGAGGTTTCAGAGACTGTTATAGATTCTCCTTTTGCAAAACTCAGCAATGGGGAACAGACCAAGGTTTTACTGGCAGCTCTATTTTTGAAAACTAATAAATTTCTTTTGATTGATGAACCAACCGACCATCTGGATATGGATGCCCGGCAAGTAGTCAGTCAATATTTAAAATCAAAAGAAGGATTTATTTTAGTTTCCCATGACCGGACTTTTTTAGATAATTGCATCGACCATGTCTTGTCTATCAATAAGATGAATATTGAAATTCAAAAAGGAAATTTTTCTTCCTGGCAGTATAATAAGGATTTACAGGATAATTTTGAATTAAGCAAAAGCAAGAAACTGAAGAAAGAGTTAAAGCGATTGTCTTCTTCTGCCAGACGTACAGCCGGTTGGTCTAATAAAATCGAAGCCAGCAAAACCGGTATGGGTGATGTGGACCGAGGGTATATCGGGCATAAAGCTGCCAAGATGATGAAACGGTCCAAAACTGTTGCAAAAAGACGACAAAAAACTCTGGAGGAAAAAGCTATGCTGACCAAAAACATTGAAGCTGCTGACAGTCTATACATGAAACCTCTGCTCTATTACAAGAATGAGCTCATTGAAATAGATAACCTATCAATTTTTTATGGCAAAAGACAGATATGTAAAAATGTTCGTTTTACTGTTAACCGGGGTGACAGGGTTGTTTTGATGGGGAAAAACGGAACCGGAAAATCCAGTATTTTAAAGGTGATTCTGGGTCAAAGACCTGTTTATAACAGCCAGGTGAGAATAGGTGCTGGATTGAAAATCTCTTATATACCGCAGGATACCTCTTTTTTGGAAGGTACCCTCAGGGAATTTGCGCAAAAACATGCACTGAATGAACCATTGTTTAAAGCCGTTCTTGACCGCTTGGGTTTTACAGAATCCCAGCATGAAATGAATATGAAGGAATTTAGTGATGGGCAGAAGAAAAAAGTATATTTAGCCGGAAGTCTCTGCCAGGAAGCGCATCTATATATTTGGGATGAACCACTAAATTATATTGATGTTATTTCCCGTATTCAGATTGAAGATTTAATCCTAAGAGATCAGCCGACTATGCTATTTGTAGAGCATGACTATTCTTTCGTCAAAGCAATAACCACAAAGCAAGTCAAGCTGGATAATTGAAGAAAAAGGAGTGGACTATAATAACTCTTCTTAAGGGATAATTTGAGGCCTAAAATTACTGCATCCTTATATAAACAATTAAGATAATATTGATAAAATATTCTATTTTTATAGTATTATACGGTATACCATGGGATAATTGTTGTGACAGGATGGAATACAAGAAGCAGTCCATAATATGTTAATTCTAAAGAACTATTAATAAAAGTAACTAAAGAAATAAATGAATTATTACCTGATGAAACAATTTTAGGCTCAGACTAGTTCATAAGCTACCACTGGCAAAAAAATCTCTGTATGAAAAGTTATTTCTACAAACATTATTTATAAACTACTTGAGCTTAATTGATATCGAAGGGAAAGCCACTAAAAACTTATTCCAATTAAAAAATTACATAAAATTATAAATTTAGTGTTACAATATTGTATATAAGAACTATACATAATAGAAGGGAACATTTTTTGAGAAGGATTCATTATTTGTTACTCCTATTTACTATAATTATCTCATTTCTAATAATCCCCTGTATAGCCATCTGTTATGCAGCAGAAAAAACTATGGAGTGGACAGAAGCTGAGATTGATTTTATGGCTGCACATCCTATCATTCATCTTTCTGTAGATCCGAAGTTTATACCATTTGAGTTTTTTGATGAGGATGAAGAATATAAAGGTATCGCTGCTGATTACCTTTCGTTAATCAGTGAGAGAACCGGTTTCAAATTTGATATTGCTAAAGGATTAACCTGGCCGGAAGCCTATGATATGGCTCTATCCAGAAGGGTTGATGCCTTGCCCGCAATATCAAAGACAGAAGAAAGAGAACTGCATTTTCTTTTTTCTAAACCCTATTTCTACTTTAAACGGGTTATTGTGATCCGGGATACGGATAATAGCATTGCCGATATTGATGATTTGGCAGGATTAACGGTTGCAGTGCAAAGAAATAGTTCACATCACAGCTATCTGTTATCTTATCCAAATATAAATTTAAGTTTATATGATTCTGTTGAAGTAGCATTAGCCTCAGTGGCAAGTGGTACAGAAAAAGCTTTCTTGGGTAATCTTGCTACTACAAGCTATCTGGTGCGCTTACATGCTCTGACCAATTTAAAATTTATCATATTCGAAGCAGAAAAAGAACAAGCTCTGTATTTTGCTGCTCGTAAAGATTGGCCAGAATTGGTTAGTATTATCAATAAAACGCTTGATAATATCACCGAAGAAGAAAAAATTGCCATTAGCAATAAATGGATTGAATTTGAACCAGAGATCGATTATGGTCCAATTCTGCGTATTATTCTATTGGTCGGCTCTGCCCTGGCTATTGTTATGGCAGTTTCTTTTTTCTGGATTATTCGCTTAAAGAAAGAAATTAATAAGCGTAAGCAGATTCAAATTGATCTGGAAAAGGCGAAAAGAGAAGCTGATGAGGCGAATGAATTCAAATCCAGCTTTATGGCAAGGATGTCTCATGAAATCCGGACACCGCTTAATGCAATCACTGGAATGGCCTACCTTCTTAAAAAAACTGATATCTCTTTAACACAAAGCATGTATATTGATCGTATTACTCAGGCTTCCAACAATATGCTGAGTATAATAAATGATATTCTGGACTTTTCTAAAATCGAGGCTGGAAAAGTAGAAATTGAAATTGCCTCTTTCAGTTTGGATCAGGTGATTCAGGATGTAATAAATATAGTATCTTATAAAATTGAAGAACAGGAAATAGGATTGAAACTATCCAAGGATCCCCAAATTCCCAATTGGTTTTTTGGTGATGCCAAGAGAATTGAACAGATTCTCCTTAATCTCTTGAATAATGCTGCAAAATTTACCACTGCCGGTGAAGTTTCACTGGATATTAGACTTATAGCTAAAGAAAATGAAAAATATCACCTGTCTTTCTCTATCAAAGATACTGGTATAGGCATGACCGAAGAGCAAATAAATAAACTATTTATGCCCTTTATTCAAGGAGATAGTAGTATTAACAGACGTTTCGGAGGTTCAGGATTGGGACTCTCCATTGTTAAAAATCTGGTAGAGATGATGGAAGGGCAAATAAAGGTTTTTAGTACGCCAGGAGAAGGCTCCACATTTATCGTTCATTTATCATTAAGTGTTAATAAAGAGAAAGAAGAGATGTATAAAAAAACCTTGTCAGTATCGGCCAAACATTTCAAGGATGTCAGGACACTGGTCCTGGAAAAAACAGGGGCAAGTATGAATTTAATAGATAGCTATCTGGGTGCTTTTGGTATGCATTGCGAACTTACCAGTTCACAAGACAGTGCATTGAGTTTGCTGGAAGCTGCTGATGGTAAATTTAGTAAACCCTTTGATTTATTTATTCTTGATTATGACACTCCTCTGGAAGGTGGTTTTGAATTTATAGAGTCGCTTCGGAATAATGAAAAAATTGTTAAAATGCCAAAGCTTATTATGCTGTTGCCGATGATGAGAGAAGATTTATTCGACAAACTTGATGAACATGGAATTAATCTCGGTATCGGCAAACCAATCATTCCCTCTATTCTTTTAAACGGAATTCTGGATATTTTCAAGTTGAAGGCTATATCAGCATCTCAACCTGCTATAAATAAAGATGATAACATGGCAAAGCTTGATAAAGACCACACTATATTGCTGGCAGAAGATAATAAAACAAATCAATTGATCGCGAGGTCCCTTCTCCAACGAGTTGGCATCAAATCGATTGTTGCTAATGATGGGAAAGAAGCTGTTGCTATTTATCAGCAACATAAGGATAGCATTAATTTGATTTTAATGGATTTACATATGCCTGTTATGAATGGTTATGAGGCAGCTGGGGAAATTAGAAAAATATCACCTGACGTTCCCATTGTAGCCATGACGGCAGATGTTATTTTAGGGGTTCGGGAAAAGTGCGAACAAAGCGGGATTCACCATTACATTAGTAAACCTTTTGAACCTGATCATTTCATTCAAACGATTAAAGATATTATTGCAGAAAAGGAGGATAATAAAGATAATTAATATGCGTGTCTTAGATCAATCCGCGGGATTAAAGAATGTAGGGAATGACTCGGAAATTTATCAGCTGGTTTTAAATGAATATTTCAAGGAAAACAAGGATACTATAGATAATCTTTCTTTAGCCATAAACGAAAAGAGATATGAGGATGCTGTTCAAATTGTTCATAAGGTTAAGGGTAGTTCTGGAAGTATCGGTGCCAGGGCTTTGTATGACGTTTCCGTAACTTTACAGAGAGTATTGAAAGAAGAAAAGGAAGACGAGATAATACTACTTCAGGAAAAGTTTTCTTATTTATTACAACACTTACTTGAAGAGATTATGGAGTTTTTGGTTTAAACAAGCGATCAGTGCGAGTTTATTCTGTAGAAGGAGGATAGATGATGTCAATAAAAATATTAGTTGTTGATGATTCGGCATCAGACCGTTTAATCATCAAAAACATGCTGAGAGAATACAATGTACTGGTTGCCAGCGATGGCTTAGAAGCTATGCGCCAGATTGAGAAACATGAGGAAATTAACCTGGTTATACTTGATTTGAATATGCCTAATATGGATGGATTTCAGGTTCTTACAAAATTGAAATCTGAGGATTGTTACAAAAGAATACATACCATCATATTAACAAATTACAATGAGCTGGAAAATGAAATAAAAGGCTTAAAGTTGGGTGCAGTGGACTATATCAGAAAACCGATTAATATGGAATCATTGAAAGCTAGAATAGAGATTCATGTTGAATTGTTTCGGATTCAACAAGCGCTGGAGAAAAAACTACATGAACAAGGACTGACATTTGATCTGGTTTTCCATCAAGCTCCTATTGGCATAGCAATCTCATATAGTAGTGACCCGATTACCAATGAGGATAATAGCTATTTCAGTATAAATCCGATGTATGAGCAGATTACCGGGAGAACAAAAACCGAGCTAAAAAAGTTAGGCTGGGCGGCTATAACTCATCCTGATGATTTAGAAGAGGACTTGAAGCACTACAATAAACTTCAATCCGGGGAAATCGAAAGCTATGAAATGGAGAAGAGATTGATTAAACCGGACGGTTCAGTTGTTTGGGTATATTTAATTATGGCTTCACTTAATTTATCCAATAACCGTCAATATAACCATATTGCTTTACTTCAGGATATTACCAAGCGAAAAAAAATAGAAGCCGATTTAATGGAGAGTGAGCGTAGCAAATCCGTACTTCTTTCCCATCTCCCAGGAATGGCTTATAGGTGCAATTACGATCGAGACTGGACAATGCAATATGTTTCCGCAGGTTGTTTAGAATTAACCGGTTACCCGCCGGAAAGCCTTGTATCTAATAGAGAATTGCCCTATAAAGATTTAGTTGCACCGGAATACCAGGAACCACTCTGGAATGAATGGGAACGAACCCTTACCAGACGACGTACTTTTAATTATGAATATGAAATTATAACTGCTAAAGGAGATCGGAAATGGGTTCTGGAATTGGGACAAGGCATCTATAATGAACATGGAGAAGCAGAAGCTATGGAAGGAATCATCCTTGATATAACTGATAGAAAGGCAATGGAACATAGTCTTAAGTATAGTAGTGAACATGACATATGGACAGGCTTATATAACCGATACCATTTAGAAAACATTCTGACGGAAGACGCCGAGAAAAAAATAGCGGAGAAAAGGGCTGTTGTAAACATAAATCTGAGTGCTGTACAATCGTTAACCATGACATATGGATTTCATTACACTCAGGATTTGATAAGAAATATAGTTGACACTCTTATTACACATATCACAGATAAACGAGAATTATTTTATACATATGAAAATCAATTTGTTTTCTATTTGAAAGACTACAAAGATAAAAAAGGACTCCTTAATTTCTGTGAAATTATTGCCGAATCATTGGAATCCTTGCTTGCAGCTGAAAGAATCAGTGGTGGGATTGGGATTGTGGAAATAGATCGAGATAATGAGCGCGATGTCGATCAACTTTTGAAGAACCTTCTGATTGCTTCGGAACGAGCATTTGATATTGATGATAGAGACTTAGGCATTTGCTTTTATGATTCAAACTTAAAAGCACAGATAATCCGTGAACAAGAAATAAAACTGGAACTTATCCAAGTGGCATCAGATGAAAATGACAATAGGCTGTTTTTGGAATATCAGCCAATTCTGGATCTTAAATCAAATAAGATAAGCGGTTTTGAAGCTTTAGCCAGATTAAAAAGTGACAAGCTTGGCTTGATATCACCTTTGGAATTCATACCTATTGCTGAGGAAACAAAGCTCATTATTCCGATTGGTGAAAAAGTTATTCGGGAAGCTCTCCGTTTACTAGATAAATTGAAGAAACATGGCTATGGTGATATTGGCGTTTCAATTAATATCTCTGTTATGCAACTGTTGAGAAATGATTTCTGTAAAAATCTGTTTGAGATAATAAATGAAATGCAGGTAAGTCCAGCAAATATCTGCATCGAGCTAACGGAGTCGGTATTTGAATCAGACTACGAGAAAATAAATCATATTCTTGGTGAATTGAAAAGAGCAGGACTCCATATTGCTATTGATGACTTTGGAACAGGATATTCCTCACTTGCGCGGGAAAGTGAGTTAAATATCAACTGTATTAAAATTGATAAATCTTTTATTGATAAACTAATGCATATTGAACTTGAGAAATCTATTACCGATGATATTATCTCAATGGCGCATAACTTTGATCACTATGTCATTGCAGAAGGAGTAGAACATGAAAAGCAGCGACAGTATTTGATTGCTTGCGGATGTGATAGAATACAGGGATATCTGGTCAGTAAACCGCTCAATGAAGTCACAGCAATTAAATTGCTCAAAAACAAAGGAAGTAAGAGTTAGGGATTAAGCTTTTATATTAGGTATATTAACCACAAATCTTAATATTGATTCATTATCAGGTTATGGAAAATCCGACTATTGTATTATCACCATTTTTGGGTTACTCAATAATAATTTGAAGAACTTCTTTAAGATCCCTGTAATTAAGTACAATAAAAAAAGAAGGACTCCGGTCAGTCTGATTTAATTTTAATTTACCTGTTTTTAATGATTATAAATGAGCAGAGGTAGGCCTGCTAATTTATGATATCCTATTATTCCTCAATTTTGCCATCACTTTTCTTAAAAATTCAACAAGTGATTTATTTAATTTACTTAAATTGCCAGCATATGAAATGGAAAATGTTTTGCCTGCATCTTACATTCCTGCGGGAATTAATTTAGGAATATTTTTAGCATACTCATTTTTATTAATGTGTATTTGATTATTAAGAAAATATAAAGTATAAAAAAATGGTCAAGATAGGAGTGATTATATATTTTCAAGCTGACTCCAAATTTATATTAAGTTACCTTCATACATACTCACGAGTCATTTTTAATCATCTGACTATCTGCCATAGCCCTTTGTTCACTGTAACAGCTAAGCAAGGTGTTTAATAGATTACATTATCATAAATTAATCACATTCGTATAGAAAAAGTATTGACTGTTTTTAATATTAGATGTATAATATCATTGTGAAAAATATTTTTTATATATGAAAAAAAATATGAAAAACAATTCCATAACAAGAAAAAAACAAGAAAATAGATTATCTACCCTGGAAAGAGCTATTAAGCTTTTAGAATATATGGAGACTGCCAGGATAAAGCCCAAATTATCAGACATTACTGCCATCCTTCCTATCCCCAGTGGCACTGCATTTAATATCTTAAAGACACTAGAAGCCTACGGATTAATCGAACGAGAAACCTCCTCAAGACAGTATAAATTGGGTTTTAGGATGTTTCAATTGGGGAATAGCGTGGAATATATTCGGAATCTGCGTGAAGTCTCCTTGCCATTTATGAGAGAGTTGACCAGGGAAACCAAAGAAACCTCCAATCTGGGTATCCTCTTTGCTGAAACACTCTATTTTTTAGCCATCATTGAAAGTCCGTTTACTACTAAAACAAGATCTGCAGTAAGTTCAAGCTTACCCTCACATGCACCTGCAGTTGGAAAGGCATTATTAGCCTATCAGAAAGTGGAAGACAGGAGGAAATTGATTGATCGCATAGCCCTCCCCAAATTTACTCCCAATACCTTGACCGAAAAGGTAGAGCTATGGGATGAATTGGATTTGATAAAAAGACAGGGATATGCGGTAGATAATGAGGAGGTTTTTCTGGGAACAACTTGCATTGCAGCTCCGGTTTTTGATTCAGCGCAAAGAATAACTGCTGCACTTGGAATTACCGGTGATACAGTGAGGATTAAAAAAAATATGTCCTCACTGATTAATATTGTGCAGCACGAAGTCTTAAATATTTCATTTAAATTAGGATATCAGCCCACCAAAGTTGTTTCAAATTAAGAAAGAACGATATTTCACAAATTAATTGTTCTATATAAAATGAAAATTATTTCATTTATATGAAATAATAAGTCATATAGAAGGAGCTGAGAAAAATATCAACCTGATAAGCAGTTATTTTTCCCAGATATTCTATTCTCTTGAATATGAATAAGGGAAACTATATTTATCTAGAGGATGGTTGGTGGAAATTAAGCTCTCTATGATGGGTATAGTACCGGAATGGATATTTTAAATAATAAAAAGGAGGAATAAAATGATTCTTGATGATTTTATATTGAAAAACAAAGTTGCACTGGTTACCGGATGTACAACTGGTCTCGGTCAGGGTATGTCCATAGGATTAGCTGAAGCCGGGGCAGATATTGTGGGTGTTGATTTTCAGGCTGATCCAACACAAACAAAGACTGCTATAAAAAAAATAGGCAGTAATTTTCTTTTTTTGGAAGAAAACTTGCTTTCCATTAAACCAATTAAAAGCATTATAGAAAGAGTTATACATGAATTTGGGAGATTGGATATCCTGGTTAATAATGCGGGAATTATTCGTAGAGCTGATGCTCTGGATTTTACTGTCAAGGATTGGGATGAGGTAATGGATATTAACCTGAAAACAGTTTTCTTTCTTTGCCAATCTGCCGGTAGGCAATTTATTAAGCAGAAATCACCAGGTAAAATCATAAACATTGCTTCTATGTTATCCTTCCAGGGAGGAATCAAGGTTCCATCTTATACCGCCAGTAAAAGCGGTGTTATGGGCATAACTCGCTTACTGGCAAATGAATGGGCACAGTATCATATCAATGTTAATGCTATTGCTCCCGGGTATATGGCAACTAACAATACGGCACCATTACGGAAGGATAAGGAGAGAAGTGCCGAAATATTAAAGCGAATACCAGCAGGAAGATGGGGAACTCCTGAAGATTTAAAAGGAATTGCTGTTTTTTTAGCATCCTCTGCTTCTGATTATATTAGTGGAGCAATTATACCAGTTGATGGAGGATGGTTAGCCAGGTAGAAAAATAAAGAATATGAATAAAAGACAGGGGATTAATAAAACGCTTAAGGAGGTAAATGTTTTTAGAAGAAGTTAAGTATATTTATTACCGTTGTTTTAGTATTAGCTTTTTTAGTGATTCAACCTGTCGCAGCGATAAAAGTAATCAGATGCGGGCATAGTCATAGTACTACACATCCAGTACATCTGGGATTTGAGGTATTCAAAGAATTGATCGAGCTAAAACTGATAAATATAAAGTCGAAATATTTCCGACTTCCCAATTGGGAAGTGAAGCTAAAATGGCTGAAATGACTAAATTGGGAACAATGGAAGCCTTCATGTTTGGTCGAATGGAATCCCAGGGTAAACAACTTTATACACTTGCCGTTCCTTTTGTATTTAAGGCTAATGAACATGTAAACAGAGTGTTAAGCGGTCCTATCGGTGATTATCTGGCTTCTTTTATGGAAGATAATGGTTTAAAATTATTAGTCTGGGCTCGTTCGGGTTTTAGACAAATTACCAATAATGTTCGACCGATAAAAACTCCGTCTGATTTTAAAGGTCTAAAGATGAGAACACCACCATTGGAAAACATTCTACAGACCATGCAAGCTTTTGGTACCGGTGCAACCTTTATTGCTTATAGTGAACTGTATATGGCCCTTAAGACTGGTGTAGTGGATGGTCAGGAAAATCCCTTTTGGTTATCTTTACTGTTCGGTTCTCTTCTATTCTGGTCTGCTATTAATTGAAATCATACAACGTTTTTTCATAAAAGGCTATCGACAGCAACAACTAAATATCAATAAAGAAAAATATGAATAAGGGATTAGAATAAAATGAGCGCAGGAATAATCTTGACAATTGTTCTGGGATTTATGGCTTTGTTATTGGTTATTGGTTGTCCCATTGGTTTTTCTATTTTAATTAGTACTTCACTGGGAGTCTTTATACAGGATCTTCCTTCCTCTATGGCTACCTTGAGAATGATTGCCGGAGCAGATTCTTTCTTGCTAACAGCAATACCATTTTTTATATTTGCTGGGGTATTGATGAGGGAAGGAGGAATAACAAAAAGAATTTTGAATTTTTCAGCTGTTCTTCTCGGGCATTTACCTGGCGCTTTAGGTCATGTTAATATTTTTGCCAGCATGGTATTCGGAGGTATATCAGGATCCTCGGTGGCTGATACAGCTTCCATTGGCAGTATTCTAATTCCCGAGATGATAGAAAAAAGATATCCTCGAAGCGTGAGTGCAGCAATCACTGCAACATCTTCTACCATAGGAATTATCATACCACCAAGTATACCAATGATCCTATATGCAATGGCTTCAGAAACTTCCATTGGTCGTCTATTTCTGGGTGGAGCCATACCTGGTATTCTGGTTGGTTTAATCATGATGGTAATTATTGCCTATATGTCTGCAAAAGAGGGATATGGGAAAGAAAGAGATAATCCCCCAACTTTTAAAGAAGTTATTGTCGGTTTTAAAGATGGAATATTTACCTTAACCATGCCTCTAATCATTATTGGTGGTATTGTTGGTGGGATAGTAACTGCGACTGAAGCCTCTGCTTTAGCTGTTTTTTATGCTTTAATATTAGGATTTTTTGTATTCAAGGAATTAAGAATTAAAGATATTTACCCGGCTATTAAAGAAACTATTCGCTCAACAGCTGTAGTTATGTTAATTGTAGTTACAGCTACTTTTTTAGGTTGGTTGTTGGCTTATGGTCAATTACCCCAGCGAATGTCTCTTGCTCTACTATCAATTTCTAATAATCCTCTGGTTATTTTATTAATCATCAATTTAATTTTGCTCATTATTGGTACTTTTTCAGACGTTGCTCCTAATATCTTGATTTTAACACCTATTTTTTTACCGTTGATTGTAAATTTAGGGATAGATCCGGTACATTTCGGTGTTGTTATGGTGGTGAATCAGGCAATTGCCCTGGTAACTCCACCGGTTGGCAACTGTTTATATATCTCGCCAATCTTTCTAAATGTAGTGTAGAAAAGGTTTTTGGAGCCTCTATTCCTTATTTATTAGCTAATCTACTTGTGCTGATTTTGGTCACTTTTTGGCCAGCAATGGTATTATGGTTGCCAAAAATGTTGATGCCTTAGATTAATTTTGGAGGGCATCTTCAAATGAACAATCTTCACTTGCCTGCCTAATATTTCAAATCCATGCACTATACTAACCATTTATCAAAAACAGCGTATTGATAAGGGGATATACCAAGGTCCAATTTTTATATTCATAGCTGACCAGAATCATTGATGATATTTTAATCCTGTCTAATTCCCTATTAGCGAATCTAATATTATTAGCTGGATAACAGGATAAAAACAAGAGAAATATTGAACTGATGGCAAGATAAAAATACCTTTTATTTAAGTCCAGCTTCCAATAAATCGAAAATTAATGAAATTACATCTTTTCACACCATCAGAGTAAATAAAAATTTGTCATTACGCAGTTTGATAATTTAATTTCTTTTCTTGCCCAAATCAATTTCAGATAATTTAGTAAATTCACTATTTTAGGTAGATAAAAAAGAGAAAAGATATAACAGTCATATTGGGAGTATCGCTATGCCCTTTACGTTGAAAGAGACTACTAAATACAAATAATTGGCATACACTATAAGACTTTTATGGTTAATAGTAGAGAGATTTCAAGAGAAAGATAGGGTATGCGAGAGAAGCCTGAATTATGGAGAAATAAAATGTTATTAATCCCATGGCCTAGATTTTAAGTAAACAGGTAATCTATTTTTAAATTATGTTTACTTTAAAGATGAGCATTCTTTAAGAAATACATAATTAAAATGGCAATTAAACCACCTGTACAGGCAGTTACGAATTGAGGGAAACTCATCATTTGAGCAATGGGAACTGGAACCTGTACCAATAAATTTACTGCTGTTACCAATATAATAAATTTAACTAGAGATGCAAGGATAATTCCTAACAATTTATTGCTAGATTTTAATAAGAAAAATGAGATCACTAACACACTATTTCCAAGTGCTATAAAGGGAATTAAAGGAATAAGGGGAGGAGGTAAAATTCCTCGTATTGCCGCAATAATTGGAGTTAAAATACCTATTAAAACTCCTCCTTGCCATCCGACTATCATAGAAGCCAGATACAGCACTGCGTTTACTAATGGACCAGTTATAAATTGAGGGAAACCTCCCATTTGGAATAATAAGGCAATAGCTAATAATATTGAAGTCCTCGTTAGCCATTTAATATTGGTTTGGTGCATCTTTCTCCCCTTATTTAATCTATTTCTTTATTCCTAAATTGTTTTATAATTTCATAAGATTTCAACTATTTTTTTATTTTTCTTATTAAAGTACTTAGTATGAAGAAGATGGTGGGATTTTTCGCCCAATGGTTTTTTTAAAAATTCAGCATACAATTGTTTAATGGCTGAATTTTCATGGGATTTTCTAAATTCTCGTCCCTCATCTTCTTTATAGATTGCCTGAATCCTGGCTTTTCTTACTTCATCATTGGTCATACGTGGTTGACCGCCTCCGCCTATACAACCACCCGGACAAGTCATTATCTCAATAAAATGATATTCTTTTTCTCCTTTTAAGATTGCCTCGATAACTTTATTTGCATGTCCAAGTCCGTGAGCAACTGCAACTTTCAAGGTCACTCCTTCTAAGAACTTCCATTCCGGTAATACACCTTTTATAGTTAGCTGAGCCTCTTTTACTCCCTCCAATCCTTGAATAGAGGTTACATGGAGTTTATCAAAGGGCAGAGGTCTGCCTGTAACAATTTCATAAGCAGTACGAAGGGCGGCTTCCATAACCCCGCCGGTATTGGCAAAAATATCTGCTGCTCCGGTAGAAATACCTAATGGTGCATCCATTTCTCCATCTGGTAGGTTAACGAAGTCAATACCGGCTTGTTTAATCATCTTTCCTAATTCCCGAGTGGTCAGGACATAATCCACATCCTGAACTCCGCTGTCGGTCATTTCATCGCGATTACATTCAAATTTTTTGGCAGTACAGGGCATAATTGATACTACTACCATATCTTCCTTCTTTATACCGATTTTATCAGCAAAATAGGTCTTGGCAACAGCTCCAAACATCTGCTGTGGGGATTTACAGGTTGAAACATTATCCATTAATTCAGGATAAAAATGCTCCATGTAGTTAATCCACCCTGGTGAACAGGAAGTAAACATTGGTAATTTGGTATTTTCATCTTTATCTACTAACTTTTTCTTGAGGCGGGTTAACAATTCATTTCCTTCTTCTATGATGGTTAGATCAGCAGCAAAATTAGTATCAAAAACTTGGTCAAAGCCTAATCTTTTTAAGGCAGTAACCATGCGCCCTTTAACCAAGGTACCTGGCGGTAAGTCAAAGCATTCACCCAATGCTGCGCGAATAGCCGGAGCAGTTTGCACTATGACATATTTGTTCGGATCTTCCAGAGCTTCCCAGACTTTATCAGTATCATCATGTTCTATAATGGCACCCACAGGACAGACGGCAGCACATTGTCCACATTGTACACAAACAGCATCTGATAATAAATCAACTTGTCCGGGACCAATAATGGTATTAAATCCTCGGTAACGGGGAGACAAGGTTGATACTTTTTGTACTTCCTGACAGGCAGTAACACAGCGACGACACAAAATACATTTATTAGGATCTCTGACAATACCAGGAGTGCTGGTATCTAGAGGAAGTTTTGCTTTATCAGATTGAAATCTAACCTCCCTGATACCATATTCCTCTGCTAAAGTCTGTAATTCACAATCCTGATTTCTATCACAGGTATTGCATTCCCAGGGATGTGAACTTAAAAGTAGTTCTAGTAAAACCTTTCTGGCACTCCTTACTCTTTTGCTGTTTGTTTTAATTCTCATTCCTTCGTTAACTTCGGTTATGCAAGCGGGGAGCAAAGTAGCAGCTCCTTCTACTTCAACCACGCATAAGCGGCAGGAACCAGGATTTTGAAGCCCTTCTAAATAACAAAGAGTTGGGATCTTAATACCTATCTTTTTTGCTGCATTTAGGATTGTTGTGCCTTCATTTATTTCTAATGGTATGTTATTGATTTTAATGTTCACTTTCTTTCATAACTCCTTTTTTGTATTATTTTGGTATATTCTTTTTTTATTTATAATTATTATTAATTTATAAACTACTTATTTAATTTTCTAGAAATATAGGTATGATTTATTAGCCTTGAAAGGAGAATCTTATTTTAATTTTACTAGAGGAAATCATATCCTGCTCCTTCAGTATTCCCTATTTTAGATATATTATTTCTAACAAACTCCTCCATGTTTCTATCTTTCTTCAAGTCTTCTTTATAACTAGCTTAACCTTATTCTATTTATATTTAATATAAATAGTCTTTCGATTGGTATAAAAATCCTGATTGGTATTTCCTTTAGAAAATGGACCATAACCAGAATATTTTAATCCCCCAAATGGCAAATGAGTATCAGTAACAGTTTGATGATTAATATGAAGTTGGCCTGCCTCCAAATTTTCCATATAATCAAAGATATAATCCATCCTATCTGTAAAAAGTGATGCAGATAAACCGTATTCAGTATTATTACTGACAGTAATAGCTTCTTCAAAAGAATTTACCCGTATCATTAACAGGATAGGTCCAAATATTTCTTCTTTAGCCACCTTCATTTCAGGAGTAACATTGGTAATGATTGTTGGTTCGAAATAGTACCCTTTATCATAAATTCCTCCCTTTAACTGTCTACCACCCAAAGCAATAGTTGCTCCTTCTTTCTTAGCACTTTCAATATACTTTAACATGGTATTTACTGCACTTTGGTTAATAAGGGGACCAATCTGGGTAGAATTATCCATTCCGTTTCCTACTTTAAGCTGTTTTGCTCCATCTATGACATAATTTTCTAACATATCTGCATGTTTCTCTAAAACAATTGCACGCCTGATAGCAGTGCATCTTTGACCAGAAATACTATAAGTACCCTTAATGATTTGAGACGCTGCTTCTTTAAGGTTAGAATAATCAGCAACAATGAGGGGGTTGCTTCCTCCCATTTCTAATTGAACCTTGGTAAAATTGTGAGCTGCTACTAAATTAATCTTACGTCCAACCTCTGTAGAACCTGTAAAAGATACTCCCTTAACTAAAGGGTGCCCAACTAATACATCTCCAATCTCGCTCCCCTGACCCATAACGAGATTAACGGTACCGGAAGGGAAACCAGCTTCCTCAATTGATTCAGTCAATATAACTGCTGTTAAAGGAGTTTGGAATGCAGGTTTAAATACAACAGTACAACCAGCTGCTAAGGCTGGAATAATCTTTCTTATAGGTGTCATCAAAGGAAAATTCCAGGGATTAATGGCGGCGATAACTCCGATGGGAATACGAATTACATTGTTTTGAATCCACATTCGTTCACTGGGAAGATTGCTTCCCTCCAATCGAAAAGTTTCACCGGCTACAAAATGCATCTCTGATGGACATCTATTTACTTCTCCCATTGCCTCTGAAAAAGTTTTCCCTTCTTCTTTGCAAATAACTTTTGCCAAATTCTCTTTCTTTTTTTCTAATACTGCAATCAAGTTATAGATATACTCTGTCTTTTTTGTAGGAAGCATTCTTCTCCACTCCTGAAAAGCGCAGTTGGCACTTTTAATTGCTTCTTCTACATCATTTTTGCCTGACAAGGGAAATTTACCGATTTTTTCCCCCTTATTTGCTGGATTATAAACAGTATAATAATTACCTGTGCTTGGTTCTACCCATTTACCATCAATATAATTTTTATAGATTCTTATTTCTTTATTCAAAGCAACTTCTCCTTAGACTCAACATTTATTTGGCTATCATACATCTAAATTAAACATAATATATACATACAATTCTTCTAATAAGCCCAATTACGCCCAATTATTTTCACAATCCGATAAATAATGTGACTAGATATTTCTTTTTATTTATTTTTAAAAACCTTTAATTACTGTATTTCTATTGTTCTTGAATTTGAGCTTTTTGTAGAACCCCGCTAAAATCAATAAATACAGTTTTAATTTCAGTAAATTCTTCTATTGCAGAAGTACCAGCTTCTCGACCACCATTTCCAGTATTCTTTATTCCTCCAAAGGGTAGATGTACCTCTGCACCTATGGTTGGCGCATTGATATAGGTTATACCAACTTCTAAATCTTGAATAGCCCTAAAGGCTAAATGAATATTCTGGGTATAAATAGATGAAGATAATCCATATTTTGTATCATTGGCTACTCTGATTGCTTCTTCATAATCTTTAACTTCTAATATCGCTAGAACTGGACCAAATATTTCCTCTTTTGTGATTCGCATCCCATGTTTGGCTTCAAAGATTGTCGGTTCAATAAAATTATCTCTTAGTTTTTGACCTCCGTATAACAACTTGGCTCCTTCATTTTTACCTATTTCTATGTACTTCAGTATCTTCTTTTCTTGATTTTCATCGGCAACAGGTCCCATATCAGTTTCGGGATTTAAAGGATTACCAATTTTCATAGACTTCATTTGTTTCAATAATTTTTTAACCACAAGATCATATACTTTTTTATGAATGATTAGCCTACTAGTCGCTGTACATCTCTGTCCAGCACTACCAAAAGCACCGAATAAAACTCCTTCTATGGCTAAATCTAAATCAGCATCATCCATGATGATTTGAGGATTCTTCCCTCCTAGTTCCAAGTGAACCGATTTTAATAATTTTGATGCTTTATTATAAATGTCTACACCAGTGGAGACACCTCCGGTAAAAGAAATTGTTTTAATTCTTGGGTTTTCTACAATTTCCTGACCGACAACCGAGCCTGACCCTGTTACAAAGTTTAGAACACCTGATGGCAATCCTGCTTCTTCAAAAATTTCTACTAATTTTGCAGCACATAAAGGAGTTAATGTGGCAGGTTTAAATACTACAGTATTCCCAGAAATAAGAGCAGCTCCTAATTTCCAGCACGGTATTGCTATCGGGAAATTCCAAGGAGTGATACAACCTACTATGCCAATAGGTTGTCTTATAGTCATACAGAATTTATTGGGTAATTCTGATGGTGTTGTTTCACCCAATAATCGCCTTCCTTCTCCGGCTATATATTCTATAAAATCTATGGCCTCTTGGACATCGCCTTCTCCCTCTGCTATTATTTTACCCATTTCTTTGGTAACCGTTTGTCCAAGCTCTTCTTTCCTTTTCCGCATTATCGATGCGACTCTTAATAATATTTCTCCCCTCTTTGGAGCAGGGGTCATCTTCCATTTTGGGAAAGCCTCTTCTGCCGCAAGGATAGCCTTTAACGTATCTTCTTTTGTACCTTTGGGAAAGGTAGCTAAGATTTCTCTTGTTGCTGGATTTTTAGTAAAAAACCTCTCTTTGTTAGTAGATTCTGTCCATTTTCCATTAATGTATAATTGATAGTTACTCATGCTCGCTTATCCCCTTATATAATATGATTGTTTAACCAGAATAATATCTGTTTTGTTATTGTATTTATACTAATATGCAAATATACTGTTGTTCTTTATCTTGATTAGTCTAAATAAATAAATTTAATGAAGTATTTTTAAAAAGGTTAAGGAGACGTTAAGGATGAGTAAAAATAGTAGATTACTTGTAATGATACTATAAAATAATAGATAATAGACATAATTCCCTCCTTTCCAAAGATGGGAGGCATGGCAATTTCTAACCATACCCTCGAGATTTTTATATCTGCCGGTTGTTTTCCATGGATTACTCTTTAGGTAAAACAACTCGGAGAGATAGTTAATATTTTGATTTCATTTTTTTGTTAATATAACATAAAAGCAAAAGCAAATCAAATGATTTATAAAGATAGTCTGTGTCAAATTTTTGTGGGTACTTTTTTCTGCTGTCAAAATGTTCCTGGTTATAGGTAGACCTACCTTATGATTAGCATCAACTATTCTAGCTCAAAATACCCATCAGATACCCTTATCTTAT
>Ga0334892_1000422_pt1 | contig 53763 bp, 41 predicted proteins | sample GraSluR3_MG_4_FD_207213 | JGI IMG/M metagenome (GOLD analysis project Ga0334892, IMG submission 207213) | Sludge microbial communities from methane-producing bioreactor in Wageningen University, Netherlands - Granular Sludge_15_04-R3 | ecosystem: Engineered > Bioreactor > Anaerobic >...
ACCCTCGACCGCATCCTCGCCCAGATCGCCGACCACGGCGCCGTGCCCATCGCCGCTTGCGATTGCCGGTTCGTCGCCGCCGATTGCCAGAGCGCCTTTCCCGACGACTTCTACAGCACCACGAACCAGCGGACCGAGATCCGCCTGGCGGGCAAGTGGGTTCCCGTCGAGAACCAGGAGATGGACTGCGGCATCGTGGTGAATCCTCAGGCGTCGACCGCCCGATGCGTACCCATGAACGAGATTCACGTCGGCGACCCGGTCGTGGTGGGGCACGCGGGCGTGCGCGTCTTCCCCGAAGAGCGGTCGCGCGACCGGCAGACCTTCGAGTTCATGGGCAGCACGATTTCCACCGAGAAGCCCAAGGGAATCGCCATCCGCAACGTCGCGCGCCAACTGGCCGAGAGCCGCGCCGTCCGAGGAAAGGTCGCCGTGGTGGCCGGACCCGCGATCGTGCACACCGGCAGCGGAGAATACCTCGAGCAACTGATCCGCCGGGGATACGTGGACGTGTTGCTGGCCGGCAACGCGCTGGCCGCGCACGACATCGAACAGTCGATGTTCGGGACCAGCCTCGGCGCCTATCTCGACCGCGAGGGCCTCGCCGAGGCGGGCCACGAGCACCACCTTCGCGCGATCAACCGCATCCGCCGCGCCGGCGGCATCGCGCGGGCCGTTGAGGCCGGCGTGCTCACGTCGGGCATCATGTACGAGTGCGTGCGCCGGGGAGTCGACTTCCTGTTGGCCGGCAGCATTCGCGACGACGGCCCGCTGCCCGACGTCATTACCGACGTGCTGCAAGCCCAGCGTCAGATGCGAGAGAAGCTCCGCGGCGTCACCTTCTGCTTGATGATCGCCACGGCGCTGCACTCCATCGCGGTGGGGAACCTGATGCCCGCCTGGGTCCAAGTGGTATGCGTCGACATCAATCCCTCGACGGCCGTCAAACTCGGCGACCGCGGATCGTTCCAAACCGTCAGCCTGGTCACCGACGTGGCCCCGTTCATGCGGGCGCTCGTCGAGGAGTTGGCGGTCGTCGATTCTCGGGCCTGAGGTAGTCGGGGGCCGTCATGGAACCGTCGCCGCATCTTCTGATGTGCTCGCCCGACCACTACGGGATCGAGTACGAGATCAACCCGTGGATGCGGCGCAGCCGCCGCGTCGATCGCGACCGGGCGGTGCGCCAGTGGCACGGCCTTCGGCATCGGCTGGAAGAGGCGGGTGCGCGGATTTCGTATCTCGAGCCCCGCCCGGGGCTCCCCGATCTGGTGTTCACGGCCAACGCGGCGCTGGTTTACGAGGACCTGGCCATCCTCTCTCGCTTTCGGCATCCCGAGCGACGGCTCGAAGAGCCGATTCAACGGCGGTGGTTAGCCGAACACGGCTTCCGCGTGTATACGCTGCACACCCCATCGAGCTTCGAAGGAGCGGGCGACGCCCTGTTCTGCGGAGACACCCTGTTTGCCGGATATCGCATCCGCAGCGACGTGCGGGCCCACCAGGAGGTCGGCGCCGTGCTCGGCTGCCGCGTCGTGCTGCTGGAGCTGGTCGACCCTCGCTTCTACCACCTCGACACGTGTTTCTGCCCCTTGGCTCCCGGCGTGGCGGTCTACTATCCCTCGGCATTCGACGCGTACGGCCGCCGCGTGCTTCACGAGCTGATCGAAGAGGCGATCCCCATCGGCCCGGCCGACGCCTACCGTTTCGCCTGCAACGCCGTGGTCATCGGCAAGACGGTCATCGGCGCGACCGGTTGTCGCGGACTGCACCGCATCCTGACCGTCCGAGGGTTCACGCCGCACGAGACGCCCCTGAAGGAGTTCATCAAGGCGGGCGGATCGGCCAAGTGCCTGACCCTGCGACTGGATGGCGAGGAAGCGGCCGCGTGGAAGGCGTGCCGAGCCGTTTGCACCCCGCGTTGACGGGCGGTGCGCGGGGCCGCTATGCTGGCTTTTTGCAGGGAACGACGTTCCCCGGCAGAGAGCCGGTCGGCGCCGGCCGGCCGGTCTTCTCCCGCGCGGGCGAGGGAAGATGTGCAAACGCCTTTCGCGGAGTGATATCCCATGACGGCGCCCTCCGAGTTCTCGACCGGCTTACCCGGCCTTGACAAGGTGCTCCGGGGCGTTGCGCCGGGCGACAACGTGGTCTGGCAGGTCGACGCGGTGGCCGACTACAAAGCGCTGGTCGTGCCCTATGCGAGGGCCGCGCGCGACGCCCATCGCCGGCTGATCTACTTTCGCTTCGCGTCGCACGAGCCGCTCATTCCGGACGGCTTGGGGGCCGAGACCCACGCGCCCGACCCCCGCGCGGGCTTCGAGAGCTTCGTCACGCACGTGCACGACGTGATCGAGAACGTGGGCAAGCGCGCCATCTACGTGTTCGACTCCCTGTCGGAGCTGGCCTCGATCTGGTCGGCCGACCAGATGCTGGGCAACTTCTTCCTGTTGACCTGCCCTCGGCTGTACGAACTCGAGACGGTCACCTACTTCGGTCTGCACCGCAACTACCACGCCTCGTTCGCGCTGAATCCGATCACCGAGACGACCCAGTTTCTGCTCGACGTGTTCCGTCACGAGGGCAAGATCTACGTGCGCCCGATCAAGGTGCAGCACCGGTCGACCCATTCGATGAACACGATCCACGTGTGGGAGGAGGGCGACGAGTTCCGCCCGATCACCCATAGCGCGATCATCTCCGACGTGCTCGGTTCGAGCCGCTGGCCGGGGCTTCGGGCCGACACGCGCCTGGGGTTCTGGCGGAGGATTTTCGACGAGGCCCAGCGGGCCCACGACGACGTGCGCGACGGGCGCTGTCCGCCCCAGCGGGAACAGGAGGTCTTCGAGCGGCTCAGCCGCATGGTGCTGTCGCGCGAGGAGGCCATGTTGCGTCTGGTCCACCGGTATCTGAGCCTCGACGACGTGCTGCAGATTCGCGACCGCATGATCGGCATCGGCATGATCGGCGGCAAGGCTCTGGGCATGCTGCTGGCCCGGGCCATCCTCAAGCACGAGAAGCCCCGGCTTCACGCCCTGCTCGAGGCCCACGACTCGTTCTACATCGGCTCCGACGTCTTCTACACGTTTCTGATCCGCAACGGCATCTGGTGGATCCGCCAGAAGCAGCGCGACCCGAACACGTTTCTCGAGGGGCTCGAGGAGGCCCGGTCGCGGATTCTCGAGGGGGAGTTTCCCGAGTACACCATGGACCAGTTCCAGGCGATGCTCGACTACTTCGGCGAGGCGCCCTACATCGTGCGCTCCAGCTCGCTTCTCGAAGACGCCTACGGCAACGCCTTCGCCGGCAAGTACGACAGCGTGTTCTGCGTCAACCAGGGAACGCGCGAAGCCCGATTGCAGGCTTTTCTCGACACGGTGCGCAAGGTGTACGCCAGCGCCATGAGCGAGAAGGCCCTGCAATACCGCGCCGCCCGGGGGCTGCTCGACCGCGACGAGCAGATGGCCCTGCTCGTGATGCGGGTGTCGGGCGAGCGCTATGGAGACGTGTATTTGCCTCAGATCGCCGGCGTGGGTTTCTCGCTCAACCCCTACGTCTGGCACAAGGACATCGATCCCCGCGCCGGCGTGGTTCGCCTCGTGTTCGGCATGGGCACCCGGGCCGTCGACCGGGCCGACGACGACTACACGCGGATCGTTGCCCTGAACGCCCCGTCGCGCCGTCCCGAGAGCAACTTCGACGAGGTCTGCGAGTACTCCCAGCATCGGGTCGACTATCTCGACCTGGCCGCCAACCGCTTCGCGTCGGGCCATTTCCTCGACCTGGCGAAGAGCACGCCCGGCCTTCCCCTGGACATCGTGGCCTCGGAAGACGCATCGGCCCCGCCCGCCCTCGGCCCGCGCAACCGGGTGCTGACTTTCGACGGCCTGCTGTCGAACACCCCCTTCGTCGACGACCTGCGCGAGATGGTCCGGACCCTCGAAGACGCCTACCAGAACCCGGTCGACGTCGAGTTCACGGCGAACTTCGTTTCCCGCGACCGGTACCGCATCAACCTGCTGCAATGTCGGCCCTTGCAGGTGCAGGGGCTCGATTCGGCCACCCTGCCCGAGGTCGAGGTCCGCGACGCCGACCGGATCGTGCAGGCCCACGGCGCGATCATCGGGCCGAGCCGGTTCGGGCGGATCGACCGATTCGTGTACGTCGTGCCCGCCGCCTACGGCGGCCTCCTGTTCAGCCAGCGCTACGAGGTGGCTCGGCTCCTGGGGCGCATCAACCAGGCGCCCGTTCCCAACGGCGGCACGACCATGCTGTTGGGGCCGGGCCGGTGGGGCACCTCGAGCCCCGAGCTGGGAGTCCCCGTCCATTTCGCCGAGATCAGCCGCGTGTCGGTCCTCTGCGAGATCGTCACCATGCGGGAGAACCTCGTGCCCGACGTGTCGCTGGGCACGCACTTCCTCAACGAGCTGGTCGAGATGAACATCCTCTACATGGCCCTGTATCCGCAACAGCGGCGCGACTACCTGAACGAGCGGTTCTTTCTCGATGCCCCGAACCGCCTCGTCGGCGTTGTGCCCGGCGCGATGCGGTGGCAGGAGACGGTCCGGGTGATCGACCCCCGCGACCTGCTCCCGTCCGACCGTGCCGTGCTCCTGCTGGCCGACGCCCGAGGCCAACAGGCCAACATCTTCGTCGGCGACGGTGCCGCCGTGTCGAAGGCCGCGGCGCGGGAGTAGGAGGCCCAAACCGGCGTGCACGACGGTGCGACGCGTTGGAGCGCGGGCATCTTGCCCGCATGATGCGCCCGCGACCGCCGCGATCCAGAATCGCGCACCCTCATTCGGTCATCCCTTGAGCGGCTCGATGGCAACAGATTTGCAGAACAGCGTGGCCTTTCTTCATCGGTTTCCAGCGAATGCTGAGCATCGTTGAAGCCTCCTCGGCAACCCACGAATGGCGAATTCCGGGTTCCCAAGCAATGAAGTCGCCTGGCTTCCAAAGCATGAGTTCGAGGTAGTCGCCTTTCTCAGACCAGAGCCGCTGACGCCAGCAGCCATTGCTGACCAGCATGGTCAACGAACGCTCCTCATCCGAAGGCCCACGCGGTCCAGGGCTCGAGTCACCCCGCGCGTGGTGTGCGTACTTCACGCCGCGCAGACAGGCGGAATAGTCCGGATCCTCGACCAAGAGCATCTGAATGCCCAAGGGCGCCCTCTCAGCAGTCTTACGGAATCCGATGATGTACCCGTCCCCCGGCCGGAAGCCCACGATGTACCCGTCCCCCGGGGCCGTTCCATATTCCACTCCAGGAAACTTGTTGCCGAACAATACACGCGGAGCCATGGCATCCACCTCTCGTGAATTTCCTATGAGCTATATGGTCTGCACGGTCGCGAGTCGTATCTAACGCGCACAAATACGAATGGGGCGCCGCACCGTCCCTTCTTGCAGGACTTCCGGCAGTCAGTGACGCCCAGGGGCCCTGTTACTCTGGTTCGGCTACGTGTTTTGGTTCCGTTGGCGCGTCATTGAGTATCACTGTGCATTCGGGGAGCGCCTTCTTCAGTGTCGCAACGCCTTCCGGGGTCACCTTGCTCCCTCGAATGTCCAACTCCTCCAGCTCCTTGAAGCGCATCAGATGAACCAATCCAGCGTCCGTGATGGGTGTTTTCCGCGAAGAAAATTGCAGGACTTTGAGCTTGTTCATTCCAGCCAAATACTTGAGCCCTTCATCGGTAATACCCTTACCCCCTATTGCCAGAAGTCGCAGGTTGATCAGACCCTTCAGGTGCGCCAGCCCATCATCAGTGAAATCCCCGCCAGCCCACAGAGTTTCGAGGTTCGTAAGAGACGCCAAATGTGCCAACGCGGAATCCGAGAGAACCAAGTTTGCAGCAGCGAGGTTTTTGAGATGATGCATCGTCTTGAGATGTTCAAAGCCAGCGGAGGTGATTTTGGTGTTTCCAAGACTCAGGCCTCCGATCGGCAAGCTTTTCAAATGGCCGAGTCCAGTGTCCGTCACACTGGTGCTTCGCAGATCGAGGTGGCTGAGTTTCGGCAAAGCCTTGAGGCACTCGAGTCCGGCATCGGTGATTCCCGTCTTCTGGAGCCCGAGCGATTGGAGGGCCGTCATTCCCCGCAAGTGCTCCAGACCGGCGTCGGTCACTGCGGTCTCGTTCAGTCCAAGCGAGCTGAGGTTGCACATGTCGCGAAGGTAGAACATGCCGGCGTTCGTGATCTTGGTACCGGCAAGCTCCAGGCTTTCCAGCCCGGTGAGTCCTTTGAGGTGCTCCACGCCGGCATCGGAGACTTCGCAGCCCGCCACGTCCAGCGTGCGAAGACTCCCGAGACCTCGCAGATGAGACAGCCCGGCATCGCCGACCTGAGTCTCGCGGAGATTGAGCGTCTTCAAGTCGCCGAGACTTTTAATGACCGCCAACTTTTCATCGGTGATCGGGCTGTTTTGGAAGTCGACGCCGAGGATCGGCGCCTCGGGAAGCTGATCGTCAACCCGCACCTTGCCTCCAAGCTCCAGGATGGCCAGCCGTTTCTCCAGATTGGCGAGTCTCCGCACTTCGGATTGGGCCACACGGGCATCCGGGCCGGCCGTGACCCCGCCCGGCTTTCGCGCCTCGTCAAAAGCGTCTACCGTCTCCGAGATCGCGGAGCCGACCTCGCGAGCGAAGTGGCGATAGACCCTTGCGGCGCCGATTGAGAGCCCCCCGACCACGAAGAACACGGCGGCGAATACGCACACGCCCAGAAGCAACGCCTCGGTGGGCTCCATCCGTCTCCTCAGGCGAGCGATGATTCGCTTGGTGAGCAACCAAGATAAGATAACCGCGACAAAGAAGAGACCCAGTATGAGAAGAGCGTAATTCATCTCACCCCTTCCCATCGCATGAGGCGGCCGGGGACTGTTGCGAATACGGCTACTGTAGTATCCAGGCTGGCAGGGGGTCAAGAGGTCGAGGCGCCGTGGACCGGCCGATACGGATGCGGCGCGTTCCGGCAATCGGCCGACACTGGGGCGGCCTAAGGGCCGGTGACGCGCGCAAGGCCGGTAACCGGGGGCGCAACTCGATTATTCGTTCCGAATCTCCGGGCCGAGAACGCCCGTCTTTCCTGGTTCCGAAGCCGGAGCTTCTCCTCGTTCCCAAGCTCCGGCTTGGGAACGCATGTCCCCGAAGCTTTGCTTCGTTCAGGGGCGGAGCCGTCAGCAGGCCGCGCTGCTTTGTCGGGGCGTTCGTGGCGCGGAAGCGCGATCGGCACGAGCGGCAAAAGCTGCGGCTTGCGTCAAAGCGATCGGCATTCATCGGGGGACGAGCCGCTCGTCGCCGGTTGCCGGGCGGCGACGTTGGTCAGGATGGGACGGGGTGGGGTCCGGGCGAAGCGGAGCTTCGAGGAAGTGCGTTCCCAAGCCGGAGCGCTGGGAACGAGCTGTGGAAAGAAAACCGTCTACCGCGTCGCCGCCGATCGTCGAAGCCGCAGCACGGCGTCGCCGTCGGCCGGGGCGGTGAGCTTTTGGCTTCGTCCGCCTTGGACGTTCTCGCCGGTTGTTTTGCTGCCGTCGCGCGGCGAGATCCACTCGACTTCGAGCGCGCCCGGCGCGGCCGACAGGTCGACCGTCACCTCGCCGCCCTCGGGCAGGTAGACCAGGTAGTCGTTGCCCTTCGGGGCGTCGGCGAGGCAGTAGCCGCTCGAGGCGAGCCGGTTCTGCGGCGTCATGGCGGCCAGGTCCATCTGCTCGGCCAGACGCAGGGTATATCCGAGATTCTTGCGGATCGGCTCCCATTTCGGGTCGAAGGGCTCGCCCAGCACGATGCCGTCGTAGGGGTCCATGAACAGGGGGTTGAGGCCGCGGAGGAAGCTCTTCCACACCCAGGCATGATTGCCGCCGATGCCCCAAAGATGGTCGGTGTCGGTGAGGATCACCTTGCTCCCGTCGGCCGCCGGGGGATCGTCGCGATAGCCGCCCTCGGGATTGGGCGAGATCCAGTCGGCCGGGCCGTCGAACAGGGCGCGGTTGCTTCCCCCCTTGTATTGGAAGGTCATGCCGACCGGGTGCCGCTTCGGCTTGTTGCGCTCGTAGGCGTGGATGGAGTCGATCCAGTGGTACTGCCAGGCGGTCGAGGGCGGATGGTTCTCGTTCGAGATCTCGTAGAGCACGTTGTCGAGATCGCCGACCGTGTCGATGACCTTTCGGACGTAGGCCTCCTGCAATGCCGTGACCTTGGGATGGGCGAGGGTGTGGAACTCGAGCCCCATGCCGTTGCCGTCGGCGTCGATGCCGTTGACGTTGTTGGCCGGATGGAAGGGGTGTCCCGCCCACGCCCCGTCGGAGAACTGCATGGCCCAGCCCTCGAAGAGCATGACCGAGACGTAGATGCCCCGTTCTCCGGCGGCGAGCAGGCGCGTGCGCAGACGGTCGAAGTACGGGCCGTCGTACCTGGTCAGGTCGAACTTGGGCTTGCCGTCCAGGGCGTTGCCCGGCCCGGTTCGGGCGAACGGCTGGGGGGCGGCCGTGTGGATGGCGTCGCGCCGGTTCTGGCGGGTGTTCCAGGTGACGGGCTCCCAGGTCCACAGGCGGATGAAGTTGTGATGGTGCCGGTCGAGGAAGTCGAGATAGCCGCCGAAATCGAAGCGCGGCGGCGGGTCGCTCGGCCCGATGTCGACCAGGCTGGCCCAGGTGTGCGAGCCGGTCAGGTAGACCGCCTTGCCGCTGCCGTCGGTGAAGTAGCGGCGATTGCCGGGATGCACGCGCAACGGTCCGGCGGCCGAGGGCCGCCTCGGCTTGGCGGGGGCGGCCGCGACGCTGCCGCCTACCGTAGCGGCCAACGAGGCTCCCAGGGCCGCGCGACTTGTCTGCGAGAGAAACGTGCGTCGATTCATGGTATGGCTCCCGGGCAGTTGGCGGCGAGGCCCTCGGTCGTTCCGACGGCGCCCATTCCCCCCGCGCAAGAATATCGGCCCGGGCCCCGCGCCGCCACCCACCCGCGCGGTCTCGTGCCACGGGAGCGAGGGAACGACCAGCCGCTCTTCCGGGGCGGACACCGTGCTACTACGGGAGGGGAATCGCTGCAATCCAACGAGTCCGGCGCAGAATTACACAGCTTTTACAGAACTAATACACAGCCATGACTCCGCAGTCTGCGATAGGCGATAGGATGTCATGGTGAGAAATTCAAGGCATCTTCGAAAGGGACCTGACCCATGCCGACCGCGAGCGACCGCATCGAAATCCAGCCCGGCCATTTCCAGCCGGAAGGCACCCATCCGTTGGGCTCGAAAGCAAAGGTGTTGTTGACGAGCGTGTTCGGACCCTACGCCCAAGACGACGACGACGGCAGCCGGGTGCTTAACCCGATGGAGTTGTATCACAACCAGGTGACGCGGGTTCAGGGGCCTTTTTCGCTGCGGATGTTCCACCGCTCGTGGGGGCTGATGCTCATCCAGGCGAACATCGAGGCGCCCTGCACGCTGCTGGACTTTCCGACCCTCGATCGGTTCATCGAAGAGCTTCGCACCAACCGGTACGACGTGATCGGCATCAGCGGCATCATCCCCAACCAACTCAAAGTGCGGAAGATGTGCGAGCTGATCCGCCAATACCAGCCCGAGGCGACGATCGTGGTGGGCGGCCACGTCGCGAACATCCCCGACCTCGGCGAGCGGATCGACGCCGACTACGTGGTCAAGGGCGAGGGCGTGCGATGGTTCCGCGGCTTTCTGGGCGAACCCCAGGACCGCCCCCTGCGCCACCCGCTCATCACCTCGGGCCTGGGCACGCGCAGCTTGGGCAGCACGGTCAGCGAGAAGCCCGGCGACGTGGCGGCCACGCTGATCCCCTCGGTGGGCTGCCCGATGGGCTGCAATTTCTGCTCGACCTCGGCCATGTTCGGCGGCAAGGGTAAGTTCGTCAATTTCTACGAGACGGGCGACGAGCTGTTCGACGTGATGTGCCAGATCGAGAAGACCCTTCAGGTGCAGTCGTTCTTCGTGATGGATGAGAACTTCCTGCTCCATCGCCGCCGCGCGCTGCGCCTGCTCGAGCTGATCGAGCAGAACGACAAGGCGTGGGCCCTGTACGTGTTCAGCTCGGCCAACGTGCTTCGCTCGTATTCGATCGAGCAGCTCGTTTCGATGGGCATCTCGTGGGTCTGGATGGGGCTGGAAGGCAAGGACAGCCAGTACAACAAGCTCCACGGAATCGACGCGGTCGCCCTGGTCAAGGAGCTCCAGTCGCACGGCATCCGCGTGCTCGGGTCGACGATCATCGGGCTCGAGGAGCACACGCCCGATAACATCGACGACGCCATCGACTATGCCGTGCAATACGACACCGACTTCCACCAGTTCATGCTCTACACGCCCGTGGCGGGCACGCCCCTTCATGCCGAGCTGACGGCCCAGGGACGCATGAAGGACGAGAGCGAGTTCCACCCGGCCGACATCCACGGGCAGTTGATCTTCAACTACCGGCACCCGCACATCCACGACGGCCTCGAAGCCGAGCTGATCGTGCGGGCGTTCCAGCGCGACTTCGAGGTCAACGGGCCGAGCATCGCGCGGATCGTGCGCACCACGCTGGCCGGCTGGAAGCGGTACAAAAACCATCCCGATCTCCGCATTCGCCGCCGCTACGCCTGGGAGAGCCGCGAGCTTTCGACGACCTACTCGGCGGTCATCGCGGCCATGAAGCGCTACTACCGCCATGATCCGGCGATGCGCGCGAAGATGTCGGCGATCCTCGACGCGTTGCATCGTGAGTACGGATGGAAGTCGCGCCTGGCGTCGGCCCTGGGCGGGCCCTACGTGCTGTGGAAGACCCGGCGGGAGGAGAAGCGCCTCGCCGCCGGCTGGACCTATGAGCCGCCCACCTTTTACGAGCGGAACGAGCACGTAGAGCCGTCGGTCTCGGGCGCGACGCCCCCGACCGAGACGTGCCGTTACGTGGCGCCTCGGGTGGCGCCGACGCGCCCGGTCAAGAAGCCGGCCGCGAAGAAGCCGCAGTTGGCCGCCGTCGAGTGAGGCGGGCCCGGCCGCGCGGTCCGGTTGACGGCGGCGCAAGGCCTGTGCTAGGGTAAGTGCGGTTGTTTTTCGCCCGCCCGCTTCGTCACGGGGTGTGCAGTCCCGATGTCTCCGCGCCGGCCTTTCCGTCTGCCGATTCTGCTGGCGATCGTGATGATCGCGATTCTCGCCGTGCTGACCGTGGGCTGGGTCTTGCTGGCCGTCTTCGGGGCGCTGGCGAACAACCGCTTTGCCGGGCTGAACTGGACGCTGCTGTCGGTGGGCACGGCGTTCATCGCGATGCTGCTGGTGGGCGTGGTCATGTACCTGGGGCTGTCGATCAAGGCCATCAACCTGAATCGGCGCCAGTCGAATTTCATCCACAGCGTGACCCACGAGCTGAAGTCGCCGATCGCCTCGATGAAGCTTTACCTGCAGACCCTCACCCGCCGCCAGGTGAGCCACGACGAGCGGGCGAGCTTCTGCCGGTTCATGCTCGAAGACCTCGAGCGGCTCGACCATCTGATCAACCACGTGCTCGAAGCCGGGCGGCTCGACGCGCCTTCGGCCGACGGCGAAACCGAAGACGTCGACGTGGCCGATCTGTTGCGCGAGTGCGCCGCGACGGTCTGCCTTCGGTACCGCGTGCCCTCCGAGACGGTCCGTCTCGACGTCGAGCCCTGCCGCCTTCGGGCGCGGCGCGTCGACCTGGAAATGATCTTTCGCAACCTGATCGATAACGCGGTCAAGTACGCCGGCGCCGAGCCGCGCGTCGACGTGGCGCTGCACCGCGGCACGACGGGCCAGGTCGTCGTCGAGGTGGCCGACAACGGCAAGGGGATCCCGTCCAATTACCGCCGCAAGGTGTTCGGACGTTTCGTGCGCCTGGGCGTGGAACTCGAGCGCGACAAGCCCGGCACGGGCCTGGGCCTCTACATCGTGCGGACCCTGGTGCGGCGCCTGGGCGGATCGGTTCGGGTGCGCGACCGCGACCAAGGCCCGGGAGCCTTGCTCGAGGTCGAGTTGCCCGCCCACCTGGTCGTCGCGAGGCCGCAACCCGACGAGGCCGCCGCGCCAGCCGAGGAACCCGGAGCCGCATAGCCCGATACCAAAGGGCCGGGACGATGGCCGCGAGCAAGCACATCCTGGTCGTCGAGGACGAAGAGCACCTGGCGACCGGCATCAAGTACAACCTGACGGCCGAAGGCTACCGGGTGACGACCGTGGGCGACGGGCCGTCGGCCCTCAAGTTCGTCCGAGAAGCCCCCGACGACGTCGATCTGGTCATCCTCGATCTCATGCTGCCGGGAATGAGCGGCTATGCCGTCTGCGAGACGCTACGGGCCGAGCAGAAGGAGATGCCCGTGCTGATCCTCAGCGCCCGCACCCTGGCGGAAGACCGCACCCGAGGCTTCGACGTGGGCGCCGATCAGTATCTCACCAAACCCTTCGATCTCGACGAGTTCCTCAGCCGGGTCAAGGGGCTGTTGAAGCGGCACGGGCGTCTGGCGGGACGGGCGAGGCCGGCGTCGAGCCTCGAGACGTTCGAGTTCGGCGAGGCCCGCATCAACTTCGAGACCTTTCAGGTCACGATGCGCGGCGATTCGGTGCGCATGACCCCGCTCGAGATGAAGCTGCTGCGCTATTTCATCGAGAACGAAGGCCGCGTTATCCCCCGGCAGGAGCTGCTCGAAAAGGTCTGGGGAATGCCTGGCTACCTGAACACCCGGGCCCCCGACCAGTTCATCCGGCGCCTGCGCAAGGCCCTTGAGCCCGACCCGGCCCAGCCCCGCCACATCCTGACGATCCGCGATGCGGGCTACCGTTTCGTGGCCGCCGGAGAGGAGTCCGAGGCGTGAGCCGGACGCGGGCGATCGCGCGATTCCGGGCAATCGGGCACGACCTGGCAGCCGCGGTTTACTACGCCAGATGGGTGAGCACATCCTGAAATGCGGCGGTCTTGTCGTCCTTGCCGCACACTCCGACCTTCACGCAGCCGGTTCCTTTCGCCGTTTCCTCGCACTGGTAGCAGAACATCTTGCGTTCCTCCTTGGGGATAAGTCACTGTTTGTCGTGAGTCTAGCCCTGGCAGGGCTGCCGGTCGTTGATCGGGATCAAGCCCGTCGCGGAATGGGCGTCGCTTCACGTGCCCGCCTCCGAAGCGCGGCTGCCCGACATCTGCTCGACCAACCCGAAGTCGTCCAGAATCAGGTACAGGCTGGGGATCACCAGCAGCACGAGCACCGTCGAGGCCATCAGCCCGAAGGCGATGCTGGTTGCCAGCGGAATGAGCACCTGGGCCTGCAAGCTCCGCTCGGCCAGCAGGGGCAGCAGGCCGGCGATGGTCGTCAGCGAGGTGAGCACGATGGCGCGAAACCGTTGCCGGCTGGCCTGGCGAGCCGATTCGAGCACGCCGGTCCCTTGTTGGCGCTGCATCTTGAGGAACAGCACCAGCAGGATCGAGTCGTTGACCACAATGCCCGCCAGGGAGACGAATCCCAGGATGCTCGGCATGCTGATCGCGATACCCATGATGAGATGTCCGACCACCACGCCGACCAGAGCCAGGGGGATGGCCACCATGACGGCCAGGGGCTCCAGGTAGCTGCGGAACTGGAAGCTCAGCAGGATGAACACCCCGAGCAGCCCGATCAGCATCCCGCGGAAGATCGACCGGCGCGTGGTTGCCCCCTCCTTGGGCTCGCCTTCGAACGAAACGGCCAGGCCGGGATACTTCGCGCGAAGCTCGGGTAGGAATTCTCGCTGCATCTGGGCGACCAGGTTGGCGGTGTTCGTGCGCCGCGCGTCGACGTCGCCGCGCAGGGTGACCGTGCGCACGCCCCCGACGCGGGCGATCCGCGCCCACGCCCGGTCGGCCTCGATCTCGGCCACGGCGGTCAACGGCACGCGCTGGCCGCCGGGCAGCGTGAAGTGAAAGTGGTCGAAATCGGCCAGGCTGTCGCGGTCCTCGCGCGCCAGGCGCACCTCGATCTCGTACGACTCGGGCCCGACCTGGATCTCATCGGCGATGACGCCCTGGAAGGCCGCGCGCAACTGCCGGGCCATGCCCTCCGCGTCGAGCCCGAGACCGACCGCCCCTTCGCGCAAACGAATTCGCAACTCGGGCCGGCCGACGCGGAGGTCGTCGCAGAGGTTGCTCACGCCGGCGAACGTCGCCAACCACTGCTCCATCTCCGTGGCGGCCTGCTTGAGCCGCTCGAGATCCCGTCCCTGCAAGCGAATCTCGATGCTCCGCCCCTGAGGGCCGAACCCCGGCTCGGTGTAGGCGAGGCGGAGAACGTCGGCCGGCCGGCCCACCTCATCGCGCCACGCCGCAAAGACATCGTCGAGCCGGGCGTTTCGCTTTTCGGCGGTGAGCAGGTCGGCCGTCACCGTGGCCACGTGGGGCCCGCTCTCAAAGGCGTCGGGGTTCCAGTTGAACCGCACAAAAACCGTTCGGACGAGGTCCTGTCCGCCCGGCTGCAACGGGGCGAAGCGCGCGTTGACCCGGTCGAGCCCGGCGACGATCTGCTCGACCACCTCCCGGGTCCGCGCCAGCGGCGTGCCTTGTGGCAGCACCAGACGCGCCTCGATCACGTCGCCGTCGATGTCGGGAAACGCCTGGAACTGGATTACCCCGCCGGCGACCAGTCCGAGGGAAACCAGGAACGAGGCCAGCACGATGCCCACCCAAAGATAACGCCACCGTAACAGCACGTCGACGCTGCGTCCCACGAGATTCTCGCGGGTCCATTCGATCGCCCGGTCGAACGATCGGCGGAACCGGTTGACCCGGCCCGGATCGTAATGGTGCATGGCGTGGCCGAGGTGCGCCGGGAGGATGCAGAACGCCTCGACGAGGCTGACCACCAGCACGAGGATGAGCGTCAGCGGCACCACCTCGAGCACCGAGCCGATGTCGCCCTCGAGCAAGGCCAAGGGCCCCAGCACGCAGACGGTGGTGATGAACGACGAGAACACCCCCGCCTTGACTTCGGCGACGCCGTCGACCGCCGCGTCCATGGCCGGTTTGCCCCGGGCGCGGTGCGCGGCGATATTCTCGGCGACGACGATGCCGTCGTCCATGAGGATGCCCAGCGCCAGGAGCAGGCCGAGCATCGTCATCATGTTCAGCGTCAGCCCCAGATAGGGCATGACGAAAAACGCTCCGAGAAACGAGACGGGCAGGCTCATCACCACCCAAAACGACAGCCGCGCATTGAAGAACAACCACAGCGTGAGGAACACCAGCAGCATCCCCTGTACGCCGTTGGCGACCAGCAGCTTCAGCCGGTCTTCGACGAGCGTCGAGTTGTCCTGGGTGATCTGCAATTCGAGTTGAGGATATCGCGCGCGCTCGGCTTCGATGAACCGCTTCACGGCCTCGGCGCGGCGGATCACGTCCTGGTCGTTCGTCATGTCGACGGCGATCAGCCCCGCGCGCCGGTTGCCGAGTTGAACCCGCTCCTCCTCCCATTCGAACAGGTCGACGACCCGCCCGAGATCGCCCAATCGGACCTCGGCTCCTCCGAATCCACCCACGATCACCAGATCCTCCAACTGCCACGGTGTCCGGCGCTCCTCGACGAAGCGAACCGTGATTTCGGTGTCGCGGGCCTCGATCGCCCCGGCCGGGAGGTTGACGCTCTGACGCCGGACGATTTCGGCCACGTCGGCCGCGTTCAGGCCGTACCGGCGCAACGCCTCGTCGAACAGCTCAATGCGAAGCTGCCGATCGGAGAACCCCTGAACCCGAACCAGCGACACGTCGGGCTGCTGCTGGAGCCGCTCCTTCAGGTCTTCGCAATACGCCTTCAAGTCGACCAGCGGCATGGGCCCGGCGACCAGGATCGACAGCACCGGGTCGGTCGTGTGAAGTTGCGTGATGATCGGGTCCTCGGTGCCCGACGGCCAGTCGTCGATAGCCGCCACGGCCGTGTCGATCTCGTCCTTGAATTCCTGGTAGGCCCCGTGCGCCAGCATCTGGACCGTGACGATGGCCAGGCCCTGCCGGGCGTCGGATCGGATCTCGTCGACGAAGCGCACCCCGTCCAAGGCGTCCTCGATCCGCTGGCACACCGATTCCTCGACCTCCTCGGCCGTGGCCCCGGGGTACAACAGGCGAATCTCCACTTCGGTCGGCCGGAAGTCGGGAAACGTCTCCCGCCGCAGCCGGCCGATGCTCAACAGGCCGGCCGACAGAAACACGAGCATCAGCAGATTCGCGGCCGTGGGATGGCGAGCGAAGAAGGCAATCATCTCACGCCCCCTTCGCCCGTCGCCTCCGCGATCAGCCTCGAACGGACGGCCTCGTCGGTCACGGGCTCGACGAGCAGCCCTTCGATGGCCGGCGTCGGGTCGGAGACCACCAGCCGTTCGCCCTCGTCGAGCCCTGACTCGAGGCAGGCGAATCCCGACTGGGTGAACTCGACCTCGACCCGGCGGCGCTGGAGCCGCCCGTCGCCGCCGACCAGGTAGACGTGCCCTTCGTGCAATGCCGAGCGCGGCACGACCACCCGGTCGGCGCGCACCGCGCCGCGAAGCTCCGCCTCGCAGTACATGCCCTGCATCAAGGGCGGGCGCCTGCCCGGAATGGCCTGCTCATAGGGTTTGTCGACCGCAAGCACCAAGCCGATCGTGCGCGTGCGCGGGTCGATCTGCTCGCGAAGCCTCGCCACGCGCCCCTCCCACTCGGCGACGAAGTCGCCGCTGCGAAACCGCACCGACACCCCGAAGTCGAACACCTCTCGTACGGTCTTCGCATCCATCGCAACCAGCGCCCGGGTCCGTAGCTCCGGGCGAATCAGGTTGCGAAGCTGGTTCAGGGGAAGCTGGGCCTCGAGCTCCGTGACGTCCGTGCCCTGGGCCTCGAACAGCGTCTGCCCGGCCGCCAGGAACTGCCCCGGCTCGATGTTGACCTCCCCCAGCCGGCAATCCAAGGGCGCGCGGATCTCCGTCTTGGCGCGATCGAGTCGCGCCTGCGCAAGCCCGGCGCTCTTGACCTCCAACGCGGCCTCCAGCGATCGGCGCTGCTGGGGCACGAGTTGCAGGGCGTTGCGCAGGTTCTGAACGCCTTGACGCTGCCTCAACACCTCGCGACTCTGCTGATCCACCTGCGACGGCGACGCGGCGTTCCGGCTTAGGAGCGATTCAACCCGCTCCAGCTCGCGCTGTGCCAGCTCGAGCGACGCCTCCTCGATTTCCAATGAAGCCCGGTCGTTCGCCTCCTTGGTTTCGAGCTCGGCCAACTGGGCGCGAATCTGGGCGATGTCGGCCTCGAACTGCGCGATGGCCAGATCGTATTCGGCCGGGTCGATTCTCAGCAGCGTTTCCCCCTGCCGGATCATCGCCCCCGGCTTGAGGTGCTCGTGCGCTTCGAGCACCCGACCTTGCACCTCGGCAACGGCCCGCCACACCTGCCCCGGTCGGGCCGTGCCGTAACCGAGGATCCGGGGAACCACGTCGACGACGGGGACGCGAATCACGCGCAGCGTGCGACTCGCCTCGCTCGGCGCCGCGCGCCCCGGCCCTTTCCTCGTGGCGACCAGGGCCGCGAGGACCGCCATGCCCACGACGATCGGAGGCACGATCCACCATTTCGACGACGGGCGGCCAGACCACTTCCACTTCATGACGGCGCCTGGGGAACAAGACCCGAATCCATCGGCAACGAAGAGAATATTGCTTCACATAGGCGGCCCGATGCGATCAATTCCGGCCCCCGGCGAGCCACTCCCGAAAAGGCTTCCACGCGCGCCGGGCGTGCCGGGTGATGTCGAACCGCCCCCCGCTGAGGTGCCAGAGCAAGGCCCCGGGCTGAACAATTCCCAAAAACAGCATGGCCGCCGTCCCGGCGTCGAGATCGCTCCGGATTTCGCCCGCGCCCTGCCCTTGACGAACCAGCTCGGCCACGCCCGCAAGATAATCGCGAAGGATCCCCCACGTGCGCGCACGGCGCGCGGGGCTGCGGTCGACGATTTCGTCGGAAAACATGACGCGAGGAACCCCTTGGTTTTCCCGCACGAATCGCACGTGGCGCATCAACAGCCCGCGCAGCCGGTCGATCGCCGTGCCAGGCTGCTCTCGCGCCCACCGGAGATTCGCCTGCAATCGGCGTTCGACCATCTCCACGACGGCGTCCAACACGGCGTCGCGCCCGTCGAAGTGCCGGTAGATCGCCGAGGGCACGAGCCCCACGCGGCGGGCGATGTCGGCCATGCTCAACTGGCCCACGCTGCCCGTCCCCAGCAGCGCCAGGGCCGCCTCGACGATCTGTTCGCGACGGATCTCGCCTTCGAGCTTTTCGGTCGCCATGCTTCACCTCGATGTGATTCTAGATTCACATCGGAAGTAAGTCAAGTCCCCGAAAGACGCCGAAAGACGCAAAAGGTGAAGACGCAAAAGGTGTCAGGAACCTTTAAGGTGGATTTGTCGTAAGACCCGTCGGATTTCGTTCCGACGACGAGGAAACACCAGTAAAAGGTTCCTGACGCCTTTTGTCAGCTCTTGTAGCGTCTCGGGGCAAATTGCCTTGTTCTGCGGCGCGGAGGCGGGCCGGCTCCTCCGGCGGGCCCTGCGACCATGCGTGACGCAACATATTGCAGGAAAAAAGGTTGTGTCCTGTCGTCGGCCGTCGGGCGGGGCTGGCATAATTGTTGCAGCGAGGTCGTCACGGCCGCCGGCGGTTCTCGGCGTTCCGCGGCGGCTGCGTCATCATTGCTTCCTTTGTCCCTCGCCTTCCCGGGCGAAAGGATCGGCAAGCCGCAGTAAGGACGACGACATGAAACCCGTCAGCACGTTGACCGAGTTACGAAGTCTCTCCGGGAGCGACCCCCATTACGAAGCGCTGACGATCCTGGCGTCGCGCGAACTGGGCGGGCGGGCCGAGGCCTCGCTCGAAGAGCATCAAGAGTGGCTTCGCATCTACGCCTTGGCGACGGCCGAGGAGCACGTGGTCGAGCGAGTCAACCGCTTGATGCCGCAGATCGATCTCCCCTTGAACGCGCGCTGCACCGACTCCACCGCCTAGGGAAGCCTCGCAGCCGCGGGATAGCCGTCCGAAGCCACCCTGGGGGGTGTTGCCATGAAACCCAAGAAGACCCGACCCGCTCGCGCGCCCGACGACTCAGCCTCGCCCGGTTCGAACTCCGAGCCCCACCCTGGGGGCGTTTTTTCCAGGGTGGGTGGACATTTGGGCGAACGGGCGTGCGACCCCGGCGACCCCATCGTCGAGCCGGATAAGCAGCCGCTGCCTCCCAACGAGAAGGCGTGCGATTCGGTTCGCATTTACCTGGGCCAGATGGGGGCGATTCCCGTGCTGACGCGCGATCGGGAGATCGTTCTGGCCGAGCAGCTCGATGCGGCCCGAGCCGAGTTTCGCCGGCAGCTTCTCGCGAACGCCTACGTGATCCGGCGGGCCGTCGGGCTGCTGCGAAGGGCTCATGAGGGGAATCTGCACTTCCACCGGGTGATCCATATTCCGCCGAACGATCCGCGCAGGAAACGGCAAGTCGTCGACCTTCTGCCCGGGCACCTCGCCCGCGTCGAGGCGCTTCTGCGCCGAAGCCGGCGCGACTACCGGGTTGCCACAGCGCGCTGTCGCCCGGCGGACGAGCGGCGCGCGGCGTGGCGCCGTCGGAGGCGCTGGCAGCGCCAGGCCGCCCGGCTGATCGGTGAATTGGGGCTGCGGACCCACCGGATCGAGCCCGCCTTCCGCCGGCTCGAGCAGATCGGCGCGCGCGTCGAGGCCCTGCGGGCCCGCATCGACGAGCACCGCCGGGCGGGCGGACCTCGCCGGGAGCGAGAGCCCTGGCGAAGGGAGTTGGCCGCCTTACTCCGCAAGACCCACGAGACGGCGGACGGTTTACAGAAGCGGGTCGCGGCCGTACGCGAGGCATTCGCTCGCTATCAGGAGGCGAAACGCAGTCTGTGTCAGGGACACTTGCGCCTGGTCGTCATGATCGCCAAGAAGTACCGCCACGGCGGCCTGAGCATACTCGACCTGATCCAGGAGGGCAACCTGGGATTGATGCGGGCGGCCGAGAAGTTCGAGCACCGCCGGGGATTCAAGTTTTGCACCTATGCGGGGTGGTGGATCCGTCAGGCGGTGACCCGGGCGCTGGCCGACCACAGTCGCACGGTGCGCATCCCGGTGCACATGGCCGAGAGCATGAGCCGGCTTCGTAAGGCCACGTCGGAGCTGTGGCAGGAACTGGGGCGGCGGCCGCGCATCGAGGAGGTAGCCGAGGCCGCCGGCACCCGTGTCGACGAGGCGCGGCGTCTGCTCGCCGGGGGAGCTCCCGCGGCCAGCCTCGATCGTCCCGTCGACCCGAGCCAAGAGAACGGCCCCTTCGTCGACCTCGTGGTCGACAGCGCGGCTCCGAGCCCCGCAGCAACCGTGGGGCAGAGGACGTTGCGCGCGCGGATCGACGACCTCCTCCAGACGCTCAGCTACCGCGAGCGTGAGATCCTCAAGCTTCGCTGTGGCCTGAGCGACGGTTACAGCTACACGCTCGAGGAAGTCGGCATCATCTTCCAGGTCACGCGCGAACGGATCCGCCAACTCGAGACCAAGGCGCTGCGCAAGCTCCAGCAGCCGGCTCGCAGCCGGACCCTGGTCGGATTCCTCGACGAAACGGCCCGAAACGCCTGGGTCGACGGCAGCGTGTGCGCGCCGCGCGCGACCTGACCGTCGCGCAGAGAACGGCGGTTCGATTTGGGCGTCGCGGCTTTCCGATTCCACCCGCCGGCGGCATGGCACGCCGCGGGCCGGTCTCGTCGAACCGGGGGCCGGTGGCCACCTTCGCCGCGCCGCGATGTACTACATTCGCCGCAGATAGTCGATGGCTTGGGAGATCTGCCGCACCGGGTCGGCCGCGCCGGGATGCATGATCGTGAAGTCGCCTCGGTAGCCGTGCTCGTCGAGCGCGCCGAGCAGGGCGGGGAAGTCGGCCGCCCCCGCGCCCAGCGCGACCCGGGCACCTCGACCTCCGCCGAGGTCGCACGCGGCGTCGGTGGCGTGCACGTGCAGGATCGACGGCCCGAGCGATCGCACGGCGTCGAGCGGCGAGAATCCCGCCAGCACGAGATTGCCGGGGTTGAAGTCGATGCCCAGGGCGCCCGCCGGCAGAGCGGCCAGCAGTCGGGCGAGGTCGTCGCCGCTCGCGGCGCCCGTCTCGGCGGCCAGGACGGCTCCGACCCGGTTCCCATGCCGGCCCAATTCGTCGAGCACCTGCACGAGCAGGTTCCAGGGCCCCGCGTCGCTCGGATCGGGCACGCGGCCGATCGAATTGACGACCACGGGGGCGCCCAGCGCGTGGGCCAGTTCCAAGGCCTCCTTCGTGGCGGCGACGCGGGGTTCGAGATCGGCGGTTGTGTTGTAGCCTCGATGCGTGCGGAAACTCAGCGCCGAGACCCGCAAGCGGTGGTCTTCGAGCATCTTGCGGATCTGACGCACGGCGGTCCGCGAGGTGTCGCGCGGGTTGATTTCACCGCGGGCGTCGATTTCGACGGCGTCGGCGCCCAATCGGGCGGCCGTCGCCAACGCTTCCTGGAAAGGCAAGCGCAGGGTTGCCAGTTCGATGCCGATTTTCAGGGCGGGCATGAGCGTCTCCTTCCGGTCATGACGGTCGGTGCCGATCCCGTCGAGTAGGAAAGCTTGACGGACGATAGTTGGAATGGATGTACGACGACGCACGCGGGCTGCAAGCGGCGGGTCATGACCTTTCTGCTGTTCCTATTGATTCTAACGACTCGCTCGGGGGCGCCTATTGAGGAGCGCTGCCCCGGGGCGACCGAGGTCTTTTCTTGCGATTTCGGCGAGTCGTGGGACAAGAACTTCGACGGCGAGCCCGACGGCTGGGTCCGCCGCAAGGGGCTCGGGTTCCCGCACTACGTGACGATCGGGATTCGCGACGATTCGGCGGCCGCGAACGACCGCTGCCTGCAGATCGATTTGGACGGCGGCGGGGCGAGCATCTACAGCCCACCCGTGCCCGCGGGCTCGCTGGCCAACTACGTGGTCGAGGTCATGGCCTCGACCCAGGGGCTCGAGCACGATCGGGCGTTCTGCACGCTCACGCTGCTCGACAAGGACTTGAAGCGACTCGAAGAGCACGCCTCGGAGGAGATCGGCCATTCGAGCGACTGGCGCAAGCTGCGGATCGGCCCCGTCTCGCCCCAGAGCGACGCCACGGCGCTGGCCGTGATCGGCCTGCATCTGCTGCCGGGTGCCCGAGCCGACCTGACCGGGTCGGCCCGCTTCGACGACGTGTGGCTGGGCCGGCTGCCGCGACTGGCGCTGTCGCTGGGACGAGCCAGTCACGTGTTTGCCGAGGGCGAAGAGGTCACCGTGTTCTGCAAGGCGTCGGGGTTCCGCGCGAACGCTCCCTGGGTGACCTTGCGTCTGGAAGACCGGTCGGGCAACGCGCTCGGCGAAGTGCGGCAAGAGTTGCACACCCGGCCCGCCCCGCACGGGGGCGTGGCGGGCGCGCGGGGAGCTTCGGACGAGTCGCTCGCGCTGGTTGGCTCGACCGAGTGGACCGTGCCGGTTGCCGGCCCGGGCTTCTACCGGATTCGGGTCACGATGGACGGGCAGGCGGATCTCGTGCATCAGCGCGCGATCTCCCTGGCAATCATCGAGCCCCAACCGGTTTCGCCGGCCGCGGAATTCGGTTGGTCGCTGCCTCAGGGCGATCGTCCCCTCAAGCTCGACGACCTGAACGTGTTGCTCGGTCAAGCGGGCGTAGGCTGGGTCAAGTATCCCTTGTGGTACGACAACCGGACCGACGATGCCCGACTGCGCGAGTTGGCGCGGTTCACCGAGCAGCTTGCGGCCCGGGGCATCGAGCTGGTCGGACTGCTGCACGATCCTCCGCCGACGATTCGCGCGCCGTTCGACGACCTGCGGTCGCCCGCCGAGATTTTCACGGCGGCGCCGGAGGTCTGGTTCCCGTCGCTCGAGTCGCTGATGGGGCGGATGGCCACCCAGGTGCGGTGGTGGCAGTTGGGGCGCGACCAAGACACGGGTTTCGTCGGCTACCCGAATCTGCGCGAAACGATGGCGCAGATCAAGACGCAGATGGATCGGCTGAGCTTTGACGCGAACCTGGGATTCGGCTGGGGTTGGATGAACGAGTTGCCCGAGGCGGGTGGCGACGAATCGGCCTGGCGGTTCCTGGTGCTGTCGGCCGATCCGCCACTGACCGGCAAGGAGCTGAAGGCCTACCTCGACGCCACCGGCAAGGTCCCGGTCCGCCGCTGGGTCGCGCTGGCCCCCTTGTCGCGAGAGCGTTACCCTCCCGAGATCCGCGCCACCGACCTGGTCGAGCGGATCATGGCCGCCAAGATCCACGGGGCCGACGCGGTGTTTATTCCCGACCCCTTCGATCGCGACCGCGGCTTGATGAACGGCGACGGCACGGTGGGCGAGCTGTTTCTCCCGTGGAGGACCGCGACGCGCATGTTGGGAGGGGCTCGCGACCTGGGCAGCATCCAGTTGCCCAACGGTTCCCAAAACCGCATCTTCCAGGGCGAGGACGAAGCGGTGATGGTCGTTTGGAACGACGCGCCGACCCGCGAAGTGATCCGGCTGGGCGACGACGTGCGCCAGATCGATCTTTGGGGGCAGGCTCGCGCGGCCCCGCGCGAAGCCCACCGGCAAGCGATCGACGCGGGCGCGGTGCCGGCGTTCGTAACCGGCGTCGACGCGAAGATCACGCGTTGGCGCCAAGGCTTCGAGCTGGCGGTCGATCAGATCCCGGGCGCGTCGAGCAGGCGGCACCCGAATCGCTTCCGTGTGACGAATCCGTTCGGCGAAACGGCGTCGGGCTTCGTCGAACTCGTCGCGCCCGAGGGCTGGCAGATCGTCCCCGCGCGCACCGAATTCCACCTGGTGGGGAACGAATCGCTCGACGAACCCTTCGAGATCGAGGTTCCGTACAGCGTCGTGAGCGGGCGTCACTTGATCCGAGCCGACTTCGAGATCCGCGGCGAGCGCGTCGACCGATTCAGCGTCTACCGGTACATCCGCGTCGGAGCGGGCGACGTGTACATCGAACTGGTGACGCGGCTGAACGCCCGGGGCGAGTTGGAGGTCGAGCAGCATCTGGTGAACGACACCCAAGAGCCGGTGAGCTTCCGCTGCCATCTGTTCGCGCCCGACCGGCGGCGCCAGACGACCCAGGTCGTCGGGTTGGGGCGCGGCCGCGACGCCAACGTCTACCGCCTGAGCAACGGCGAGGAGCTGATCGGCAAGACGCTCTGGCTTCGGGCCGAACAGATCGACGGGTCGCGCGTGCTCAATCATCGCTTCACGGCCAGACCGTAGCTCCTCGCCCAAACGAAACAGAAACGACCGTTCTTTCCTCCCGCGGCGATCGATCGTCATGCACGAATCCACGAACGCTCTCGACCGGCTGGCGGCCAAGGCCGGCGCGCTTTACAGCCTGCCCGCCGTGGCGATGAAAGTGCTCGAGCTGACCGACAACCCGAAGATCGACGTGGCGGCACTGAAGCAGTGCATCGAGAACGACCCCGCGTTGACCACGAAGCTGCTTCGCGTGGTCAACAGCTCGTTGTTCGGCTTGAGCCGCGAGGTCTGCGACCTGGGCCAGGCATTGGCCATGATGGGAATCAAGCCGCTCAAGCTGCTCGTGTTGGGATTCAGCCTGCCGCCGGGCCTGTTTGAAGGGCTCACCACCGAGATCCTCGAGTGGTACTGGCGGCACACGCTCATCAAGGCCGTGGGGGCACGCCAGATCAGCGAGACGGTCTGGCGCCAGCCCGGCGACGAGGCTTTCATCGCCGGACTGCTGCAAGACCTGGGTCTGCTGGCCCTGGTGCAGCAGTTGGGCGAGCCCTACGTCCGCTTCGTCGAGAAGGTGCGAGCCCAGGAGAGAGATCTGCGGGCCTTGGAGGTCGAGGCGCTCGGGTTCGACCACACCGCGCTGTCGGCGCGCTTGCTCGATCAGTGGGGCCTGCCTAACGTGCTGATTGAGGCCATTCATCCCAACGTAGGGCACGGTGCCAACGTGCCCGCCGCCCCAAGGCAGGTTGGAAATGCATCCCACGACACGCGCGCAGGAGTTGGGAACGACACGCGTCACCACGACGATCTCCGGAGCCGTTCGCCGCTGGCCGAGATCGTTCGGTTGGCGGGTTTGGTGGCCGACCTCTTGACCGAGGCGCGGGCCGAAGTGCTCGACGAGTTGCTCAGCGAGTCGAGCCCGGGGCTTACGCCGGAGCAGCTCGACGAGCTGATCGGCGTTCTCAAGGAGAAGGTCGATTCGCTGGCGACCGTGTTGTCGTTGCGTCTGCCCGAGGGGCGAGACTATCGGGCCGTGCTGGTCGAGGCCCACGCCCGGCTGGCCGAGGTGGCGCTCGAGGCGGCGGAGGACTTGATGGGCGGCCCATCGGGCGGCACCGATCCGGTGGGAGGACTCGCCGACGAGTTGGCCTCGCTGTCGCAAGCGTTGGCGCAAGCGTCGCGGCCGATCCCCGAGTCATGCCACCACGCGGCCGCGCCTCCATCGGTACGCCGGGCCGCCGGGCTGGCGCCGAGGGCCGCGGCGGGTGCCTGCGCGGTTCCGGCCCGCACGGCACTCCGCGACGAAACGGACCCCGGCCTGCTGGGCCACCTGGCCGTGGCGGTCAACGCTTGCCGCATGGCGCACCGCCCCCTGTCGCTGCTCTTGGTCGAAATCGACGACTTCGACGATCTGTTGATGCACTACGGGGCGGCCGGTTGCCGCCGGCTCCGGTCGTTGGTCGAGCAGGCGTGCCGTCAACTCGACCATCCCGATACCCCGCCGGTCGCCTACAACGAGGCCGGTTTCGCGATCGTTCTTGCCGACTGCGACCGCCAGCCCGCGGTACGCTTGGGCGGCCAACTGATCGAGCGGTTTGCCGAGTTGGTGCCCGGCCGTTCGCCCGGGCGCCCCGGGTTGTCGATCGGCGTGGGCGTGGCGACCGTGTCGGTGCCCAGCCGCAGCTTCCCGCCCGGCGACCTCCTCGCCGCCGCCCAGCGCTGTCTGTACGCCTCGCACGCGTCCGGCGGCGTGGTCAAGAGCGTTGAGGTCTACTAGAGCGGCCTGGGGTCCCCTTCGGCGCCCACGAGACGGGCCCATTCCGATGCCTTGGCATTTTTCCATGTATCGTGCTGCGCCGGCGCAACGACAAGCCCACCCTACGACTTCGAACTGCCGGTGTTCTTCTCCTCTTTCGCCTTGAGCAGGTCGAGCTTCGCCATCGCCTCGCGCTTGCCGATGCCGCGGACGGCGACCAGGGCGGCAAGTTGCTCTTTGCGCGGGCGGGTCTTGCCGTGCTCCCAGTTGTAGATCGTCAGGGCCGATACGCCTACGAGCTTCGCGTAATCCGCCGCCGAGAACCCCAGGCGCTCGCGCTGGGCCTTGACCGAACGTGACGAGAACCGGACGCCCTCCAGGGATTCGTCGGCGGCTTGGGGCTCTTCAAGACGTTTTCGTTCCTGATCCTCCAGGAAAGCGATCTTCTTCTCCTGCTCCCGGAGCTGACGCTTCAGCTTGGCGATGTCGCGCCGGTATTGAGCCGCAGCCTGCTTGGTCGAGCCGATCTGGCTCTTAATCTCCTTCCTCGCTAATCGCTGGATTTCCTCTTTTAGCGTGGCTGCGAGGTTCGGCATCTTGTGCTCCTTTGTGCGCGTAAGGGGATGGACCATTACGGTAGATCGTCCACGATAGCACGAGCCCAACGGCAACACAAGCGGCGTTCACGGCATTTCGGATTTATGGTCGGCGAGGTCGACGACCTCGTCGTTTCGGACCAGGTTGCGCGATCCCGACTTTCTATGCTTTCTCCAAGGCCCGACGGCCCCTGTCTTGGACGGCGCAGTGCGGGCGCCAGCGGCCTCCGGCGACCGATCGCGACCGTTGCCGTGGATGCCTCGACCGCGGCTTCGGGGCACGGTTGCGTCGAGGGCGAGCACGTTGTCGATCGAGTCGAAATGCGCGAAGAACGGCCCCGTATCGCATGACTCGACACAGCGCTCGTTGACGTCGGACGCTGGCGAAGGTCGTCGTCGCAGCCTCGGGGCATCGACACCAGAACCACCGACAGCGACGGTCCGCCGCCTGTCGCGGCGGGCCGTCACTCGATGCCGAACCGATGCGCGCCGGTCTCGCTCGCACGGCATTTCCCCGCCCCTGGCCCGCGGTGGACGTAGACCGACGCTTCCGATTTCCGTCCGAGGCAATCCGTTCGACAACAAGAGGCCGGCCCGCCTGCTTCCCACCGCTCGGCGGGTCAAGCGTGCATCGGCCCCTCAGAGTGAGGGGAAAACACAGAAAACGCCCTTGCACGCGCCGCCGCCGGCACTAGAATGCGTCGATTCTCCTCACGCCCTGCGGCATGGAAGACACGCTTATGTCCACGGTGGAAACCGATTCGCCCTCAACTCGTACTTCATCTCCGGACGACAACCCGTGCGAACTCTGCGGCGGGCGGCGGTTCGAGATCATCGCGCGCCGCGATCGCCGCGGCCGGCCCCTCGAAACCGCCATTTGCCTGGGATGCGGCCTGGTCGCCCACGCCAAGATCCCCTCCGACGAGGAACTGGCCGAATACTACGCCCGGCACTACCGCAGCGAGTATCACGCCGAGTCGTCTCCCTCGGCCAAGCGCGTAATGCGGGCTTGGAAGAACGGCCGGCGCATCCTGCGACAGCTCGGCCCGTTTCTCCGGGGTGACGAAAAGGTCTTCGAGGTGGGCGCGGGAATCGGCTGTACGGTCAAGGTCTTCGAGCGCGCGGGATTCGACGCCTCGGGGATCGAGCCGGGCGAAGGTTTTCAGCGGTTCGGCCGCGAGCAGCTCCGGGCCCGCGTCGACCGGGGCAGCCTGTTCGAGCAGACCGGCGAGGCCCGCTACGACCTCGTCTTACTGATTCACGTGATCGAGCACTTCAACAGCCCAAGCCGGGCCCTGAAAACGATCCACCGCCTGGTTCGGCCCCACGGGCGGCTGTATCTCGAATGTCCCAACCTCGCCGCGCCGTTCGCCGCGCCGGGCCGGCTGTTCCACGTCGCCCACGTCTACAACTTCACCCCGTGGACGCTGTTGGCCCTGGCCGCAAAGTGCGGGTTCGAGTTGGAAACGTGGCTCTCCGAGCCGCACGATTCGAACCTCGAGGTCCTCCTCCGTTGGGTGGAACAGGGCCGCGAGGACCTCGACCCTCTGGGCTGCTCGCGCACCAAGGAACGTCTCGCCTGCTACAGTACCCTTACCTACCACCTGCGGACGGGCTATCTGGCCAACCGCCTCAGGAAGGTCGCATCGTATCTCTGGGAGCAGTGGGCCGCCAGGCGATTCGTCGGACGGCTTTGCGCCGAGTGCGCCCGGCCGGGCACCTCGTAAGCGGAATTCGTAAGCTAGAATTGTCTTGGAGTCGCCCTGTCGGGAGGGCCGTCTCCCGACGGGTTGGACCGACCTTGCCGCGATGTGAGGCATCTTGCCATGGGCGCGCTCGTCCTGGTGGGGACCGGGCTGCTCGGTATCTTCGCCTCCGTCGGCACCATGTGCCGGCGCCGGTCCGACCATTCCTCCACGCGTTCCCACGACCTGGTGGCGGAGGTCGCGAAAGTCGCCGTGCCCGCGCTGCTGGTCTTTCTCTATCTCGAAGCAACGTACGATATCGTTCCGTCGTTTGAAGAGATTTGGGACAAGGCTTCCGGTCACGTGGAGGAGTATTTATGTCGCTACGGCTCCTGTTTCAGCTTGCGTTAGCGGGTGCCCTGATGGCGGTTGGGGTCGGGCTGGGCCTCAACGCCCGGCGGCGGCTCGAAAGCCGAACAGCCTTTACGGCACGTGCCGCCACCCTGGCGGGGGCAGGCCTGGTGTACCTGCTGAGCATCTCCGAGACCATGGGCTATCGCCGGCCGTTCGGGGCCGTTGTCGAGTGGATGGCCCTTCGGGCGCAAAGCGTCGCCGACGCCTGCTCGTCGTACCTCTAGACCACGGTCCACGATTCGGCGACGCGACCGAGCGCGCGCATCTTGCCCGCTCGGTGCGACGGAGACGGCCTCGCCCCCGAAACGTCCACGCTTTGGTCGAACCGAAGCGTCGACGCCGCGCGTGAACCGCGCGGGCTAAACCAGCCGGATGGCGTCGGCCCGGGGCCCCGAGGGCCCGCAGCCTTCTTCATACTCGACCGGCTGCCCGATTTTCAAAGACTGGATCGTGGTGTCCTGCAACACCGACTGGTGAAAGAACCAGTAGCCGTGATCCCCCCGGATGAATCCGTAGCCCTTATCCGCGTAAACCTTCTGCACGACACCCTGAGCCACGATGCCACTCCTGCAAGCCAAACGATCCGAACAAGGATAGGAAAGTATCGGCCGGCGCACACCGGCACCTGCCTGTCGATCGGATGGGGTGGCGGAGCGGCTTGACGCCAGGATAACGGCGCCCCGCAAGCTGGGGGAAGCAACAACAACCCGTCGCGAGGCGGGAGGGAATGACGCACGCTTCGGTGATGATAACGATGTACGCCAGCCGCTCTCTCCGTTCCCATCCATGATGCTTTTCAGGTTATCACGCTTCCTCAGCGAAGTAAAGCAATTGACGGGGCGGCATTGGCCGCCGAGGGCCCGGCGACGTCCGATTGCCCGGAATATGCCGCCGAGGCGACGCGCGGGGCGTCGCACACGGGACACTTCCCGAAGCGCCCTTGGCCACGGAGGTGAGCTATGATTGAACGCAGGGGTACGCACCCCCCGGCTTATTGATCCGAGCTTCGAGGAGGTTCCCATGGATCTCACGAAGACGCGACACGAAGAGTTCGTTGCGCGCAGTCCCCGCCATCAGGTTAATCAGGCACCCTCCGTTCGTGTCACGGCCGAGAGAGTGGACACCTCCGGCAGTACGACGATCGAGGCCGAGTTGCTGAACCTTTCCCGCAACGGTGTCCGGCTCCGGCTCGCGGTGGCTGTCGCGGTGCGAGAGCCGATCACGGTACGGATTTGGGACGAGGCATCGGGACTCCTCCTCAAGCGGACCGCCACGGTGCAGTGGCGGCACGCGCAAGAGGACGGCCACTGGTCGGTGGGCTGCTCCTTCGACAAGACGATCGACTGGCAGACGCTTGGGGAACTGTTCCTCAGCGGGCTTCTCTCGACGTCGCCCCCCGGCTCAAGCTGAGCGCCGCGCCCTGCTTTCTTGCTGCCCCTGCGAGATGCCGATAGAATGCGGTGGAGTCAGGGTGGAAGCATCGAAATTGGGGTCGTGCCATGCGGTCCACCGCCTGGGCGATGGTCGTGATCGTGCTGGGCTGGTCGTGCGCGGTGCCGCGAACCGTCGCGGCGCAGCAGGCGACCGTCTCGACCCCCAACCACGCGGTGGGCGACCGCTTCTTCGAGAATACGGGGGTCCACTGGGGGTTTACGGGCAAGGGCTGGTCGTTCTCGTTCGGAAGCCCGACCCAAGCCGCCCCACCATTCGGCGGTTTCGACCCCTCGGCGGGAGCCAGCCTGAATTTCCGGCGGAGCAACGGAAACGGCCTCTTCGGCGCCCATTGGTCTCAGGGCTTCCGTCAGAGCGACACCAGCGTCGTGCCGATCGTCACGCTGCCCCACGGCGGTTGGGGCGGTTTCTACAACGCGTCGATCCGCCCGTTCGTGGTCGGCCAGATTCCCGTGGTGGGCGGCTTCCCGGTCGTCAGGCGGGTCGAGCCTCCTGCGCCAAGCCCGTTGTCGTCTTTCGGGGTGTCGGGCGTCGGGCGCGACGCCGTGGTCGACCGACTTCGCGAGGCGCAATCGCAGCACGAACCAGTGGCGGCGCCGGTCGTGGGGGCAGTCGAACCCGATCGGCCGAAACCGGCGCACGACGGGCCCCCTCCGGCCCCGCCCTTCGACGAAGAACGAGGCGGCCCGGCGTTGGCCGACGCGGTCGCGGCGCCGGGTCTCCTTGGCGACCGCGCATCGGACGACTTCGCGCGAAAGCTGGGCGCGGCTCGAGACAGCTCGGCCGGGCGCGCCGCGCCGAGCGTTGCCGAGGCCCGGCGTCTGCACGCCGCTGAGCAAACCGGCGACGGGGGCGATGCGGCGGCAGCCTTCCTCCAGCGAGCCCGGGCCGCCGAAGCCCGGGGCAAGCCGAACGTGGCGAGAGTCTACTACGAGAACGCGGCCAAGCGGGCCTCGGGGCAACTCCGCGAGGAAATCGTCCGGCGCATCGAAGCGATGGATGCCGATACCCACGCGAGGTAGAGTCACGACCTGTCCCCCCCGATTCTTGCCTCCCTTCGTCGCCACCCAGCCGCGGTTGGCGCCCGTCGACTTGCCCGAGTTCCCGAGGCGCCGATATACTTCCGAGAATGCCGCGAGTATCGCGCACCAGCGATCCGATCCTCCGGGCAGACTCTTCGCGGCCGATCCCAGGGCCTGGAAAGGGCAACCGTGGCGATTCCCGACTGTGCTTCCGCCTTTGGTCGACATGAGTTTCTGATCCGCCGAATCCACTCGCTGGTCGGGCTGGTTCCAATCGGCGGGTTCTTGGCGTTCCATCTGGCCACGAACGCCAGCGTCCTCGACAGCGTCGAGATCTTTCAGACCCGGGTCGACATTATCCACGGTCTGGGGCCGACCACGCTTTTGATGCTCGAGTGGCCCTTGATCTTTCTGCCGATCATCTTTCACGCCGTGATCGGCATGATGATCGTCTGCCGAGGGAAGCGCAACGTCGGCAATTATCCGTTCGCGGGCAACATCCGCTACACGCTCCAGCGGTGGACCGGCGTGATCGCCTTTTTCTTTATCTTTTGGCACGTGTTCCACATGCACGGCTGGATCAAGGCCGAGTGGTGGCTCGACGGGGTCGCCCGGCCGCTTGGAGGGGCCAAGTTCGACCACCACCACGCCGCCGAGACGGCGTCCGCGGCCATCCGGGCCTCTTGGGTGGTCGTGGCTTTGTATGCGGTGGGCATTCTGTCCTCCGTCTATCACTTCGCCAACGGCATCTGGACGGCGGGCATCACCTGGGGCGTGTGGACAAGCCCGAAATCGCAACGTTGGGCCACCTTGCCCTGCGCGGCCGTGGGGCTCGCCCTGGCGGTCGTGGGGTTGGGAGCCCTGTTCGGCATGGTCACCATCGAAACAGCGAGGTAATACGGCATGGCGAGGCCACGGGTGGCGATCGTGGGCGGCGGGCTGGCCGGGCTGTCGGCCGCCATGAAACTGGCCGAATTGGGTATCGACGTCGACGTAATCAGTCTCACGCCCGTCAAACGATCGCACAGTTGCTGCGCCCAGGGCGGAATCAACAGTGTCAACAGCCTCACGCGCCAGCTCGGCGACGCCGAATGGAAGCACTTCGACGACACGGTGTACGGGGGCGACTTCCTCCAGCACCAGCCGCCCGTCAAGGAGATGGCCGAGTGGGCCCCTCGCATCATCGACCTGATGGACCGGCTCGGCGTGACCTTCAACCGCACGCCCGAGGGGTTTCGCGACCAGCGTCGCTTCGGAGGGACGCTCTTTGCCCGCACCTCCTTTGCCGGTGCGACCACGGGCCAGCAGCTTCTCTATGCGCTGGACGAGCAGGTCCGCCGCTGGGAGGTCACCGGGCACGTCACGAAGTACGAGTTCTGGGACTACCTGGGGCCCATCCTCGACGACCAGGGCACGTGCCGCGGCTGCGTGATCCAGGACACGGTGTCGATGGAAATCCGCGCCTTGCCGGCCGACGCGCTGATCATCGCGTCGGGCGGCTGCGGACTGGTGTACGGGCGTTCGACCATGTCGATGACGTGCACCGGCAGTGCCGTCAGCCGCACGTTTCAGGCGGGGGTCCGCTACGCCAACGGCGAATTCATCCAGGTTCATCCGACCGCCGTGCCCGGCGCCGACAAGCTGCGCCTGATGAGCGAGAGCGCGCGGGGTGAAGGCGGGCGCGTCTGGGTGCCGCGCACGCCTCAGGACCCGCGCCCGCCCGCCGAAATCCCCGAAAGCGAGCGCTACTACTTTCTCGAGGCCCGCTATCCGAAGTTCGGGAACCTCGTTCCGCGCGACATCGCCACGCGGGAGATCTTCAACGTGTGCACGCGGGAGGGGTTGAGTGTCGAAAGGGACCGCTTGTGCGTGTACCTCGACGTGAGCCATCTTCCGCGCGATCTGCTCGACCGCAAGCTGGGCGGAATCCTCGAGATCTACCAGAAGTTCCAGGGCGTCGACCCGCGCGACGTGCCCATGAAGATCTTTCCCGCGGTGCACTATTCGATGGGCGGCCTGTGGTGCGACTACGAGCGGACGTCCGAGGGGGGGCTCCACGTGGGTTCGCCGCGCAACCATCAGACGAACGTGCCCGGCATCTACGCCATCGGCGAGTGCGACTACCAGTACCACGGAGCGAACCGTCTGGGCGCGAACTCGCTGGTCGCGTGCATTTTCAGCGGGCTGATCGTGGCGCCGGGGATTGCCCGGCGCCTCGAATCGCTCGACCGGCGCTCGGCGGGCGAGCAGCCCGCGTCGCTCTACGAGCAGGCGCGCCGGCGAGAGGAAGAGAAGTACCGGGCCCTGCTCGATCGGCCGCCGGAAGGCGAAACCCCCTACGTCCTCCATCAGGAGCTGGGCCGGATCATGACCGAGGCCGCCACGGTCGTTCGGCACAACGACCAGCTCGACGATGCCTACCAGAAGGTCTGCGAACTGGAACAGCGGGCGGCACGGTGCGCCCTGGCCGATACAGGGAATTGGACGAACCAGAACGTGGCGTTTCTGCGAGCCTTCTTCGACATGTTCCCCCTGGCCAAGACGATCCTCAAGGGGGCGCGCATGCGCGACGAGTGCCGCGGCGCCCACTACAAGCCCGAGTTCGCTTTGCCCGACGTCGACGGCGCCGATCCGGCCGAGCGGCGTCGGCAGGCCGAGGCATGGTGCGACCGATTCGAGGAGAACAATCGGAAGTGGCTCAAGACGACGGTTGCCGAATGGCAGCCGGACGGCGAGCCGCGGATCGATTACGAGGACGTCGACACGTCGCTCATCCCGCCGCGCCCGCGGCTTTACGGCGTGGTCGGCGGCGACCTGATCGAAGAGGTCTGGCGCGAGCGCCAGGCCGTCCGCGTTTGAGGATCGGCGAATGAACCCGTCTTGCCGGAATCGTGGTGGCCTCCGTGCCCTTTTGAGGAAGGCGGCAGTCCGCCGACACGTTTTTCCACGAAACCACGTCACCAGGCCATCGCGATCTTACCCATGACCAGTCCCTCCGAAACGAACCCCGTCCCGCCCGCCCCGCGCACGTTCGACGTGGTCGTGGTCCGTCAGGACGGTCCGGGCAAGCCGAGCTATCGCCAGCGCTACCGGGTCGCCTACGAGCCCGACATGAACGTCATCAGCGTGCTGCAGAAGATCGCCGCCGACTGCCGCACCGCCGAGGGCGAGCGCGTCGCGCCGGTCGCCTGGGACTGCAACTGCCTCGAGGAGGTCTGCGGCGCGTGCACCATGGTCATCAACGGGCGGGTCCGGCAGGCATGCTCGGCCCTGGTCGACCGGTTGCTCGAGGACAACCCGCGCCAGATCGAGCTGGCCCCGATGACGAAGTTCCCGGTCGTGCGCGACCTGGTGGTCGACCGCTCGCGCATGTTCGCCACGCTGAAGAAGGTGGCCGCCTGGGTTCCGGTCGACAGCTATCTCGACATGGGCCCCGGGCCGCGCCAGTCGCAGGAAAACCAGGAGATGGCCTACGTGCTCAGCAAGTGCATGACCTGCGGCTGTTGCCTGGAAGCCTGCCCCCAGTACCTGAAGATCGAGTTGCAGCGCGAGCCGGGCGAGAGCGACGCGGCGTTCGCCGCCCGGCAGAAGGAGGCGTACGACCGCGCATTCATGGGAGCGGCCGCCATCGCCCAGATCGACCTGTTCAACACGAATCCGACCGGCAAGATGAACAGCCGCAGCCGCCTCGACGCGCTGACGGCCGAAGGAGGCATCCAGGTTTGCGGCAACGCCCAGAACTGCGTGCGGGTGTGCCCGAAAGACATCCCCCTGACCACGTCGATCGCGCGCATGGGCCGGGCCGCCACCTTCCATACGCTCAAGAAGTGGTTCGATCGTTAGCGGCCGATCGAGCTCGTCGCGCGGCTATCGCGCGCCCGCCTCGAGCACGTCCAACTGGGCCTGGTAGGCGTTGGCGAGCTGGGTGGCCCCCGCCTCCTTGAACCGCTGGATCCCCCGGCGGTACATCGTCATGCAGTACGGGCTGGCGCGGCTTCCTCGCTTCGGTGAGATCTGGGGCAAGAACTGCTGATAGAATCGCACGACCTGTTGCCCCGCCCCGTCGACCTGGTCGGCCAGCTCCTCCATCCGGTCGAGCATCCTGGGGACGAAGTTGCCCTCTTCGGGGAACGCCAGGATCGACGTGGCCAGGCCCTGGATCGCTTCCTCTCGGCGATCGTCGGCCACCAAATGCTCGGCGTACTTCAGGCGCGCCTCGCACGCCAGGTCGGGCCGCTTCGCCCGGTCGTACAGGGCGGCCAAGCGGCCGAAAAGATCGGCCCGCTTGTCGGGCAGGTCTTGGAACGAGACCAGATCGTCGAAGACGACCCAGGTGAAGTCGGGCAGGGCGGCAAACGTGGTGAACAGCCGGTCGAGCACGCGCATCATGGGCTTGGCGTTGGCCTTGGTGATCTGGCCGTCGCGCGCCATGCGCGCCAGCGCCATCCAAGCTTCTTCGTTGCCGGGGCAGAAGTCGATGAGCCGGCTGAGGAAGAGAAATTGCGCCGTGGTGTCCATCTTCTCGCGCTCCCGGAGCATGGGATAGGCCCGCATCACCAGCTCGGCCTGGCGTTTGGCGACGGGGTCCATGCCGACCGTGTGCAGGCGCAGCTCCAACTGGCGATCGGTGACACGCCGGCCGGTGTGGGGCTCGTGAAGATGGCCCACGTAGTAGTGGTCGCCTCGATAGCGTCCGTGCGACTGCAGCGAGAAGGCGAAGCCGGTTCGGGTGACGGGTCCCAGCTCGACCCACATCACCCAGGCGTGGTTCTCGCCGTAGCGCGATTCGCCCGCCACGCTGAAGGCCGGCACGCCCAGGCACTTGCCGACCCGCGCGGCGTAGTCGGCCTGGGCCGTGCACACCCCGCCGAGCTGCCGCAGATTGGGAAGCGAGTGCGGTTTGTCCGTCAGCTTCGGTGGTACCCCCTTGAGCATCTCGCCGTCGTAAGGCACGTCGCCGTAGCATGCGCCGAACATGGCCCGCTTCGCGAGATACTGGGTAAGGGCCCAATGCCGCTCTTTGGCGGGAGTGCGATGGTTGACCATGTGGACCAGGAACTCCCAGGGCAGGAATTGGGCCCGCCCCTGCATGGCCGCTTCGACGTCGAGGAAGTATCGGAAATTGTCGACGGCCCCCATCTCGCCCTCGGGCGGCGTGCTCCGGTGCTGGGCGCGGGGGGTGTGATGAATCGCCTTCTCTTCGTTGTCCCACACCACGGCCACGGCGATCGCCAGGTTGGCGTAGGACGCGAACTTCTCGGGAAACCGCTCCTTCAACTCCCGAAACAGCGCCAGCGCACGCGGCACGTCGTCGTGCTCGGGGTCGATGGCCACGTAGAACTCTTCCTTGACGTCGGGATGGGCATCGAGCCACTGGCGCATCTCGCCGTCGCCGGGGCCGAACGCCGACTCGATCGCGTCGGCGAACCGGGCCGCAAAACGGTCGGCGAACACCTTGCGCAGCGCCGGATAGTGCGGCCTGGCCAGCAATCGCTTTTTGGCGTGAAGCTCGAGCAGCACCGCGTCGACGTCGGCGAGCTGAGACGACGGCTTGGCCTCGGCCGGATCGTCGTCGGGCGACGGCGCCGACTGCACGTACGCCAGCGCCGGCCGGCCGAGTTGCGAATCGAGCACGTTCAGCAGGGTCGGATCGGTGCCCACGTAGAAGGCGATTACCCGATCGCGGCAGAAGACGTAGGCCGACCGCTCGGGCTTGCCCTCCGCGAACTTCTCGAGGGTGTCCCTGGTCAGCCCTTCGACGTCGCGCCGGGCCGCTTCGGCGTTCTCGTATCCGAACAACGTGACCGCCTGCCCGTCGATCGCAAAGGGACGCGCCTTGCCCGACAAGGCGGGATGGGGCCCCGGCTCGTCGGCCTCGGCCACGTGGACGCTCTCGCGGATCGCGAGGATGAGCCGGTCGACTGGAAAGTCGGGGCCGGGCGGCATCGACTCTCCCGATCCTTCCACCCGAACTCGAAACGTCGCGTCGGCCACAAGCCGCTCGGCCGCGGCTTTGCTCACCCGCACGGTGAACTCGACCACGTCGCCGGGTTGGGCGTCGCGGGGCGTCCACTCGAGCCGGCCGGTGGCCGCATCGATCTGGGCGCCATCGGGGGCGCCGGGTCCGAGGGCGAATCGAAGCGGCTGCGACGGAACGTCGGCGTCGCGGGCCTCGACCGGAACCACCAGCGTGGCGTCCATCTGGACCGTTTGGTTCCCGATCGGTTCGATGATCGGGGCGCGCTCGACCTCGCGAACCGCGACGCGGAACTGCGTTTCGACCGGCGACTCGCCCGTGCCGGCTTCGACGCGCACGGCGATGCGATACTCGCCCGGCCCCTGGTCCTCGGCCGGGCACCAGGTGAACCGGCCCGTTTCGGGATCGATCGCGGCTCCCGGGGGCGGCTCGTCGAGCGAGTAAGTCAGCGGACCGCGGATGTCGGCGGCGTTCTCGACGCGGACCATCAGTTCCAGCAGGGCAAGCTCGTCGATCTGCTGGTCGGCGATTGCCGCCACGATCGGCGCCGGGTCTTGGCGGAGGAACAGGGCCAGCCCGCCGCCGAGCACAAGGCCGGCCGCCAACATGCCGCCGGCCCACCTCAGGGGCGAAGTCCGGCTTCGTGCTCGCGTGGTCCGGCAGAGCGCCTCGCGGTGCCGGTCGGCCAATTGGGCGAAATCGAGGGAATCGCCCCCGCTCCGGCTTGCCATCGCGGGTGGATCGCCCGTCGGTTCCTGTCGAGAATCTGCCATCACGTACCCCCGCGCACGGTCGCCAATGGGAGGGACGGAAAACCGAGTTGCCTTGGCCAGTTTATCAGATCAAGCGGTTGTTTGGGGCATCGCTTCCATCGCCTCAGTCGCGAGACCGAGACCGGTTTGCCTGTTCCGCCGCGCGCCCGGCTTCGAGCTCGAGCAACATGCGTTTCGTCGCAACGCCGCCCACGGCCGAGTAGCCCCCCAACATGTGGCTTGAGCCCACCACCCGATGGCATGGGATCACCAGCGGAACCGGGTTGGCGGCCATGCAGTTGCCCACGGCTCGTGCCGCCCGCGGCGACCCCGCCCGGGCAGCCAACTCGGCGTACGTGACGGTTTGGCCGTAGGGGATCTTGCGGCACTCGTCGATGACCCGGCGGCGAAAGGTGCTCGTGGGGTCCAGTTCCACGGCCACGTCGGCGAAGTCGTCGCGCGCGCCCGAGGCGTAGGCCTGGAGCCGCCCGGCCAGGGCCGGCAACTGCTCGGTCTGCCGGGCGTGTTTGGCCAAATCGCGGGGCACGGCCGCCAGCGCAGCGCGGGCCGTGGCGTGTCCAAAACTCAGGTGCCGCACCACCAGTCCGGAGCCGACCAGGACCATCCATCCCAGGCCACTGGGAAAGATCGCCAGGTCGAGGCCCTGGAGGGGCGAGCCGACGGTCTTCACGACTCGTCTTGCGGCGGGCTGCGCTATTGGGGGCATGGGACGACTTGCTCGGGGGGACGGCTTTGACACTCGGCGGGCTGTGGCGCTATACTAGACACGGTACGAGAAACGGGCATTGGACGGCATTCGGCCCTTGGGGTGGCGGATGGCCGCCGACGGTTCGAGCCAGCAGGGATCACCCGACATGAACCCGTACACTTCGTTGTGCGACGACTTCTATATCAACATGAACCTCGGCACGGAGATGGAACTCCCGGCGAACCGTGAGACGATTCTCCACTTTTTCGAGCGCGTGCAAAAGACCTTCCCTACAATGAGGAACTTCTACTGCCGCGACCGGGGGGATTTCGTCCTCGAAGAGGACAAGGATCAGGGCTCTTACCGCTGGTGCACCATCGAGCCGCGTCGGGTGTGTTCGGGCCACGTGAACCCCGACTCGATCGACGCCGCCATGCAGCAGCATCGGCTCGTGTTGGAGCTTGCGCCGTACAACCTCTCGATCAGCCCGCTGGACTGCGAGGCCCTCGATCTGCTGTTCGGCTTCGATTTCACCTACCGCGGCAATCACAACGCCCTGGTGGCCGAGGCGCTGGGAGTCAACCCGGCGATGGAGCGCATGGCCGACGTGCCCAACGCCACCGTGATCAATCACGAGCCCTCGCTGACCATTGCCTTGGACGAAGAGTGCCGCCTGCAATGCCGGCTGAGCCTCGAGACGCGCACGAACGCCTACCAGGTCCGGACCGGCGAGTACCCCGAGGAGCAGCTTAGCGTGTACGTCACGGCCCGGCAGTACGGGAGCCTGTCGCCCGACTGCACCTACGGCGAGACGCTGGACCGACTGGCCCAGATCTGCCATAAGGTGATCGAGGGGCACGTGATCGAGCACGTGCTGCATCCCCTGGCCCGCACCATCGCCTGCAAGTGAGGCCGGCCGCCCCGCTCCTCGTGCCCCGGCCCGACCGCGCGAACGGCAGATTCCGCACAGCCGGCCTCCCCCCGCGGAGGCCCGTCGTCCCGGCGATTCTGCCGCGATGAGCCTCCCCTGCCACCCGGTAAGCTATCCTCTAGAAAGGGTGTGGGGTAAGGCCAAGGCTTGCGTGGAGGGACAGGTTCCATGTCGCGGGAGCGAAAGAAGCGAACACGTCTGTTCGTCGACCCGAGAGTCCAGGGGGCGCTGGTGGTTCGCGTCTTGACGTATTGGGCGCTCTGCCTGATCACGCTCACGCTGATGCTGCTCGGCTGGAGCATCGTGCGCACGCCCCGGATGTTCTACACCCACTTGGACGACATGTGGTTCCACTATGGCCCCGCCCTGATTGCCTCGCTGGTCCTGCTGCCGATGGTCGTGGTCGACATCATCCGGCTGAGCAACCGGTTTGCCGGGCCCTTGGTCCGTCTGCGGCGCGGGATGCGGGCGCTCGCGCGGGGCGAACGCGTCGAGCCGATCGATTTCCGCGACAGCGACTTCTGGCAGGATTTCGCCGACGAGTTCAACGCCATCGCCGCGCGGCTCGGGCAGGAAGCCGCCGAAGGCGACCCGTCGCGCGACACGGTGCCGTGGGATCAGGTCGGCCGGCCTTCGTCGGAGTCCGCTTCGGTCGACGGGTGATCCCGTTCGAGCTTCTTGCGAAGCGTGGTTCGATGCAGGCCCAGGCGCCGCGCGGCGGCGGCGTACTGTCCCCGATAGTGCTCGAAGGTCGCGCGGAGCAGCGGCGGCTCGACCAGTCCGAGCAGCTCGTTGTAGAGGTCGGTTCCCTCGCCGCCGCGGAGCTGCAGCTCGGTCCAGCGGCGCACGGCCGACACGATCGCATCGGCCGGCGATCGGTGCCCTCTCATCGTCGGAGGCGCCGGTGGGGGAAGATGCTCGGGCAGGATGCGGCCGCCCTGGGCCAGAATCGTGGCGTGCTCGACCGCGTTGCGCAGCTCGCGCACGTTGCCGTACCACGGGAGTCGCTGCAATCGGGCGATCATGTCGGGCTCGATCGAGGGCGCGGGGCGTCCCGTCCGGGCCGACAGCAGGTTGAGAAAATGCCCGGCCAGTTCGGGAATGTCGTCGGGCCGCTCGCGCAGCGGCGCGATCTCGATGTTGAAGGTGACCAGGCGGAAATACAGATCGTGGCGAAATCGTCCCTCGGCCACCCGCTCGGCCAGGTTCTGATGGGTGGCCGAGACGATGCGAAAATCGGCTTCGACGGGCCGATTCTGGCCCACGGGAAAGACCTCGCGATGTTCGAGCGCCCGCAGCAGCTTCACCTGAAGCGGCATGGGGATGTCGGCCACTTCGTCGAGAAAGACCGTGCCGCCGTCGGCCTGCTGGAGCCGCCCGACCCGCGCCTCGTCGGCGCCCGTGAAGGCCCCCCGCGCGTGGCCGAACAACTCGCTTTCGGCGAGCGAGGGGCTCAGGGAGGCCACGTTGACGGGTACGAAAGGGCCGCTCGCCCGGCGGCTGAAGCGGTGGATCGCCCGGGCCACCAGCTCCTTGCCCGTCCCGCTTTCGCCGAACACGTGAACGCACGCCTCGGAGGGGGCCACCAGGGCGATCCGCTTGAACACTTCCTGCATGGCGGCCGAGCGCCCCACGATCCGCTCGTGCTCCTCGCTCGACTCATCGGCCGGAGCCGACGGTGGCTGCTCGGTCAGATGCAGGGCCCGCTCGATCGACCGCCGCACCGTGCCCAGGTCGAACGGTTTCGTCAGGTAGTCGACCGCCCCGTTGCGCACCGCGGTGACCGCCGTCTCGAGGTCGCCGTAGGCGGTCATCACGATGATGGGTACCGAGCCCAACTCCTCGTAGAACCGGCGCATCGCCGCCAGGCCGTCCATGCCCGGCAGGCGCACGTCGAGCACGACGGCGTCGGGGGCCTTGCGCCGGGCCAGGTCGAGCCCCTGCTCGGCCGACGCGGCCGTCGCCGTCGTGTGTCCAAGCTGCCCGGCAAGCTGGGCCAAGCCCCAACAGATGCTCTCTTCGTCGTCGACAATCAGCAAATGGCTCATGCTCGCTCGCGTCTCGGGGCTTGGGGGAAGAATCATGAATGCGGAGGTCGTGCCTGCGCCGCGTTCGGCAGCCGGCATCCTTTTCGCGGCAGCTCGACGACGAAATGGGTCAGGCCGTCGCGGCGCACGTGGCGAATCGCGCCGCGGTGCGACTCGACGACCTCGCGGGCCACGAACAGCCCCAGACCCGTGCCCTCGGGCTTGTCGGTGGCAAAGGGCTCGAAGAGCCGGCCCGCGATCGCCGCGGCCGGACCCGCGCCCGTGTCGCCCACGTCGATGACGACTCGATCGTCGTCGGCCGCCCCGATTTCGACGACGACCCGCGGATCGCGGGCCGGGTTGCGGCAGGCCGCCTCGACCGCGTTGAGCACCAGGTTGATCAGAAGCTGCCGCAGCGCGTTTTCGTCTCCCTCGACCTCGCCCGGCTCCGCATCGCGGCGCAGGCACAAGTCGACCCGGGCGTGCGAGGCCGCCGGGCGGACCAGGTCGAGAACCCCTTCGGCAAGACGCCCCAGATCGATCGCCTGGAAGGGCGCCGGCCGGGGATCGCCCAGCATGAGGAACCGTTGCAGGTACGATTCCATCATGCGGAGCTGGCGCATGGCAACCGCGAGCGACTCGCAATCGGCGCCCGTGGCACACTCTTCCGCGTGCAGCTCGATGGCCATGCGGGCGCCGGCGGCCGAGTTGCGAAGCTGATGGGCCAGCCCCGCCCCCAATTGCGCGAGGGTGTGCAGACGCTCGCTCCGCCGGATCTCAGCGGCATGGTCGCCCAATCGCCTCGCCATGCGGTTGATGGAGACCACCAGGTCGCGAATCTCGTCGTTGCGCCGCGGAACCGCCAGGGGCTCGAAGCGGCCCGCGGCAATCGCCGCCGCGTGCCGGCTGAGCTGGCCGATCCGGCCGACGAATCGGTGGGCCAGCCCGGCCGTCAACAGGATCACCACGACGCTCGCCACGGCCCCGGTCGCCAAGGCCGGATAGGCGGCCCGGCGGATGGCCGTCGACCAGCGGTCCTCGGGAAACAGGATGATCAGCCAACCGGGGGCCATGCCCGCGCGCCCCTTCGAAACGGGCACCCGGTCGGTGAGGTAGTCCTGGCCGTTCAGATGCACGCGCGAGGCGGGCGTGAACCGGGCCTCCTCGTCGTGGCTTGCCAGCGATTGCACCGCATCCAGTTCCGTCTCGCTGAACGACAGCGTGCTGCTCTGCACGCCCTTGCGGTCGTCGAGAAACACGAAGTCGGCCCCCGACAGCCCCTTCATCTGCTCGAGCACTCGCTCGGTCAGCGGAAACGTGGCGTTGGCCAGCGCCAGCACGAGCCGGCCGAGGGTCTCTTGCTGGTGGCGCCGCGCCTGCGCGGCCCCCATCCATGCGATCACGCCGCTGGCGGCCACGATCGCCAAGACGACCACCGTCAGCGTGGGCAGCAGCAATTGATTTCGAATCGGCCAACGCATGCGTGTTTCCCCAGTGGGCTGCAGGGGAGGGCAGCCAACGCCAAACGATCCCCTCCTCGCGCAGAGTCTCTCCCTCAACTTAGCCCGTATGCACACGATCGGTCAACGTGACCGCCGTGACCCGAAGACTTGCGACTCGATCGACCGAACGGCTGGCGGGGCCGCACGTTGTCGAAACGATCGACAGCGGCGTCGAGGAAACCGACAGGCACCTCGGAGAACCCGCGAAGAGGCAGACCGACAGAACCTCTTCGGAGCGAATGACTTATGTCGCATGACGTGCGATTCGCGACGGAACGGCACGCATGCTGCTCCACCGGCGGGGCCGAGGGAGCCTCGGCTTTCCCGATTCACGCTGTCCTTTGCTCGATCGGATCACGACTTGAACGAGCTACCCCATCGCACGACGAACCCCGCTGCCGTGAAGATGTGCCGACCCAGGCCGGGGCGGTCTGTCGTCGTCCATCGTGGCTCGTTCATCCTATCAAGGTCTTTCCGTCGGCGGCCCAGACGATACCGGTCGCTCGACGCCGGATTCACGCTCGTCGAGTTGCTCGTGGTGATTGCCATTATCGGGCTGCTCATTGCCCTGCTGTTGCCCGCCGTGCAAGCGGCGCGCGAAGCGGCGCGTCGGGCCCACTGCAAGAACAACCTGAAACAGATCGGGTTGGCACTGCACAACTACCAGACGGCCCATACCGTGTTTCCGCCGAGCTTCTGCATCGTGCCCGGCACGGTCCTGTCGGGCAACAACGGTTCGTGGTCGATTCATGGCCGGATCCTGCCCTATCTGGAGCAGGCGAGCGCCTACGCCCGGGTGCGGCTCGACGTGGCCTGGGACGCGCAGCGCGACTCGGGCGTGCCGACCCTGGCGATCCCGACGTACATCTGCCCCAGCGATCCGAACGGCCAAACGGTGCGAACCAAGGACGGACTCCCGTGGGTCCATCCGCAGAACTACGGGATGAACTTCGGCACCTGGCGGGTCTACGATCCCCTCACCCGGCAGGGCGGCGACGGCGCGTTCTTCGTGAACAGCCGGCTTCGACCGGCCGATTTTCGCGACGGGTTGAGCAATACGCTGGCGGCGGCCGAGGTCAAGGCGTTCACTCCTTACTTCCGCAATACGGCCGATCCCGGCCCCGCGGTTCCCGCGTCGCCGGCCGACCTCGCTCCCTTGGCCTCGGGCGCCCAGTTCAAGCTCGGCCCCCAGACGAACGACAACACGGGGCACACCGAATGGTGCGACGGACGCGTGCACCACAGCGGAATTACCACCGTCTTCACCCCGAATACGGTCGTCGCCTACGCCCACGACGACGGCCGGACCTACGACGTCGACTTCAACTCGCAGCAAGAGGGCAAGAGCACCACCCAGCCGACGTACGCGGCCGTCACGGCGCGCAGCTTCCACGGCGGAGTCGTCAACACGCTGCGCATGGACGGCTCGACAGCCTCCGTCGCCGACACGATCGACCTGGCCGTCTGGCGGGCCTTGGCGACTCGATCGGGCGGAGAACCGGCTGCGCCCTGAGCCCCGTGCATCGCCCATGTCCGCCGGGTCGCGCGTTTTTCGACTACGCACATAGGGGAATTTTCGTCCCCATGCGCTAAATTGGTGGTGTTGTATCCCCTCATTTTGTCCGACCCAGCCGAATGAACCGCCAGACTGCCTCGTCCGAGGCGGGCAATGGGCCGCGCGTGCTTATCGTCGACGGTCACCCGCTGTTCTGCGCGGGGATGATTCAGCTTCTGATCGGCGCCCCGGGCATCGGGCCCGTCACCGGCGCGACGGGAATCGGCGAAGGAACGCGACTGATCGGGCGGTTTCGCCCCGACGTGGCACTGGTCGACCCCTGCCTGCCCGGCGCCGTTCCCTTCGAGATCGCTCGGCAGATGCAGGCCGAGTGGGGCCGTGCGAGGCTCCTCTTCCTCGACGGCGAATTCCAGGAGATCCACGTCCGGGCTGCCCTTGAAGCAGGGGCGGCGGGCTACTGGACGAAACACGCCTCGGTCGACCAGATTCTCGAGGCCATCCACCGGGCCGCTCGGGGCAAGCCCGCGTTCTGCCGCAGGGCCGAACTCTACCTCGAATCGACCCCCCGGGGCCGCCTGCGATTCAAGTCGTCGGGACGCAGCCCCCTGCTCGACCGGTTGTCGGCCCGCGAGTTCGAAGTGCTCGTCCACTTGGCCCACGGCCGGAGCGTCAAGGAATGCGCGCGGCGCATGGGGCTCGCCCCGAGCACCGTCGACAAGCACAAGACCCGCCTGATGAGGAAGCTCGACGCCCGCAAGGTCGTCGAGCTGGCCCTCGTCGCCTATCGCGAAGGGCTCGTCCACTGAGGCGCGCAGACGAACCGATCCGGCAGGAGCGCCGGGTAATCGCACCTTGGCATGGGAAGCCTGCCCTGCTCCGGCCGGCTATTGCTCCTTCGTTGCGCCTTTCTCTTGCGCCGCGGAAAACTGGAGGGCCGCCGAGTTGATGCAATACCGCAGGCCCGTCGGGGCCGGACCGTCGGAAAACACGTGCCCCAGGTGCGCGTCGCACCGAGCGCACTTGACCTCGGTGCGGATCATCCCGTGGGTTCGGTCGATCGCTTCGGCAATGTGCTCGCCCTTGGTGGGAACGAAAAAGCTCGGCCAGCCGCAACCCGAATCGAACTTCGTCGTCGACTCGAACAGGGGCAGCCCGCAGCACACGCAGCGATATGTGCCCTCTTCCTTGTGATTCCAGAAATCGCCGGAGAAGGCGCGCTCAGTCCCCTTGCGGCGCGTGATCTCGAACTGCCGGCGGGTCAATTGGGCCCGCCACTCCGCGTCGGTCTTGCGAACCTTATCCAGAGAGGACGCCTCGGCCGGTCTACGCGCCGGCTCGTCGTTGCCCTTGAGCTTTTCGCGGAACACCTTCTTGAACTTCTCGAGCTTCGGCCGGATGACGCGGACACAGTACGCCTGGCGCGGGTTGCGCTCGAAGTACCGCTGGTGATAGTCCTCGGCCGGGTAGAACTCCCGGAAAGGACTGATCTCGGTCACGACCGGCGACCCGAACGCCCGGGCCGCGTTGAGCTTCTCTTTGTAAGCGTTCGCAAGCCGGCCCTGCTCGTCATTGTGGTAGAACACGACCGAACGATACTGGGGCCCGATGTCGGGGCCCTGCCGGTTGAGCGTGGTCGGATCGTGGGTCTTCCAGAAGACCTCGAGCAACTCGTCGAACGTGATTACCTGAGGGTCGAAGGTGATCTGAACCACCTCGGCGTGCCCGGTCATGCCGGTCGAGACGGCCTGGTAGGTGGGGTTCTTGACGTTTCCCCCGCTGTAGCCGGAGACGACCGAGTGCACGCCCTTCAACCGCGTGAAGACCGCCTCGGTGCACCAGAAGCACCCGGCCCCGAAGGTCGCCTTTTCGAGACGGGCGGCCGGGTCGGGCCCTTCGGTCTCAGGCGCGGTCGGTTCGGTCATTACGGTGTTGTCCTTCTCCGCTGGAGGGGTTTGGCCGGTCACGGCATGCAGCGCGACCGAGACGACGATGAGGCAAGCGGTGGCCAACAACGCCACCCCGTATGCCGCCGTTTTCATCTTGTTCATCTTGCCTTTCGACATGGGAACGTTCTCGTTGGGAATTGGTACGCCGATTCGCAAAGCACATCGACCAATTATCCGACATTCGGGGCCCCCGGGCATCCCGCGAGTTCGTCCGGAAAGGCCCCCCGCCCTCCCGAGCGTCGCAACTCTTTTGTCCGAAAAGGGTTGCGGAGAGCGCGTCGTCGCCCCAACTCCCTCATCCCCGATCCACCGACCCGCTCAACTCGCCGGACACTCGTAGACGTTCAGCACCTCGTCGCCGTAGCGGTTGATCACCGCGACGGCGATCTGCCGGTCGGCCGGAGGGATGCAGGAGGGCGTTGGAGATGAGAAGTCATAGTCCAACACTCTCGCGGGCAAGCGTCGGCTGCGCGGCCTCCGCCCTCGCCATGCAACTTCTTCCTTTTCACGAGTTCCGGGATCCGGGGGGCACAATACCGGACTATTGACAGAGTGACGTGAATTACGGTCCCCCGGATTTCCCCACGGTCGCGCTACGCCGGGAGGACGACGCGCCGCCCGCTCCCACCGGATCGCTGGGTGACCCGGTACGATCCGCCCTGTTGGGACACACCTTGGCAATCCGGGCCGTCGTCGGCGCTCGAAGTGACTCTCGCCCGTCGGCAGAGGGGCGGCATCGACACAGCGCCGCAGACCCGAGAATCTCGTTCGCAAGGCAGCAGAGCGGCAGTCCGGCAGCACAACGCGCAAGGCCCCAGCCGAGCCTTGCAATGAACCACGGCGACAGTCGGCTTGCTGCTGTGTTCGAAAGCTCGTACCCGAGGTCGCGGAGCGCGTGCCGCCCGAGACGCTCGATCCTCTCGACTTGCGCGGAAGACAGCTCACGCCTCCACAAATCGACGCGATCGGTGGTAATTCTCTCAAGCGCCCGCGACTTCCATGGGTACTCGCGCCGCGGGATTCCCTCGCGATTCCCGTAGCCTTCCGCAACCCGCGCCTCGTAGCGCAACCCGAGAAACCGGAGGACCTTGTCGAATTCGACGGCCGGATTACGCACGAGGTCCTCATACTTGACGGCAAGCATGTCAAGAGAAACGTCGTGCCGTGCCTTCTTCAGGACTCGGTAATAGTAGAGCCACACCACGAACCCCACGTACACGTCGCAACGTATCCACGGCATGGCGTTCAGGCTCACGGCCACGTCGCGGCCGTCGCGATAAACGAAGAGGATCTTCGCGTCGGGAAAGACCTTATGGATCCGGTGCAACTGCCCGGTGTGCTCGGGCGTCTTGTCTCCGAAATAGGTCACGTTGGTGCGACCAAGACGCTCGAGGTACGCCTGCGCGATGCGATCATAGAACCCCTTGGCATCGCGCGGAGCACGGATTCTGCGATCGGGAGGCGGAATCCGGATCTGAAGGTCCCTGTTGATCCGGCGCAAATGAGCCGCCTGGCGCGATCTTGGCTGCCCGTAGAAGTAGTAGAAGAACTTCGTCTCGGGCGGAATCACGATCTCCGAATGCCGATTCAATGCCTGCTGCACGACGGTCGTTCCCGAGCGCGGACAACCCACGATGAACAGTTTCTTCACGACTACTCTCCCACCTGTTCCATTGCCCTCAATCGATCCCGATCGACGCGGACGATCGTAAACCTTCCGTCTTCGTAAAACGGCTGGAACGGTCCAGGCCGTTCGGCAATCCACTGCCTCACACTCGCGTACCTGCGCCGCGGGGATGCGTCGTGGTTGCGGGCAACCAGCAGGGTGATTCTATGATCTCGGAGGTAGTTCCGCAGGCGGGCACGATCCGGCACCCACAACGGCCTGCAAACGTCGAATTGCCGTCGCGACCCGAAGAAGGGGTAGTAACGATCGTCGCAAATGCAGATGCGCTCCCGACTCGCATCGAGCGACGACAGTTGAGCAAGCACGGGCACGTGGAAGTATGACGTGTCGTAGTGTTGCACAAAGTGGCGGTGCCAGCGCACCGAAAGGCGGTGACAGCCCAACACCCCCGCCGCGACCGCGCACAGTGCGACGGCGTGCAAAACACGTCGATCGAACGGCGACGAGGAGGTGGTCAGGAGCGCGAGCAGCACGCCGGCGATGAAGATGTCAGCCGCCAGGAGCAGGTGATCCAGGGCAACGTCCTCCCGACCGTGGACTGCTGCTTGACAGACCACGCAGGCGGAGAACAGACCGTAAACGCCCCATCCGCCCAGGCGGCACGTCGCCGCGATCCACGGCGTCGCCCACCGGCGAGCGGCGCGGGTCAAGGACCCCGCCGCATCGCCCGCCACGACCGCCAGTGCGACGACTGCCAGACTGAGCGGACATAGTCCGAATCGCACGGGATGGTATTGCCACCGAAGCATGTTCATTGTGCCGGGTACGGTTTCGACGACGTTGGGTGTGTTCAGGAACACGAGGAAGGATAGCACGGTCAACGGGACGAGCCAGGTGCGCAGTATCCTGGTTCGCGCAAGCCCGTTTCGCCGCTGCCGGGCGGAGAGCGCCAGCCAAAGCAACGTCGCGGGCAAGAGAAGGGCCGCCGCCAACTGACACGCGCCCGCGTGCGTGGCCACCGAAAAGGCCAGCAGCGGCCACACTTCGGACCTTCCGCTTCCCAACAATGTACTCGTGCGGCTGTCCGGACGGATGGCGCTCCACGTGTCGGTCGCTTCGGTGAAGCCCTTGGGATACAACGGCGTCCCGCTCGCCCAGGCGTTGCGCAGGTACCAGTAGCCACTCAGCACCACGATGCCCGCGAGCCCCACGGCGGCAGCGCGCGCGGCGACGCGCCACCCACGCAGCACCGCCACGATCGAAAGGACGGCGAGCCCGGCCACTCCCGCGTAGCCGAGGGCGTAATACTTCACGCCGCTGAGCAACCCGACGGCAAGAGAAGCGAGCGCCAAGTCCGCCCGCCTTCCACGTCGCGCGTAGCGCAGACCGTAGACGAGCATCGCGAGAAACAGAGCGGCGACGGCTACGTCGTTCTCCGCGCTGACGATCTGGCGCCACGTCGCTCGAGTCGCGACGATCGCCATGCTCGCCAGGTGACTCAGCGACGGCGACACGCCGAACGCCGAGAGCAATTCCACGGCAGCGCTCGCCAGCAGGATCAGGGCGGGCAGATTGTTCAGCGCAATCAGAAAATCGCCCGAGAACGGCGCCACGAGCCACAACCCCAGCGCCTCGTTGTTGCCGGGGCTATACCAGAACGCGCAGGCCGGCACGTACAAGGTGCCATTCCGAAGCCAATGGTCGACCAGCGGCACATGGTATGCCAGCGTATCCCAGTCGGAGGGAAAGGCCCAGAGGCCGTGCAACGCGACCCGCGCCAGAAGAAGCGACGCCAACATCCCCCAGGCAATCGTCCACCAGCGCATGCCTTTCGCGGCTTGGCGCGCGCAGACGCCGCCCAGAGCGGCCCGCGGGGCGCGCGGGCCGGCAGCCCACGCGACCGCCAGCGCCGCAACGCAAGTCGCCGACACGCTCGCCAGAAGCCGACCCGCGGATAAGATGCCCAGCGCGCCGAGGACCAGCACGTTGCCGACGATACAGCCCCAGCAGAGAGTGACCACGTGGATCGTCGTTTCTCCGAGACCGTCGCGCGGAAACAGTCGACGGCTCAATCGCCACGCGCTGGCGACAAGCAACGAATTGACTGCCAGCCACACAACGGCTGCCACGGCGTCGTTCATGCTACGGGCGCCTCAGCTTCTTTTTCCAGCGGCGCCGCGGCGATGGCGCTGCCACAGCACAAAGCCGCCGGCTCCCGAGATCGCGACCACGAGCCCGCACACGACCACCCAGCCCCAGGCGCGACCCTTTCTCACTTGAGCGCGAGCCGCCGGCAGATCGTCGGCCCGGATGCACAGGTCCACGAGCCGAACGCACAACCCCGAAGGGGCCTCTTCGGTCGTCACCGGGATACGCAACGACGTCACGTCGCTCGTGCCGACTTGGACACGCTGGATCTCTTGAAACGTCTCGGCTTCGCCTTCGGCGGCCAGAAAGCTCACCTCCGACCCGGTTCGGGCCAACCGGAGTCGCCCCTTCTTGGCCGCGGTGGGGAGCCATTCGGTCTTGAATCGCCGCTTTCCGCCGCGCTCATGTCCATGGATTGCGACGAATCCCGCGCCCTCCTTGGGCCGTATCAGGTGGGCCACGGTCAGCGCCTGAAACGGCTCGGATCCGAGCTTCCCCCAGATCTTGATACCCGCTCCCGGCCCACGCGACGGCTCCTCCGCCGACACAACCTCATACGCAACCGTGACCTCGAAATCGCCCGATAGGCAGAACCGCGGCGATACTCCCACGGCGGAGCGGTCCTTGCGGTTTGAGGGCAGGGTGATGCAGAGTCCTTCGGCTTCCTGCCGAATCGTGCCGGCCGGGCCCGCGCCGAACTGGACCAAGGCCGGATGGATGCTCGTCCCCCCCCGGAAGTCCTGATAGAACTCGTCGTTCATCTGCCCCGGCGAAAAAACAAGCAGCGCCACCATCGTCTTGAGAAGCATGATTGCACCTCGTCTCGACGCGACCGGAATACTCGTCCTCGCGACCTCGATGCATTTACCGCGACGGCGCGACGTCGCCCGCGCTGGGCGTCAGCATCGCCGAGAACTCCTGCCACGAAATCTCATAAGCGATGCCCGACACGGAGCCGTCGCCGAGCAGAAACTGAGCGACGCCCGGGTGAGGCGAGCCCCAGTTGGTCTTGTAGTCGTTCTCCACGGCATCCCGCATCAAGGCCAAACCGCGACGGGCGGTGCCCCCCGATCCGCCGAGGAAGAACGGCTCGTCCCAATACCACGACGTCGGCACCTGAACTGCGGGGTCGACGGCCTTCTCTCCCGCCAGAATCGTGTTCGACAGGCCGTCTCGCACGTCGTCCAGTCGCTTGCACGACTGCAGCCTCTCTTCGGGCAGCCCCGCCATGAGCAGGCTGTTGCCGGCGTAGTCCGACTTGCCCCAGCGCCACCCCCCGCCGTCGTACTCGCCGTACTCGTCGCTCGCCGCCACCTCATGCGCGTCGGCCGCGCGCCGGCTCGGGCAAACGTAGATGGCCACGGCCGTCTCCCAGGCGCGCGAATCGTAGACGCTGTTCTGTTCGGCAAACGGCAGGATTGCGAACAACCACGAGCCCGTCTGGCGCAAGGGCGAGCGTCGCGGGTCGCCGATTCCCCAATGGTACGTCTGTCCGGCCGCGAAGTCGTTGGTCGCGGGGGTGAACTGGCCGCCGTTGCTGGCCCGCGGTATCGTCTGTTGGCCGTCCCACGCGCCGTTGTGGGGAAGGGCTCGATGGGTGTCGTTGTGCATGTGCAGCGCCAGGCCGACCTGCTTGAGGTGGTTCGCGCACTCCATTCGCCGCGCCGCCTCCCTTGCCGCCTGAACGGCCGGCAGCAGAAGCGCCACCAGAAGGCCGATGATCGCCATCGCAACGAGCAACTCGACGAGCGTGAACCCGCGCGTGAGACGATCTGACAACATGGAACGGCCTTTCACGGCTCGTGGTCGCCGCGAGATTCACCGCGCCCCGGTGCTGGCGCATCGACGATCCACAAGTACGACCATGATCGCAGCGAGGCCGACGACTCCGAATACGACTGCCCAAACGCGCCGACCCCATCGCGCGTCGCCTCAGGCAACATGATTCCGCAACACGCCGTCTGCCCCAACGCGTGTCCGACAGGTGCCGCGGTCGGGTGGCCGTCGGCATCAGGGCCGAGCGGCCATCGACGGCGTCGCGTGGTCACGTTCGCGTTGCGCGCCGGCCAACCGGACTGGCCTCCGGCGGTGCAGGCGAGACGTGGCGCTTCGCCTCCCTCCAGATCGCGTTGGGAAAGAACGACGTAACAATCGCCCGTGGCCAGGCCCACAGGTAGCCCAGGCCATACCCCACGTGGATCGTCACCGCGTAAAACGGCACGAGCATCGCTGCGCGGGCATCGCCGATTGCGAACGCCCCCTGCAACGAGAGGACGCCCAGCACCGCGGCGTACAGGAACGCGGGAATCGCGCACCACGGCATGAGATCGGGCCGCGCGACGCCGAGGCCACAGAGCACGGCCAGGTACACGCACAACAGCGCGGGAAGCGCGTGGAGGACCTCGTGCATGCCGTGCCGCCGGGCAAGCCGCACTCGAGCGGCCCCCTTCGAGAATGCCTCCCGAGCAACCTGGTGCCACCTTCGCTGCTCGTTGTGCACGACTGTGGCCGAGGCGGCGAACTCGGCGCGCACTCCAAGCTGCATGATCTTGTGGCTGAACTCCAGGTCCTCGCCATGAGCCGGCGTCGGGAATCCGCCCACCTTGTTCGCCAGGTCGCGCCGGACGGCGAGATTGCCCGCACGCGGATAGTACTTCATGTGCACGGCCGAGCGCGGGTCCCTCGCTCCCGCTGCCCCGAGCGTGCTCGACATCAGAAAGTTCACGCAACGGCCCGACAGGTGCCGCGCGGTGCGGTAGTCGACCTGTCCGCCCACGATCCCCACGCAAGGATCGCGCAAGGGCCGAACCAGTTCCGCCAGCCAATTCGCGTCGGGCTCGCAGTCGGAATCGGTAAACGCGACAATTGCGCCACGCGCGTGGGCGAGGCCCAGATTGCGCGCGGCCCCGGCTCCGCGGTTCGATTGTCGCAGATGGACGAGGCGAAACCGGCTTCGCTGCTCGAACTCGGCCACGATCGCCGCCAAGTCATCGGTCGAACCGTCGTCGCAGATCAGAAGCTCGACGTTCCGCGGAAAGGCTTGAGCAACAAGCGCTGACAGCAGCCGCCGAAGCTCCCGGGAGCGATTATACACCGGCACCACGACCGACACGGCGACCGGATTCGATCGACACGGGCAATCGGCCACGTTCGCTTCATCAGGCATATCGTTCTCCTTCGGGAATCGCCTCGGTTGCCGGTGTGCCAAGGCCGCGGAGCAACCGCCAGGCAGACTGCCATTGCGCCAAGTTCCACTCTTGCAGAAGAGCGAGCATCGCGAGGTATCCAACCGAAACCCCCAAGATGCCCGCGAGGACCGTGGGGCCCGGACCCGCGGGTTGGCCGAGGCGAGCAACCGCGACCAGCGCGGCCGACGCGACGGCGGCGCGGAACAGCGACCTCCACGGGACGAACGCCCCCGCGGCGGCTCCA
>Ga0334892_1000424_pt1 | contig 53603 bp, 46 predicted proteins | sample GraSluR3_MG_4_FD_207213 | JGI IMG/M metagenome (GOLD analysis project Ga0334892, IMG submission 207213) | Sludge microbial communities from methane-producing bioreactor in Wageningen University, Netherlands - Granular Sludge_15_04-R3 | ecosystem: Engineered > Bioreactor > Anaerobic >...
TGTATGGTTCTGTATTAATTATTACATTTTCAACATTAGCCGTCTTTGGGCCTTTTTTACACCATTCAATCATTTGATTTATATTTTTTCTTTTACCTTCAATAGTTAATTCCACACTACCCTCTTGTGTGTTTCTTATCCAGCCATATACACCAAGTTGATTTGCCATATTCCTGGCATAGTAGCGAAATGCTACTCCCTGTACTTTTCCGGTTATAATCAGAGAAACCCTGATATATCCATCCTTACCTTTTTGATTCTCTAAGTACATTTGATTCCACCATAAACACGGGAATTTTCTGTTTTCTGATAATATACCATTAGTTTCACATCTATTCAATATTAATTTTGAAATGTATCTAATTCATCTTTATTGTCTTTTTTCACTTATTTTAAATTATTTCTAATTAAACTCACCTATTTAAGCATTTTTGTTTTTCTGTCTTTCATTCTTTTTGACATTAATGATAAAAGGTGCTAAACTTTGAAATTAATTATATAATTATGACCTGCTAACAATATTAAATTACTAAATAATAAGTATTTCCTGAAGTTTAAGATTATTTTTATAGATTCTTGCAGCAAACTGTTTCTTTAGATATATTATAATCATAACAAACTAAAGTAATATATTGATATTTTACTATTCAACTGACATATTTGCTTATGTAAGAAATCTAAATTTGCTTTTTAAGGAGGTGGTAGCTTTTAGTTTTTTTGACTTTAAACTGGTTTTCATGTTTTAACTGAATTTTAGCTAAAATTGCATTCTTATATTATATTTTTAAATTAAGGAGATGGTAAAAATGAGTGATAATGGAAGAGGACATTGGCAGTCACGTGCTGGCTTTATTGCTGCTGCTGCCGGTTCTGCTATCGGATTAGGAAACATATGGCGTTTTCCGTATATAACCGGTAGGTATGGCGGTGGAGCATTTGTATTAGTTTATATTCTTTTGTTAATATTTATCGGTTATCCTGTAATGACCTCTGAATTAGTATTAGGCCGTAAAACTGAAAAAAACCCTGTCGGAGCTTATAGTGCCCTGGCACCAGGTAGCCCTTGGATAATCGTTGGATTTATGGGTGTCCTTGCTGGATTTATCATCCTTTCCTACTACTCAGTAGTGGCGGGATGGTCCCTTTCTTATATCTTTAAATCCGGAGCTTACATGGCTGCAGGTTCTGATGCCGCTAATATCTTTGTAGGTTCAATTTCATCCACTTTTGGAGGTATCTTCTGGCATACACTATTTATGGCTATCTGTATTGGTATTGTCTATGGCGGAGTTGAAAATGGAATTGAAAAATGGTCAAAAATTTTAATGCCTGTATTGCTTTTGTTGCTTATAGTACTTATAATTCGTTCTGTGACTTTACCTGGCGCGGGAGAAGGTTTGTCCTTCTATCTGAGACCGGATTTCAGCGCATTTAATGCCGAAGGCTTCTTAGCAGCTCTGGGACAGGTATTCTTTACTTTAAGCCTTGGAATGGGCTGTATGATAACCTATGGTAGTTACCTTAAGAAAGATGAAGATATTCCTTTAAATGCTAAGTATGTTGTAACTTTTGATACCGTTATTGCCCTGCTAGCAGGTTTTGTTATTTTCCCGGCAGTATTTGCATTTGGATTAGAACCTGCCACAGGACCTGGTCTTACATTTATAACATTACCGGCAGTTTTTTCCCAAATGGGAGCCGCTGGTCACATTTTTGGTACTATCTTCTTTATACTGTTAACTGTAGCAGCCTTAACATCTGCAATTTCTCTCCTGGAAGTTGTTGCTGCCTACTTTATTGATGAAATTAAATGGAATCGTAAAAAAGCGACAATTGGCATGGGAATAGCAATCTGGATTCTTGGTATATTCCCTTCACTGGGATACAGCAGTTTGTCCCATGTAAAACTAATAAAAGGATTTGATATATTAGACTCCTTTGACTTTTTTGCCAATAATGTCCTGTTGCCTTTAGGCGGATTGCTGATAGCTATCTTTATTGGATGGTTCTGGGGTACTGACAAGGCTCTGGAAGAAGCAAATCATGGAGCAGGTACAAAAATTGGAGCAAGCTACTCTTTCTTAATCAAATATGTAGTTCCAATTGCAGTATTTGTTGTTTTCTTAAACAGTATAGGAATTCTTGGATAAGTATTAGATAAATAGCATATTAAAAAAAGGATGGCTACTCATTAAAAGATTGGCCATCCTTTTTTTAATATTTATTATATTTAGTCACCAAATAACAATACCGGTAACTGTAACTTTAACTCCCATAGTATACTTGAAATAGCTTTTTTCATATTTTCGATTACTTCACTATGTTCGAATCCCTGCAATGAGACCTCTTCTTTGCTTAAGGATACAATGACTTTGCCATCAATACTTAAACTGCTTAGATCATTACCTGAGTATATTGTAATACTATAAGAATTTAAATCTACTCTTAGTGTTTCCTCTAATTTTTCTATTATACTGGTTGTTTTCCTGTTTATTTTCTCTACATCATTTCCTGTAAAACGTAATATTTCTTTATCATTTAGGATTATCGTAGAAACAATACTGTCTTTCTTTATTCTAATAATACCCTCTAAATTAAAGTATTCAGTAGTTAAACGGCGTTCTATCTTAATATTGTTGTCATTCAAATACTTCTTTATATTTTCTATTCTGTAATCAATATCCGGGTGAGTTTGGAATATTCCTAAATTTATATTTGGCTTAAAATAGTCTTTGCTATGGACTCTCTCAAAAAATGTCAACAGCGCTACAGGATGATAATCAGGGCTTTTGTTGAGTAATTCTAAAGCGGTTAAATCTGCTTCTTCTTCATATTCTCTACGGTAATTATTCAACACAGTAATTGTAGTTAGTTCTCCTATTAATCCTACGGCAGGATCTCCAGTTAAAAGAACCGCAAAAAGTTCAACTAATTTCATTTTTCGATTATCCTGCATCTGCTTTATAGAGTGCTGGCAAATAACATGTCCCATTTCATGGGCGATAATTGCTGCTAACTCATCATCTGAGTGTACATAATCAAGCAAATCAGATGTGATATAAATAAACCCGCCAGGAAAGGCAAATGCGTTTACTCCTTCCTGGTTTATAATATTAAAGTGATAATTTATTTCCTTTATTTCAGATATTTTTTTTAAATGCTCACCAATTTTTTCTATTCTCTTCAAATTATCAATATCTTCCACCAAATCATATCGTTTTTCAATTCTTTCAGCTAATTTTCGGCCAATTTTTTCCTCTTTCTCGAAATCACGATCTGCTCCATTTACTGATAATATAAAAGTAAGATAGAGTATAGTAATAAATAATATACTTATTGCAGAATAAAATTTAGCTTGATTTGATATTCTTTTCTTCATATTTTTTCTATTGGTTTTCATAATAATTCCATTATTAGGATTTATTTATTCCATTCATTATTGACAATCATCTCAGAAATATATTTGACAATTGTTTTATTAATTAAAGGCAGTTCTTCATTATTTTTCAGTTTAGCCATTGCTAAATATTCTGAACCTCCTCCTTTTCCTTTGCCATTATCTAATAATTTTTTTAATAAATTCCCCATATGAATTGAAATATTTTGGGAACATCCCAGACACAAAACCGGTTCAGGTCTTTCTGCCCCCAGAATAACTAAATAATTATCTTCATTTATTATTGCTAAAGCTAAATTCTTTAGCTGCTGTACAGTCTTCCCACTAAATGTCTTATTTATTATTAAATAACCATTCTCTCCTGTATTGGCTTTATTTTTTAGGATTTCAACTTCAAACTGTAATATCCTTTTCTCTAAACTTCTATTTTCTTTATCCAGCTCCTTTTTCTCTTTGCTTAGTTTAATAACTTTTTCTTCAAGATTACTTATTCCGGTTGTGAATAAATTGGAAAGATTTTTTACAATATAATGCTTATTTTGATAATCAAGAAAACCGCGATGCCCACATAAAAAGGATATTCTGGTTTTATCTTTACGTCTTTCCCAGTTACTAATTTTGATTATAGCCACTTCTCCTGTATTTCTGCAATGGGTTCCCCCGCAGGCATTAATATCATATTCAGCAATTTCTACTATTCTCAATTTTTCATTTAATTTTTGTTGTTTTTTCCTTAACTCTTCATAAATGTCACTTTTATTTTCATCTATATAATATTGATAAATTGGTTTATTCGAATAAATGATTTTATTACAAAAACATTCCAATTCTTCTATTTTCTTTTCTTCAAGCGAAGTAAATGGTATGTCAATAGTACATATTTCTACCCCCATGTGAAATGATAAAGTGTCTTTCTGCCATAATTCCTTTAGCACGCTTGATAATATATGTTGTCCGGTATGTTGCTGCATATGGTCGAATCTTGTTTCCCACTCTATCTCGCCATTTACACTCATCCCCGGATTAAACCTTGCATCTCCTTTTAGATAATGAATAATGTCACCATCTAATTCCTGTACATCAACTACCGGAAATCCCGATATATTCCCTTTATCACAAATTTGCCCACCAGCTTCCGGGTAAAAACATGTTTGATTTAAGATTAATTCAATTAAGTCATTTTTTTGCTGAACATTAATCACTTTTGCCTGAAACTTTTTTTTATAAGAATCAGTATGAAATAATTTTTTTGTCATAAAAATCTCCAGGTATAAAGAATAATATATTTTAATTAGCTATTTTAAAGAATAAAGGCATATTATAATTTTAACATAAATAAAAAAATCTTCTGAAATTAATCAGAAGATTTTTTATAAAATGATTAAAGATTCTTATTGATTATACTTTTATGCCAGAACTAATTCATCCTCAACATACTCTTCCTTCCTTAGTTTAGAAAATTGCTTTAATAAATAATCTATAGTGACATTCTCTCTTTTCTTACCGGCAATGTCCAATATTATTCTTCCTCTGTCCATCATTATAGTCCTGTTTCCTAATCTAAGGGCCTCTTGCATATTATGGGTAACCATTATAGTTGTCAGTTTTTTCTCCTTAACTATGCTTTGAGTTATTGCCTGTATTCTTTTACTAATTTCAGGGTCAAGAGAAGCTGTATGTTCATCTAACAAAAGTAATTTTGGGTCAAACATAGTTGCCATTAATATGGTTAAGGCCTGTCTTTGTCCACCTGATAAAAATGCTACTTTCTTAGATAACATATTCTCCAATCCCAGGTCCAATTGTGCCAATTTGCTACAGAAAAACTCTCTTCTCTTTGGAGTGACCCCCAGACGTAAACCTCGTCCATAACGTTTTATTGAAAGAATTAAATTTTCTTCAATAGTCATTGATGGAGCTGTACCCATTAAAGGATCCTGAAAGACTCTTCCAATATATTTTGCCCTTTCATGCTCAGGTTTTCTGCTTACGTCATGATTGTCAATTTTCACAATCCCTTTATCCGGTAATATTGTTCCTGCAATCATGTTTAACAAAGTTGATTTGCCTGCACCATTACTTCCGATAATTGTTAAAAAATCACCTTCTGTAATGTTTATATTAATTCCCTTTAAGGCAATTACTTCATGGGTACTGCCTCTGGAAAAACATTTGTCAATATTTTTTAAGGTTAACATAATCCTTACCTCTTTAATTTATTTATTGTCCCCACCATTAGAACCATTTGAGGTTGCAATAGCTTTAATTCTTCCTCTAAAAATTGGAAGTGTCAATGCAATTACTACTAATAATACAGATATTAGTTTTAAATCTCCCGGTTGAAAACCAAATTTATATCCATATCTCAAAGCAATCATAACAGTTGTCCTGTATATTATGGAACCGATTATTACACTTATTGTCATCCATCCAATACTGCCGTTCCTTATAATGCTGTGACCAATAATTACCGATGCTAAACCGGCAACAATTGTTCCAATACCCATTCCCACATCTGCGAATCCGGAGTATTGAGCAAATAAGGATCCTGACAGAGCAACTAATCCATTAGAGATACACAAGCCTATTATTTTTGTCAGTTTTGTGTCAACACCAAGACTTCTTATCATCTGCTCGTTATCACCGGTCGCCCTTATTGCCATTCCTATTTCAGTAGATAAAAAATAATCGAGTATAAATTTCACAATTAAAATTATCAATAAAAAGAGAAAAGGAGTTAACTGATCAATTGAAAAAGAAGGAAATAGATTATTAAAGCTATCAATAAGTGTTATTTTCCCTAAAAGTGGTATATTTGATTTCCCCATTATTCTTAAATTAACAGAGTAAAGCAAAGTCATAGTGAGAATGCCTGATAAAAGATTAGTAAATTTTAATCTGGTATGAAAAAAAGCAGTTAAACCTCCTGCTAATATACCGCCAATAACAGCTAATAAAATTGCTGTAACAGGATGCCCTCCCGAAAATATAATCTTTGCTGTAATAGCCGCACCTAATGGAAAAGTACCGTCTACTGACAAATCAGGAAAATCCAATATTTGAAAAGTTATATATACTCCCAATGCCATGATACCAAATACAAGACCTTGTTCCAATGCATGAAATACTAAGCTCCAATTCATTTTATGTTAACTCCTCCCTCTTAATGTTTTGCTATTCACTTTTATTCCAGGATAATCCGCCAAATACTATAGAATCTGCATCTGCTAACAATTCAGAAGGAACTGTTAAACCTAATTGTTCTGCAATATCCATATTTATGACAAATTTAAGTTGTTCCGGCTGATCTAATTTACCTATAGGAATTTCCGAAGGTTGTTTTCCTTCAAGTATCTGTAATGCTTTTTCAGCACTTTTCTGTCCCAAAGTAAAATAATCTATTCCAAAAGAGGCGAAACCCCCATCTGATACATTTGTAGGATCGGCTAATATTATTGGTATTTTTTCGTCCAGAGATACTTTTACAATTGAACTAATTGCAGAAACCGCAACATTGTCTGTAACAATATAAAAGACATCTACTCTTCCAGCCAATGATTGTGCAGCCATTAATACTTCATTAGAATTGCTGACTGTTGCTTCTATTAGTTCCAGACCCAGACCTTCACATATTTCTTTAGATAATTCTACCTGCACTACTGAATTGGCTTCACCTGCATTATAGATTGTTCCTACTCTTTCAGCCTGCGGGAAAAACTGTGGTATTAGCTTTAATTGTGCTTCATTTGGAGCCGCATCAGACATTCCGGTTACATTATTTCCAGAACTTTCCCAACTTTCTGCAATATTTGCAGCCACCGGATCTGTAATTGCCCCAATAATTATAGGTATCTCTTCGGTAACTTGAGCAGCTGCCTGAGCTATAGGGGTTGAAATAGCATATATTATATCTACATTATCATCTTTAAATTTTTGGGCAATTGAAATAGCATTACTAAATTCCCCCTGGGCATTTTGGAAATCATAAATCGCATCTTCACCAGTAACATATCCTGCTTTTTCCATTCCATCAACAAACCCGTCACGACAATTATCCAGTGCCGGGTGCTCTACAATCTGGCTAACTCCAATTTTTATCGGAGCCGCAAAAACTGCAGTACTCGTTAATAAAAAAGTTAATATAATTACTACTACACCAATTATCATAAAAACTTCTGATTTTTTTGAATTTGTTCTCATCTCATTTCCTCCTTTTTTTTATAAAGAACTTTTCAATAAAATTACTGTAAACATTGTTTTTTGTTTAAATTGTTTATCATCCCCTTTCCTTTAAAATAAAAAACCACGAATGTTTAATACACCCGTGGTTAAAAATAAAACCACAGGAACTTACCTGAGGTAAATGCCTGTGGTTTATTAATCTTAATAGATTTTACTTACTACTATTAAAACCGATGGCACTTACCCCGGAATATAATAGTAGTAAAAATAATTATTCTTTTGTCGCGTTATTTTGTTTATATTTTTCATAATCTCAACTAACTCTTTTATATTGGTTATTATTGTAACCACTTACTGTAAAAAAGTCAATACAGATTAAAAAATTTTATATGAAAGTAATAACTATTTAAATATGAATATTTTTAATAATTCTATCATGTCTTCTATAGTTTCTTTAAACTAAAAAAATCCCTGGCATTTTTAGAAGTTATTTTGGCTATCTCGTCTATGTCTTTTTCTTTAATCTCGGCAATTTTTTCTGCAATGATCGGTATATATTTTGGTTCATTTGGCTTTCCCCGAAAAGGTACTGGAGTGAGAAAAGGAGAGTCTGTTTCCAGTAGTATATTATCTATCGGAATCTCCTTTACTATTTTTACCAATTCTTTGGCATTCTTAAAAGTAACAACTCCACCTATCCCAAAAAAATATCCTCTTTCTATACACCATTGAGCCATATCCATATCGCCGGAAAAGCAATGCAGGACTACTTTCATGTTTTTTGCCTTTTCTTTTAATATTTTTATAGTATCATAATGTGCATCTCTATCATGAATAATTACAGGTAAATTATATTTTTTAGCTAAGTCAATTTGTTCCCTGAATATACTTTTCTGATCTTCTTTCTTGCTATGCATGTAATAATAATCCAGCCCTATCTCACCAAGTGCTACATTTTTTGGATTTGATATCATTGTTTCTAACTCATATAATTCCTCTTCTCTTATCTTTTTACTTTCATGCGGGTGAAATCCGATCGCAGTAAAAACATCCTTATATTGCTTTGCATAATTTATATTCTTTTTACTGGATTCCAAATCAACACCAATTGTAATAATATCTTTTACGCCACTCTTAAGAGCATCGCTGATAACTACATCTGTTTTTTTCTTTATAATATCCAGATGAGCATGTGTTTCTACAAAATAACTGTCAATAATATGCTTCTCCCCCTTTTAGTATTTTTTTTAAATAAATTTAAAACAAAATAATTGACTCTTTCTTTTTAAAACATTTTTTATTATAATATGTAAGAAAGGATTTTTTAGTATTAATGTAAATATTTTAATTTAAATAAAAAAATGTTCATTGACATTATATACCTTTAATGGTAATATTCAAAACTAAATAGCATCTTTAATTTAGTCCAGTGAGGCTAGAAAGGTAACTATCTTGAATTCAGCAAATATATCAAAAAGACAATTCAATAGAATAAATATACTTGATATTTCAACCTTCCCTTCTTCGTAAGGGAAGGTTTTTTTTATGATTTTTTTAATGTTTAATTTAAATTTTAAAAGAAAGGTTTTATAAAAATGATTATAGATAAATTATATGAAGAGGCTTTAATAAGCCCGGTATGTGTGGGTTTGGATTTTAGATTTCCATTATTGCCTGACTTTTTAAAAAATTCTACAATCCCTTTAGAAGATAAAATATTTTTATACAATCGCCATTTAATTGATGCAACCAAGGACATTGCTGCCTGCTATAAACTACAAATTGCCTGTTATGAAGCCTGGGGAATTGAGGGGCTAAAAGCCTACAGCCGGAGCCTCCATTATATTCGAGAAAATAACAAAATTAGTATTGGTGATGTAAAAAGAGGAGATATACTGATTACCGCAGAATTCTACGCTAAAGCTCATTTCACAGGGGATTTTGAAGCCGACTTTGTAACTATGAACCCCTACCTGGGCATTGATAGTATCAGTCCTTATTTTGATTATTTAAAAACAGGTGAAAAAGGCATGTTTATACTTATACATACATCAAATAAAAGCTCAAAAGACTTTCAAGAAATAAATATTGATGGTGATAAATTATATATGAGAGTAGCACAAAAAGTAAATGAATGGGGCAAATCCTTTATTGGTTCCAATAACCTTAGCCTTATTGGTGGTGTGGCTGGACTTACCTTCCCTGAAGATATGACTAAGATTTGGGAAACCTGTCCAAATGCATTTTTTTTAATTCCCGGTTTTGGAATGCAGGGTGGAGATGCTAATGATATTGCACCATTATTAAATGGAAAAAGAAGATTCATAGTTAACTCTTCCAGAGATGTTATAGGTGCTCATAAAGGAGTGAGGGAAGATAAAACTTTTGCCAATTGCGCAAGGGAAAAAGTATTAAGGTTAAGAGATACTATTTTATGTGCAAAATAATTTATAATGAACAACTTTGTAAAGATATTTTTTTAATTAAAGTCAGTGGTAAATTCCAGGGTTCAATGGGTCAATTTTATATGCTAAAAGGTTGGAATTCCTTGCATCCACTTTTGGGAAGACCTTTTACAATCTTTGATATAGATAACAACTCAATAAGTTTTTTGTACAGGGTTGTAGGAGAAGGAGCTAAATTATTAAGTCATTTAAAAAGAAATGATAGTATCCATGTTTTGGGACCTTACGGTAACGGATTCCCTATACCAAAAGGCTGTATTGCCTTAATTGGTGGAGGAATGGGAATAGCTGCCTTATATTTAGCAGCAAAACAACTATATAATAAACAGTTTATAAAGTCCATTGATATTTATCTTGGTTTTAAAGATACACCTATTCTATTAGATTATTTTAAAAAACATGCGGATAAACTTGTTATAGAGGTTGGTAACAACATTTCAAGTGTAGTAAATATACATAAATATGATTATGTTTTTTCTTGTGGACCGGAAGACATGATGAAGTCAATTATTTCTCAAAAATATTTTGAAAAACCAAAAATCTTTATTTCTTTAGAAAAAAGAATGGCTTGTGCTGTAGGGGCATGTCTTTCCTGTAGTTGCAAAACAAAAAGCGGAAATAGGTTAGTCTGTAAAGACGGTCCAATATTTCCCGGAGAGGATATTATTTTTGAACAACTATCTAAATGTTAATTTTTCATCAATAGAATTTAAAAATCCAGTAATTGCAGCCTCCGGGACATTTGGAATTGGATATCAACAGCATTTTGACTTATCAAAATTAGGTGGTATTTGCACAAAGGGCTTAACATTGTTTCCAAAATCAGGAAATGATGGAATCCGGATTTGGGAAACAGCTTCTGGTTTAATGAACAGTATTGGATTAGAAAATATCGGTATTAAAAATTTCATTAATAATGAATTACCTATTTTAAAAAAATTAGGTGTAAGAACAATTGTAAATATAAATGGCTCCACTGTTGATGAATACTTAGAGTGTGTTTCTATTATTAACAATGAAGAAATTGATATTATTGAATTAAATATTTCATGTCCTAATGTAAAAGAAGGAGGGCTTCTTTTTGGTATAAATGCAAAAACTGCCAGCCAAATAGTACGTAAGGTTAGAGGTATTACAAAATTGCCATTAGTCATAAAACTCTCACCGAATGCTGAGAATATCGTCAGAATTGCTCAATGCTGTGAAGAGGAAGGTGCAGACGGTTTATCGCTTGTTAACACATTTAAAGCAATGTCTGTAGATATTTACAATAGAAAACCTGTTTTTAATAACATGTACGCAGGACTCTCCGGCCCAGCTATTAAACCTATTGCCCTTAGGATGGTTCACGAAGTATGTCAAAATGTAGAAATTCCGGTTATGGGTTTAGGAGGAATTACCAGTGGAAAAGATGCTCTTGAATTTATCATGGCAGGAGCAACATGTATTCAAGTAGGAACTGCTAATTTTATTAATCCTTACTCATGCCTTGAAATTATTAAAGAAATAGATACTTTCATGAATAAAGAAGGTATTAAATCACTTAATGAAATACGCGGGATAATATAATTAATTAAGGAGAAATTTTATTATGGAAAATTTGCTAATTAAAAAAGAGAAAGATTTAACGGTTGACGAAAGAAATATTTTAGAAATATTAAAAAAAACCGGGGCTATACTTAGTGGTCATTTTTTGCTTTCTTCAGGTATTCACAGTGATGGTTATATACAGTGTGCCCGTATGCTGCAATACCCCTTTTATGCAAATGAGGTGTTAAACCTGGTGGCTAAAAAGGTTCAGCATCTTGACATTGAAACTGTTGTAGGACCAGCCTTAGGAGGCATAATTGTTGCTTATGAATTAGGCAGACAATTACAGAAAAGAGCAATGTTTGCCGAAAGAAAAGATGGGATCATGCAATTTCGAAGAGGATTTGTCATTAAGCCAGGAGAAAAAGTACTGATTACCGAAGATGTTGTTACTACAGGAAAATCAACCCTGGAAGTTAAAGAATTAGTAGAAGAGCGTGGGGCAAAGGTTATTGGTGTTGCATGTGTTGTAGACCGCAGAAGTGAGGAATATCGCTTAGATATACCGGTATATGGTGCCTTACAGATGGATATCAAGACATATACCCAGAGAGATTGCCCTCTCTGTCAGCAAAGAATACCTATCGAAAATCCAGGAAGTAGATTTATTTGATTTATTCTTTATTTCTAAAAATATTCTATTATTTTGTATAAATATTTTTCCTATAAAAATTTAAAAGGAGGGAGCTTATTATCTAATTCCCTCCTTTTAAATTAATTCAATAACTTATTTATGGTTTCTTTTTATTATTTTCCCATAACCAGGGTCTACTTTTATTTCACCTTCATCATAAACTATTTGTCCTCTTACAATAGTCTTTTCAGGTTGCCCGTATACTTCCCATCCATCAAAGACTGTGGCACTGTCTTTGCATTTAGTGAACATTTTATCCTTGTCTATATTCCCCTTCTTGTCTGCATCAAAAATAACAAAATCAGCATCAGCGCCTATCATTATAGAACCTTTTTGCGGAAACAGGCCAAAGATACGTGCTGGGTTTTCACATATCAGCTTGACCATCATATTTAAATCTAATCGTCCTTCTTTTACTGCAGTAAACATTAGAGGTAAACGAGTAGATAATCCTGGGAATCCTGCGGGTGGTGAAAATATGTCTCCATTACCTTTTTCTTTTTCTTCTTTGGTATAAGGGGCATGGTCACTACCAACAATATCAAAATATCCTGCTTTCAAATATTCCCACATCTTCTTTCTTTCCGCTTCGCTTCTGACCGGAGGATTACATTTTGCAAATGCACCATGTTTAACTAACGCCTGGTCATTTAAGAATAAATAATGTGGACAAGTTTCAGCAATAACTGATACACCTTTTTTCTTTGCTTTTTTAACCAATTTTGCAGCTTCAGGTGTACTAATATGAGCTATTTCAACCTTTGCTCCGGTTTTTTCAGCAAAAAGCAATATCTTTGCAGTTGTTTCTATTTCTGCAACAGGAGGACGGGACCTTTCATGAAAAATTGGAGATGTCTTCCCTTCTTTTTTGAGTCTGGCAATATTTTTTTTGATTAAATCATTATTTTCTGCATGAAATGCAGTTATAATTCCTGTCTTTGAAAGGATTTCCATTAATTCATACTGATCACCTGTATCAGGTGCGGTTAATCCAATGAATTCCTGTTCTCTGCCTTCAGGTGCTTCATGCAGGAAGGTTTTAAAGGCAACAATACCTGATTTGGCACAGGGAATAACACTTTCTTTTTTGTCAATACCTGCAGCCCCAAAAAAAGCAATATCGACCACTGCTTCTTTTTCAGCAATCGCCATTCTATTATTCACAATCTCTGGAGAATAAGGAGGAGGGGAAGAAATAGGCATTTCTAATACAGTGGTTACTCCTCCTAAAGCGGCTTCTTTGGTTCCTGAAAGAAATGTCTCCCTGTAATCGTGGCCTGGTGCTCTAATATGAACATGGGGATCTACTGTTCCCGGTAAAACAGTTTTACCCCTGGCATCTATAATTCTTTCACCATTTAAAATATTTTTACTGATTACAGTGATTACTCCATCTTTAATACCGATATTGCAATTAATCAACCTGTCGTTAATAAAAACACTACCGGAATTTATTACCAGGTCATATTTTTCCATTGTATCTCCTCCTTTAATATATTGATATCTATTTAATCTTTAACAAACATAAGTAAAAATAATTATTTTAATCAAGAATAGTAGCGTATAATTCAGATTAGCTATATTTAGCTATTTTACTGGTTCCAACCTTATATCTTATAAGTGATTCTATCATCATTAAAGCACAAACTACACCATCAATAACAGGAACCTTGACACTCTTTTCGATTTCCTTGTCTAAACCTGCCATTCCTGCACATCCCAGTATTAATACTTCCGCACCATCCTCTTGAACAGCTGCCATTCCTTCTTTAAGTAACTTTTCTCTTTTACGTTTTTCGGTTTCCACTACACCCAACCCTGTTGCGCGAATTGAGGCACATCTTTTTTCCAGGGCATATTTCCTGACTAAATCCTCTTTTTGGGGTATCTTTTTTCTTTTCAGTGACAATATACTAAACTTATGTCCTAAAGGCAAGGAATACAGAATTGATGCTTCTCCAATTCCAATAACCGGTTTTGTAGTTAACTCTCTTAATAAATCTATACCTATATCGCTATGACAAGCAATAATAAAACCTTCATATTCCTGTTCCCATTTCTTGAACTTCTCAATTATATACTTTTCAGAGATAGCAGCATCCTGGTAGCTTTCTATTCCCGATGGAGCTTCATCAATCTGCTTAACATCGATTATTGTATCAGATAATGCATATTCACCACAGGTTTTTTTAATTCCCTCGGTCACTTCTTTAGAGCTATTTGGATTTATACATAATATCTTCATTGTATCTCCTTAAAAAATGATAAATATTTTTTGTTTTACCCGGATAATTTACCCTTTTGATCAAGTCTGTTGGCGATTTCAGTCATTCCTAACTTTTCCATCAATGCTCTTGTTTGTTTCCCTGTTTTGATATCCCACTCCCAGAATTTGTAATAGTCGTCTAACATTTTATTGTACTTTTTTATATCAATTTTAAATCCTTTGTATGGTCCTGTTTTTACTTCTTCTACGATAAATCTTTTTGGAGGCATATCATCGTCCCGAGTCATATCTGTATGTAGTTCATTGAATGCTTTTTCCATGTTTCTACCGATCGGGGCATAATAGTCCATGAGGTCTTTTTCATTCAAATTTAATCCCATGCCTGTATTTATTAACTGCACAAAATCTGATAAATCAAGAAAATTAGCTCCTGACCAGGTTCCAACATAGTTACATATTCCCAAATTATCCTCAATTTCCTTTGTTTTTCCCTGCCAATAGACACCATATGCTTGATTTTGGTAATCAGTTATATTGAATCTACCAGTTCTTGGTTTTGGTCCATATCTTAGATTGCCCATTGTTGCCCCCCTTAAATGTCTGCCTGCAACAGGCGAAGTAGAGACCGCAAGAGCCCATGCTTTAGGAACACGAAAGGGCTCAATTGACGGCTGACCTTTAACCTGTATAACATACTCTTCTGAATTTTTTCCAATTTTTTTAGCGGCTTCTGTTAGTCCTTCTGCCAGTATGTTCCCTATACCATTACGGTGCGCTAATCTTTTCAACATTTCAATAAATGATTTACTGTCACCCCATTTTAATTCCAATCCATCTGTATCTTTCTCTGAAATAATTCCCTTTTCGTATAATTCAAAAGCCCATGATATAACTGATGAAGCAAAATCTCCATCCAGTCCCAGTCTATTAGTAAGAATCCATGATTCAATTACTGCTTCAGGCTCTGAAACATCTACCCGGCAAGCATGTCCCATAATAGTATTAATCCAAAATCCTTCTCCTTTAGTCCCCTGATATTCTCCTTTCCTTATTTCCATAAAAGGCATACATCCTGTCGGGCACTGGTAACATGCTCTTACCTTCTTAATCATACTTGGAATCCCGTTTTGAGAATTCATTAATTTTATTCTTTTCTCGTAATCCCACTGGTCATCCTGGCCATTTCTAACTACAATATTAGTATTCCATCCATCCCATTCAGGATTTGCATAAAAATTCAGGGGGGCTTTCCTCATAAAATCGGTACTTTCCTGGCTTATACATTTTTTATTACACTCTTCTACAATTTTCATAAATTTTTTGGGTTCTGCAATATTTATTTTTCCATGTCCGCGAACAACCACGGCTTTAATTTTTTTGTCTCCCATAACACAACCTACTCCTGAACCTCCGGCTGCCTTGGCTGTGTCAACAATTATGGCAGAGCCTCTTACCAAATTTTCTCCCGCGGGACCAATCGCCGCAATTTTAATATCCCTGTCCTTTATTTCTGCTCGCAATAATTCTTCTGTCTCAAAAATATCTTTTCCCCATATGTTATCTGCTTCTCTAATCTGCACATCTTCATCATTAATATATAAATATACCGGCTTTTTTGATTTACCAGTTATAATCAGGTTGTCATATCCGGCATATTTTAGCTCAGGTCCCCAGAAACCTCCAACATTAGCTGACCCCTTGCCACCACTAAATACGTTAATTGTTGAAATATCAACCCTGCAGGCACCCGGAGCCATCGTCCCTACCATACTTCCAACTCCAAAACAAAGAAGATTTTCAGGATCAGACCATCTGGTATTACAATTTATTTTTTCCAGCATAATAAGAGAATTAATTCCTCTGCCACCCAAAGTTTTCAAGGCATATTTTTCAGTATTCTCTCTCCATATTTTATTATTTGTTAAATCTATCCACAGTATTTTACCAGCTAAACAGCCTTTAATACTTCTTTTATTGCTCATTTAAATCTTCCTTTTATTAATCAGTCTGATATCGTAAGTGCTCCATAAGTACAGTATTTTACACATAAAGGTGTTTCTTCTTCTGCGCATTGGTCACAAGTATTATCTATTTTCCATTTAGTTTCACCACTTATCGGATTACGGTAAATATAAATACTGCTTCTATCCGGCCAAAACGTACTGGTGTGATGAAAAGCACAGGCTAATTGACATGATTTACAATAATAACATAGATTTTCATTTCTTTTTATCTTCAACTTATAACCTCTCGAGTAAATAAAGTTTTGATTACTAATTATTTTTCTAACAACTCTTTCCCTGCAATGCCACTTTTGGTCATTTCATAAGGATCCAGTATTTTATTTAACTTCTTTTCATCGAGTATATTATGCTCTAAAACAATTTCCCGAACACTCTTATTTCCTATAAATGCTTCTCTTGCTACTGTACAGGTTTTTTCATAACCAATATGAGGATTTAGTGCAGTTATTATTCCAATACTTTTCTCCACAAATTCCCTGCATCTCTTTTCATTGGCTAATATACCATCAATGCATCTCTCTCTGAGCATATTTTGGGCATTTGTCATTATATCAAAACTTTGCATTAAATTATAAGCCAAAACAGGCTCCATTACATTTAATTCCAATTGACCTGCCTCAGCAGCCATATTTATTGTAACATCATTGCCAATTATCTGGAAAACTGTTTGATTAGTTGCTTCAAGAATGACTGGATTAACCTTCCCCGGCATAATTGAAGATCCGGGTTGAACCTCAGGAAGTCTGATCTCATATAAACCTGCCCTTGGACCGGAAGCCATCAACCTTAAATCATTGCATATCTTAGATAATACAACAGCCCATGCCTTGATAGCTGAAGAAGCTTCCACATATGCATCCGCATTTTGGGTAGCATCTACTAAATCTTCTGCAATCATTAAATTAAAACCTGAAATTTCTTTCAATCTTTTTTCTACTATCTTAATATATTCAGGTTCAGCATTAAGACATGTTCCAACCGCTGTTGCTCCCATATTTATTGCCTTTAGCCCTTCTATTGATTGAACTATCCTTTTTCTTGCTCTCTTTGCAGCAGTAGCATGTGCTAAGAATTCCTGTCCCAATCGAATTGGAACTGCATCCTGTAGATGCGTTCTGCCCATTTTTAATACATGGTCAAATTCCTTGGCTTTCTTTCTAAAAGAATTCTCCAATTTTTCAGTAGCATCCAGCAATGCCTGTGATTTCATAAGTAAAGCAATTTTTATAGCTGTTGGGATTGCATCATTTGTTGATTGAGACATATTTACATGGGTTAAAGATGATATGATTGTACTATCACCTTTTTTGCCTTCCCCGTATAACTCAATGGCCCTGTTTGCAATCACTTCATTTGCATTCATGTTATTGGATGTCCCTGCACCGCCCTGAATTGGATCCAAAACAAATTCATCATCCAATTTACCATCAATTACCTCCTGTGATGCCTCAATTATTGCCTTTGCTCTTTTTTCATCAAGCAGTCCAACTTCCATATTGGCCATTGCTGCTGCCTTTTTTACAATTCCCATTGCTTTGATAAATTCTTTATCTATTTTATAACCGGTAATTTTAAAATTTTCCATTGCCCTGATAGTCTGTACACCAAAATAAACATTATCAGGTATTTTTCTTTCTCCTAACAGGTCTTCTTCAATCCTGAAATTATCCATGATAATTATCTCCTTTTTCTTTAATCATTTTTGATATTCATATTTTTAATAATTGTAGTACTTACATATTTTTATGAATAAACATATATAAGATTATTTTTATATATGATGAAATTACTATATTTTTTAATAATTAGGGATAAATTAAAAGTTATTGTTCCATAATATGATAAGTTGTTCCATATTATAAATTAAAAAAATACTATTTATTTTAAATGTTGCTTTTAGGTTTTTAAGATATTTTGTTCTTTTTTAAAATATATTAAATTAATAATTACTTCTATTGACAGGCTTTTTACATTAAACCCGTGTAGCCAATTATTAGTTGGTTACACGGGTTTAATATTTAATTATCTATCTGACCACTGAGGAGCCGGGTACAATGGCTCACTCTCCTGAGAATCTTCAGGGTATACTATTTTGAATTCTTCGTCTTGAACCTGAATTACAGGATGCAACCATTGAATATTTTGTCCTTTTTCATTAAATTCAACTGCTGGCCAAGTGGTTAGCTGAACATTCATGCCTAATAATGCTTCTCTGACCTTATCAGTTTCTATAGTACCTGCTTCTTCTATAGCTAATTGAAGAATACTTCCTGCAGCAGCAGAACTGGCAGTCCAATATTGAGGTCTGAAATCTTCTCCGAGTAAATCCTTACAAGCCTGGTTAAATTGTTCAGTTGTACCAAATATCGGATCTTCCAGCATCATTCCAGGTAGCCACCATTCTCCTTCAACAGCATAATTTCCATCTGCTCCCATTTCATCAATATATGCCGGAACCATTACTCCTACAGAAAATGCGTAAAGTTTTGGATTAAAATCCAGTTCTTTGCATTGTCTCATAACCATAAGAGAGTCAGCTGTATATCCACCAACACCTAAAACATCAGGATTTAATCCTTTAACTTTGGTCAATAATGCAGATAAATCAGTTGAACCTGCAGGGTATTTTTCAAACAGCACAACATCAAATCCTAATTCTTCACAATGGTCTCTAAAACCTTCAGCACAGCTTAATGGGAATAAATCATTAGCTGAGATTATTGCCACTGTTTCCGGTTTTGGATCAAGCATTTCATCCATCATGTATGCAACAGGAGCCATTAGCATTGGTGCCGGCGGAAGAATTGAAAACACATATTTGTATCCTCTTTCATAAATGTTAGTTGCATTAGCTTCCGGAGCAATGGTGATAACACCATATTTTTCACCAATTGCAGAGGTTGCAAAAGTGATTGCACTGGAATAAGGTCCACCAAGGAAATGGACTTCATCTTCAGTTATCAGTCTTTCTGTTAGTCTTGCTCCGCGTACAGGATCACTTTCGTCATCATAATAAATAACTTCAACACCATAAGTTTTTCCATCAGCCTTTATACCACCGTGTTCATTGACCCATTTTTCCCAAACTTCGTATCCCTGTTTAACCAGATTTCCTTCATAAGCAACTTTTCCGGTAAGAGATACTGCTGCACCGATTTTAATTACATCATCAAACTGTTCACTTTGTTCTAAAGCAACCGCATTTCCGGCAACAAACACAAGAATTAAAGATACAATTATCAAAATACTTAACTTAGACTTCATTATAATAATCCTCCTTTTATACTATAAAAAATACTATACATTTCTTTGCCTTATCTGTGTATTTTTGTTTCTATATCACCACCTTTTAAAGGTTTTTGTTTTTATTGGATTTTCTGGTATTCACTTTTAAGTATATTTAAAGCATATATACAATTATACATAATTCTTTGTAATATAATAAAGCATTTACCTGGTTCTACGCAATCCCCAAATAAGCAGTTTTTATGTGTTTATTTTTCGATAAATTTTCTGAACTATCTTTCATTACTACTGCTCCGTTTTCCAGGACATATCCACGATCAGCAATGTCTAATGCTACCTGTACATCCTGTTCTACTATGAGAATTGACAAATCTTCTTCATCTCTAAGCTTCAAAATGGTTTCTGTTATATCATCCACTATAACCGGAGCTAATCCAAGGGAAAGCTCATCAATAATAAGCAATTTAGGTTTAGACATTAAAGCTCGACCAATTGCACACATTTGTTGTTCTCCACCAGAAAGGTTTCCGGCATATTTATTCCGATATCCTTTAAGTGGTTTAAACAAATTGTAGACAAATTCTAAATCATCCTTTAATATTTTTCGATTAACCTTTCTTTGAAAAGCTCCCATAAGCAAATTATCCTCTACGGTTAGTCCAAAAAAGAGATGTCTTCCTTCCGGTGCATAGCCAATTCCCATTTTTATTCTTTCAGATGAATCAAAACGGGTAATCTCTTTTTCTTCATATTTTATTTGACCGTTAAAAGGTTTTAACGTGCCTACAATATTGTTAAGCAATGTGCTTTTTCCTGCTCCATTTGCACCAATAATACATACTATTTCTCTTTTATATAATTCAAAATTCACATCCCACAACACCTGTATTGCACCATAACCGGCATTAACGCCTATTGCCTGTAATAAAATATCATTATTCATTAGCTATTCATAACCTCCTTGGCATACTTCTTACCCAGATAGGCCTCTATAACAGCAGGGTTATCACACACTTCCTGAGGTGAACCCTCACATATCTTCTCTCCATGATGGAGCACAATTATTCTATCAGAGATCCCCATGACTGCCTTCATAATATGCTCAATGTATACAATGGTTAGTTGTTTATCTTCTCTTATTTTTCTTACCATTTCCATTGTTTCTTCTACCTCTGAAGGATTAAGGCCAGCCATGACTTCATCTAAAAATATCACTTCCGGATCCATAGCTAAAACTCTTGCAAATTCCATTCTTTTTAGATCAGGTAGAGTGATATCACTCACTACAAATTCTCTCTTTTTATACAATCCCACTAATCTCATAATCTCTTGAGCATTTTTTTTAGCATGATTCAAATCATTCTTTCGATCACCTCTACCAAAAAGGGAGCCAACTAATACATTTTCCTCAACAGTCATACCCTGTAAAGGCTTCACCACCTGATATGTTCTGGTTAAACCAACACGGGCAATCTGAAACGGCCACAAATTGCTAACATTCTTACCTTTAAAAAATACTTCTCCTTCAGTTTTTCTTAAGTCGCCGGTAACCAAATTGGTAATTGTCGTTTTTCCAGCACCATTTGGACCGATTAATCCAAGTATTTCTCCTTTTTTTGCCTGAAAAGAGACTTTATTCACTGCCTTCAAAGCTCCAAAATGCTTACTTATTGACTTGACATCTAAAATAATATCATTATCAACCATTGGATACCTCCGCTTTTTTACTTAATGCTATTCTTCTGTTTTTTATTTTATTAGCAATAGTTCCAACTACACCCTTTGGTACAAAAAATACTATTACTATAGTCGCAATACCTAAAGCAGCTAAATGGTATTCCATAAATCCACTCCAGGCAAATTCTGATAGCGACTCAATAATAAAAGCTCCAGTTATGGGTCCTAAAATGGTACCTGCTCCTCCAATAAGCATCATTATTATAGAATTGGTTACAAACATCAGATCAAATACTTCATCAGGAGAGATAAAGGACATCCAATAACCATACAGTCCACCTGCTATACTTGTAAAAAATGCACCAATTGCCCATGCAGAAACTTTAGTATAAGTAGTATTTATTCCCATAGAATTAGCTGCATCTTCATTTGCCTTAATACTTCTTATTCCATATCCAAATTTAGAATTGACTATAAAATACATGGCTAAGGTTGTTATAACCATCAGTCCCAAAAAAGCCAGATAAAAATAATTGTATACCTGTCCGGGGGGAAGTAAGATTATAGGAAAAGTAGTACCCATTGCCCCACCGGTAATTTCAGTGGCATTCTGTGCAACAGACATAATTGCTCCATTCATACCAATTGTAGCAATTGCAAAATAATGTCCCCGCAATCTAAGTACCGGAAAACCTAAAATAATACTTACTATTATCGCGGTCAAAGAAGCAAATGGAATAGCTACAATGAACGGTAATCCTCTTCCCATCAAAATAGCAGTCATATACGCACCTATACCAAAAAACATAACATGGCCAAAAGGCAAATATCCCATATAACCGGACATCAAATTAATACATTGTGAAATAGTGGCATACATAAATATCGCGGTAAATATTCGGACATAATAACCGGAAACAAAATTAGGTAAAAATATAAACACTAAAATTGCAATAATAATCAAAATTATATTTATATTAAATTTATTATCATTTTGTGCCATCACTTATTTTTCACTCCCTCTCTTTTTTAATAAACAAAGTTAATAATTAACCAAAGAATTTCTTGCCAATCAAACCATGTGGTCTAAATAGTAAGATTAAAACCATAATCACAAGTCCAATAGCTTCCTGCCATTGGGATCCTAAAAAAGTTGCTCCGGATGTTTCAGCAAAAGCTAATAACATACCTCCTGCAGCAGCTCCCCAGATATTTCCTAATCCTCCCAAGATAGCAATAATAAAAACTTTTCCAATCATTACATCTATAACATGTGGAGAAAAACTATAAATACTTGCCCAAAGGGAACCGGTAACTCCTGCCAGAGCAGTGCCAACAGCAAAATTTATCATATACATTTTCTGATCGTCAACTCCTACAGCAAGCGCTCCCTCTTTGTCTAAGGCTACAGCTTGTATACCCTTCCCTATTTTTGTATTCGTCATAAATTGATAAGACAGGTAAATAATTATCCCTGCTAAAAGAAAGGTAATAAACTTTGTCAGAGGAAAGAAAGTACCTAAAAACTGGAAATTGGTACCGGCATAACTTAACCTGATAGTGCGATAGTCAGCTGACCATACTAAAAGTATTATATTTTCTACTATCAGCCTAATTGCAAAAGTAATAATAAGGGTGAACACAATCCCTCCCTTTATTGAAGGCTGTAATGCAAATCTATAAATAAACGCGCCCAAGAAAAATAATAAGAAACCCGTAAAAAACATGCTGATAAATGGGTCAATATTTAAAGCATTAAATACCACTAAAGATAAGTAAGACCCTAAAACTACCATAGCCCCATATGAGAGATTTATAATTCCACTGATTCCCCATTGTAATGAAAAACCAATTCCCATCAAGGCATATAACCCTCCTAACAGGATGGCATTAACTAGCATCTGCAAGCTCATATATTTCTCCTCCTTTAATATTTTTAAGATAATTTTAATTCAGAAAATCTTTAAATCATAAAACCAGATGATAATTTATATAAATTAATCATGTTGTGGTGTTTTTTAAGTATATTTCTTATAAAATATTAATTATATCATTTAATGAACAATAATTTTTTCTTCTCAAATATTCTTCAATACCATTGATTGTATCAAACATAACCATCGGATTACTAAAGTTTGCCGAACCAATCTGGATAGCGCTGGCACCTGCCAGAAACATTTCTAAGGCATCGTCAGCATTTGTTATTCCACCAACACCTATTATAGGGATTTTTACCACTTTGCTTGTTTCCCAAATCATACGAACAACTATCGGTCTTATAGCTGGTCCGGAAAGCCCACCTATTATATTGCCAAGCCTCGGTTTTTGGTTTTCTATATCTATAGCCATTCCAACCAATGTATTGGCGATTGTTAAAATGTCTGCTCCTGCACTCTCGGCAGCTAAAGCCATCTCGGTTATATCTGATACATTTGGTGACAATTTGGCTATTACTACTTTTTCAGTATTGTTTTTAATATCCCGGATTAATTCAGCCATTACTTCTTTATTTATACCAAAATGCAATCCATTATTAAGATTAGGGCAGGATAAATTTATCTCTAATGCTGATACTTCTTTTATTTTATCCAGTTTACTTGCCAGATTACAAAAATCTTTATTAGAGTGCCCTACCATACTGACAATAATTGTATCATTTGATTCTTTTAGTAAAGGTAGTTCTGTTTTTTCAAATTCATCAAATCCTTTCGATGGTATCCCTACTGCATTAAGCATTCCACAGTCAGTTTCCCAGATTCTTGGACCAGGATTGCCAGTCCTTTTTCCAATTGAAATACTTTTTGTGACAACTGCCCCAAGACGGTTAAGTTGCTTTCTACTTAAAATAGTATCTCTGACATCAAAAGTCCCGGATGCAGGCATTACCGGATTTTTTAAGACAAGAGACCCCAATTTTATTTTTAGATTGACACTATCTTTCATCCAGCACCACCTCTTCTAATGGAAATACAGGGCCTTCTTTACACGCTCTTTGATATCCATGTTTGGTCTGTACGACACATCCCTTACAGGAACCGATACCGCATCCCATTCGTTCTTCTAAACTTATATAGGCATGAAAATTGTATTTTTTCTGCAAATCACGTATATGTCTGGCCAGTCTTTTTGAACCACATGTATAAACAGCGTCAATACCATTTGGGGCTTTTTTCAGAAAATCCTCTAAAAATACTGTTACATTTCCCGGACAACCTTTTGAAGAATCATCAGTAGTATAAAAGGTGTCTTTGCATATTGATTCCATATTATCATCACACAGCAGCAATTCACTTTTTCTGGCTGACAAAAAGCTATAAATACCTATATCTTCTTTTTTGGCTTTATTCACCAGAGGCATCATAGGTACAACTCCTATTCCCCTGGCTACAATAGCTATATTTTTTACTTTTTCAGGTATTATAAAGCTATTCCCCAGAGGACCAATTAATTCTACAAGTTCACCTTTTTTTGCTTCAGCCATCTTTTCTGTTCCCTTCCCTACTTTTTTGTATAAAAGGGAAAATTGCCCCTGGTCAGGTTCGATATTATAAAAACTAAATGGCCTCTTTAACAGTAATTCTTTTATATGCCATTTTGACAGCATAACAAATTGTCCCGGCTTAGCATTTTGGGCAATCTGAGGAGAATCAATGATAATTCTATAGTAGTCATTTTTTAAATGCACATTATCTATTATTATACCTTCTATAAATGCCGGGGTTCTTTTTTCTAATACCATTTACAGTTTCTCCAATTTGTCTTAATTTTCTTTTTTACTTAAATACTTCCGCTTACTAAGGATAATAAGGCCATTCTTACATACATTCCATTGTGAGCCTGTCTAAAATATGCTGCTCCTTCATAATCATCTACATCGGTCGATATTTCATCTACTCTCGGTAACGGATGAAGAATTGATATTCCCTTTTTGGCGTTATTAATAGTATTCCGGTCTATAATGTATGTTCCTTTAAGTTTTTCATATTCTTCCGGGTCCTCAAATCTTTCTCTTTGTATCCGGGTAACATACACAATGTCGCTTTTTGCTAAAGCATCCTGAACATCTTCAGTTTCTTCAATTTCTGCACCACGACTACGGAAATCAGAGGTCAACTCTTCAGGCATTCTCAGAGATTTTGGTGAAACAAAAATCATCTTATTCCCATATAGTGTCATGAAATAACCAAGAGAATGAACAGTTCGACCATATTTTAAGTCCCCTAAAAATGTTACAGTTTGTCCTCCCAGGGCACCTTTTTCCTGACGAATAGTAAAAATATCCAAAAGAGCCTGTGTGGGATGCTGTCCACTTCCATCTCCGGCATTGATAAATGGATGGACAGCTGCATCAGCAGCAATTTGAGCTGAACCAGTCATAGGGTGACGCATGGCAATAACATCAACATAACCATCTACAGTTCTAATAGTATCAGGCAAAGACTCCCCTTTTGCAACTGAGGAGCTCCCTGCTCCAGCAACACTGATAACTCTTGCTCCTAATCTGTTCGCTGCAGACTCAAAAGAAAGACGTGTTCTGGTACTTGGTTCAAAAAACAGACATGCTACTACTTTTCCTTCCATATCTTTTATCACTTCCTGTTTTTTTACCCTTTGCTGGTAATGTGCAGCGGTGTTCATTATCAGGTTTAATTCCTGGCTTGTGAATTGTGCTGTGTTAATAATATCTTTCCCTTTTAACATTTATTTTCACTCCTTTATAGTATATTATATTGTTTTATCAAATATAATTTATTTTTCAATAATGGTTCCAGTTTCACCTTTATATGCCTCAATAACTTTATCTAAAGAGGATATAATCGCTTTTTCTCCCCCGTTTTCTAAAAAACGCAGACAGGCTTTTACTTTTGGTCCCATACTGCCTGCTAAAAAATGACCTTCATCATAAAATCTTTTTATTTCCTTATAATTTACAATTCCTAATTCTTTTTCATTTGGCTTTCCAAAATTTATTTTTGCTTTTTCCACATCAGTAAGAACAAATAAAATATTTGCACTAATAATTTCAGCGAGTCTTTCACCAGCTAAATCTTTATCTATGACTGCTTCAATACCTTTTATTATTCCTTGGTCATCTTTTAAAACAGGTATGCCGCCTCCACCTGATGCAATAACAATAACCCCTGCATCAACAAGCTTTTTTATGACTTCTCCTTCCAAATTAGCAATAGGGTCAGGTGAAGGAACTACTCTTCTCCAGCAACGATCGCCATTAGGCTTGACTTTTTTAAAGATATAATCGGGATTATTCCTTTTCATTTCATCCGCTTCTTCTTCATTTAAAAAATTTCCAACAGGTTTAGAGGCATTTTCTCCTTCAAACTCAGGGTCATTTCTATCTACTAATACCTGGTTCAATATAGCACAGACCGGTTTATTAATATTCTTTTCTTTCAGATGGTTAATCAAAGTCTGTTGTAACATATATCCAATCTGTCCCTGGGTCATTGCCCCTACTACATCCATTGGGTGGGCAGGGACAACTTCTTCGGCTGCTTTCTGCTGAACCATAAGATTTCCAACTTGCGGCCCGTTTCCATGTGTTATAACTAAACGATCTTCTGGTGCTAATTTTTCAATAATATTGGTAATATATTGTGTAGTTTTCCAACAATTCCGAAATTGCTCTTCAGAAGAACCCTTTTCGTTTGACTGTTTAATAGCATTTCCGCCTAAAGCTATTAATATAACCTTTGCCATATCTATTCTACTCTCCTTTTTTAATATCCATAAATTATTACTAAAATAAATTTCTTTTATATCCTACTTTGTTTGATATTTTTTCAGCAGCTTTAGTCAGGTTTTCTATAAAATAAGATAATTTATTAATTGGAATTCTGCTTACCAATCCAGTGATTGTTAAACTGGCTATAGGCTGATTATTTAAGTCCTTGATTGGAACAGAGATTGCTCTAATCCCTACTTCTAATTCCTCATCACAAACAGCAAAATTTTGTAATTTTACGGTTTGTAAATGTTTTTTCAACATATCGGGATCTGTAATGGTCTTGGATGTATATTTACGAAATTGGTTATTTGTAATAATACGAGAAATTTCTTTGGGTGCTTGATATGCTAGCAAAATTTTTGCTGATGCTGCACAATGAAAAGGCATTATTTTGCCTACTTCTACAAATAGATGATGAGCATGAGAATTGTGAGATGAAACAACAGAGTCAATGCAAATTCCCTTTCCATCCTGCCAAATACATAAAAATGTCGTTAAATGGGTTTCCATACAGACTGCTTTCAATATGTTTTTTGAATATTGCCTGAAATCAAAGGAATCATAAAAAGAATTTGCATATTTTAAAATCTGCACCCCTAATCTATATTTTGAAGTATCACTATCTCGAGTGACTATTGAATGGTTTAAAAGAGTGGTAAGTATTCTGTGCACAGTACTTTTTGGAATAGAAAGCAAAGAAGAGATCTCTGTAACCCCTAAACTTCTTTCGGCATCACTTAAGCAATCAAGTATTTTAATTGTTTTTTCAACTGATTTCATAATGATAACCTTTGACTGTTCTATAATATGGAACAGTATTCCAAACTATATGGTATTTTTATTAAAATACCATATAGTTTGATTTGGTGCAAGTTTTTTTTATTTTCATAATCACATGTCAGATGTACGCCGATTTTTTTTGCCTTTTGATCAGTTTTATTTGAAGTATTATAAAAGAAGAATTAAAAAAGAGCAAGAATTGCTATATTATTTATGTTTCTTGGAAATATTTTCTCTTTCAATGGCATGTAACACATTATCGCTAAGTCCAAAATAATGGCCTATCTCGTGAAGCACAACCCTTTTTATATCATTTTTGACTTCCCGGGCATTTTTATTTTTATTTATTATCGGCTCACGGTATATGATAATCCTGTCCGGCATTACATTCCGGTAATGTATCCCGCGATGCGTTATCGGGACACCCTGGTAGATACCTAACAATGAATATGGAGACTTCTGGCCAAGATTCCTTAATATATTCCTGGTAGGAAAGTCTTCGATATGAATGGCAATATTTTCCATTTTTATCCGAAAATATTCCGGTAATTCAGCTATTGCCTCTACTACCAAATCTTCAAAATGTTTTTTATTTATCATTGAATTCTTATTGCTTTCCATGTTTTTTTATTTCTTTCACAAAATTATCAACCATTTCAACATGATATTGATTCTTGATATCTCGAGCAGTTATATTCATGACGGTTATAGGTTTTTTAATTATCATATTTTCCATTTCTTTAAAAACAGGTTTTGGGTCAGAACCTAAACTTGTACAATAAAAAGCAACCTCTTTTTCTTTTAACATAGGATGGTGCTTTCCTAAAAAACTCCTTATAGGTGTTGAAATATTATTAGCCCAAATAGGCGTACCAATAATAACAATTTCATAATTATCAGGCTCTTTTTCCATATCCTTTATCTCTATAGTCTTTTTAAGATGTGCCTCATTACCACTTGTAATAAAACCAATTATTCCATTCCTTTTTTTATAATCCTTTATTTCCTGTAATTCTGCATTAATCTTAACACCAATCTGTCTTGCAATTTTTTCAGTTTTTCCGGTGCGGGAATAATATACAATCAATACTTTCATTAATCATGCCCTTTCTTATTTTAATTAAATCATGTAACAAATGCTTTTAAAAATAACAAGATTCGATTAATTGATTTTATAAATATTTTCTTTTTTAATGTAATATATATTATAATTGCTTCTTTTGGTACCAGCGAACTGTCCCTTTCCTAATTGTTCCTATACCCTGGGTACTATTTTTAACTAATTGTGTTATCCAATCAAGAAGATGTTCAGGAAGATATATTTTTATCTTTATTTTTTTGCCATATTCAATATTATCTATACGACCATTACGGCTCTCAATAGACTGCAAAATATTCCCTAAAGCCTGATATTGAACATTTTCAATAATATATCCCTGTAAAGAGTATTGTTCTACCTTACCTGCCTCTTTTAAACCCATCAACGCGGTATCCCGATAAGCCTTTATCAGACCACTAATTCCTAATTTGATTCCGCCAAAATATCGACTGACCACAACCATAACATTTGTTAACCTTTCTCGCTTAATGGCCTGCAATATAGGAGGTCCGGCTGAGTTGGCCGGTTCTCCTCCATCAGAAAACTGTACTGTTTCGTCATCTGTATTTCCAATTTGATAAGCCCAACAATGATGGGTAGCATCTGGAAACTGTTGTATTATTTTTTTAATAAATGACCTTGCTTCAGTTTCGCTTTTTATTTTCTTAACCGATGCAATAAAACGGCTCTTTTTGATAGTGTTTTTCACCTGTACATTTTTACTTATAGTTTGAAAATAATTCATCTGGTTCCTTTTTTAGATTGATTATAGCAATCTATAAATCTGTTTTTGCTTTCCTTTGAAGAAAGTGTAAAAATTAATGTATAGTCTGAATTATTAATCCTATAATCAACAAAAATACGGTAATCAGGCGGGAGAAGAAACGATAGAAATGTATTTTTTCTTTCCGGAAGATAAACTCTCCGAACATTTATCCACAATAAACGCAGGTTGACACTATCATCAATTTTATCCTCTACTTTTCCCAACAAAGAAGTAATCCAATTTTTTTTGGGGAAAGCCTGGAAATAAAAAGCATTAATTGTGTAATACAGAATCCCCCATTTTTGACCTGTGAGATCAGGATGTCCTCCCATATACTCACTCATATCCTTTCCAATTATCTCCTCACCTATTTTCCGCTCTTTTTCTTCCCAGAATTTTATAGAATCCTGCTGATTACTTTTTTCCAAATTTTCCTCCCAATAAAAGCATGGTTTATATTAATATTTTATTTTAATTATTGTAAAATATTTAGAATTATTTATCTTATAATTATTATCCAGATATCAGCATAGAACTTCTTTTCAAATATATTCTAATAAATATATTTTAACTTAATTAATTTGTTCAGCCAATACTATTTCTGCACCTGCCTTTTTCAGCTCTGAATATGTTTTATCAATATCTGTTTTCTCCTTCGAAAATGTAGCAATAGCATCACGTATTAAAAAAACTTTAACATTTTCTTTTAGAGCATCCATCGCTGTAGATTTTACACAAAACTCCAGAGCAATTCCACAGATATACAGCTCCTTAATTTCTTTTTCTTTCAAATAATTTGAAATCTTAATATTCGTCGACTCAAAAGCTGAATAGCCATCATCTTTATTATCTGTGCCCTTATAAAATATTTGATTAACCTTATCACATTCTAAATTAGAGGGAAATTCAGCTCCCGGGCTTTCAGCAACACAGTGAACCGGCCATTTTTCAAAATGATTACTTTTTTGAGGGTGCCAGTCCTTGGAAGCAATTACAAAATCAAATTTGTCCATCAGCATGTTTATAACAGGGATAATATTTTCAGCATTCTTCACTTCAAGGGAACCACCTTTTAAAAAATCATTTTGCACATCAACAATTAATAAAGTCCTCATTATTACTCTCCTTCTCACTAAACAAAATCAGTTCTATACAAATCAAGCATTTATTTCGTGATATATGTTATTTGCAAACTCTTTAGCTTTTTCTTGAATATCAGAGATATTTTTCACGGTACCCGGGTCATTAGCTATTGCCATTAGACTAAAATAAGGAGGAAGATGAAAGCCTTTATTAACATTTAAAGCTCCAATAAGCTGCATGGCAACATTTTCACTTCCTGAATTTCCGGATACTATTATTGAAAATATTTTCTTCCTTGAAAAATCAACTCTCTTATAAAGAACAGTTAATCTGTTAATCACTGCCATTAATTTAGCTGAAACAGCATCATTATAATTTGGGCAAAGCCATACCAGGCAATCTGCTTTTTCAATGGCCGGCAATATTTCTTTTACAACTATTCCACCATAAAAGCAACTTTTTCTTTCACTATAATGCCTGCACGTTTTATACAAACAACCTCGACAATCAACAATGGTACCATTTTCTACATGTTTTTCCTCCATATCAAATTGATTAGCAGTAATATACTTCTTTACCATTTGCCAGAGCATCATTGTATTGGAAGTTTTTCTTGGATTAGAATACAGGACTAAAACCTTTGGGTTTACAATTTTTTTCATTTTTTCATTAAATAATCTATTTATTAAATCAATGCTATTTCTTTGATATATTTCTTCTAAGGGCATATTTAACTGTTTTTGCCAGGTTGTAAAATTTATTATATTTTTTGTAGCCTCAACAACTGCATGCCCTATATATCGACAGCCTAATTGATTTGTATAAAAAATTATCCGGTAGGCATAATTTTTGGTCCAAATCTCTAAAGGACTCTGAATAATTATAACAGCTTGTGAGTTTCTTAGTGACTCATTCCCCCTCCGACAAATACTTGCCAGCATTTTTTCTAATGAAATATTAAAACCACACTCATTTAACTCTATCGCCCATAATATCTTTTTATTCTGCAAAGAAGGAAGCATATCTGCTCTTTTTATAATCCTGTTTGGATAATCATGCACTATCGATCTAATAAAACTGTTAAATTTTTCAGACACCCTGCCCGGCATTAAAACAACTATTTCTGAATTCATTTACTTCTTATTTCTCCAATATTTTTGCATTTTCTTTAAGTTTATAATAGTTTTCCTTAATTTTCATGAATAAATCATTAGAAAAATTATATTGTTCCCATTCGATGCCAAGAGTCGATTGTCTATTTCTCGAACCCCAGTATATTCCTCCCAGGTATGCGGCACTATAATGCCATTCTCCCTTCATAAAGGATAATAATGAAAGCGCACCAGATGACAGCGCCGGTGCAATATATGGTTTATATCCTAATTCTCTTAGTTCAATATTGGCTTGCAATACTTTTTCAGTTAAAAAAGATGATTGCTCCTTATTGTAATTTTCTACATCATCAGCTACCAATAGGCCTTCTCCATGAGGTCCAAAAACCCGGCCATTTTTCAGATAATTATTTACCCTATTTTTTTTCATGGCATAATAAGCAGCCCTTCCATTCATTACACCCAATCCAAAACCTCTTATCTGGTCTGCACTCAGTCCTTTGCCATCCAATTCTCCTTTTCTGCCGAAATTACTCGCCAAAAGAGCACTCTGACATAATAAATCAACGGGATCCGAAAGAATAGCAAAAAAACCGTTAAATCCCATTTTTCTTGCTTTCTGGGCATAATAATTAATAATTTTTGAATTTGCCTCTAACTGAATCATTCTCACATCCCCAACTTTTTTATCAGGGGAAGGCACACCAATAGAAATACAAAATACTACAATATCAGCCTGAAATACTTTATCAGAATCTATTATTACAACATCCGGCAATCTCCTTTTACCTGTACTGTCAAACACCTGGTTAATTTCTTTCTCCCACCGCAATACAGCCTTCCTGTTGGTATCAAAAATACCTATTTCTTTTATGATATCCCCTCCCAACAATTTTAAGGCAGTCAGCAATGTCCCTCCTACATTTCCCAGTCCTATAATATTGATATTCCATTGTTCAGGCTTTCTCCAGCCTAATCTTTCTTTCCATCGGGGGTGTTTATGGTAACATATTCCCACATCTTTCTTTTTTATTCTTTCTTTAATCCATTCAGGGATGCTGTTATATAATATTTCCCTTTCATTCTGTTTCCGGGTTATATCCACTCCAACTTCTGTGTCTAATATTTGATCCGGGTGTATTAAAACCGAAACAGGATTATTATTTTGCCAATTATTGCCTGTCAAATAATAGATAGATTCATTTTTGCTAATCATTATTTTTTCAGCATGTATCTCTGCTATGCCTTCGATTTTTTTTGCCGAAAAAAGCAGCTTATCTTGTAAACGATAATAATGAATCATAACATTTCCTTTCCTAATTTAAATTCACGAGAATGAGGATGAATCAATAAATCTTTTGAATCATTTTTATTACTGTTTCTCCAGATTCTATGTAGTAATTCCAGGTCATTTTCCAAATAAATTGAGGGAGTTATCGCTAAGTCATAATGCATGCCTTTACCATGATCCGGATAACGTGGATAGACTATTACCTCACCAAGATGATCTAATGTTAATTTTCGATGGTATATTGCCTGATATTCTTCTTCAAGCGCTTTCATGATTACAATTGCATTTTCAATGCATGTTTTAGATAAATGATAGATTATTTTGTGTTCAACTCCTTTAAGAAAAACCGGATAGGCAAATGGTAAAATCATATTTATTGATCGAACTAAATTGGCAGGCTCATATTCCTGACGGAATAATCCATCACCTCCGATAAAGGGATACAAATCGCTTTCATTAAACCAAACTCGCAGATTGGGTATAAAATAGGCACCTTCAACAGAACGTTTTTGAATCATTCCCAGCTCTTTTCCTCTCCCTGATAATAAACCAACTATAATTTTATGTACCTTAATTTTTTCCTTTCTCAATAATGGACTAAGGGCCTTCAGACGATACCCCTTGTGAAGCAAATCATCAATCAGTAAAACCGGTCTATTAAATGAACGTATCATTTTGACCTGGTTTTCCAGACTCATATAATGTCCAAAGGAATCTATTTTAAAATGCTTCATATCCGGTGTAAATATTTTATCTGTATGTAAAGACTTTGTAACAGTATTTGGTACTACCATTTTATGTAATATCTTTCCAAAAGGAACACACATCAATGGTCCTAATTGTCTTTTTCTCCCCTCTTCAATAGAAATGCCATTTTCATTGCAAACTTTTGCAACAATTGACTGGTTTATAATATCAATGTTAAATGGCATTAAAATATGACCCGGATATAAGAGTGTTATTGCTCTCTGTAGTTTTTTTCGAGTATATTTAATAGTATCAATAATACGATCATTATGCATAAATGGTTCTTTTATCAATGTTTCAATATCCAGGCTTATTGTGCAGGGTTTTCTGATATCTACCGCCATAATAGGCTCAGAACTATGACTAATAGGCAGTTGAGTAAAATTAAAAAGCTCTAATATTTCTATCATTTCAGCAATATTTGACTGGGGAATCATATTTTTGAACACAGCATAGTCATAGTCTTTTGTCACACAGAAAGCAATTGTTTCATTTAATATTACCTGTTTTAAATCTATGATTCTGGAAACATTTCTATTCCTCGGAGTAACATAAACTCCATCAATAACAATCGTTCGACCGGTTGCATTATCTCTGATATATTGAGTTATTATATTATCTCTAAATTCATGAAAAAAAAGACTGCTTCGAACCCAGTGAATAGCTGAAAATCCTATTATTCTTTCGCTACCCTGAGTATTTTTCAATAAAACTATTCTTGGGTTATGTTTTTTATTGAATTTTTTCAGGCTCTCCTCTGCCTTTTTTTGCAGTTTATCTACGAAAACTTCTTCAACAAGACGCTGGATAAGATTATTGGTTATTTTCTCTACTACTTCAATCTTGACATAAACCTTTTGTAATGTCGATTTATATTGTGGTTCTCTTTGGTATAGTCCAAATTTATAAATATAACGTTCAGCAAGCGGGTCAACTAAATCTGAGATATCTCGATGATTATCTATATTTTTTCTTATCTGGCTCGAGCTTATTTCTTCAAAGGGAGCCTGTAAATCTAATTGAATCACTCTGGATGATAATTTTTTAATAATTTCATCATATCTTCTCTGGTCTTTTTCACTAAGATGAAATGATTTTCTATTAAAGACTATGTGGGGGAAAAGTATTAAAGAATTATTCTCATCAATATTATTATACGCGGAGGCATTTAGCAAAACATCACTCCCTGTTACAATAAATACTTCGGATTGGCTAAAATGCTCTTTCAATTTTTTTAAATCATTTGGATTTGCAATATTGCTTGGCAGATTTTCAGGATAAAGATATACATTTAACTCATCTGCAATTGACATATTTATTAAGTTTTTCCTATAAAGATGTGGTTGGGTACGTTTAGACCAGGAAAACTCATCAACTGACAAATATACTTCCATTCCCATTTTTTCAATTTCCCTTACTATTTCCTTATGACTTAATGAAAATGGATCAAACGAACCCGGGAAAAAGGCAATTGATTTTGGAGTAGGTATTTTTATTTCCCCTTCATAAAAGTAATAATCAGAAATATATTTATAAAATTGATGTAATGAGACGGTATTTGCAAAAAACAACAAAGAATCATGCTGAGAAACAGGTGCAATCAGGTTAAGATATTTTTTTGCAATAAGCCGTATTATATCTGTTTTTTCTCTCAGTGTGAGATGGTTGGAAGATATAATTTCTTTCCCTATTACCCGTGCTGTTACCCTTCTAATAAGCATATCATGGTGTGCTAAACCAGTCATTAAAATACCCAGCATGCGAGATAACCTATTCTTGTAATTATCTACATTTTCTTTATATCTGCCAGAGTATGGAGCATACCGACTGATCGCTACTGCCAGTGTTCGTATTAATAACGTGCAAGTCCACTGATCTGCAATTTTGACCTTTTCCTCTAATTCATTGATAAACTCATCCATTTCCCGGGGTGGTAGAAAAGGTATAGACTGTCCTAAGTAATACGGAATATATTTTGTATATTGATAGTCATCTATTTCCAAAGCTTTTAGCAACTCGATAGAAATATCATTTTTTTGTTCTACATTTAAATAGGGCATAATTTTAATAAGTGCTCTTCCGGCATAATTCCGAATTGATTCATGGCTGCTGACCTTAAGGATATTGCTAAAATGCAGTACTGTATAAACAGATTCATCCCGATTAGATATTGCCCGCTCGGCAAGCATGTCTATCTGTACCTTCTTGATAATTGCATCTGTTGAAGATTTTAAATTATTCAAATACATCCTGTCTATTTTCTCAATATCACGCTTACAATTCTCTTTAAAAAGGTTAAGCAGATTTTCATTTGCATTAACCTTTTCCATTATTTTTAAACGAAGATAATTTTCGGCAGGAATTAATGAACATTCTGTTATCCTGCTTAAAATATTCTGACAGGCTATTCTAAAAGGATCTTCATTGGGAATTTTATCTAAGATATGGTTAATCGTGTCCAGTGCGGTAATACGTATTAACTTATTTTTATCTTGCATGAATCCGGTTATAAAATCCACAAATACCTGTTCAATATATTCATTTTGTATAAAATGTATATCTTTAAGTCCATTCAATAAATATACTGAAATATCTTCTGATAAATCAGGCAGATTAAACTTTCTATAATACTTTTTTATTACTTGCAGATAATCAATTCTTTGGCGAAAATTACTATTTTCAAATAATGAGTCAAATAGAAATGGTAAATTTTCCCTAACTCGACATTGATTCAGTTCTGAAGTCTTATATGTTGGTTCTATAAATAATTTAATGTATTTTTCCAGTAATTTAGTACTTTTTATTTTCGGTGGACTCACCTTTACCTTATCCGGAATCTCTTTCCTGTACTCTTCATCATAAGTCGCAATTAAATAACCAATTAGCTTGGCGCTTCTTCTCCTGATTCCCTCTTCAGGAAATACAAGTTGGTCATATGCAAACTTTAATGTCAACATTTTTTCATTCTGATTAAGATAGCTTGCATACTCTGCAAATATTCGGAGATACTCCTGCAAATTTTGCCATTTAGTTTCACTGCGGGCAGTTTCTAAAATAGTGTTAATTGAGGTCTCGTTTCTAAGTAGATGCATTAATAGAAAACTATGTTGCAAAGATAGGTATTTTATCTGCTGAATAATTTCTTCTCCATGCAACAAGGGATAATGCAACTCTCTTTTTGATATTTTCCCTTTATTTTCAGGAAACAGTATCTCATTGACATTAACCCCTTTATCTATTAAGAAATCTTCAAAATCCTTCAGTTTGGCAAATACCCTGCGATATCTTTTCTCTTTTTTTTCATCTACATTATCCAGTTTGCTCAAAATAACTTGAAATGATTCTTGTAAACTATACACATTCATATCATTGGAATTTTTTTTACTCTTTATCCGAAAATCAGAATAAATAAGAATTATTGCTTCCAGAGAAAGGTTTTCTAATTCTAAGTCCCAGACAGAGTGATTAACAGCAATATGACCAATATAAGGAATATTCTGCTTCTGAAACCATAAGTCAGTATAGTAATAATGCAGGTAAGGGACCCTTTTTTGTTCACTCCTGCGACACCCGTATTTCCCTATATCGTGACCGGCAGCAGAGCCTGAAATAATTCCCAAGTCAAGCGGAAACCCTTCCCTGTTTACCTGCCTGGCAATACTTAAACCCAAAGAATGTACACCACAAACATGATCAAGCGTGCTGTGTCCAAATAATTCTTTACTCAAAGCCATCATTTCATAGACAAAAAGCCTATCAAATGCATTAATAAAATTGCGGTACTCATCCGGCTGCTCCAGCATCCTCGTTTCTGCAGGTGATAGAAATGATATGGAATACCTTGATATAAAGGAACTGGTTTCATATTGTTTTTGTAATGCTAAAACCTGACGGTATATCAGTAAAAATATATAGAACATTTGCTTTCTGCTAACAAGTATATCTTCATCCTCTAATTCTGGCTTATTATCAGGAAAGGACAGGTATTTACAGAAATGGTATATTTGTGTCAACCACTGCTTTTTACTTAATGAAGAATCAATAGATTTTAATTTTTCGGCAAGCAATTCTATTGTTTTCGATGCTGTAAAGTTTTTGTTATTAATCATAAATGATATTCTACTTAGAAATTCCGGATTCTGTGTAATAGATATCATTTCTGTAGCATCTAATCCATAATTCAGCAAGATATCATTTCTGGTTAATTCCATAACAATTTTATCAATATTCATTCGCACTTCATTTGATTCTTTTTGTAAAACCATTTTTTTAACCGATACCTTTGTATTAATAGTCAGTTTTTTATAAAACTATATTTTCTTTTAATAAAAACTATAGCTGCCACTGTATTTCAGTCATACATATGATTAGTAATATTATATCTATTATAAACATTAATTTACAAAAAATTAAACATTTTTCCGTGAAAGGAAATAAATAACCTGGTAAATGCCTTTTATTTTCATAAATTAATCTCCTGCCTTTACTATCAAGGTAAAGTTGTAATAATTTTTTATATAATATAAAATAATTTAGTTACATCGTCAATTAATCTGATATTTTATGGATTTGTTGTTAAGAAAGGATGTTGATTATGCCAAATTACAGTTATGAATGTCTGGATTGCAATAATATATTTGAAAGAAGATTAACAATAGAAGATATGAAAAAAGGTGGAATTATCTGCAGTAAATGCGGCAACAGTAACACTAAACGGTTATTTAATGGTTTCAGTTTTTGTGGAAGTACCAGCTCATATGAAAATAATAGCAACAGTTGCTCTGTATGTCATGGTGGAAACTGTTCTACCTGTAAGCATTGATTTTTAATGAATTATTTTCTGTTCGAATCTTGAGCATTATCGTTTTGACCATAATTAACTTTCTTCATTTAAATTATTTCAATAAAATAAGGAGATATTATTATGAAAATTGCCAGAGTAATAGAAATGCAAAATATGGATGAAGATGCTATCAACAAATTTGGCATCAGTGATGAATTGTTGATGGAAAATGCAGGATTATCAATCTGTCAGTTAATTTATAATAATTTCAAAATAGAAAATAGTAGCTTTTTAGTAATTTGTGGAGTCGGAAATAACGGTGGAGACGGGTTGGTAGTAGCCAGAAAATTACATTCTAATGGTGCTATGGTTAATATTTGCATCCTCGGAAATCCCGAAAAATATAAAGGATCTGCACTGAAAAACTGGCAAATAATTAACAATCTTAATATATCTTCAAAAATACAACCTTCAATTAATGAATTAGAATCGGTGATAAAACCCGGAGACATTATTATTGACGCTATTTTCGGTACAGGTCTGGCTAGAAATATTGAGGGATATTATCTGGAAGTTATTCAGTTAATTAATAAAATAAATAACCCGGTTATCAGCATAGATATTCCTTCCGGTATAAACGGTAACACCGGTTCAATTCAGGGAATTGCTGTGAAAGCAGATTATACAGTCACTTTTGGCCTTCCAAAAATAGGAAATATATTATATCCCGGTTATGATTATTGTGGAAAACTTTATGTTTCACATATTTCTTTCCCTCCCTATTTATATAATAAAAATGATTTAAATACTTATATCAATTCCCCTCTTTTAATTCCCAATCGTTTGAACGAAGGCCATAAAGGAACATTTGGTGACGCTCTTTTTATATCCGGTTCCCGTAATTATTATGGTGCCCCCTATTTTTCTTCTCTATCCTTTTTAAAAAGCGGTGGTGGTTATTCCAGATTAGCGGCTCCTGCCTCAATCATTCCCTATATTGCTACAATTGCCAGCGAAGTTGTATTTCTTCCCCAAAAAGAAACGGCAACAGGGGCTATTTCTTCAGCCAATATACCCGCACTATTAAAATTATCCGAAAAAACAGACATTGTTATTATAGGACCCGGCCTTTCCCTGGAAGAGGAAACACAAAACCTGGTTAGAAGGATAGTTACTGAAATTAATAAGCCCATACTAATTGATGGTGACGGGTTAACCGCAATAAGTAATGATTTATCAATTTTAAAATCACGAAAGCATCCAACTATATTAACACCACACCTTGGAGAAATGTCCTGCTTGACTAAATTACCGGTAAACCAAATAAAAGAAGACTTAATTAATATTGTGGTAGATTTTGCCGGAAAAAATAATACAATCACTGTATTAAAGGGGGCTCATACATTAATTGCTATACCGGACGGCAATGTATTTATTAATATGACGGGAAACAGTGGTATGGCATCTGCCGGTTCCGGAGATGTGTTAACAGGTACTATAGCAGCAATGTATACCCTTGGATTACCGGTTGAATCTGCCGCTCGACAAGGAGTACTTGTTCATGGATTAGCCGGAGACATGACTGCCAAAAAACTGGGAAAAGACGGAATGACTGCCAGGGATATAATGGAATCATTGCCAAATGCAATTAAGATGATTCGCAGAGAGGATATATCTTTAAATAATAACAAATTTTCAGGAATTGAAATAATTCACTAAACAGGGCTAAAGAGCCTTTATTTTTATTTTCAAAATACCAATAGCATTACCATAATATTTGTAAAAAACACAATAATCTATAATTACCATATAATTCAATAATAATTAATATGTTTTATGGCTTTTTTCTTAAATAATCTCTGTATTCTTCTAAGAAATCCTCTAAATTCATCACATCTCTGTTAGGATTAATCTTCCTTACTTGCTTATCACTGATTGCCTCTACCTTCCAATTATTATTAATAAAAATTATTTCATAAGGATATTCCAGTCGGTAGCTATTATCCAATTTGGTAATTTGAAGTGCAAACCCCTTCTGTTTAAAAACTTCAGAGATATGAGAGCCCGGAATAATTTTTATAGTATCCTCTAAAATATTCAAATTTCCATATTTATTGTCCCATGACCGGACTTTCCAATTATCATCAAAAAATATGGGAGACTGGCGATAATAATAAATATACCCTTTTTCATCTATACTATCCGGTATCCCCATTACCCCCCTAACATCTTTTGCAGTATAACCTATCTTTATTGGCCCTGCCATTGGTTTTTTTACTAATTTATTTATTTCCACTTTGCTAAAAACATTGTCAACTGAAGACCATCCATATTCTAATTCGGGTGTAACTGTTTTTTCCGTTTGGCAAAAAACAGTCATTGCAGAAAAAGACAAAAACAACACTATAAAAACAAATTTAGCTATTCCTTTCATTTTCGGACCTCCGAATATTTCTAATTGAAAATTATATTAGATTTACATCAATCTTTCCTATTCCTGAAATAATTGTAATATAAATCTTTCTTTCTGATAAATCAAACCCTGAATTAAAATAAAAATTACCAATTTGTTCAAATCCGCTACAATTAATGCGATTAAATACTCCGTCTATTAATAATCTTATACCAATATCCTCCGGGAGATTAATAGTTGTATGTCCTAAGCCACCTATTAAATATACATGAACATTATCTTTATACTTACCCGTCAAATCGATATAAGAGTCCCCGCTACCCATAATGCTTTTCAAACCGGTTAAATTTATGTCACTCAAATCTAACCGGTTATCCCCGCTACCCATTGCAATATTTAATTCCAGGGGTATAGTCCGATTAAATATTAGTGTCCATTTATTTTCTACTGAATCATACAATCCCTTTGTTTTCTCTTCTTGAGATATTTTTAACTTACCCTCGTCATTTTGAACTACATAGCTGATTTTTGGAATAAACTGTTTAAGATTGTAATTAAACTCTGAGGTTAATAGAGGTTGCTGGCTATTTCCTGAAATAGCAATATCTCCTATGTATATTGAAATAGATGCAGTAACTTTTTTGGCTTTTTCTGATTCAATTGTATATGTTTCATCAGTATAATTTTCGTTACTCAAGCATCCTGAGAGATAAAATGAAAAAAAACCTGCCAATAATATAATGAAAATTAACTTAGAATATCTTTTACTCATAATATTCCCTGTCTATCTCAACTTCTTATTTTTTCAACTGAGTTAGTAATTCGGAAAATAATTTTATAGCCTCTGAAATTGGGTTCACTTTTGTCATGTCAATACCCGACTTCTTCAGTATATCTATAGGGTAATCAGAACTCCCTTTACTGAGAAATTCTAAATATTTCTCTGTTGCTTTATTTCCATCAGCTAAAATCATACGTGAAAAAGCTATTGCAGCAGCAAATCCAGTGGCATATTGATACACATAATAATTATAGTAAAAATGTGGTATCCTTGCCCACTCAAGTTTAATTTCATCATCAATTATAACATTTTCTCCATAATAACAACGAATTAAATCAGAATATTTTTCAGAACACCACTCAGCAGTAATAGAGCCGCTACTTGCTTCATATTCATGGAGTATCTTCTCATATTCAGCAAACATTGTCTGTCTGAAAAGTGTTGTTCTAAATTGCTCTAAAAAATGATTCAAAATTATTAATTTATCATTTTGGCTTGCAGCTTTATTGAGTAAATAATTAGTCAATAATACCTCATTAGTTGTAGAGGCAATCTCAGCTAAAAAGATTGGATAATTACTATAAATAAAAGGTTGCCTTTTATTAGTATAATAACTATGAAGTGAGTGTCCCAATTCATGTGATAATGTATATACATCCTCAATTGTTCCATGATAATTCATTAGTATAAAGGGTTTACTCTGATAACTGCCGGTTGAGTAAGCGCCACTGGTTTTCCCTCTATTTTCATATACATCAATCCACTTTTCATTAAAGCCTTTTTTAACAATTGATTGGTACTCATTTCCCATGGGTGAAAGACTTTTTATAACAATATCCTGCGCATCTAAATAATCAATTTGAACAGTTTTTTCGGTTAATGGTACATACATATCATACATATGCAATTTTTTTAAATTAAGGTAGTCTTTTTTAATCATAATATAATTGTGTAATAATTCTATATTTTCATGGACAATTCTTAGCAAATTATCATAGACTGATACCGGTATATTATCTTCAAACAATGCGGCTTCCAGACTATTTCGGTATTTTCTGGTATGACTAAAGAATCGATCCTTTTTAAGATTGCCACCTAATAAAGCAGCAAATGTATTACGGTGTTGCTTATATGGTTGGTAATATTTCTTATATACTTTTTTCCTGAGTTGTCTGTCTCTATTTCTTAATAAGGAGACGAAGTTACTCTGGCTAATTGTAATAATGTTTCCCTCTTTATCCTTTACTTTTGGAAATCTCAAATCAGCGTTACTCAACAAATCATAAGTATTTTCCGGCACCATAGCCATTTCTCCTGCCTGGGCAATAATTTTCTCTTCATTTGGGCGAAGTATATGACTCTTTTTTCTATAAATATCCTCTATATAGTGTTTATATAACTTTAATTTATTATTTTTATTTATCCATTCTCTAAGAGTTTTATACTTGAGAGATAGTATGCCAGGCTGAATAAATGCAATATTGTCTTCAATTTTTGTCAGTAAATTGGTTGATCTATAATAAATGGATTGGTATTTTTCATTTTGATTATCTTCATCTTTCCGCATATGTGCATAAGTAAGCAAATTTTGCATGATTTTCGAAACTTCATCTTTTAATAATAAACATTGCAAGAAACTTTTATCATCTAATAAAAAACTATCTTTATATTTTATTAACTCATTCCTTAGCTTCTCTGCTTTAAGAAAATCATTTTCCCAATTATCTATAGAATCATAAAGAGATTTTACATCCCACCGATACTCCTGGGAAATATTCTTTCTAAGCAGTATTTTATTATTTTCTTTATTTTTCTTTTTCATCACTACTCTTATTTAATTATAAATTGGTTTTAATTAACCTGCTTGAATGCTTCGAGTACTTTTTCCTTTAGTTCAACAGGAACTGCCAGGATGCTATCACCCCATAAATCAAATTCAGAACCATCCAGGCTTAAGATTGAAGCACCGGATTCCTGTGCTATCAGTGCTGCTGCTGCCATATCCCAAGGAGAAAGTTTGTAATGCCAGTAACCATCAAGAATGCCTGCTGCCACATAACAGATGGCCAGGCTTGCACAACCTAAAAATCTAAAAAGAAAAGATTTTTCCTTTGTCAATTGTTGCATTGCAAGAATATTTTTATTATAAAGTGAAGGTTCGTGTCCCCAGTCAGATGCAAGAACTTTATAATCATTGCTATTATTTTCGGATAATTGAAGACGTTTTCCATTTAGATAAGCACCATACTTTTTGCGAGCATAAAATATATCATTTCGAAGTGGGTCATAAACCACACCACATAAAGGTAAATTATCTTTCCAATAACCAATTGAAACTGAAAACAATGGTATCTTTTTAACAAAATTCAAGGTTCCATCTATAGGATCAATTATAAAGGCATGGTCTTTTTTTGAAAAAGTCTTATCTTCCTCTCCGATAATAGAAATATTCGGAAACCTGGCTTTTAATTCTTCCTGGATAATCTTTTGTGATTCATTATCAATATTTGTAACCAAATCATGGCTATCCATCTTTTCGGAAACACCAAAATCTCCTCTTTCATAATGCAACCGAATAAAATTACCAGCCCTGAGCGCTATGCTTATAATGCTTTCCAATTTGTCATGTTTCATTTGTATTACCTTTACTAAAAATATTGTTAATTTATACCTCTAATTCATTTTCTCTTATCATTTGTTTTATTTGCCTTATATCATCTTGTAACTGTTCTAATTTTTGTTTTACACTATAATATCTGGCTTCCCTATCAAGGTCCACCCCTGAAAACTCCATATCATTTAACAAAAGAGAAAATTTCTGTTTTATCCTGTTAATTCCTCTTAAAATTTCATCTAACTGCATCTCCTTATTAACATCTTTAACTAATCCCTGATTGATAATTTCATTGTTCTTAATTAAAAATGTTTGCCCAATTGCCGGGATACATGTTTCAAAGCCCAATTCATTACTTAGGCATTCAGCAAGGGATTCAGATTCATCCTTTTCTCCGTGCACTATAAATACTTTTTTAGGCTTTTTGTTCAGACCTTTTATCCACCAGAGCAATTCATCCTGATCAGCATGAGAGGAAAAACCGTCAAGATAATGAATTTCTGCCTTGACATCAATCATCTCTTCCATTATATCCAGCACTTTCTCGCCAGTAATAATCTTTCTTCCCAATGTTCCTTCTGCCTGATAGCCAACAAATATAACTGAGGATTTTTCCTGCCAGAGGTGATCCTTCAGGTGATATTGAATTCTTCCTCCATCACACATTCCACTGGCTGAAATAATTATTTTTCTTCTCTTTGAACGGCTTATCCTTTTAGAAGCGTTACTGGTTCTTGTTAATCTTAGAGATTGAAAATCAAGCAATTGATTACTCTTTTCCATAATCTTCAAATTTTTCCGGGCAAAATCCTGCGCATTATTCCGATAAATTTTAGTGGTTGCTATCGCCAGTGGACTGTCAAGATAAAACCTTAGTTTTTTCATTCTTTTATCTTTACCTTTTAATGGTTTTACCTGAAGGTTATAATACTGGCTTAATTCATATATAATATCCTGGGTCCTCTGTACTGCAAAGGCAGGGATTATAACATCTCCTCCTCTTTTTAGAGTCTTATCGATAATTGAAAAGAATTTTTTTACTTCATTTCGATAGGGGCGATGTTTTCTTCCTCCATATGTCGACTCAATCACAACATAGTCAGCATCCTTGATTCTTTGCGGATTTCTCAGAAAAGGCTTATTTTTTCTACCTATATCACCAGAGAACAGCCATTTGCTTTCTTCTCCATTTTCATTTATCCATAACTCCACAGATGATGAGCCAAGAACATGACCAGCATCCTGTAATCGAAAACTAATATTTTCATCAATTCTAATTTTATATTGATATGGCACTGCCCGAAATAATAATAGACTATCCAGGGCATCTTCAATATCATATAACGGCTCAATGAAAGACTCTCCCGATCTAAGCCTTCGCTGGTTTTCTTCCTCTGCTTCATCCTCCTGAATTTGCCCGCTGTCCGGAAGCATAACAGAACACAATTCCATGGTAGGTTTTGTGCAAAAAACATGCCCCTCAAACCCCTCTCTGTAAAGCTGTGGAATTCTTCCTGAATGATCAATATGGGCATGTGTCAAAATAATAAAATCTATTTCCTCCGGTCTAAAAGTTAAGGGGGCATAATTTAAACGGGTTATCAGCTCATTACCCCGAAATAATCCACAATCTATTAAAAATTTTTTATGCTTTGTCTGTATTAAATAGCACGAACCAGAAACTAATCTGTTGGCTCCGAGAAAACTAATTTTCATGCAACAATCTCCTTTCAAATACACTATTATCTTTTCATCGATAATTTCTTAATTTTTAGCTATCAATTATAACCTATTTAGCAAGTTTTTAGCAAGTATTTCTAAAATTCATTAAAAATCTGATGGAGGCTGTTTATTCTATTCTGATAGCAGCATCAGATGAAAGATTGTGTGAATCTATAGATGTTTTTCATATTTTTCTTAAATTATTTACATTTTTTCTTTAGATTTTTCCAAAAATGTATTACAATGTTTAAAATTATTTTAAATTAACAGGTAAAAATAAGAACAGAAAGGTAAATAAAATGAAAGAATATAATTCCTATGTTACTAAAAAAGCTTCTTCAATTTCTCCTTTTATTGCAATGGATGTAATGGAAAAAGCCCAGGAATTAGAAAAAGGCGGCTATGACATTATTCATTTAGAAGTTGGAGAACCGGATTTTGAAACTCCCAGCCCTATTAAAGATGCAGCGATTAATGCTATTAAAAATGGTGATACCCACTATACTAACAGTATGGGAAAAATAGAACTTAGAGAGGAAATTGTCAGATATTACTATAGAAAATATCAGGTAAATATTTCTCCGGAGCAAATAATTGTTACTTCAGGGACTTCTCCGGCAATGTATCTTATCTTTGCTGCAATACTTGAGCCAGGAGATGAAGTAATTCTTTCTGATCCTCATTATGCCTGCTATCCAAAAATAATCAGCTTTTTAGAAGGTAAACCTGTCTTTGTGCCTGCAGAGGAAGAAAATGGTTTCAAATTTGATACTGATAATATTAAAAAATATATAACCCCCAAAACAAAAATAATTATGATTAATTCACCATCTAATCCAACCGGTACTGTTTATAATGAAAAAGAACTTGCAGCAATTGCAAATTTAGGATACTATATTTTTTCTGATGAAATTTATCATGGCTTAGTTTACCAGGGCAAAGAACATTCCATGCTTGAGTATACTGATAAGGCATTCATTTTAGACGGTTTTTCCAAAAGATATGCAATGACCGGATGGCGACTTGGTTATTTAGTTGCTCCAAAAGAATATATTCGCCCTTTACAGAAAATTCAGCAAAATTTCTTTATTTGTGCAAACTCATTCAGTCAAACCGCCGGGTTAGCTGCTTTAAGAGATTGTGATGAAGATGTAAAAAATATGGCTGAAATTTATAATCAACGTCGTATCTTCCTGTTAAAACGGCTGCACGAAATTGGTATTGCTACCAAAGTAGAACCCACCGGTGCTTTTTATGCCCTTGCAAACATTAAAAAGTATTCTAATGACTCTTTTAAGATTGCCTTTGATATTTTGAATAAAGCAAACGTAGCGGTAACTCCTGGTATCGATTTTGGGCAGATGGCTGAGGGATACCTTAGAATCTCCTATGCTACTTCTATGAAAAACCTGGAAGAAGGCATGAATCGTTTGCAGAATTATTTTATAAATAGAAAAATATAGTCTGCTATTGTTACAAAGTAAGATTATTATATTATTTTTAATTGACTGTTAATGACATATTGTTCTTTCTATGAAAGCCAATATTGCTTACAGCGATAAATACAACAGTTGAAATGATAAGACACCATATACCCGGCCAGATACCAAATGGAAAATAGCCTGTAAAATACATTATAATAGTTGATAACCCTGCGATAACTATACTGCTGATTGCAGCAGTACTATTTCCTTTTTCCCAAAATATTCCAAAGAAGCTTGGTGCTAATGCTAATAATCCTGCAGAAGACATTACTGATAATTCAACAATTATCCCGAATTGACCCAGTGAAAAGAAAAAAGCAGATAAAGCGATTATAGGCACCATTATTTTTCCAAATAGCAATCTTTTTCCCTCTCCCGCTTTAAATAATTCACCATAAACATCAACTGCACACATTGAACTTAAAGTTAGAATTATAGAGTTCACAGTAGATACTGAGGCAGCTACTATTCCTAAAAACACAAACAAGGATAATATTACAGGGATTTCTCCCAAAATCAAGGGAGTAATCATATCAGTGTTGGTAATATTCGGAAATATATGCCTTGCAGCTAAACCTAAATGCACTACTATAAGTGTATAAATTAAACCAAAGAATGAAAAACCAATTATCATAGTCCTGAGACTTTTTTTATCCCTGGAAATAAACATTCTCTGAGCAACCTGAGGGTTAGTTAAAGCAAAAAATAGCCAGGGAATTGTGAGTCCTAAAAACCTTTGGTACGGCATCTTATTAGCATTCAGCAAATCACCATGGTCATTTTGAATAATTTGAAAAAATTGACCAAATCCACCAAAAAATGTATTCATTACATAAAAAATCAGGATAATTGATGATGCGAACATGATAATCGATTGCAAGGTATCAGTCCATGCAACTGAACGCATGCCAGCCCATATAGTAAAGACGAGGACAATTACCAATGCCAGTGTAACTCCAAGTTGATATGGAATTCCGGTCAATGTTTCTAAAAGGTAACCAATACCGGTAAACTGAACTGACATGTAAGGTATCAACATCAGCAAGGAAAAAACCGTAGCGATAGCACCTAATGCCTGGCTCTGGTATGCCTTGCTTAGTAGTTCTGAAGGTGTAATACAATTATACTTTTTACTGATAGACCAGAAGTACGGTGCAAATAATACTAATAGTAGAATAGTACCCATCAAATAGGATAACTCGAAACCCATGGTACTGATTCCAAAAGTATAAGTCATCCCGACTAAACCTACCATCATGAACGCACTATAGGTTGTAGCACTATAGGTCATTGCGGCTACAAACCCTCCAATAGTCCTATTAGCGATAAAATATTCTGCAATTCCGGGACCAGTCTTTCTTTTAGCGGTAAATGATATTATACAACCTAAAATAAACCAGCAGGTTATACCTAACAGCATGATAGATGAGCGACTCACTTTAAACCTCCTATTAACATAATTCCATAAATAATAGTGCCAATAGATAAGAGTATCCAAAGCAAGTATGAACCTGAAAAGGTTGCAGGTAATAAATAGGGAACAGTCAGACTTGAAAATATTAAAATCATAAAAACAATTAATTGTTTTTTGATATTTTTTATGTTAATTTTAATCATATTTAATTTCTCCGAATCTTAAACAATAATAAAAATTGAATACCAAAACGATTAATCTATCTATTGCCATTCAGTAATAAACTCACTCAAATGCTTATTTTGGTTCAGTTGGACTAGAATAAAGCCCTGTTCTTTCTTGTGGTGAATTATAGTATAAGAAGCAGTGTCTAAATGAATTCGCCAAAAATAAGGCTGGCATATGCCAATACAGGAGGATATCAAGGGTTTGAGAAGTGCCCGGTGAGAAACAATGACGACACACTCTCCAGTATGTTTCTTAATTATATTATCCAGGTCTTCTCTTGCTCTTTTTTGTACAGAATATAATGGTTCCATATTTGAAAAAGATAATTTTTCCGGTTCCTTTAACCATATTTCCCACTCTTTCGGGTATTCCCTGGAAATATAGTCTTTTGATTTTCCTTCCCATGGGCCAAGCTCAATATTGTTCAGTGCTTCTCTTTTTTCAACCTCAATCTTACATTCCTTTTTTATTTCTTCCGCAGTCTGTGTTGCCCTTGTTAATGGACTTGTATATATTCTGGATGGATGAAATTGTTTTATTTCCTGAGCTAATTCTCTCGCCTGCATAATGCCTACCTCATTCAGGGGAAAATCACTTCTACCGCGAAAAAGACCTTCTCTATTTCCTTTACATTCTCCATGTCGAACCAGAATTATAACTGTTTTGCTCTTTAGTTTTTCTTTCATTTTTATTTCTACCGCTTATTAATATTTATTTTTTAAACTATTCTAATTGTATAATCCCAATAAATCAAATATTTTCTTCATTAAAAAATATATTAAATATTATTTCAAACTATTATTCTTTATTATTCTTTGCCAAAAAAAGGTAAATGGCAGAAATAATAATTATTAAAACTATAATCCATTTTTGTGCTTTATTCTGGAAAAATACCTGTGATGTTCCTATTTCCGGAAGAGGAATCGGATCGATGGGGATACCATTTTTTAATGCTAAATCCCTTACATTCAACAGGTGTATAACCGGAATATTTAACAATTGATATTCAAAAATTAGTCCCCGTTCCGGATTATCAGGAATTTTCGGTCCGTTAATAACTAAGCCATTTGGATAAGTAATTGAAGCAGACGTATTACCATAATTTACCGAAGCACCACCAATATTAACAAATACCTTTATTGGCTTTTCTCCCGCCGCCTCTTTATATATTTCCATTCTTTTTTGGATATTTTCTGACAAATCTTCTATATCTATAAAATAAGCCTTTGTTTTTTTTGCAATATCCCTTATAATTTCCACTGATTCAGGAAAAAGCATAGACTCAGCCTGATCTTTATTTCCACCCATAGAAACAGCAAGTATTTTATATGGCAACAATTTATTTTCACGAAGAGTTTCAAGCATATCAATAAATGTTAGCTCAGGTATTGTGGCTCCATACTCAGATGCGCCTATCGAATAAATAATCAATGGCGCTAACTCCATTGATTTGCATGCTGATAATGTGGCAATTAATAATGCTGGAAATGAACCACTTGACCCTATTGCTACGATATCTCCCGACTGTAATCCGGCTTCATAAAAATATTTAACCATTAAAGCAGCGAAATCGGGATTTGTTGATGTTCTCTTAGCGCTTAAATTACCGAGAGTGGTGGTCAATAATGTATATTCTTCACCAATTAGACCTGTTTTATTTGGATCTAATTTTTCATCAATCACAATCCCTTTTGCTTCTCTTTCTTCCTTTATTACATATAAAGACTCATTCATTACCCTGGCAGCTTCAACCTGTAACTGATAATAAGGCACATGCACTCTTTTTATGGAGTTTTCTACTGTAACAAATCCGATTATAATAATCAAAAATAAAATAATCAAATTTTTTAATTTTATGTTATATTTTATCCATGTTTTCATATTAATCTCCATAGCCATAGAATGTAATATAAATAAGGAAAATCAAGTGATCTAATAAATATTATCTTAATAATTGTTAATTATCAACTCTTTTACTCGATTATAACTAATTTATTCTTTAATTTAACATAAAAGGGAGGTTGTCTTTAAATTGACAACCTCCCTTTTATGTCTGCTTAAATAATAGCAAAAGATGCTTAGTCTACTTCTACCACTTCAATCTCTTCAACAGCTCGAGTCAGCCAATCGATCCACCACTCCGGATACATATCTCCTTGTACTCGAACACGGTCAAAGGCATATTTACCCATGAGTTCATCACCTAACTGTAACCATGTTTCATGCCAGTCAACTGCCGTATTGTAAGCAAAATCACTTAACAGTTTAATCGCTATTTCCGGATCAGTTTCATATAATTCAGCTGCTGCCTCTTGTAATGCTGCAGTTTGTTTATAGATTGATTCCATTCTGGAGTCTCTAATCTGGTAAATATCCTGAATTGCCTCATTATATCTGAATCTTGCCATCTGTTGTACATAACTATTTACCCACCACCCGGAATCTCTTCTAAATGTCTCATATCTCGAACCAGTCTGATAGAAATCAGGTAGTTTTTCCATTGACGCCAATAATGGGGTAAGATAGGTAGAATCAACTGCACCATAACCAAACCATACAACACCTTTTATTGGTTCAGGTAACCAGCTTTTTGTTTGAGAAACTTGCAAATAACAGGTTAACGGTATACCAACCGGTCTTTCTCTTCCGGCTATTCGATAATTACCTAAAGGATCTCCCCATGGACCAGCTCCCGGACCTTTGGTAAGATCGAATTCGGTTCCACGGTATACATCACCGGAAATTTTAAAAATATCATGTACTGAAAGCTTGTTATCCGGTTTAACAAATAGTGGATAATGTGTCTGATAAGGCTCAACTGCCAAAGATGGTGCCACCAGATCAATTACACGCCATTCTCGTGGGTTCCAATATCCTTCAGTACGTGGGGCGTATACATCAGCAGGATTGAAAGGCCCATCTGTTTCAGGATCATACCAGCCGTGTTCTACAGCAAAAGATATTAAATTAGGTGAGTGCATGACATTTTCTTCATCATCCAGGTCAATACCTCTAATTCTTGCTGTATTAGCCCCAACAAAAACATGATCATCGGGCATTCTTACAGCAACCCACAAATCTCTGCCATAATACTCTGCAATCCAGACTTCTTCACCATCAGAGATATTCATTATTTCCCCTGAGCCATACCAACCATATTCTTCAACTAAATCTCCCATTATTCGGACAGCTTCCCGGGCAGTTTTAGCCCTCTCCAGTGCTATATCCTGAGCCATCCAGCAATCTACTATTCCTTCACTATCATCCCTTAAAACTGTTCGTATTTCTTTTCCTAAGTCTGTTGATGTATTACCCTGACCAAAGGTAGACTCACCCATGGTTAAACCATTTGCATTTATAAAGGAATAGCGGGAATGTAAATATTGATAGGTTTGCTCAACTTGATTTATTTGCTCCATTACAATAGCTTTATCCCCATAATCAATATCTGGCCAGTTTCCATAATCAATATAATTATGACCATCAACAACTATATCCCGGGTAGCACCTTCAGGCCAATCCATCTCAGGAATGATCCATAAGCGAAAATCCGCTACACCAGAATCATCATTATGAGTAGTAATAGTCGATCCGTCAACTGTGGCTCCAGTACCTGCACCAATAATAGTGCATTGTGCAAAACTGTAGGATATAGAAAAAGTGATGACAAAGATAATTACTATCAAACTTAATAAATATTTATTTCCTTTCATTTTTTTTATACCTCTAACCTCTATTCGAATAATTTTAAATATAATCTTAAATATTTTTTCATTTTTATTTGATATCAACCAATATTGCCTCCCAATTTAAAAAATTGGGAGGCAATATATTTTATTGTTTGTATTTTAAATCAATCTTTTTATTTTTAATTTTTCACACATTATTGGCATATTGGCAATTCATCCAAAGTTGGTTCTCCATCTCTTCTTCCTATTTTAGGCATATTTTCAGCTGCCCATAAAGCAGACACTCTGTCAAACCACTCAGGTGTTGTTCTTGTATTTAAAGTCCAGTAATCACTGAAGAAACGGTCACCTAGTGCCAACCAGTCTTGATGCCAGCGCATAGCGTTACTGTAGGCATAATCGGTAATCA
>Ga0334892_1000427_pt1 | contig 53377 bp, 42 predicted proteins | sample GraSluR3_MG_4_FD_207213 | JGI IMG/M metagenome (GOLD analysis project Ga0334892, IMG submission 207213) | Sludge microbial communities from methane-producing bioreactor in Wageningen University, Netherlands - Granular Sludge_15_04-R3 | ecosystem: Engineered > Bioreactor > Anaerobic >...
GGATATCGGGGAAAGTGTTACATGGTTACATGGTTACATGGCTGTGTGTGGGTGTGGGTTTGAGTAAAGTATCTGAATCAGCATAACAGTTTAACCCACGAGGTTTCGGGGCAGGCACTGAAACACTGAAACACTGAAACCACCGAGTCCTCGGGGCAGGCACTGAAACACTGAAACACTGAAACCACCGAGTCCTCGGGGCAGGCACTGAAACACTGAAACCACCGAGTCCTCGGGGCAGGCACTGAAACACTGAAACCCACGAGGTCTCGGGGCAGGCACTGAAACACTGAAACACTGAAACACTGAAACCACCGAGTTCTCGGGGCAGGCCGAGCCTGGCTGCGCTGCCAAATAACTGCTTCATTATCAATTTAGAGTATTTCTAAACAATTCCCGAAAGCACTGTTTTACAATGATTTCTGCATATTTTATTCATATACCGAAATCCAGCACCCCTATAATGTACTGAAATATAGGCTATTATACCCAAGCCAAAATCGGCCGAAATCGTTTTACAGTTATTCTAATGTTTATAATTTTGCCCTTTGTGAATAAATAAACAGCAGTTTAATGCTGTAAACCTCATAAAAAGGAGCAAATCGTGAACGAAGTAATGCTTTATTCCCTGATATCGCTCGGCGCCATCGGTATCGTCGCTGCGATAATCTTATATCTGGTAGCCCGGCGTTTCAGGGTGGTGGAGGATCCCCGTATCGATGAAGTGGAAGAGGCACTGCCTGCAGCCAACTGTGGTGGTTGCGGCTATCCCGGCTGCCGGAATTTTGCCGAAGCAACCGTGAAATCGGCTACCGACAACAAGCATATCGAAGGGCTGAACTGCCCCGTGGGAGGTAACGAAGTAATGGCGAAAGTAGCGGCACTGCTGGGGTTAACGGTTGAAGAATCAAAACCCATGATCGCGGTGGTACGCTGCAACGGCTCCCGCGAAAACTCCCCCCCGAAGCTCAGCTACGACGGCCCGGCCACCTGTGCCTTTGCCCACAACCTGTATTCGGGTGAAGGCGGATGCCCATATGGCTGCCTGGGCCTGGGCGACTGCGTAGCAGCCTGCAGCTTTGACGCCATCCATATGGATCCCGGCACCGGTCTTCCCGTGGTCAACGATAAATGCGTTGCCTGCGGCGCCTGTGTCAAGGCATGTCCCAGGAATATCATTGAACTCAGATATAAAGGGCCCAAAGACAGGCGCATTTTTGTGTCATGCGTAAACAGGGAAAAGGGTGGCGTAGCCAGGAAAAACTGCGTGGTTGCCTGCATCGGTTGCGGCAAATGCGAGAAGGAATGTAAGTTCGATGCCATCACCATTACCAACAACCTGGCCTATATCGACTACAAAAAGTGCACGCTTTGCAGGAAGTGCGCACCGGTTTGCCCGACCGGGGCCATCCTGGAACTGAACTTCCCCCCTAAAAAGGAAAAAACTGCCGAAGCAGCCGGCAAGGCAGAAGTCAGGAACAGGGAAGAGAATCCCGGGAAACCGGAAAACAAAGAATAACCAATACCAGCATAATCATAATGGCTATGTTAAAGACATTCAAGTTAGGCGGCGTACATCCCCCCGAAAACAAGCTGTCGGCCGGACGTGCCATCGAGGTGTTGCCGCTGCCCGAACAGGCTTTCATCCCCCTGAACCAGAACCTGGGTGCCCCGGGCGTACCGCTGGTCCAGAAAGGCGAGCAGGTAAAAACAGGCCAGCTCATTGCCAAAGGCGAAGCCTTCATCTCATCCAATGTCCACTCATCCGTGTCGGGCAAGGTACTGAAGATCGACGATTTGATGGATCCTTCGGGCTACCGGCGGCCAAGCGTTGTGATACAGGTTGAAGGCGACGAGTGGGTCCCGTCCATCGATCGTTCGGAAACCCTGGTTCGTAACATCAGCCTCAGCCAGAAAGAGATCATCGAAAAAATACACGAAATGGGCATCGTAGGGCTGGGGGGCGCTACCTTCCCTTCGCACGTGAAGCTCATGGTGCCTGCCGGCAAAAAGGCTGAGGTGCTCATCATCAACGGCGTGGAATGCGAGCCGTACCTCACCGCCGACCATCGCCTGATGCTCGAAAAGGGAGCGGAGATCCTGGTCGGGACCAGCATCCTCATGAAAGGGCTGGGCGTGGAGCGCGCCATCATCGGCATCGAGAACAACAAACCCGATGCGATCAGCAACATGAGCGAACTGTCCAAATCATTTCAGGGCATCACGATCGTCCCGCTCAGGGTAAAATATCCGCAGGGCGGCGAAAAGCAGCTCATCAAGGCCGTAACCGGACGCGAGGTACCTTCCGGAAAGCTTCCCATCGAAGTGGGCGCCGTGGTAAACAACGTTGGCACGGCCTTCGCAGTTTATGAAGCCGTACAAAAGAACAAGCCGCTTTTCGAGCGTGTGGTGACCATCACCGGTAAGTCATTGAAAGAACCGGGCAACTACCTTGTCAGGACCGGAACCCCCATCAGCATGCTCATCGAGAAGGCAGGCGGCCTGCCCGATGACACCGGCAAGATCATCGGCGGAGGCCCGATGATGGGAAAGGCCCTGCTCTCGACCGAGATACCGGTTGTGAAGGGGTCCTCGGGCATACTCATACTGCGAAAGAATGAATCAAAGCGCGTACCTGTGATCCATTGCATCCGCTGCGCCCGCTGCGTGAGCGCCTGCCCCATGGGGCTGGAACCACTGCTGCTGGCTCAGTATGCACAGCAGGAAATGTGGGATGATTGCGAAAGGGAAAGGGTGATGGATTGCATCGAATGTGGTTCATGCCATTATACCTGCCCCTCGGGCAGGCCCCTGCTCGACTATATCAGGCTGGGGAAATTCAGGGTTGGACAAATAATCAGGAACAGAGGAAAAAACTAAAATATGAGCGTATTAACTGTTTCGGGCTCCCCGCACATCCACGGGGACGCATCTGTTAAAAAGATCATGTATACGGTGGTGTATGCCATGGTCCCCGCCATGCTGGTCTCGGTCTATTTTTTCGGGCTCGACGCCTTGCGGGTGCTGGTGATCTCGTCGCTGGCCTGCCTGTTTTTTGAATGGCTCATCCAGAAATATCTCATTAAGGGCCCGGTGAGCGTCAACGACGGCTCGGCACTGGTAACGGGGGTGTTGCTGGCATTCAACGTGCCCACCAACCTGCCGGTGTGGATACTGATCATCGGCGCCTTTGTGTCGATAGGCATGGCCAAGATGTCGTTTGGCGGACTGGGCAAGAACCCTTTCAACCCCGCCCTGGTTGGGCGTATTTTCCTGTTGATCTCCTTCCCGGTGCAGATGACCACCTGGCCTGCGCCACGGGCGCTCTTCGGCAATCTTCCCGCTTACCCCGACGCCCTCAGCGGCTCCACCCCACTGGGCTATCTCAAGGAAGGCCTGAAAACCAGCACCGTGCCGGAGCTCTTTGAGACCATGCCCGGCATGCTTATGGACTTTATCGGGTACATCGGCGGTTCGCTGGGCGAAGTCTCCGCTGCCGCCCTGCTCATCGGCGCCGCCTACATGTTTTACAAGCGGGTGATCACCTGGGAGATCCCCACGGCCTATATCGGCTCAGTGGTAATATTCTCAGGCATCCTCTGGCTGGTCAACCCCGACGCTTATGCAAACCCGCTCTTCCACCTGCTCACCGGCGGCCTCATCCTCGGCGCCTTCTACATGGCCACCGACATGGTGTCGTCGCCCATCAGTTCACGCGCACAGATCATCTTCGGCATCGGCTGCGGGGTGATCACCATCCTCATCAGGATATGGGGAGCATACCCCGAAGGGGTCTCCTTCGCCATCGTTATCATGAACGCCTTCACACCGCTCCTAAACAAGGGATTCAAACCAAAACGCTTTGGCGAAAGGCTGAAGGCAGCATAGTTATTGATCAAAATAAAAGCTAAGATAAATGGCCAAAAAAATTAAATCATCCTTTATCAACATGGTGCTCACCCTCATGATCATCACCATGGTGGCATCACTGGCCCTGGGGTCCATCTACAACCTCACCCTGGAACCCATCAGGGCAGCCAAAAAGGCGGCAGCCGAAAGGGCGATCAGGCTTGTCCTGCCTGCATTTGATTCGCTGAGCAGTGATACCTTGTGGGTGAGAATACCCATCGACAGCACCCTTGCCGATCAGGGCAACGGGGGGCAGGACTCACTGCAGTTCTTCAGGGCATACAAGGAAGGCCGGTTAGCAGGGGTTGCCGTTGCCACATTCTCAAACCAGGGCTACGACCCCACGCAGATACAGATCATGGTCGGGTTCAGGCCCGACGGCGTGATCGACAGCACGGTGGTGACCCAGCAAAAGGAAACCCCGGGGCTTGGCACCAAGATGACCAGCCCCGAATTCAACGGGCAGTTTGCCGGCAGGGACCCGGCCAATTTCAGGCTTCTGGTAAAGAAGGAAGGGGGCGACGTGGATGCCATCACCGCCTCCACCATCAGCTCAAATGCCGTTTGTGACGCCCTCAGGAGGGCTTACCGTACTTTCGAATCATATAAAAATGAAGGAGGGATAGAAGAATGAACCAGTGGAAGAACTTCAGCAAAGGCTTTATCAAAGACAACCCCGTATTTGTTCTGCTGCTCGGGCTTTGCCCCACGCTTGCAGTGACCTCCTCGGCCATCAACGGCCTGGGCATGGGACTGGCCACCACCTTTGTGCTGCTATGCTCAAACATCGTGGTGACCCTGATCAAGGATTTCATCCCCAACAAGGTGCGTATACCCTCTTTCATCGTGATCATCGCTTCCTTTGTCACGATCGTGGAGCTGGTAATGCAGGCATACTCCCCTGCCCTCTTCAACGCCCTGGGCATCTTCATCCCGCTCATCGTCGTGAACTGCCTGGTGCTGGGCCGCGCCGAAGGCTTCGCCTCCAAGCAGGGGTTCATCTCCTCGGTGGTCGACGGCCTGGGCATGGGCATCGGCTTCACCTTTGCCCTCACCCTGCTGGGAGCCATCCGGGAAATGCTGGGCAATGGCTCCATCTTCGATGTGAAGTTCACCAGCGGTGATGCCATCCTGCTCTTCGTCCTGCAGCCTGGAGCCTTCATCGTGCTGGGATACCTCATCGCACTCATCAATAAAATGAAAAAAACATCGTAAAAATATAAGTCATGGAATATTTTGCAATCATCATCGGCGCCATATTCGTTTCCAACATCGTGCTGGCCCAGTTCCTGGGGATCTGTCCCTTCCTGGGCGTCAGCGGCAGGGTATCGACCTCTGTGGGCATGAGCGGCGCCGTGCTTTTCGTCATGACGCTGGCCACCCTGGTCACCTGGCTGATCTACGTATATGTGCTTGTCCCCTTCGGGATCACTTACCTGCAAACCATCAGCTTTATCCTGGTCATTGCCTCGCTGGTGCAGATGGTTGAGATCATCCTCAAAAAGATCAGCCCGCCCCTCTACCAGGCGCTGGGTATCTTCCTGCCGCTCATTACAACCAACTGCGCCGTGCTGGGTGTAGCCCTGCTGACACAATCGAAGAACTACGACCTGCTTCAGGGCATCGTCTTTGCCATCGCCAACGCCATCGGCTTTGCGCTGGCCATGATACTGTTTGCCGGCCTCAGGGAACACCTTAACCTTATGGAAGTACCAAAGGGCATGCGTGGCGTTCCCATCGCCCTGGTAACCGCAGGCATACTTGCCATGGCCTTCATGGGCTTTGCAGGCCTGGTATGATCATCCCGGCAGGGAAAGTTCTGGCGTCACCACCGATGCATATGCTTTTATTCATTACTTTTGTTTCCGTCACCACCTGATTAGCACCTTATGCCACTCGACACCATTATCAGCTTCCGCAATGTACCCGTTTACCAGAAGGAAAACCTTGTGCTGAACGATGTCACTTTTACCGTCGACCGGGGCGAGTTCCTCTACATCATTGGCAAAACCGGCACCGGCAAGAGCAGCCTGCTCAAAACCATATATGCCGACCTGCCGGTAAGGGAAGGCATTGCCACGGTAGCTGAATACGACCTGAGAACCATTAAAAGGAAGGATATCCCTTTCCTCCGCCGCAAGCTGGGGATCATTTTCCAGGATTTCCAGTTGCTTTCCGACCGTACGGTTTACGACAACCTTCACTTTGTGATGAAGGCCACGGGGTGGAAGGACAAGGTCAGGATCGCGGAGCGGATACAGGATGTGCTCGACAAGGTCGGGTTGGGAACCAAGGGCTTCAAAATGCCTCACCAGCTCTCGGGCGGCGAACAGCAACGCCTCGGCATTGCAAGGGCCCTTGTGAACGACCCCGAGGTGGTACTGGCCGACGAACCCACCGGCAACCTCGACCCGGAGACCTCACGCGGCATCATGGACCTGCTGTTCGAGATCAGCAACTCGGGACGCGCGGTGATCATGGCCACGCACGATTACTCACTCTTCGAATTTTTTAAGGCACGCACACTGGTGTGTGAGAACGGGAAGCTGGTATCAAGCCTGGCCTGAATCCTCCCCTTCCCAAACCAGCCTGATCAGCCGGTCGGCATTCACGGAATTGCTGTAATCGGAGGACAGCAGGCGCTCCCGCTGTGAAATCTCCTCTTCGGTAAAGACCAGCCCAAACAGCCTGTGCAACTCCTCCTTCAACCCCGCCGCATCGTTGGCAGTTACGCAAAGCTCATCCAGACCTGTGCCGTTCAGCATCTTATTATTGACAAGACAAAACCGCCCGCGATACAATACATTCAGCAACTTCAGCTTCAGCCCGGTGGCCTGAAAGGTAACCAGGATGTTCACATGGGCATTCCGGATGAGGTCGAACATCTTTTCATCCACGGGATTGCTCACCAGGGTAATATTCTTTTTGCCCCCGACAAGCTTCCTGATGCGCCGTGGCGGGTTCATGCCGGCAATGACAAGGGGGATGCTGCCGTCGTTGAACACCTCGTTGATCAGGAATGCCGCGGCATGGGTGTTTTCCGGCACCTCGATATTCCCGTGGTACAATGCATAATCACCCCTGCCACACTTCGACTCCACCCCTTCGTTCGGATGAAAGCTGGGGATATAATGGACCCTGTTTTGCGGGAAATGCTTACGCAGGTATTCGGTATCCTTCTCCGAAACACAAAGCATAATACCGGCATGCCTGAGGACATTCTGGTAGAAGCGAAGCTTGCAACTGGCAATCAAAAAATAAATCCTGCTAAAGAGGTTATTGCAAACCTTGAAAAGATTGAAATAATAGCGGTGTTCGATATTGCTTTCGCGATAGATCCGCAGCCTGTTACTGAGCCGTTTGTCATCAAGGTAATAGCATGAGTGAAGTCCCTCGAAGAGGATGGGGTGCTCGTCCTTCAGCAGGTTCTCGATAAGTCTTTTTGAGCGGCGGCTGATCACAATGTAAGGCTTCAAACTCAGTGCCGACAATAGCCCGGTTTTGCGGGGGTAATAATGCAGTTCCTCGCAATACGGCCTCAGATGCTGCTCGGCCCTTCCCCGGCCGGGGTATTCAATACAATGCAGGTGTATTTTTATCCCTTTCGCATGCAGGGCCCTGATCTTATAGAACACGTCGATCACCCCCCCGTAGTTCGGGGGCCAGGGAACGTCAAAAGAGATGATATGTAAGTGTTTATCCTGCAAAGGCTGAAAATATCGGGATTAGTTTCTTCTCTTCATTTTCCCAGCATAATTCATCCGCTGCAAAGCTAAGGTTTTCTTTCCATACTTTGTAACGCTCCTTGTTATTCAGCATATTGTTTACCGCCTTTGCCAGCATTTCCGGCTCATGGCCCGAAACGAGCATGCCGATCTCATATTGTTTCACTATTCCCGCTATTTCGGGGAGGTCCGATGCCAGCACTGGCACGCGCGCCTGTATGTAGTCGAAGAGTTTGTTGGGCAGGCTGTAACGGTAGTTGAGATTGGTGTCTTTGTCGAGGGTCACCGCTATGTCGGCCTGCACGGTATAAGCATGCAGTGCTTCGAAGGGCACCTTGGGAATGAACATCACCTTACCGGAGAGCCCCGTCTCCTTTACCTGCTGTTTCAGGTCATCAATCACATCGCCTCCTCCAATGATGACAAAGACCGCACCGCTGATGTACCGCATGGCCTCCACCATTTCTTCGGCTCCGCGCTGCATGTTGATGCCCGCCCCCTGCAGCAGGATCACCTTTTTTCCGGGCGGGAAAGGATTGTCATTCTCCTTTATACCGGGTTGCGGTTCCCGGCGGCAGGGAAGGTTCCTGACCACATGCACGGGCACATTGTATTTTTTGGAATACAGGGCGGCAATGGACCCGTTCACGGTGTATACATGCCGCAAGCGGGGGAAAATCCGGCCTTCGATAAAACGCCACACGGCCTGCACTGTTTTACGGTTGACAAGTTCCGGTGTTTCGGTATAATATTCATGGCTGTCGTAAACAAGCGCCTTTCTCCTGATGCCTGCGGCCAGAAAGTTGGCGGGCAATGTATCCAGGTCGTTGGAAAGAAAGATACCGGCGGGGCGGAAAAGCAGGAAAAGGAAAAGCCTGATATTGTATTCGGCGTAGAAGCAAGGCCCCCGGCGAAACAGCAGGCGCATCCTTTTCATCCGGTAGGGGCGCCGGCCCAGGGGAAGGCTCTCCTTCAGCCTGCGCCCGATCAGCAACACCTCAAAGCCCATCTTTACCAGTGTATTGCAAACACGGTCGACACGCTGGTCGGTCACCAGGTCATTGGTCACTGAAACGATGATCTTCTTCATAAAAATCCTGATCGTGAGGCTAAGTTAATGCTTTTGACAATACGGTAACGGATGCAAAACATCAATATTTCCTGCATCAGGCGAAGCCGCCATAAGCAAAAGCTTATTACCTTTGAAGACCCCATGATGATCAGCGAAAACATATCCCTGAAAAAGCACAATACCTTTGGCATCGATGTAAAGGCAAAAAGGTTTGTCCGTGTAACGGATATGCAGGAATTGCAGGAGTTGTTTGCCGGCGGATTTTTTTCCGGCGGCGACCATCTCCTGTTAGGGGGTGGCAGCAACATCCTTTTCACGCGCGACTATGACGGACTGGTCGTGCAGCTCGGGCTGGGCGGCATTGCCGGCAGCGAGGCCGGTGAAGGCCGTGTGCTTGTCAAGGCAGGCGCCGGTGTGCAATGGGATGAACTGATTGATTACTGCCTCGAACATAATTACGGTGGTATCGAAAACCTTGCGCTTATCCCGGGCAGCGTGGGAGCAAGTCCCATCCAGAATATCGGCGCTTACGGGGTTGAACTCAAAGATGTGTTCCACTCCCTGAAGGCTTTTGATACGGCCGGAGGCGAGACACGGACATTTAACAGTGAGGAATGCCGCTTTGGCTATCGCGACAGTGTCTTCAAGCGGGAGCTGAAAGGCAGGTACATCATCACGGAGGTAAGCCTTTTGCTGAGCAGCAGGCATTTACCTGACATATCTTACGGGGCGTTGCGCGAGGCACTCGACCGCATGGGTAAGCCCTGCCACGACATCCGTGCCGTTGCCATGGCTGTGGCCGAGATCCGGCGCAGCAAACTGCCCGACCCTGCCGAGACCGGAAATGCAGGCAGCTTCTTCAAGAATCCGGTCGTCGGGCAGGAGGCTTTCACGAAATTGCAGGCCGAAAACCCGGGCATGCCACATTATCAGGCTGGTCCCGGGCATTACAAGCTGCCGGCAGCCTGGCTGATCGAGCAATGCGGATGGAAAGGAAAACGCAACGGGCAGGCAGGCGTACATCACGGGCAGCCGCTGGTGCTGGTGAACCATGGCGGGGCATCGGGCAAGGACATCCTCAGGCTGGCCGAACGCATCAGGGAGTCGGTAAAGGAACGTTTCGGGCTCATGCTCGAAACCGAGGTAAATATTATCTGAGCCGGCCGGGATACCACTCATCTTATTATCTTTGAGCAATCATAAACACGAAATACATTGAAGTTTGCAGGAAAGGCACTGACTTTCATCCGCAGGCACCTGGAAGCATTGATCTGGATCGCTGCCCTGACGGCACTGGCCCTGACCGATCCGGCTGAAACATGCCACAGCCTCTGTCCGCTGCACAATCTCGGCATCGGCTGGTGCCCCGGCTGTGGCCTCGGACATGCCATTTCATGGTTCTTCCGCGGGGAACTACTGCGGTCGTTCGAGGCACACCCCCTCGGCATTCCGGCCGTTGCCATCCTCCTGGCGCGCATCATTGCCGTATTCCGTAAAAACCGAATTTACAGGCAACATTTATATACCAAAACAATTCATCATGGCTGAGATCTTTATTTATTTCCCCGAGGCAAGGGGACAGGAACTGGCGCTCCTGCAAGAGATGACCAAAGACTACAACGACAAACAATTGCAAAATTTTGCCACCCTTTACAGGGCCAGGCGCCGCGACCCGCAGATGATCCTGCTGACCACGGTACTCGGTTTCGTGATCGTTGCAGGCATACAGCGTTTCCTGATCGGACAGATCGGCATGGGGCTGCTGTACCTGTTCACTGCCGGGCTGTGCTTTATCGGCACCATCATCGACCTGATCAACTACCAGGACCTGGCGCTTGAATACAACCGCAAGATGGCCCTGGAAGCAGCCACCTTTGCCGGCATGGTAAAAGACTGAGAAGTTTATTTTTCGATGGAATGCCTGGCGCCGCACCTGGGGCAATCGATATTGCCACGGCCGTAATCGGGCGGCACTTTTATGCGCAACCCGCACCGGCAATCGATAAAGGTGTAACTGTTTACGGCCATCATCAGGTCGCCCGTATTGCGTTTTACCGTTTTTTCATCGGCTCCGGGCCTGTCATCAAATGCTTTCCTGATCCCCGCATCTCCGGCTTCTTTAAGGCCTGAACCGGGAATGATGCCGGCCTGTCCGCCCTTTACCGTCCGGTATGCTTCCTGGTAGTTCATGTAGCCGGCACCCTGCATCGAACGCAATATCCTGATGCGCTCGGCTATGGGTGGATGGGTGCTGTACAGGCCCGCCGCAGCCCTTTTCTTTTTCTGGAATGGCAGCGCGATGTACATGGGCGCTGTCACCTTATTGGCCGACTTCATCTCAATATGCGCACCCGAGATCTTTTCGAGGGCCGAGGCCAGCCCTTCGGGGTACCGGCTGAACCGGACGCCGGTGGCATCGGCCAGGTACTCGCGCTTGCGCGAAATGGAATAATACAGCATCCCCGCAAAGACGGGAACCAGGATGGCCACCAGCAGGGCCAGCACCATCACGATGGCCTGTCCCTGACCGTCGCGGCTTCCGCCCGAGCGGTATCGGCCTCCGCCCCCGCTGTAAAGCATCCCCCGCAGGAAAACTTCCGATATGAGCACGATGCTGCCCAGCATCACTCCCGCCAGGGTCATGAAGCGGATGTCGCGGTTATAGATATGGGCCATTTCGTGGGCGATGACACCCTGCAGCTCATCCCTGTTGAGGCGCGAGAGCAGGCCGGCAGTGACAGCCACCACCGCATGTTTCGGGTCCCTGCCTGCGGCAAAGGCATTGGGAGCCTCCTCGTTGATGATGTATATTTCGGGCATGGCAGGCAGGCCGGAAGCGATCTTGATCTCCTCCACGATGTTGAAGAGCTGCGGATGTACGTCGGGGGTGACCTTTTTGGCATGGCTGGCCGATAAAAGGATCTTTGACCCATTGAAATAACTGATCAGCGAAAGGATCATCCAGATGAGCAGGGCGATGATAACGCCATCGAGGCCCATGCCGGCCGGGTTCACAAAATAGCCGATGGCAAAGCCCAGCAGGGCCAGCCCGATGCCCATCAGGACAAAGAGCAGCAGGGATCTTCTCTTATTGGCACGGATCAGTTCCCACATGATGCAAACATCAGAATGATACCTTTGGCACTTCTTTCTCTGCCTTGTCTTCGAGTTCGAAAAATTCCTCCTGGGTAAAACTGAACATGCCGGCCACGATATTCGATGGGAACATCTGAATCTTGTTGTTGTAGAAGAGGACCTGGTCGTTGTAGTTCTGCCTGGCGAAGGAAATCTTGTTCTCGGTGGAGGTCAGTTCTTCCTGCAGGCTCAGGAAGTTTTGATTTGCCTTGAGGTCGGGGTAGGCTTCCACTGCGATCTGCAGTTTCCCGAGAGCGCCTCCCAGCAGGCCTTCGGCCCGGGCCTTTTCGCCCACGCTGGAGGCCTCCATGGCCTGACTGCGATAAGCCGTAATGTTCTCGAGGGTCTCGCGTTCATGCTTCATATAGCCTTTCACGGTCTCGATAAGGTTGGGAATGAGGTCGTGGCGGCGTTTAAGCTGTACGTCGATCTGCGACCAGGCATTTTTAACCTGGTTACGCAGGCGCACCAGGGCATTGAAAATGGCAATGAGCCAGATCACCAGGATCAGGATGATGCCGAGAATAATTAATACAGGTACCATATTTCCTCCTTTTGTTAGATGTTGTCCTTATTTGCCGAGTTGATCCCTGAACATGTCCCTGAGCAGGTCCCTGACCTTCTCCACCCCGGCGGTTTGTTCCAGTTCGAGTACCTGCAGCAGTTCGCCATGGTCGAACCACAGGCCGTGCCCATTCACACAACGGTCGATCAGCACCTGTCCGCCCACCATCACCTTCTCCATCTTTTTGCTGCATCGCGGGCAGCGCACCTTTTTCTCGTGTATCCCCGGGGCCGCAAGGAAGGTAGCCAGCAGCTCGCCGGCCGCATCCGCATTGCCGAGCAGGGTTTCCAGCTCACCGGCATCAAGCCAGATGCCGCCTGAAGCGGGACAGTAATCGATCTCGACGCCCGATAGTTCAAGCACGAGCATGGGTTGCCGGGAAACAGGCGATCGCATATTCAGTTTTTTTCAGGCAGTGAAGTTAATAAAATTATTACCACGGCAAGTACCATTACGGCCGGGTCATCATTTTTCCATGGCCCCGGTCAGCTCGCTCACCTCCTGTACCCCGTGCCTGTCCATGTATTCTTCCATGCCCCGGATGATTTTAACCGGCACCATGGGATCGACGAAGCAGGCCGTGCCTATCTGTACGGCGGCCGACCCGGCCAGCATGAACTCAATGGCATCGGCGGCATTCATGATGCCTCCCATGCCGATCACGGGGATCTTCACGGCCTTGTATACCTGCCATACCATCCGCAAAGCGATGGGTTTGATGGCCGGGCCCGACAAACCGCCGGTAATGGTCGACAACAGAGGCTTCCGGCTTTCTGCATCGAGGGCCATGCCAAGAAAAGTGTTTACCAGCGAGACTGCATCGGCGCCGGCACCTTCCACTGCCATGGCCATTCCCGCGATGTCGGTAACATTGGGCGAGAGCTTTACGATCAGGGTCTTTTTATAAACCGCGCGCACCGCCTCCGTAACCGCAATGGCCGAAGGGCAGCTTACGCCAAAAGCCATGCCGCCCTCTTTTACATTGGGGCAGGAGATATTCAGCTCGATGGCCGGAATATGCTCCAGCTCATTGATGCGGGTGCTGAGTTCTACATACTCCTCGATGGTGGAGCCGTTCACGTTGGCAATGATCGGGGTGCCCAGTTTGATGATTCGGGGGTAGATATCACTGATGAAATGACTGATCCCCTTGTTTTGCAGTCCGACAGAGTTGAGCATTCCGCCCGTGGTCTCCGCCATGCGCGGGTATGCATTGCCGTCGCGGTTCTTCAGGGTAAGGCCCTTGATAAACACAGCACCCAGCAAGGCCGGGTCGAAGAAATCGGTGCAGGCATCGCCGTAGCCGAAGGTCCCGGAAGCCATGGTTACCGGGTTTTTCAGGTTCAGGGCATGTATGTCGACACTCAGCTTTGCCATCTAAGATCGTTTGTATTGAACACCGGTCCTTCGGTACATACGCAAAGGTTGCCGTGCACGGTCGGCTGAATACAGCAGAGGCACACCCCGAAACCGCAGGCCATCAGGTTTTCGAGCGACACCTCGCAGGTTACCGACCACTTGCGTGCCATGGCGGCCACTGCCTTCATCATGCCTTCCGGGCCGCAGGCATATATCATGCCATAGTCAGCAGTTTCGCCCGAGAAGAGGCTGTGCTGTGTCAGCAGTCCCCGCTCGCCCAGGCTGCCGTCTTCGGTAGTACAATAAACATCGCCGTATGTTTCAAATTCCTCCGTAAAAAGAATATCTTCGGCCGTTCTTCCGCCGGTGATGATGTGTACAAGGTTGCCCTTTTTCTTCAGTTCACGTCCGAGCATGATAAAGGGAGCCACGCCTGTGCCTCCCCCGCAGAGGAGCACTTTTGTGTTTTCAGGTATGCTGAAGGCATTCCCCAGCGGGTGGATCAGGTTCACCGTCTGACCCTTTTGCAGGTCTCCCAGCTTACGGCTGCCCTTTCCGATGGCCTTCACAAAGAATTTTAATGTTTTACCTTCCGCATTGCAGTCGAGGTATGAGAACGGCCTGCGCAGGAACACCTCCGGCTGGCCGTCGACGCGGATCTCGGCAAAATTTCCCGGGTGGATGTCGGGGATGGCCTCCGTGCCCTCCAGTTCAAGGACGTAAGCGCTGCTGTTGAGCCAGCGAAGGTCTTTAACGCGGAGGTCTTCTATTCTTTTCATTGCTATGCAAAAAAATCCCGGTTTCCCGGGTTATCCTATTCAGTGGTTTCATCCCCGGTGCCGGCCGGGCCGGTGCTTTCGGCGGCATCACCGGCAGAATCCGGGCTTTCTTCATCCTTCTCCTCCTCTGTAAAGTCGAGCAGGTCCATCTCGTGGAGTACCTGGTACCACTGCACCACCTTTCTAATGTCGGAAACATATACCCTTTCGCGGTCGTATTCGGGAACGGCCTCCCCGAAGAAAGCCTTCAGTTCTTCCGGTTCCGACTTATGTCCCGGTACAGGCTTCCCCTGCAGGTATTCATGGATCTTTTTCAGCACCTCCTTCAGCGGAATGTCGTCGGTTTCGGTAAAAATGCTGATCTCTTCGAGGGAACTCACCTTTTCATGGGCAAAGACCGGGAAGCGCCGTTTGTCGGCCATCGACTCCACCAGCATGCCCGTCTTTGTCTGCGACAGCAGCTTGTAAAGTCCCGGTTTACCCGATATCGCCATTATTTCCTTTAAATCCATCATGCCATATAAATTTGTGCAAAAGTAAGAATAATTGGAACATGCGATAAAATAGCCTGCCCCAAAATTCCAGTGTAAGTGCCTGCCCCGAGAATCGGGGGCTACATGCCTGCCCCGAGAATCGGGGGTTAAATGGCTAAATGGCTAAATGGCTTATTGGCTAAATGGCTTATTGGCTAAATGGCTTATTGGCTACATGGCTACATGCCTGCCCCGGGAATCGGGGGCCTGCCCCGAGACCTCGGTGGTTAAATTCGTCAGACTGCCTATTTATGAGCGTAGCGAAATGAAATGGCTTAGTCGAACGAATCCCCGGTTTACCGGGATGGAGTGAAATAACCTGGCTCACTTTATATCGAATAAAAATAAGAATGGTAATTTTGCGGGATAAAACGTGAAGAATATTGACGAGCTTCCTTGGTTTGGGCTAAGGAACAAATGAAGGGATCAATGCCATGAACATCCGAAAAACAAATTATGTGTGGCGGGTTCAAAACCGCCACAGGCTTTTCTCAGTTTTGCTGTCTGTGTTTCTATTGATCACCGGCACCCAATCTGCCGCCCAGGTAGGCGGGATCTCCGGATTGAAGATCAGCTCCTATACCGTTGGGGTAGTCAATCATCATGAAGTTGAATTCGAGCCGGCCTTTTGCCATTTTCATTCGAAAAAGCAATGGGATAAGAAAGGAATACTTTCCAACCATTCTTCTGAAGGAGACAGCATCAAATGGAACACAGGGCTTGGGTTCAGGGTAACCTACGGCATAAAGGACAAACTTGAAATCGGCACAACCATATCCAATAACTTACGAATGGCATCCGTAGGGGCCCGCTACGTATTTTACAACAGGAACACCAATGGACTGGCAGTGATCGCAGGGGCAAACATCCCGACAGGCAACCATACGCTGAGCAGGTCCTTCAGGGTTTCCGATGAGATCGCAAATGCAGGCGGGGGCCTGGTATTCACAGCGTATTTCAACCCTGACTTTTCTGTTGATGTGAATGCCCAGTATATGAAATTCGTGCAAAAAACTGCGGATAACGGAAAAGATAACTTCTACATGAATTCCGATCTGGGTTATTACTTTTTTTCGCAGCAACTGCAGGTAATTGCAGGTTTTGGCTATCAGGCAAGCAGGTTCAATGACTACAGCAGCCAGGTATTCACCTTTTATCCGGGCATAACCGTTGAAACCGGCAAAAGCTATATCATCGTACTCTACGGCCTTTATGATATCTGGGGGCGCAATTCAGACAAGAACTACGGAATGGGGCTGGCCCTTACAATAATACTGGATTAATCATGAGCCGGCCTGTATCCGGCAAAACATCAGGGTTATCATACCCGGCAGAGACTGAAAGTTTTGCCCCCGATGTTGTATGCAGTCTATTCGCAATCCCTGCAAAAACCGGCTGCAGACGGAACCGGCCATGAAACGGTTTTTTAAAAATAAACGAAAATATTTATAATTTTACCCTGAAAATCGTTGCTCCCTGCATGAGCACGGCTACAATTTTCGCAAAAAACAAAGCAACCCGGCAGGCTGTACATGATATATATTACCTTCACAAGAATTGTTTTTATGAGACCAAAACATTTGATAACGTGCATCATCAGCCTGATCATATTTGAATACGCATACGGATGTACCACCTTTGTGTTAAGTGATGAAAAGGGGCATATTGTTTTTGGAAAGAATTTTGATTTTCCCATAGCAGAAGGCCATATTCAGATTAACTATAAGAATACGGAAAAGACTTCCTTTTTCAGCCCCCCTGAAATTCCGCTGACATGGGTTTCAAAATATGGAAGCATTACCTTTAATCAGGCAGGCAGGGAATTTCCGTATGGCGGCATCAATGAAGCGGGCCTGGTTATCGAACAAATGTGGCTGCAGGAAACAAAATATCCCGGCCCGGATCATCGCCATGGATTAAATGAATTACAATGGATCCAATACCAATTGGACAATTTCGCCACTGTTAACGAAGTCATTCAAAGCGATTCATTGGTAAGGATTTCCACCATGGCCGTGTCATATCTTCATTTCCTGGTTTCCGACGCCTCCGGGAATGTTGCTGCCATCGAGTATATTGACGGAAATATGCTGGTCAGGAAAAATGATGATCTGCCTTATAAAGTACTTGCCAACTGCACCTATCAGCATTCACTTGACTATAAAACGAGCATCGGAAACAATAAAGCGGAAGATCATAATGAATGGACAAAGAACTCATCCGGCCGTTTTGCCAGGGCTGCCGGTTTAATTCAGGATTATTCGGAAAAGGATGATATCATTGACTATTCATTTAACATACTGGACAGCGTATCTCAACCGGGCAATACACAATGGAGCATCGTTTACGATCCCGTTAACCTGAAGGTCTATTATAAAAGCTCCCTCAGGCCGGAAAGACAAATGATTGACATGCGCTTAATTGACTTTTCATGCAGGGAGCAAAACCTTTACATTCCTGTTGATGAACGATTTTCGGGCATTGATCACTTCCGAAACCTGACCTGTGAAGATAATCTGAGAATGCTGGAATTGATCGTCAATGGAATAGAATTCTTAAAAAATGCCGTATCCCCTGATTATATGTCATCTTCTGCCGAATACTATAAAGGGGTTACGTGTATTGATTAACAAGGAAAATCTGTATAATAACAAAACCGGACAGGTCCATTTTACGTAAAATTTACGATCGTTGCCCCAAGTAAACATAACCTTGATAAACTGCCGGACCTTTCGATATGTAAAAACCAAACCTGATGGACACTGACGAATTATCTGATGAAAGCTATTATGGAGTGATTGGTGAAGCTGAAGAATTCCTTCATGAGTTAACCCTTCACTTTGGTGTTCTTGCTTCCTCATGTGAAGATGAGGAAGAATACCTGAATTCAGCCTTAAAATTGGTTGACAGAATCAGAAAGGCTGATCCGGATATGTATGAACATATCTTTTTTGGCGAGAATGTTAAAAAAGATTCTCTTCAATCCGTACTCAAAATTATTGAGCAAAACATCATAAAAACTCAGCGGATTCCCATTGAAGAAAGAAGTTTTACAAGATGGTAAGCTTATAATACACAACGAGGCTTTGCGCACCACACCCTGCATCGCCCGGGTTTTCCTTCCGGCCGACATATACTCTGATGACATCAAAAAAAACGGCCGTTTCCTTTCCCCGGAAAATACCATCATAAAAACTTGCCGTATTTTTGCCCTGGCATAATAGTCTCTGCACAATGGACATCGTCATTATTTGCCTGGCAGCATTCATCACTGCCATCCTCACATTTTTCTCGGGTTTTGGGCTCGGAACCATTCTTACGCCCGTATTCATGCTTTTTTTTCCTGTTGACCTGGCCATTGCCCTGACGGGAGTGGTACACTTTTTCAACAACCTCTTTAAGATCATGCTGGTTGGCAAAAAAGCAAACAAAGGGGTACTTCTGCGTTTCGGCATACCGGCGGTGGCAGCTGCCTTTGCAGGAGCCTGGCTCCTGCTGCATATCCCCGACAGCCGGCCATTGTTCAGTTATGAAATGGCCGGCAGGGCCTTTGAAGTGTATCCCGTCAAATTCATCATTTCATTGCTTCTGATCTCCTTTGCCCTGATGGACATCTTTCCGGTATTTAAAAAAATGCAGTTCGGCAGGGAGAAGCTCCCCCTGGGCGGATTACTGAGCGGCTTCTTTGGCGGACTTTCGGGCAACCAGGGAGCCTTTCGCAGTGCTTTCCTGATCAAGGCGGGCTTGTCAAAAGAAGCCTTTATCGGAACGGGGGTGGTCGTTTCAACTTTTATCGATTTCACCCGCTTGGGGGTGTATGCCACACGCTTCAGCAGTTCAGGCCTCACCGATAACCTGCTGATCGTGATGCTTGCAGCGGCATCGGCCATCAGCGGAGCCTTCCTGGGAAACAGTCTGCTTAAAAAAGTCACCATCAACTCAATTCAAACGCTCGTTGCCCTTATGCTGATCCTGGTCTCCATCGCCCTGGGTTCAGGAATACTGTAAAACGCCTCCTTCAAAGGTGAAAACCCTGGTTTAAGATACGATACCTGATAGCTGATACTGGACATTAGAATCAGGAACTGTTGGTGGAACAGGCCTTTTTGCAGTTTGGGGAGAGAACGCGCTTGCCATCGGGTTTGGGGTGTCCCGCCCTGGCGGGATTTTCGCTTCGCCTGGAGCTGATGACGGTATTGCCGGCAAAAAATAAAAGAAAACGGGGCATCACTGACCATGATATTTATTTATAATTTTACCGCTTGCCGGAGCGATGAAGAAGAACAGAAAACCAACCACAAAGGCCGCAGCAGGCGGGACGGTGCCGGAAGAAAACCCCGGCCTGGAAAGCATCCTCACCGACAGTTCGCGTGCCACGGCCGACCTGGCCGTCGGGATCATCATACAAAAGCCTGCTTTATTCGGCCAGGCATACCAAATGTGCATGGAACAAAAAGGCTTGCCGGCCCTGCGGGCCGCCAGGGTGGTACAACTGCTTGCGGAGCAGCAACCCGCCCTTTTTACGCCCTGCCTCCCCGACATGGTGTCGCAACTGCCCGGGATGACACACAGCAGCGTAAAAAGGTGTATGATGAAGGTGCTGACCTTTTTTGATCTTTCGGCGCATGAAGACCTGCACGGCCAGATCATCGACGCGGCCTTCATGCGCATGAACGATCCCGCCGAAGAGATCGCCACCAGGGCATATGCAACAGAGGTTCTCAGGCGTTTCATAAAGCCGTACCCTGAAATAGCGGGCGAATTTATCGCCGCACTGCAACTCATGGGCATGCAGCCGCCCGAAACGCTCAGCCGGCATTCGCAAAAGATACTGAGGGAGATTTACCGCGAATCCGCTCCTTAGGCAAAGGTCTGAAGGTCGTGCAACTTCTTGTAAACGCCTTCCTGCCTGATCAGTTCATCATGATTACCCCTTTCAACGATCTCGCCCCGCTGCAGCACGATGATCTCGTCGGCAAATTTGATGGTCGACAGCCGGTGGGCGATAACGATGGAGGTGCGGTTGCTCATCACATTGGCCAGGGCCTCCTGTACCAGCCGTTCCGATTCGGTGTCGAGGGCCGAGGTGGCCTCGTCCATGATCAGGACAGGCGGATTCCGCAGGATGGCACGGGCGATGCTGATGCGCTGTTTCTGCCCCCCCGACAGCTTGGTGCCACGGTCGCCGATATTGGTCTGGTATCCTTCGGGCATCTTGCTGATAAACTCATCTGCATTGGCAATACGGGCAGCCTCCCTCACATCCTCTTCGGAAACGTCGGACATGCCGAAGGCGATGTTGTTGAACACGGTATCGTTGAAAAGTATCGACTCCTGCGTTACAATGCCCATGAGCCCGCGCAGGTCGTCGATGCGGTAATCCTTCAGGTTGATGCCGTCGAGCAGGATCTCGCCTTCACAGGTATCGTAAAAGCGCGGCAGCAGGTCGACCAGGGTTGACTTCCCGCCGCCCGACTGCCCCACCAGGGCGATGATCTTACCTTTCCCGATGGTCAGATGGATATGCTTAAGCACATCCTCCTCCTCGTACCTGAAGGTTACGTCGCGGTATTCGATGGCAGTGGTAAAATCCTTTTTCGGCAATGCATCCGGCTTTTCCTCTATCACTTCTTCCGCATCAAGAATCTCAAAGATCCTGTCGGCCGATGCCAGCCCCTTCTGTATGCTATAGTAACCGGTTGCGAATGTCTTGGCCGGGGGGATGACCTGCGAAAAGATGACAATGTAGGTAATGAAGACCTCCCCGCTGATGGGCGAATTGTCGCCCAGCACCAGGCCGCCGCCAAACCAGAGTACGGCAATGATCACCACCGATGAAAGAAATTCGCTCAGGGGCGACGACAGGTCGCGGCGCCGGTAGATGCCCAGGGTGATCTTCGAATATGACTTGTTCTGGTCGGTAAACTTACGGTTCATGAAGGAGATGGCATTGAAGGCTTTGATGATGCGCAGCCCGCCGATCGACTCCTCAATGGTCGACAGCATGCCTGCCAGGCGTGTCTGCCCAACGCGCGACTGCCGGCGGAGGCTGCGCCCGATCCTGCCAATCAGGTAACCCGTTACCGGCAACACGATAATAACAAAAAGGGTGAGCCTGGGGCTCATGCTGAGGAGGAAGACAAAATAGGCGATGATGGTGATGGGATCGCGGATGATCATCTCCAGGTAGTTCATGATGGAATATTCCACTTCCTGCACATCGGTGGTCACCCGCGCCATGATGTCGCCCTTCTTCCTGCTGTGAAAAAAGGAAAGTGGAAGTATCAGGATCTTGTCGAAAACCTCGTTGCGGATATCCCTCACCGAGCCGATACGCACATTGGCCATGAAATACATCGACATGAAACGGGCCATATTGCGCAGCAAAAAGGTACCCAGCAATACCAGGCAAATGGTCATCAGTGCCTGCATGCGCCCCTGTTCCCTGATAATATTACTAAGTATGTAGTTCATATAATCGATCAGGGCCTCGGAACTGAACGAAAGTTCGGGCTTATCCATCACAAGTTCGGTGGTGCCGAACAGAAGGCTCAGGAAAGGTGCCAGCAAAGCAAAGGTAAAAAGGCTGAAAAGGATGGTGAGCAGGTTAAAGAAAACGTTCAACAAGGCGAAAACCCAGTATGGCCTGATATATGCTAATACCCTCCCGTATTTTTTCATCAACTGTTCAATTTAGCGGTATGTTTTTACCTTCATGGAACTGATCATTATTGTATGTTATTGCGTATGCGAAATACATGAAAGTTTCATTAAAACAATCCGTGCTTACGCAGCGGCCAACTATAAATGGTCAATGCCCGTATAGTTGTGCGGACTGATGGCTTTCAACTCCTCTTTAAGCCTGTCGGGAACTTTCAGGCTGTCGATGAATTTGTGTATTTCCTCCCGGCCGATCTTTTCATTCTTACGCGTGAGGCCTTTGAGCAATTCGTAAGGGTTGGGATAACCTTCGCGGCGGAGGATGGTCTGGATGGCCTCGGCCACCACTGCCCAGTTATCTTCCAGGTCGGCATGGATACATTCGTTGTTCACCTCCAGCTTGTTCAGCCCCCTGATGAGCGATTTGAGGGCGATCAGGGTATGCGCCACGGGCACGCCGATGTTACGTGACACGGTCGAATCGGTAAGGTCACGCTGGAGGCGCGACACGGGAAGGTCGGCGGCAAGGTGTGTAAATAAGGCGTTGGCAACGCCCAGGTTTCCTTCAGAGTTTTCAAAGTCGATGGGATTGACCTTATGCGGCATGGCCGATGATCCTACTTCGCCGGGGGCGATCTTCTGCCTGAAATAGTTCATCGAAATATAGGTCCACATATCCCTGTTCAGGTCGATCAGTATGGTGTTGATGCGTTTCAGGTTATCGAAAAAGGCGGCCAGGTTGTCGTAATGCTCAATCTGTGTGGTGGTCTTCTGCCTTTTCAGCCCAAGTGAACCGGTCACGAATTGATCAGCAAAAGCGGGCCAGTCCACATCAGGGTATGCTACATGGTGGGCATTGAAATTTCCGGTGGCTCCGCCAAACTTGGCTGAAAAGGGAATGCTCTTCAACAGGTTCATCTGCGCCTGCAGGCGTTCTGCAAACACAGCGATCTCCTTGCCCAGCCGGGTTGGTGAGGCTGGCTGCCCGTGTGTGTGCGCGAGCATGGCGATCTTCTTCCAGGCCTTCGACCGGTCAGTAAGCTTTTTGTGGACTTCCTTCAGCAAAGGCATCAGCACCTCCTCAAAAGCCAGGCGTGTGGCATATGGCACCGATGTATTGTTGATATCCTGTGAGGTGAGCCCGAAATGGATGAATTCACGGTATTCCTTCAGCCCCATCTTGTCGAACTTCTTCTTGAGATAATACTCCACCGCCTTCACGTCATGGTTGGTGGTTTTCTCAATTTCCTTTACTTCCAGGGCATCGCTGAAGGAAAAGTTCCGGCTGATGGCGCGGAGGGCTTCAAAGCGTTCGCTGCCGAAATCTTCCAGCCCGGGCAGGGGAATCTGGCAAAGGGCAATGAAATACTCAATTTCCACGAAAACCCTGTAATTGATAAAAGCGGCCTCCGAGAAATAATAGGTGAGCGACTCGGTTTGCTTGTGATACCTGCCATCGACCGGCGAAATGGCACTTACTACTGATAGATCCATATCGTGATAGTTTTATATTGCCGTAAAATTAGAAAAGAAACGAGAAAAGTCAAGTAAATCTGAAAAAAACAGGAAATAATGCCGGATGGCAGCCACAATAAATGCAATGGAAAACGAAAAACAGCCTTTCCTGAACGGGATGTCCGAAGGAGAAGTACCCTGATCAGGCCGCGTGGCGGAAAGCTTCGCTGATCAGGTCACTGTAAATATCACCGAAGGTGATGACGCACCAGGCATGCAGGATGACGAGTTCTTCCTTACCAAGCCATCTGACCGACTTTTTGAGTTCTTTCCCGAAAAGTTCCCTGCTGAAACTGACTTTCCGGAGTACCAGTTTTGTGTATTCAAGCATGGGCAAAGGGTTTTGTTTAAAGGTGAACGCCCGCGCACTGTTTTTAGTGTACCCTTTCCGGATGAATTATCAACAAGGCGGGAAGCATGGAAAAGCATCCCTTCCGGGGCATTTTACGCCTGTGCCCTATTCAAACACGGTGGAAGCATAGAGCACGGAATAAGTGGCAAAAAAGCCAATGGCCCCGCCACTGAGGTTCCCTGTCACATTTGCGGGCGGCCCGCTGAAGAGCGGGGTGCTGAAACTCACTTCCTGCTGCACCGCCCAGACAAAATCAGCATATTCGGCGCTCACGCTGCAAGCCTGAAAGGTAATAACATCGCCTGGCCTGAGTTTTTCGCGGGGACGGGCCTGATTCAGGTATCCAACACCGATGCCGTTGGTGAATCCGCCGTTGTAGAAACGGTCATCTACAAGGATCTTTGAGCTGATGGTATCGGTGAGCAGCGTATCGTTCTTAAAAATATTGAACATGTAAAAATTCGTTTCGGGGGGATCCCAGTAATAACACTGTACCTCGTAAAAGCCCTCTTCTCCCCAGTCGGGCTGGAACTTCAGCCCGATGTACACGGTATCGCCGATCATTGGCGTTAGCGAAGTGGCCGTAAAATAGCGTTCGCCCGAGATTTCCTTTTCGAGCTGTATTTCCAGCTTGTAGGTCTTACCGGCCACGGCATGATATCCCTCCGGCAGGTAATAGCGGCCGGGGCTTTCTTCTGTCAGTGCCACCACCTGCCCGTCGCTGTCGCTTACATGCACGTCGGCATTGGTGACCGGCGGGGGCGGCTGGTTGTAGAAATAGCTTCCCGACTCCGACAGCATGACCACATGCCTGCTGCCCGGATCGGTGGTGATCTGCCCGTCGACAACCAGCCGGGTGAAGGTCTCATCAAGCTCAATATCGATGCGTTCGGTACAGGAAACCGCCATCAGGCCCGCAAAGGCCGCCAGAATCGTAATCTTGAACAACTGATATCGCATGGCCGTTTCTAAAATTTGAAGTTAAAAGTCAGCGCCGGGATGATCCCGAACAAATAAGTTTTCTCCGCGTAGGTCTCGTATGACTTATCCGGGTTGGCCGGGTCGGAACTTTCCTGCACGAAATTGATCGACCAGGTGTTGTGCCTGTCGTAGGCATTGTATACCGACAGGGTCCAGGAATGCTGCCATTTTCTTCCGGGCCTGTCTTTTCCGTGCAGGGTTCCCGACAGGTCAAGCCGGTGGTAATCCTGCATGCGGTATCCGTTCCTGTCGGAATAAATGGGCAGGATCACGCCGCCGATCACGGCCCTGCCGACCGGGAAGGTAACCGGCTGCCCGCTGGCATAAACCCAGTTGGCAGCTACCGTCCACCTGGGGTTAATGTCCCAGTTCGCCACTATCGAAATATCATGCGGCCGGTCGTAAGGGGCGGGGTATTTTTCGCCCCCGTTGATATCGGGAAACTCGCGCCACGAACGCGACCAGGTATAGCTCACCCATCCGCTCAGGCTGCCGTTGAGCAGCGCCAGGCTGTTGACACGGAACAGTGCTTCCACCCCGTACGACCATCCCCTGCCAAAGCGGAGCTCTCCTTCCAGTTCCTTGTTCAGGAGCAGTTCAGCATGATCCTTGAAGTCGATGGACCTGTCCATCCGCTTATAATAACCTTCCAGGCTCGTTTCAATAAGGTTCGACTTAAAATTCCGGAAGTAACCCAGGGCGAACTGGTCAGCCACCTGGGGTTTCACGTTCGGGCTGGCCGGGAACCACAGGTCGAGGGGCGTGCCTGCCGTTGAGTTTTGCGCCAACTGCATATACTGGTTGGTACGCGCATAGCTGGCTTTCAGGGAAGCATCCTCGCTGAGAAGGTAATTGAGGCCGATGCGCGGCTCAAGGCCCCAGTAAGTGTGGTAGATATTACCCCTGCCGTATACGGTAGAGTCGATGACCTCATACTGCGCATCAAAATTGTAAACCACCCCGGGTCCAATACCTGAAAAGCCCGACAACCTCAGCCCGTATTTCAATGTGAGGAGGGCGCCGATCTTCTGCTCGTTGCCTGCATATACGGCCGATTCAATGGCATGGCTCTTCGGCACGATCCACTCGTCGAAAAGGGAGTTATCGCCCGTACCCTTTGCAATGCCGGGATTGAATGAATGGTAAACAGAGGAAAGGCCGAAACGGATAATATTGTTTCCGCTTGCATAATAAGTAAAATCAGCCTTTACCCCGTAATCCTCCAGATCCGAATCCCAGATAAAGGAGTTGGGTTCGTTGTCGGTGGCCGATCCCAGGCCATACTTATACTTGCTGTATATGAATGAGAAGTTCGAGAACAGCCGTGCCGAGAACAGGTGGTTCCACCTGGCGGTGGCCGTTTGATTGCCCAGGATCATCCGTGCAAACTGGTTTTTGAACACGTCACGCCCGAAATATCCCGACAGGTAAACCCTGTTTCGTTCGTCGATGATATGGTTGACTTTGGCATTGAAGTCGTAAAAATACAGTTTGCTGTTCCTGATGTCCTTGTTTGCCGAGAGGGGAAGGAAGAGGTCGGCATATGTCCTCCTGCCGGAGGCGATAAATGAAGTTTTATCCCTGATGATGGGCCCTTCGAGGGTAAGCCGGCTGGCGATGAGTCCGATGCCGCCGGTGGCCGAAAATTTCTTGGAGTTTCCGTCTTTCATCCGGACATCCAGCACCGATGAGAGCCTTCCGCCGTAAATGGCCGGGATATCGCCCTTATAGAGTTTCACATCCTTGATGGCATCGTTGTTGAAAACAGAGAAGAAGCCCAGCAGGTGCCCCGCATTGTATACCGTGGCTTCGTCGAGCAGGACGAGGTTCTGGTCGGGCGAGCCTCCCCTTACCACGAAGCCGGAGGAACCTTCGGCGGCCGATTGCACCCCGGGCAGCAGCAGCAGCGCCTTGATGATGTCCGTCTCACCCATCAGGGAAGGTATTCGTTCGATGGTTTTGGCTGACAACTTCATCACGCTCATCTCCGCATCCTTGACATTTTCGTCGGGTATTCCTGCCACCACCTCCACCTCGCGAAGGAGTTCACCCCTGGGCCTCAATTCTACGTTAAGGACAACATCTCCCGAAAGTTCAACGCTGTGTGTAACGGATTCATAACCGATATAGGAAAAACGAAGGGTATAGTTCTCTTTTTCAAGGCAAACCGAATAAAAGCCATATACATTGGTTGAGGTTCCCGACCTGAGCTCCTCAATGAAGATGGTGGCTCCGATGAGGTCTTCCCCGCTGCTTTGATCTTTCACATAGCCGTTCACACTGAACTTGCCTTTTTCGGGATCGTCGGGCAAAGCCATCGCTGCCGCAAAGAAAAGAACCAATAATACGGCAATGGCCGGCGATTTAATCCGCATAAGCATTATTTGCATCAGAAGGTCAAATATTGATTTTACTGGTGAAACCAGCCAAAAAGAAAACTGATGCTGCCGCTTACGCCATTAAAGGCATTGTCGTTGAAGTATGCCTTTTCAACCGGATCTTCCCAGCTGTGGTTATTCGGAAGGTATTCATATGTTTTATCGATGCCCGTAACAAAGCGGTAACCGATGCCGATGTTCATGCGAAACCACCGCAGCAGATTCAGGTTCAGGTCAAAATGGGGAGTAAGCACAAACACGGGGTCGAACATGATATTTTCCCAGCTATCGTACCAGTGGTAGGTTTTATCGGTAAGAGAAACGGCTCCCCATCCGATCCTGGTGTTTACCCCGACATTGATGGGGCTCCTGGGATTGAACACCACTCCCAACCAGATACCGCCATGCCCGAAGCGCACACGCAGGTCTTCGTATTTTGAATTCTGGAAAAAATCGAACCCATCCAGTCGCTCAAGGTCCCGGGTATGCCGGGTAACCAGTCCTGTGCCGTAGCCACCGATGAAAAAAGTCTGGCTCAGCAGGACGGCCGCCCCTGCTCCCATTGAAAAACCCAGGTCATCACCTATAGTGGAAAATTCCCCGTCGAGGGAAGTAAAGCCCGATACGGTTACCCGTTTGTCGCCGTCGCCGATCAGGTAGCGTGTGTTTTCCTGCCCCAGGCTTATAATCGCAAAGGCCAGTGCCATCATAATAGCTGTTATTCTTTTCATAAAGTATTGCTTTAATGTTGTTCAATTTTACCGGTCATCATCACTGCATTTGCTTATCAAAATACATGCCGTTCCCACAGCTGGTGCATCATTTCATGAATTTTTGCAAGATGGATACCCCCTGCGGGCAATCAGGTGCAATATTAGCCCGAATTTACATACTGAGACGATTGAAAGGCAGGTTTTATTGCCAAAGAAGGTTAATTTTATGTTATCTTGTCATATAATTTTAATGGAATGGTATTTGTTGGATGGTGCATTTACAATTATCGAAGATGCGTGAAGAAAAAGCCAGATTACTCAAAAGCACATATTTCCCGGTTCTTTTCCTGCTGGTGATATGGTTCGTGGCACTTGCCGGTGAGCTGTCGGGCATCAGTTTCAGCCGTTACGGGCTTTACCCGCGTACCTTTGACGGAGCGCTGGGGATTGTCACCGCACCGCTGATACACGGCGACTACAGGCATCTTTTCGCCAACTCGGTTCCGCTGTTCGTTTTGGGTTCCGGCCTGTTTTTCTTTTACAGGGCCATAGCCGTGCGGGTGTTTTTCCTTATCTGGATATTCGGGAACCTTTGGGTTTGGGGTATTGGCAGGGAGGCGTATCATATAGGTGCCAGCGGCATCGTTTACGGCCTGGCATCGTTTCTTTTCGTCAGCGGCCTGATCAGGCGGGAACCCCGCCTGATGGCCATATCGCTCTTTGTAGCCTTTCTCTACGGAAGCATGATCTGGGGGATCTTTCCCGAGCTTTTCCCGGGCGAGAACATTTCCTGGGAGTCGCACCTGACGGGCATCCTGGCAGGAGTGTTGTTTGCAATATATTTCAGGAAAAGCGGCCCGCAACGGAAGCGTTATTCATGGGAGTTTGAAGAAGAGGAGGAAGACGGGGACGAGGGCCCTGCGTACTGGAAGATACCCCCGGGCCGTCATGGTCCCTGATCAATCACTTTTCTATTATTGAAACCAAACAGTGGCAGGCAGAAAGCCAACATCAGGGTTATCCTTGCTGCAAGCGTTTTATGAGTTCACTGAACAGCACAAGCAGGTCTTTCTCGGCCAGGGATGCCATTTTCAGGATGTCACGGATATCAGCCACGGCAAGGTTGTCGGGATCACATTCGTCGGTGATCACCGAGAGGGCTGCACAGGGCAGACCGGCATGGCGGGCAGCGATGGCTTCGGGCACGGTCGACATACCCACCACATCGGCACCGATCCGCCGCAGATAGCGGTATTCGGCGCGGGTTTCCAGCATCGGTCCGGGAACGGCCACATACACCCCTTCATGCAGCAACAGCCCCTTTTCAACGGCAATCTGCCGCATCATCTCATTCAGCCTGTGTGAATAAGGTTCACTCATATCGGGGAAGCGGGGCCCCAGCTCATCATGATTGGGTCCAATCAGCGGATTGCCGCCCAGCAGGTTGATATGGTCGGTGAGCATCATCAGGTGACCTTTTAAAAAGGCAGGGTTCATGCTGCCGCAGGCATTGGAGACCAGCAGGTTTTGCACCCCCATCATCTTCATCACCCTGACGGGAAAAGCCAGTTCCTGCATACTGTAGCCTTCATAGTAGTGGAAACGTCCGTGCATCACCATCAGCTTTTTGCCGTGCATCCGGCCATAGATCATTTCTCCATGGTGGAAAGAAACCGTGGATACCGGAAAATGCGGTATATCAGCATAGCTGATCTTCACATCAATTTCCATAAGGCTGATCAGCCTTGACAAACCGGAGCCCAGGATGATGGCAATACCGGGTTCTTCCATACCCGCATTTTTCAGAAATCCGGCCGCTTCGCGTATATTCTCCATATTATTGTGTGTTCCGCTCATCCCATTCGTTTTAAACCGGAGGCAAAAATAACAAGAATATGCAAACGGCAGCTCCCGTCAGACAATGGCAAGGCAGGATTGATTGCACGATTGCGGCGATTGAGCGATCCTGCCGCCTCTCTCATTATCCGGGAGATTGTTCAATTACAGTATTTTCATTCATCAGGTTCTGAAAATTTGATTCTGACTAATAAAATTTTAAATAGCTTTGCACGTTGATATACCATTGATGAAGAAGACCTCATTTTTAAACCGTTAACACTTACTGAGAGATGATCAAAAAAGCATTAAGAATGTCCTTTCTCCTGCTGATCGCCCTGACCATGGCATCGGGGATGGGAGCTTGCAAAAGCAAGAAAAAGCTGGCCCGCGAGCAGGCTGCTGCGGAATATGCGCGGAATGTTGAAACAGCCAGGCAGGACCTGTTATCCATCATCAACGACGAAGGCGGCATGAGCCTGCAGGAAAAGGAAAGAAAACTGAAAAAGGTCAAAGACATGAACCTCAACGAGCCGGAGATCCTGGCCCTGATCAGGGATGCGGAAAGGGTGATCGAAAATGAAAAGGAAGCCCTGCGCAAACAGGCCGAAGAGGAAGCGAAAAAGAAGACCGGGGTGGCGAAGTTATCGCTCGACGAATACTTCGCCCTCATCGCCGGTGCCCCGGGCATCGACTTCGCCAACCTGAAGATCAGCGAAGCACTGAAACTCTTTGCTTCACCCGAAACGCCCGTGCTGATCATCATCAGCCAGGAAGGCGGCATTACCGATTACGACAAGCCCACCACGGCAAAAAAATACCTGGAATACCTCAAAGACCAGAAGAAGAACCTGAACGTGATCGGGAACATAGAATACGATGCCAACGGCAAAATCAAATTACTTGAACTTATTAAAAAGGACTATTAAAATGAAAAGACTCAGCTTAGTTTTGATCATCCTTGCCGGGCTGGCCTTCACTTACAAGGCCCAGGCCCAGACCGATATCAGCCCCGAACGTAAACGCGCCATCGACAGCCTTGCCATGGAGAAAATCCGCGACCTGGGCAAATACATCAGTATCATAGGCGATAAGAAGACCCCTTTTTCCGAGGCCAAGCGGGTGATCGACCGCACCCTCGAACTTTTCGTGGAAGACGCCCGCATGGGCGTTTCATCACTGAGCCGCGAGGAAGTGGCCTATTACGGCATCAGGGAATACCTCGAAAGGCTGATGCTGCTCAATTACGACAAAGTCAAGATTGAATGGTACAACATACAGTACATCAGCGACCTGGAGCTGCAACCCGACGGGCGGTACGTTGGAGTGATCACCATATTCCAGCGTTTTGAGGGCTCGTCAGACGACGGGCTCGTGTATAAGGACGTCACGAAAAAAGACATTACCGTTTACGTTGAACGAAAGCAAACCCAGATAGGCGGTAAGCTGGTGGGGTTCTGGGATGTACTCCTGGGCGACATCCGTGTTGTTGAAACCACCAAGTAAACAAACATGCTGAAAGTCTTCCTTACCCCGGCAATATTTAGCCTGCTGCTGCTGCTGTTGCCATGCATGCTCTTTTCCCAGAGCATCGGCGAGTTCATGTATGATGAATCCGAACTGTATGCCGAAACCAAACAGGTGAACCAGTTCTTCCGCAGGTTCAACGGCGAAGAGGACAAATTGGGCGAACGCCTGTATGCCAAGGACAAGGACTTCCGTTCCCATAAGCTGCGCCGGAAATACATCCCCATGCTCTTCAACCTTGATGAAGGGATACTTACCGAAGCGGCCAGGGAAAAATTTACCGAACTGGTGCTCGACAAAAACGAACCCGTTTACCTCGACTTTCACGGGGGCGAATGGCTTTGTGAACTGAAGACGGTATTCCTGTATGAAGGAAAAGAAGAGGAACTGACCCTTTTCATGGTGTTGCAGCAGGAAGAAGTAGGATCGAAATGGGTGATAAACGGCATCCATTTCGAACCTTTTTACGCTTATCTGAAAAAACCCGATAACAGCAACTTCAACGACAAGAAATTCCTGCACCCGCTCAGTCATGAACTCGGATTCATGAACATTTTCAGGGTCTTTACCGAATCCGACAGCCTTGAATATTTCGCGCACAGGGACTTCAGCCCCGATTTTCTTTCGCTCTTCTTTTATGAGGTCCGCCGCGACAAGCTGCGCTTTTTAACCGTGAAAGACCTGAAATTCCACTTTTTCCAGATCGAAGGATGGTATTTTGAGCTCACTTATTTCAACCGCGACGGATACAACAGCGGCTGGCTGATCTCCAACCTGCTCGAAATCGACCAAAGGAACAAAGAGATCCTCATCAATTACATATACCATGAATAAGCGCTATACGAAGTTTGTCTGCCTGCTTGCCATCCTGCTAATTACCGTGTGCAGCCATACGGCTTTCACACAGCAAGCATCGGAGCGCTTCAGCGAAGAAGAGATCGGGGAGTTCAAGGCCGAGATCGGGAACCTGGTAAGCTTTCTCGAATATTCATTTAACATGCTGGGCGATCCGGGCACTACGGCCAGGGACAAGGATGTGATCATCAACCAGAGTTATGCCAAGGTCTTCCTCAGCCAGGAAGTGCAGGTGGAGGACGACCTGGATGACACAAGGGAGACGCTGATCAACAAGGATGTTCAGGCTTATCTCAAGGATATCGACTTCTTTTTCAGGCAGGTGGTGTTTACGCTGAACGTCAGCAACATCGACCATCAATTCAAGGATAACGGCGATCTTTACTTTATCGTTACCCTTACCCGTACACTGAGTGGGCTCACGGTGACCGGCGACTCTGTTTTTTCGAACAAGGAACGTTTCATCGAGGTAAATTACGACGAGAATTCACGCGACCTCCGGATCGCCTCCATCTATACCACCAAAATCGACGAACGCGATGAGCTCTTCAGCTGGTGGAATACCATGCCCGGTCCCTGGAGGGGGGTGCTGGGCAGCGAAGCCCTGCTCTTCGACACCCTCAGTTTATCTGAATTTATATATGTTGACGACAGCATGGGCATAGCAGAATATACCGGCACCATTGAAGTGGTGATCGACACTTTCCTCGTTTATGGCGCCGACACCCTGCACATCAGCGAAAGCGACTTTATCGACGGCCCGGTACGCGATACCGTGAAGCTGGCCAAAAACACCGCTTACCGCCTTTTACAGCGGATAGCTGCAGAGACGTCCATCGACATCAGCGGGAACCTTAACATCAACACACTGGCACCGCTCTCCCGAATGGGCGACCTGATATCGGTAAACTGCGCCAACACCCTCATTGACGACCTCAGCCCGTTGCGGAACCTCATCAGGCTGGAAAGCCTTAACTGCTCAGGCACCGCTGTGAGAAGCGTGGCCCCGCTGCAATATTCCGTCACGCTGAAAAACCTCGATCTCAGCACTACCCTGGTGGGCGACATCAGGCTGCTTGCCAACCTGCGCGGCCTTGAAAAACTGGATTTCTCGAATACGCCTTCCGACAGCATTGACATGCTTTCGGACATGACAAAGCTGAACGCACTGCGCTTCAGGAATACACATGTTAAGGAGCTAAGCCCCCTCCGGCGATTGCAGGAACTCCGGACACTCGACTTTTCGGGAAGTCCCGTGAGCGACATCAGCGCACTCCCCGGCCCAGGCAAGCTCGAAAGGCTATTCATGAGCAATACCAATGTGAAAGACCTCAGCCCGTTGTCGGGACTTGTCAACCTGCAGATCATCCGTATCGACAGTACCAATGTCGACGACCTGAGCCCCCTGAGCGGGCTGCCGCGGCTGGAGGCGATCTATTGCGACAATACAGGGATCACGGGCCAAAAGGCCAAGCAATTCCTGCTGGACAATCCCAACACCCTGGTGATATACGAGACCATGACGCTGGCCAGTTGGTGGATATCGCTCCCGCAAGAATGGCAAAACATCTTTCGGAGCCTGGCCATGCTCGACCCCGTGCCAGCCACAGAACAACTGCACAAGGCAGTCAAGCTGAAGCAGATCGACATATCCGGAAAAGCAACCATCAACACGCTCTCGCCGCTGGTCATGCTGAAAGATCTGGAATCCCTGAACTGCAGCGGTTCTGGCATTGAAAACCTCTGGCCCCTCTCAGGGCTCACCAATCTGCGTGTCCTCGACTGTTCACATACCGGAGTGGAAAGCTGTGATCCACTGAGGGACCTTGAAAAACTTGAAAAGCTGAATATCAGTCATACAGGGATTTCCGACATCCATTGCCTTTCGGCGATCATGGGGTTGAAAGAGCTCGACATCTCTGGCACGCAAGTATCCGCGATCGCTGTTTTTACCGGCAAGGGGCCCGGCCTGGTATATGCCGACAACAGCCTTGTAGGACTGGCTGAGGTGATCGCCTGCAAGAAAGGAAATCCCGGCGGGCTTGTGGTATACCAGACAGAGGCATTGCAGGCATGGTGGAACGGCCTGCCGGAATCATGGCGGGAGGCCCTGGCCGCCGCTGCGGACGTAAGCCGCTCCCCCGGCAAAGAAGACCTGCAGCGGATCGCCGACACGGAAGACATAGACCTTGGCAGCCGGAAGAACCTTGGCGGCCTCGAACCGCTTGGGAAGCTTTACCGCCTCCGCTCACTGAAAATGAACGACACCCAGTTGCCGGACCTCCGCCCTCTTTCCGCGGTGTTCAGCCTGGAGACGCTTGACGCCTCCAATAACCCCATCACCAACATCGCCCCGCTGGCCGGTCTGCACGGGCTGAAACACCTGGATCTGAGAAATACACCCATCGACGACCTGGAACACCTCAGTGGGCTGACCCGCCTGGAGGTACTCGACCTGTCGGGTACACCGGTAAAAAAACTCAATGAACTTTCATCCCTGTTATCGCTCCGCGAAATATCCTTTTTCAACACCGCCGTTAAGTCGCTGGATCCGCTCGAAGACCTGCCTGCACTTAAGATGGTCAGGTGCTACAACACTAAGCTGAACGAGCGGAAAGTGAAAAAATTCATCGAACGCAAACCCGGATGTGAAGTCATATTTTACTGATATTCCGGAAAACTACGGATTGAAAGCGGATATATGCCGGGTGTATCATATGCGGCTTTTTATTAGTTTTGCATAAACGCTAGCCCCCATCACATGAAAAAGCTGTTCCCGAACCTGCTCATCTTACTGTTTGTTATAACTTCCCATGCCCAGCAACAAAACGATGACGGCATCCCGCCTTCCCCTTTTGAGTTGAAACCGCTCAGCAAGGAAGAGCAGGAAGCCTTGAAAAAGCTACCTGAGCTCATCCTGCCCGAGTCGCACCGTAACAGGGACCTTCCCACCGTGGTCGACAACTCCACACAGCCATACATGCGTTCGGCCTTTCAGCAGTCGGGGCTCTCCTGCGGGCAGGCTGCCGGCATCGCCTATAATTTCACCTATGAAATCGACCGGGTGCGCAACCTTCCCGCCAACACCAATGACAACCTCTACCCCACGCATTTCACATGGAACTGGATGCACGGCGGCTATGGCTGGTACGGCGTAAGCTACCTGCACAGTTTTCAGATCCTGCGGCACTGCGGCAACGTGAACGTGACCGATTACGGCGGCAGCCTTGCCTACGGCGGGGCCGAACGCTGGATGACAGGCTACGACAATTACCATAAAGGCATGGAGAACAGGATCAATGCCATATACCGCATCAATGTGGGAACGCCCGAAGGACTGGAAGTATTCAAGCACTGGATAAATGACCACCATGAAGGGGCTGACGTGGGTGGCGTAGGCAGCTTCTACTCGCAGTACATGTCCGTTGCCACCACATTGCCGCCGGGAACACCCGAAGCCGGCAAGCATGTGCTCACCTACTTCGGCGGAAGCGCCAACCATGCCCAGACCATTGTGGGCTACCACGATTCGATCTGCTGGGACTATAACGGCGACGGGCAATACACCAACCATATCGATATCAACGGCGACGGGGTGGTCAATATGAAAGACTGGGAGATCGGCGGATTCAAGATGGTGCAGAGCTACGGGGGCGTGCCCAACTGGGGCGACCAGGGCTATGCCTATATGATGTACAAGACCGTGGCCGACAACCTTGGACAGGGCGGCATCTGGAACCACAGCGTGCATGTGCTCGACGTCAAGGAAAGCTGTGAGCCGCAGGCTACCATGCGCGTTACACTGACACACGACAGCCGCAACATGATCAAGGTGGTGGCCGGGCTTTCGAACAACATCTCCGCCACCGCACCGCACTACATACTGGAATATCCCATCTTCAACTACCAGGGAGGCAGCCAGTACATGCAGGGCGGCACCAGCAACCCGGCCAACAAGACCATTGAGTTCGGACTCGACATCTCACCGCTGCTGGGCGTGATCAGCCTGGGACAGGATGTGCGGTTTTTCCTGCAGGTGTTTGAATACGATCCGGCAGGCACCGGCACCGGCGTGATCAACCACTTCTCGGTGATCGACTATACCGACGGCGTTCAGGCAACCGTTTGTCCGCAGAACAATGTTCCCATCAACAACCATGATGTGACCACCATGAGCCTGGTGGCCAATTTTGATTTCGACAAAGTGCATATCGTAAATCCGGCACTGCCGCCGGCCACGGTCGGACAGCCTTACAGCCACCAGTTGCTGGCCGCAGGCGGGCATCCTCCCTACCACTTTACGCTGCACAGGCATTACGAAGAAACAGTGTCGACGGAAACTTTCCCCATGGTGAGCCAGTACCAGCTAAATCCCAGCAACAGCAGCAACGGGCGCGTGAGCAGGCAGCTCGACTTCGAATTTCCTTACTACGACTCCGTGTATTCATCGGTTACACTCCATGTTGACGGCTATCTCATGTTTGATGAGCAGCTTTATCCTTACCCCTATTTTTACGACGACATGGTCCTTTTCAGGATCACCCGCCACATCTCACCCTTCATGTGCCATGCCATCAGGTTATACTCCTATGACGGCGACGGCATCTGGTATGAGGGTGACAGCACCCAGGCCACCTTCCGCTGGAAAGCCTCCATCGACGGCAATGTGGGCAGCGACATCAACGTGGCCGTCAGGCTGTACCCTTCGGGTGATATCGACTTCATTTACGGCGACATCAACATAGGCGACAACATATTGTGGATACCCGGTTTATGCGACGGGAACGAAGATGACATGCAGTTCTCGGAATTCTATTTTGATGAGCTTCCCGACCCGAACAGCAAATATTCGTACAGCAGGTACAGCTACCCCGAGGGGCTCAGCGTTTCCGGTGAAGGGCTGATAAGCGGTACGCTGCAACAGCAGGTCAGCAGCGAGGCCCTGACCATTAAGGTGACCGATAATAATTTCGTTTACGATTTCAGCACCCTTTTGTTCTCCACCTCGGGCATCCCGATAGAGGATTCCATCTCCTCGGGGGGCGATGAGGTCATAGAGTACGGAGAAATCGCCCTGCTCAGCGTGACCCTTACCAACCTGGAGGATGAAAACATCAACAATGCCAGTATGACCATCAGCATAAACGATCCATATATCAATGTGCTTGATGATTATGAATACATTGGCACACTGCCTGTTGGGCAAAGCGTCCAACTCGTCAATGCCTTCTCCTTCAAGGTGGCTTCCGACATCCCTGATGAACACCTGATCGAAATAGAAACGAGTATTTCGGGAAGCGGCCAGGTATGGGAAAACCTCCTGCTGCACATAGCCTACGCACCCGATATTTCGATTACCGATATTATTTTCGAGGATAACGGCAACGGAATTCCCGACCCCGGTGAAACCGCCGACCTCCGGATCCGCCTGCTTAATGAAGGGGGCAGCAAGGCTTCCCAGCTGCACTGCCTGCTTTCGTGCCAGGATCCCCATATCACCATCAACGAAGACTCGGCCTATCTGCAGATCCTCAGGCCCGATTCAGCATCCTGGCTAACCTATAACATCAGTGTTTCACCGGATGTCCCGATCGGACAGGAGCTGGCATTTGAACTCGACCTTAACGGGAATATGGGCTTCGAAGCAAGCCTTCCTTTTACCCTGACTGCCGGGCTCACGGTTGAGGATTTTGAAACCGGCGATTTCAACCTCTTCAGCTGGGGGTTTGCCGGCAACCGCAACTGGATCATCAACTCCCAGTATCCTTACGAGGGCAGCTACTGTGCCCGCTCGGGCAGCATACTGCATGAGCAGTCGAGCAGCATGATCCTTGACGTGGAGGTGCTCGAAGCCGGCAACATCAGTTTCTTCAGGAAAGTCAACTGCCAGGGCGACGGAACCGGCAACAGCGACCACCTTGCCTTTTTTATCAATGGCATTGAACAGGCCCGCTGGGACAGCATCCTTCCATGGGAAGAAGTCAGTTTCCCTGTCGGGGAAGGCTATAACCGTTTTGAATGGAAATATGAAAAGGATGCGAGCGTGAATACGGGGCTGGATGCCGCCTTTATCGACTACATCAGCCTGCCATCCTGCCTCGATGCCATGCCCCACCTGTTGATTGAACCTGAAGCCTTCGACCATGCCATGAAGCCCGATGACACCGGTTTCGACACCCTATTCATCGACAACCCCGGCGAAGGTGAGATCATGTACACGCTGATGATCACCTCGGCCAAAGATAATGAGCAGGGCGGAAACAGGAGCATCGAAGGTTCCTACCTGGAGTGCAGCCAGACCGGCTTCTTTGCCGGTGAAGCCTTCAACTGGTCGTTTGTGCTTTATAACGGCAGTGAAGACGAGGAATGGCTGACGGAACTGACCCTGAAAATACCGCAGGGGATCATCATCGAGTCGGCCACCAACTTTATCGGTGGATCGGGCGGCCCCCTGGTCTTCACGGGCGGCTTTGGCAACGGCCCGCTGATGCGCTGGTACGGCGAGGATGCCTCGGGCTGGGGTGTGGTCTACGGCGGTGAATTTGCCAACGGGCAATTTTCAGGGCATGTCGAATCCGGGTTCACGGGCAACGCCCAGATGGATTATGTTATCACAGGCGACATGTACGGCAACGAACCCCATGTGGTGGAAGGGCAGATCAGCCTTACCAATATGGGCGGTATCGTGCCGTGGCTCAGTGCCGACATTTACGAGGGAAGCGTTCCCGGCCAGGAAGGGCAGCAGATCATCCTGACCTATAATACCGAAGGGATGGACGACGGCCACTATTACTGCAACATCATCGTATCCGACAACTTCCAGCATGAAACCATCATTCCGGTGCACCTGCTTGTCGACACTTACCTTGGGCTTGCCGGGAGGGAAAAAGAAAGCAGCCATGTACAGGTATTCCCAAACCCCTTCACCGATGAACTGGGCATCATGCTGGATATGGCCAAGGTAGAGGAAGTCAGCATGCGACTGCTCGACATACGGGGGGTTGAACGCGCACTGATCCTTGACAAGGCCATGGTGCCGGCCGGAAAAAGCACCTATCGCTGGCAGGCCGGCCCCGACCGGGCTACCGCACAGGGGATGTATTTGCTGGTGGTTGAATACGGCGGAACACGCTATGTGAAAAAGATCGTCCGCAGCAAAAAATAAGTATATATTTGCCCGAAAAACCAAACAATATGGACGAAATCAGGGATGTTACGGAAAAATGGGGCGAAGCCCTCGCCTCAGCAGAGGTTGAACAAATTACCAGGCTATACGATGAGGAAGCCGTCCTGTGGGGCACGCTCTCACCCGTCATCAGGAATACGCCGGCGCTGATAGCCGAATATTTTGAACGTTTCGCGAAGCTGAGCGACATCAGCGTCGACTTCGAGAAACAATACATCCGGCTTTTCGGTTCCGTGGCTGTGAACACCGGCTATTACACCTTTTCCTGGACCGACGAGGGCAAAAGCATTGCCGTACCGGCACGTTATACATTCGTTTACCGTAAGACCGGCGATGGCTGGAAGATCGTCGATCATCACTCATCCGTAATACCCGAACAGCCTTTCAAACCGGAAAAATACATGAGGCAGTGATTGAAAGTGTTTCATGGCGCATGGCCCTATGAAGCGGATCAAAAAAAACCTCTTTGCACTGATAATGCTCATGATGCTGGCACCGGCACTGGTAAAGGCATTCCCCGATATTTTTACCTTCAGCATAGCACCGCTGAAAGGTTACCAGAAAAAGGCAGCCATGCCGGAATTAAGGCTGGAAAACTGGTTCAACGGAAGCTATCAGCAAGATTACGAACGCTACCTGGAAGACCATATAGGGCTGAGAAATCTGCTGGTGAGGCTGCACAACCAAATCGACTTCTCGCTGTTCAGAAAAGGGAATGTGGCCTCCATCGTTGTTGGCAGGAACGATTGCCTTTACGAAACCAATTATATCCTGGCTTATACCGGGCAGGACTTTCTGGGGCGGGAAGCCATGGAAAAAAAATGCAGGATGATCAGGGCAGTGCAGGATACGCTGGAAGCTTCGGGCACCCATCTGCTCATCGTGATGCCTCCTGGCAAAGCAAGCTTCTTTCCCGAGAATATCCCGGGCAGGTTTTTGGAAAAAAAGAGCGACAGCACCAACTACGATACCTATACGGATCTATTCCGCCGTATGGGCATCAACCACATCGACTTCAACGCTTTATTCACAGGCATGAAAGACACCTCCCGCCATGCGCTCTACCACAAGTGCGGCATCCACTGGAGCATCTACGGAGCCTGGTTCGCACTGGATTCCATCATCCGCTATATCGAAGAAGTCAGGGACATCGACATGGTCGACATGAGCATTGCCGGGATTGAAGTTTCGGATATACCAAGGGGTTCCGACTACGACATGGGCGATGCGCTGAATCTTTACTGCAGGATACACGACCGCCCGATGGCCTATCCTTACGGTTACAAATATGAGGCACAGGGTAAGGTAAAACCCAGGATCATGGTGGTGGCCGACAGCTATTACTGGACTATCTACAACCTTCATAATGCATGGTTGTTATGGGAAGAGCAGGATTTCAGGTATTACAACCAGGAATCCTTTTCGCCAGGCAAGCCATCGAAAAAGGCTGAGCGGATCACGGCCCCGTACCTGAAGCGTTTCGATCTGATCATCATCATGTATACCGAAGCTAATTTGCCTAAATTTGCCGACGGCTTCTTTGCAGAGGCCCTGGCCGCCCTTCCGGAAGCCCGGCGCTTTGAAGAGATCAGACAGGGCATTATCCGGTCGCCCGAAAGGCTGAAACAAACCAGGAGAAAAGCCATTGACAAAGGCATCAGCCTGCAGGAGATGATCGACAGGGAAGCCAGGCAGGTACTCATTCATGAAACAGACAAAGTGAATTATCATACAGAAATTGAATAAAAGCCATGGTATTCAGCAGCAGCTTGTTCCTACTATACTTTTTTCCGATATTCCTGGTGGTCTACTACCTGCTGCCCAGGGCAGCCAAAAATCCCTTTGCCCTCTTCGCCAGCATCTTTTTCTATGCCTGGGGCGCTCCCGACTTTGTATTTATCGTGCTGGGCTCCATCCTGATCGATTATTTCATCGTTGGAGCGATGGCCCGCCTGCGGGGCAGGAAGAGGAGCCGGCTGCTGGCAGTTTCCATGGTACTGAACATCGGCCTGCTGCTGTATTTCAAGTACGCCAACTTTTTTGTCGACAACCTGAATGAGCTGCTCGACCTTAGCGGGGCAGGCAGCATTCACTGGATGCGGGTTGCCCTGCCAATCGGCATCTCCTTTTTCACCTTCCAGAAGATCACCTATGCCGTAGATGTATACCGTAAGGTTTACGGGCCGCTGTCGCGGCTTACCGATTATGCCCTGTACATCCTGATGTTTCCGCAGCTCATCGCCGGACCCATCGTGCGCTATAACGAGATTGCGGCGCAACTGGTCGACAGGCGCGCGCATGAGAACATCAACAACCGTCTCACGGGGTTTTTCCGTTTCATGGTGGGGCTGTCGAAGAAAGTACTCATCGCCAACGTCCTCGGCGAGCACGTTGATGAGATATTCGCCCTCGGCGGCGATCAGGTCGGCAGCCTCACAGCCTGGTGCGGGATCATTGCCTACAGCTTCCAGATCTATTTCGACTTCTCGGGCTACAGCGACATGGCCATCGGCATTGGCAGGATGATCGGCTTCCGCTTTCCCGAAAACTTCAATAACCCCTACATCTCCCAAAGCATAACCGAATTCTGGCGAAGGTGGCATATGACCCTGGGACGTTTCATGAAAGACTATCTCTACATTCCGCTGGGCGGAAACCGGGTATCGACCGGGCGCATGTATTTCAACCTCTGGGTGGTGTTCGTCATTTCAGGCTTCTGGCACGGGGCCGCCTGGAACTTCGTTATCTGGGGCATCTTTCACGGGTTGTTCCTTGTAGCCGACAAGGTATTCCTCCTGAAAACCCATAAGGCCATCGGCAAGCTGCCAAGCATCATCATCACCTATTTCATCGTGCTGATAAGCTGGGTATTCTTCAGGGCCGAAACATTGCCCGAAGCCATGGAATACCTCCGGAAAATGTTTGCCTTCACCGCCGGCGAAAGCTATTATTTCGACAATAAATTCCTGTTTATCATGGGAGTGGCCGTGTTCTTCTCTTTCTGGGGAGGATTTAAGGCAATAGAAAGATGGCAGGAAAAGCTCTTTGCCGAAGAACAGAAAAACAGGGCCATCATCCTCATGAGCCTGTTCAGTATCATCTTCTTCATCATCAGCCTGGGGGCCATCACCTCCTCGGGCTTTAACCCCTTCATCTATTTCAGATTCTGATGGCCGGTATCTTCAAGAACATACTCTTTGCAATCATCCTGCTGATGATGATACTTCCCGGCCTGCAGGGATATTTCAGCTTTGTTGATGAAAAGCCGTTGCACGGAGCCTTTGATAGCGCCGGAAAGGCTGAACTCACAGCGGGAAGGTGGTTCAGGGGAGAATTCCAGGAGGCCGCCGAGAATTGGATCGGGAAACGATCGGGATTTCATAACAGCCTGGTGAGAATGCATAACCAGCTCGACTACTCACTCTTCAGAAAACTGAATGCCGAGGGCCTGGTGCAGGGAAGTAACGGGCAGTTGTATGAATATGACTATATCAGGGCCTGGACGGGAAAGGACTTCATTGGTGAACGGCTGCTCGACAAAAAGCTGCGAAGGTTCAGGTTCATTCAGCAACACCTGAAGGAGAAGCATGGCACCGACCTGGTGCTGGTGCTGGAACCCGGAAAAGCATCCGTCTACCCCGAAGACATCCCCGAAAGGTATAAAAAGGACATGGGCGACACCACCAACTATGAATATATCCGGAACCGCGCAAAGGAACTGGGCATCAACCTGATCGATCTTAATGCCTGGTATATTGCCATGAAGGATACCGCCTCCTGGCCCCTTTTCCCGAAACAGGGAACCCACTGGAGTGAATATGCCATGTGGTATGCCGCCGACTCCCTGTTGCGCTATATCAGCGAGAGCAGGGACATCGCACTGGGAGCAGTGGTACGCGACAGCGTGGTGATCAGCAGCAGACTGCAGTCGACCGACTACGATGCAGGGCAAACACTGAACCTGTTCTGCAGCCTGCCTCACGGCCCCATGCCCTACCCCGTTTATCACTTTGATACGAAAGGCATCACCCATAAACCCAATGTACTTGCCATTGCCGACAGCTACTACTGGAACATCTTCAATACACGAATACCCGAAAAACTCTTCAACAACCAGGCCTTCTGGTATTTCTACAAAAAGGTCTATCCCGATTCCTATCACGGCGACAAGCTCGTGAAAGATCTGGATCTGCGGGCTGAAGTGGAAAAGCAGGATGTAATCTTTTTTATGTCGACGGAGCGTTTCCTGTATAAATTCGACCGGGGTTTTATTGACGACCTCTGGGAGCTCTACGGCCTGCCCAGCAGCCCCGACCGTATTACGCTGTATAAGACCGGCATCCTCAACCTCGACCCATGGTTTTCGGAAGTGATTATGGAGGCGAGGCGTGAAGGCGTAAGCCTTGGCCGCATGCTTGAGATGGAAGCGCGCCACCTCATGTGGAAAAATGAACCGGAACGTTTTTATGCACTTTTTGGCCCGGCACCCGTTGCCGACGACATCAGGAAAAATCCTGCCTGGTTCGCCGATGTCAGCCGCCGGGCAGCCAATAATAACATCAGCGTTGAGGAAAGGCTGATGGAGGAGGCTGCCTATATGCTTAAAAACAAATATCCCGGAGCTTTTCAGGAATACGAAAGCGTAAAAAGGATCATGGGCAACATCCGCAGCGACAGTGCCTGGCTGGTGCAGATAACAGAAAAGGCGGAACGGTATTTCATGACGGTGGATGAGGTGATCAGGGCTGACGCCGAGTATGTTTTCAGCCTGGAAAAGAAATAATTCGCACATTGCTCAGGTAAAGTTTGCGTATTGACACAAGGCGGGAGCCGGAAAATAAAATATATTCCGGCTAAATATTTCCAAAAAGCAATTCTTTTTTTGCAGAATTAAAATTTTGATGTATTTTTGCATTCCCTTTTTGGGGAAATGTATTAATCGTTTGGATCGGTAGTTCAGTTTGGTTAGAATGCCGGCCTGTCACGCCGGAGGTCGCGGGTTCGAGTCCCGTCCGGTCCGCTAAGAGCCCAGCTTGCAAACAAGGGCTCTTTTTTTTATGACCTATTTCGTATATATAACCCGCCGGCGCGCTCCTCTGCCTGAAATCCCTCCGCCAGTGAGAGGTATCTGATTGCTTAAAGCCAACCTGCCAGGGGATCCCTCCCCCGTTTACACGGGGTCGGGATGACCGGTAGTTATTTACTGGCATTTGTGCGTGGGTTAACACGGCATTTCGCCCGTTTTGAGCCTGCCGGCGGGGGTTTCTCCAAAATTTGAATAGCTCGCAATCGTTCAATCGCGCAATCACATTGGCCTCCCCCGCCTGGTTTAAAGGGGGGACGGGGGGCGAGGGACGGGGGCGAGGGACGGGGGCGAGGGACGGGGGCGAGGGACGGGGGACGGGGAAACAGGCTGTTTCATTTTGTTTTGTGATAACAACCGTTCCTGCTACAGTTCAGATTTCAGATTTCAGCTTTCAAAATCGGGCAATCTTCCGCGCAGCGGGGTTTGAATAACTTGACTTCCGCCCCGTAATTTCGTATATTTACATTCAACCATCGCCCTTATAACCCTATGAGAACCAAGAATATTATTATATTCTTCATCATTCTTATGCTCATTAAGGGCGGAATTGCCCAGCCTGAGTTAAAGATCGTCGGCAACATTCAGTCCGGGAACGGCCTGCTTACCGGCGGGATCAAATACATCTACAAGGATTCAGAGGGTTTTATGTGGTTCACCTTTGAAAGGGGGTTTCAGCGATGGGATGGCTACACAGCCAAAAACTACGGATACCTCACCGACACAACCCTCAACTCTGCCTACCGCTTTTGCAGACCCATACTGGAAGATCAAGATGGCAATTTTTTTATCGGAACACTTAAGAACGGCCTTATTAAACTGGACAGGAAAACCGATAGATATATCCGCTACCATCATGATCCGGCACATCCTGAAAACAGTCTGCCCGGGCATGGGGTAATATCAATGTTACCCGACACCAACGGCGATATCTGGCTGGGTTCATATGAAGGATTGACGCGCTTCAACCCCCGGGCAGAATCATTTAAAAATTATGTGGTCAATCCCGATGAAACACATGATCCCCGCAACATTACCAGATGCATATTCAGAGACAGTGAAGGCACATTGTGGATTGGCACCCAAAATGGACTTTACCTCTTCAACGAGGAGAATGAATGCCTCGAAAAAATAATTACAGACCCTGTCCTGCCTGAAAACCTGAATTTCTTCGGGTCTGTCCTGGAAGACATACACGGCAGTTTGTGGTTCGGGACGAACTGGGGGATCCTTGTTTATGACAAGGCCGGCGGGTTCTGGAAACACATCATGACCATCAACCCTGATAAACCGGATTCTTACGCCGATGCCAAGGTGAATTGTATGCTTGAATATCACAGTCGGACGAAACACCAGGTATGGATAGGCACCATGGCCGGGCTTAAAGTTTACGACATGGCCAATGGGGAACTGACCCATTTCACCCCCAGCAACGGATATCCGGAAATAACAAATGCAGGAAGTGTCCAGTTCCTGTTCCGTGACGAAAATGATATTCTGTGGGCAAGCATGGCAGGAATAACCTTAATCGACCTGAAAAGGAATCCTTTTCAGAATATCCGGCTGATGTCCTACCCCGATTCGATGTATGATGAACGTGCACAATGCTTTTTTGAAGACGGGCAAAACAACATCTGGATTGGCAGTGAAAATAACGGGGTTTATAAATTCAATCAAAAACTCGAATTCCTGAACAATTATAAAGCCTGTAACCTGCCTGACCGGATAAGCGAAAAAGAATTCAACAACCACGTATGGAGAATATATGAAGATCCTTCCGGCCGGATATGGATGAATACGGGGCCAACATTCCTGAGCGTCTTCGACATTAAAAGCGGCAATTTTCATCCTGTTGAGGTAGATGTGGGCTCCTATACCCCCAAGGCGCTGATCATTGATGCATTTGGAATGACCTGGCTCACGGCCCATGACGGATTGTTCAGCGGCACTGTAACCGGAAACCACGAGCTGCAGGTATCACTCCTTGACAATCCCGGCCTGCCCCGGGTTCCCATGGACGAAATATTATATGATACACATGGCAGGCTCTGGCTCATCACCCGTGCCTCGGGAGTTTTTTGCCTGCATCCCGACAACAGGGATTCCATGAAGTTTAGCCGATACCTGCACAAGAACTACCGCCACAAATTCACCATTGAGTACAATGCCAGGAAGATGACAGAAGACCCGGAAGGCAACATATGGTTCATCTCCCACCGTGAATTGTTCAGGTATGATCCGGCACTCGACAGCATTGTTCCTGATGAATTTTTCAACAATCAATACAATGGTGAATTGAATTCGGTGATACGCGACAAAAACGGCATATTCTGGATGGGGATAGCGGTTGGCATGCTTGCCTATAACTATTGCGATACCGCTTTCGGAGGTTTCAGGAAGATCGATTACCGTTCGGGGATGCCCTTTACTTTCCTCACACGAAGCAACTTTTTCATCGACAGCAGGGGCTATATCTACCAGGGAGGACAGCTGACAACGGAAAGGGGGTTTTTCCGGTTTCACCCCGACAGTATCCCCGAAGCCTACCACAATCCGCTACCGGTTGTGCTGACCAATTTCCAGGTCAGGAACAAGGATTTCATGCTCGACAGCAACATCACATATAAGAAGGCGATCCGGCTGAACCATAAAGAGAATTTCTTCTCTTTCGAATTTTCTGCAATGGACTACCGGGGCCCGGAAAAGAACCAGTATGCCTATATGCTCGAGGGCATGGACGATGACTGGGTATATACGGGAAACCGAAGGTTTGCCAATTATACCGGGATTGCGCCCGGCGATTATGTTTTCAGGGTAAAAGCTTCGAACACCGACGGATACTGGAATGAAGAGGGTACCTCGATAAAGCTTTCAATCCTTCCCCCGCCCTGGAAAAGCTGGTGGGCGTATTCCCTTTACGGCATTGCCTTTTTCACGCTGCTCATCGGCTGGAGGCGGTACGACCTCAAGCGGCATCGGCTGAAACAGGCCCTCGAGATCGAAAAGGTAGAAGGCGAAAAGCTAAAGGAGCTCGACAGCATGAAATCACGCTTCTTTGCCAACATCTCCCATGAGTTCCGCACGCCGCTTACCCTGATCCTGGGCCCCCTCGAAAAGCTGATCGGCACCACCAACGACAAGGATTGCATCAACGACCTGAACATGATGCATCGCAATGCCAGGCGCCTGCAACGGCTCATCAACCAGTTGCTGAACCTGTCGAAGCTCGAGGCCGGGGAGATGAAACTCATTGCCGGCGAGCGCAATATCGTAAGCCTGGTGAGGGGCTACGTGCATTCCTTCGAGTCGCTGGCCAGGCAAAAAAACATCAGCTTGAAATTCAACTCCGATGATGAACGCACCCTCATCTACGTGGATAACGACAAGATCGAGAAGATCCTCTACAACCTCCTCTCCAACGCCTTTAAGTTCACTCCCGAGGGGGGGGAGATCAGCGTTTCAGTGCTCACCCATCCCGTCGGGCCCTATTACAAGGAAAATACAACAGAAGGAGTGAAGATCATCGTGGCCGACACCGGTCCCGGCATCCCGCCCGACAAGGTAAAACATGTTTTCAGGCGTTTCTACCAGGCCGAAGAAGGCTATTCGGGCGACCAGGAAGGCACGGGCATCGGGCTGGCCCTCACCCAGGAGCTGGTGAAGCTGCACCATGGCGACATCACGGTTATGAGCCACGAAGGCAAAGGTACCACCTTTATCGTCACCCTGCCCAAAGGCTATGAGCACCTGAAACCTGAAGAGATCAGTGCCGTGCCAAAAGCCGGTGATGCGGATAAAGAAGCCCTGAAGGAATTCGAATTTGACAACATCCCTGTTCGCGTTGAAAAAAGCCCTGACCCCGAAATCCGCGAAGCGGACGACGGCAGGCCCCTGCTGCTCATCGTTGAAGACAATGACGACCTGCGCACCTATGTACGTTCCTACCTCGATAAAGAATACCTGGTTAACGAGGCAACCGACGGAGCGCAGGGATTGCAAATGGCCATTGAATACATCCCCGATCTTATCATCAGCGATGTGATGATGCCCGAAATTGACGGCTATCAGCTGTGCAGCACCCTGAAAACCGACGAGCGTACCAGCCATATTCCCGTAATCCTGCTCACGGCCAAGGCCGCTTTGGAAGATAAGCTGGAAGGGCTGGGGCTGGGTGCAGATGATTTCTTAAGCAAACCTTTTGATCCTGCCGAACTGCAGGTACGCATCAAAAACCTGATCAGGCAACGAAGCGATTTGAAGGCCCTTTTCAGAAAGGAAATGAAATTGGAACAGACAGAGGCCCTGCCGGAAATGCTCAGCATGGACCAGCAATTCCTGTACAAAGCGAGAAAGCTTGTAGATGAAAACATGGCTGATCCGGATTTCGGCATCGAAAGTTTCGCAAAAAAAATGGCATTAAGCCGTGTACAGCTGCACCGTAAGCTAAAAGCCCTGCTCGACCAGCCTGCATCTGCTTTTATCCGCACCCTGCGGCTCAACAGGGCGGCGGAGCTTCTCGCGAATAAAACCGCGACTGTTAGTGAAATAGCCTATGATGTAGGGTTTAACACATTGCCCTATTTTACCAGATGTTTCCGCGAACAGTTTGGGGTGACCCCTTCCGAATACATCCACCTTAAAAAGGAAAATTAACGGTCCTTATTCCCTGATGTAACATAATTAGAAGAAAATGAAACATCTATGGAAGATTTAAGCCTCCCTGTGGCATTAACTTTACGGGAGCATTTATAAACCTAAAATCTTCCAGCCATGAAAAAGATCATTCTTTCATTTTTAACCGGGTATTGCGTACTTCTCATTACGCAGGTGAGTACAGCCCAGATCATCCACGTACCCGCCGACCAACCCACCATACAGGCAGGCATCAATGCCGCCGGTAATGGAGATACTGTATTGGTTGACACAGGCACCTATTATGAGAACATCAACTACAAAGGCAAGGCCATTATGGTGGCCAGTCACTTTTTGCTATACGGCGACACCAACCACATCAACAACACGATTATTGACGGGAGCCAGCCGGTCTATCCCGACAGTGCAGCCTGTGTTATGTTCGTGCATGAAGAGGATACTACCTCCATCCTTAGTGGATTTACATTAACCGGGGGGTCCGGTGTGTGGACTACCGGGTTTAATGTCCGCGCAGGAGGAGGCGTCTATGCATGGGAGGCAGGAGCTAAAATCTCGCATAATAAGATAATGTATAACCAGGTTGAATCTGACAGCGGGGGGGGTGCCGGACTTTTATTTTTGGGTGGAGATAAATACTGGGCCATTATTGACAATAATATAATCAGTCATAATACCAGTATTTCAGATGGATTCTCAGCATTCGGAGCAGGCATGTCCATTCTGGTGAATGCTGTCATCAAAAACAACATCGTTGAACATAACAGCTGTATAAACACCACCGGTATGGCTGATGGAGGGGGGATTGAACTTGAGCTATGGGAGCCGGGGTCAAATCAGCATGCACATGTCTATAACAATATTATAAGATTTAATACGCTGGATGCCAATACCTGGGCAATGGGTGGGGGCATTTGTTCCTTTGCTGTTCCCTGCGAGATCAGGAACAATGATATTAATAATAATGAATCTCTGGCAGGTGACAGATGTCTGGGGGGAGGATTGCGTATTATAGCAACACAAAACAAAGTCCTGATTGAAGGTAACAATATATACGAAAACATACAGAATGGAGAATATGTGCAGGGAGGAGGTATTGATGTTGGTCTGGCGGCAGACACAGTTATTATAAAAGACAATATGATCTGGGGGAATGATATATCAGCAACCACAGCTGCATGGGGATCGGGGTTAACCTTTGTAAAAGACAGCCTCCTGTTCATTACTGACAACCATATTCATGAAAACCAGATTAGCGGGAGCAATTGGTGGTGCGGAGCTGGTTTATGTGCAGAAGGGACATATAATTTTGCTGATATCAGTAATAATTATATTTACAACAACACCGGGACCGGAACATCATATGGAGGAGGAATTCATTTTTATAACAATGAAGGCGCCAGATACAATATAGAGTCCAATTTCATACAGGGAAATCACTCAAATTATGGAGGAGGGTTATGGACTTATAACACCTTTGATATTTCCCTGACTAATAACATTTTTTCGGATAATATTGCCTGGTCGTGGGGAGGAGCTTATGCATTACGTCATGCTACTGATGATAAACCTTTGGAAATTTCCATATCTCACTCATTAGGAGAGGACGTCACCTTGAAATTACCAAAGCAAGAATCGCATCCTGTTGTAGTGAACAATACCTTTTATGCAAATGAGGCGGGGAATTCCGGTGGAGCTATTGATTCTGATCAGCGCGACCATGTACCCATTTTCTTTAACTGCATCTTCTGGGAAAATACCGCACCCAGCGGTGATAATATATATTTATTCGTACCCGACACCATTTTTATTTCACATTGTGACATTAACCCGGCCGACAGCTCAATTTCAGGAAGCTATATTGGCCATGGTAACATCTTCGAAGACCCTGGTTTTATACTTGGTGATTCGCTGTGTCATATCAATGGCGGACCCTGCCACAATACAGGCACAGGAGAACTTGAAGTGGCGGGAACAATTTATTATGCCCCGAATGTTGATTTTGACGGAGATCCCAGGCCACAGGGGGATCAATGGGATATCGGCGCGGATGAATGTCTGATGCCAAGCACACCGCATTTTCAGTCATCCACGGAAAAAAACATCCTGGAAGTTGCGCCCAATCCGGCCCGGGATAAAACCATGATCAGCTACCAGCTTCAGGAAAGGAATGATGCAAGCCTGAGCCTCTTCAGCACGCAGGGAGAATTGATTGAATTCATCAGCCTTGGGAATATGTCAGCCGGAACCCAAAGCCACACCCTCAACCTCTCCCACCTGCCAAACGGCATATACCTGCTGCGGCTGCAGGCAGGGGATGTGGTGGAGACGGCGAAGGTTGTTTTGATGAAATAAGCCCCTCACCCCCTAGCCCCCTCTCCCTCGGGGAGAGGGGGAAAAGGGGGCCGGGGGGTTAAGGGGGTGAGGGGTGAATCCACCCATGAAGCCATGAAGCCATTTAACCATGAAACACTGAATACCATGAAAAAACTTCTACTCCTTACCACAACCCTGATGATCGCCGCCGCGCTCAGCGCGCAGGTCATCCACATTCCCGGCGATTACGCCACCATACAGGCAGGCATTGATGCCGCCACAGACGGCGACACCGTGCTGGTCGACACGGGCACCTATTTTGAGAACATCAACTTTATGGGCAAGGCAATAACCCTGGCCAGCCGGTATATTATTGACCCTGATACAAATCACATCAATAATACAATTATTGACGGAAGCGAGGCCACCAATGTTGATAGTGCTTCGGTGGTTACTTTGGTATCAGGTGAAGATACAAGTTCGGTAATAAACGGCCTTACAATTACTCATGGCGAAGGTACCTGGTCGGAAATGTTTCAGACAAAGGCGGGTGGTGGGATTTTATGTATCAATGCTGGTGCGAAGATCATTAAATGCAAAATAATTGACAATGAACTCAGTCATGTTACCCATGCGCTTGGGGCCGGCATCGCCTGTATGGTCAGCAATGGAGATTTCAACATTATTATCCAAAACAATACTATTTCGGGAAATACAATATCCGTAACCACTACCATGGCAGAAGGGGGTGGAGTTTTCGTTGGAGCAAAAACTCCGGCTGCATCTTTAACGACTACAATTAGCGATAATATTTTCAGGAATAACTCATGTGAATGTGATATTCAAAGGGCGGATGGAGGAGCCATTAAAACCGTGTTGGAGACCATGGCTTCAGGATCATTTAACATCACAGGAAACACTATTGTCAATAACTCAATCAGAGGGGGCTCTACAAGGGGGGCCGGATTGTGCGGAACAGGAAATGGAGGATATGTATATAATAATTATTTCAAAGGGAATTATATTGATGGCAGCAGTGGGCAATTCAGAGGAGCGGCCATAACCTACAAAACAACTTCAAGTGATCTTGAAATAGTGAACAACCAATTTATTGAAAACAATTCACCCATAAATGCATCAGATGGTACCGGGGCGGTCAGCATAATGGACTCGTACGAAAACATGGTTATCATCGACAGGAATTATTTCTATCGTAATGAAGCACAGGTGGGAGCAGCATTTACATCACGAAGAGGATATAATTTACTGATAACCAATAATGTATTTTACGAAAATGCAGCTCAAAAAGGAGGGTGTTTACATATTTACAATCCGGAAACTGAAAATATCTCCCAAAATCAGTGCATGTCATTGAGGGCAGGGATAATCAACAATTCATTTATAGAAAATACTGCTGAAATTAGCGGTGGCGCTATAAGATTTGTAGGTTTACATAGTCCACCGGTTATTTTCAATTCGATTTTCTGGAACAATTCAGCACCTGATGGGCCTGACATCTTCAATGAAGATGATAATAAAATTACAATTTCATATTCAAGAATAACCGAAGGCGATATCAGCGGTCCCTGGAGTGGAAGTGATAATATTATTGAAGATCCTTTGTTCATTCCAGGAGATACTCTGTATCACATCGCTGGCGGGCCCTGCCACAATACAGGCACAGGAGAACTTGAAGTGGCGGGAACAATTTATTATGCCCCGAATGTTGATTTTGACGGAGATCCCAGGCCACAGGGGGATCAATGGGATATCGGCGCGGATGAATGTCTGATGCCAAGCACACCGCATTTTCAGTCATCCACGGAAAAAAACATCCTGGAAGTTGCGCCCAATCCGGCCCGGGATAAAACCATGATCAGCTACCAGCTTCAGGAAAGGAATGATGCAAGCCTGAGCCTCTTCAGCACGCAGGGAGAATTGATTGAATTCATCAGCCTTGGGAATATGTCAGCCGGAACCCAAAGCCACACCCTCAACCTCTCCCACCTGTCAAACGGCATATACCTGCTGCGGCTGCAGGCAGGGGATGTGGTGGAGACGGCGAAGGTTATTTTGATGAAATAAGCCCCTTCTCCCCGGGGATGCTTTTCTGCAATGCCCCTCATCCCCTGGCCCCTTCTCCCCAGGGAGAAGGGGGAATTCTGCTCAACCCCTGGCCCCTTCTCCCCAGGGATGCTTTTCTGCAACACCCCTCATCCCCTAGCCCCTTCTCCCCAGGGAGAAGGGG
>Ga0334892_1000430_pt1 | contig 53007 bp, 41 predicted proteins | sample GraSluR3_MG_4_FD_207213 | JGI IMG/M metagenome (GOLD analysis project Ga0334892, IMG submission 207213) | Sludge microbial communities from methane-producing bioreactor in Wageningen University, Netherlands - Granular Sludge_15_04-R3 | ecosystem: Engineered > Bioreactor > Anaerobic >...
GTGACTGTAGCGGTGGGGGTACACCCGGTCCCTTCTCGAACCCGGTAGTTAAGCCCGCCCGCGCCGATGGTACTGGGGGGGTAGCCCCCTGGGAGCGTAGGTCGTCGCCAACCCATCCGACCTCATTCTTCCTTTGCGGTAGCCGGAGCCTGACGAAATCGTTTCGTGCTTGACATGCGGGCATTCTGTGGCTACTATTAGGCTCACGAAGTAAACGGGGCGTGGCGCAGTTTGGCTAGCGCGCTTGCATGGGGTGCAAGAGGCCCCCGGTTCAAATCCGGGCGCCCCGACACGTTTTTCGGTAGTATATGGATGAGTTCCACCAGTTTGGGACCCCAATGACCTGACCCTGTACGCAGCTTTGACAGCTACGTAGCAGGGTTTTGTTTTTCTGTTCTTGCCACTCTGTTAGATCGCTGGACAGGAGATTTCCTGCGCTTTTTAGGTCGGATTCGTCAACGTCCTGGTAATACTCCAGAGCCATCAAGGCAAATTCCACAACGTTCCCGGTGTATGGCATGGCAGGGAAAACAGTGCAGGCGAATCATGATTCGCCTGCACTGGGAGTCAACCGGACGCACCTGAGTTGAGCGGTCAGTCACCCGCGGCGGCCACGCCCGGCAGATCGCGTTCGTGTGCCCCCTGGACGGGCGCCTCCTCGCGCGGGGCGCGCACGCGCGATGGCAGAATGAGGATCACCAGCAGCGCGTTGATCAGCATCACGGCTGCTCCGAACAACATGGCGTCATTCATCCCCGCGACGAATGCCTGGTCAGCGGTGTTGATTATGGTGTTGGCGAACGATTCAGGCACCTGCGGGTTGCTGGCGATCTTGTGCGCCGCCTGAATGCTGCTGCTGATCCCCTCGAACATGTCGGGACGCAACTGCGGCAGTGCAGCCTTCAACGCCTCGATACCATCCAGGTAGCGGCCATTCATGATCGTGCCGAGCACCGCGATCCCCAGCGCGCCGCCAAGCTGGCGGGTGGTATCGTTCATCGCCGAGCCGACACCCGCCTTGCTGACCGGCACCGAGCCCATGATCGAATCGGTGGCCGGACTCATGGCGAACCCCATGCCGCTCGCCAGGATGATCTGCCCAACAACCACGGTCGAATAGGCCGTATCGACCTCGTACATCTGGGACATGAACAGCAGGCCGCCCGCCGCTATCATAATGCCGAGGGCGACGGTTCGCTTGGTGCCAAGCCGTTTGGCGATGCGCGCCGATGAAACCGACACAACCGCCAGCGATACGGCCATCGGGACCATGCGCAGCCCGGCATCCAGCGCCGAATAGCCCTGAATCGTCTGGAGGTACTGGCTGAGGAAGAAGATCGAGCCGAACATGCTGAACATGATGAACGTCATGGCGATGTTCGCGCCGGTGAACGACATGTTCTTGAAGAAGTGCAGCGGCAGCATCGGGTTGGAGGCGCGGCTCTCCCACCAGGTGAAGATGGTCAGCAGCACGGCGGAGATGCCGAAGGCCGTCAGCACGTGCGGGTCGGTCCAGTCTTTCATCCCCGCCTCGATGATGCCGTAAATCAGGGCGAACAGGCCGGGCACCGACAGCAGCACCCCGATGATGTCCGGTTTGGGCGCGTGCTCGTCCTTGGAATCGGCCAGGAAGAACGCCCCGCCCAGCAGCGCGACGGCGACCACCGGCAGATTGACGAAGAAGACCGCGTTCCATTCGAAGTGCTCCAACAGCAGGCCGCCCACGACCGGGCCAACGCCGACGCCGAGCCCGAAGATGGCCGCCCAGACGGCGATAGCCTGCGAGCGTTCCTCGCGGGGGAAGGTGGCGCTGATGATCGAGAGCGTCGCGGGCATGATCGTCGCGCCGCCGATGCCCAGGAAGGCGCGGGCCGCGATCAGCATTTCGGTCGAGGTGGACAGGGCCGCCCACAGCGACCCGAGGCCGAACATGACCAGGCCGAATTGCAGCGCCCGCTTGCGCCCGATCTTGTCGCCAAACGAGCCCATCGTCAGCAGCAGCGCGGCGAAGACCAGCACGTAGGCATCCACGATCCACTGCAAATCGCTGGCCGATGCGCCGAGATCGTTGGAGATGGATGGCAGGGCCACGTTGAGAATGGTGTTGTCCAGGCTGATCACCAGCAGCGAGATGCCGATGAAGAGCAGGCCGAGCCAGCGGGTGGAATAGCCGGGCAGGTTCTGGTGTGTGTCTTTCGACATGGGAATAGTCCTCCTTGGTGACTGGCAGTTTGAGTTCGCCCTGTGGTAGGCCAAAGGCGATCATCTCACAGGCTGGCGAGCGTGTCTTCGACTTTTGTCGGATTCGGGAGCGAATGGCACGGAATCAGGGGGCGCTGTGTTGTGAGCGCGGCTTGAGCCAGTCGTGCCACTTGAACCACAGCGCGATCAGAAGTTCCTGCTCCAGGCGGGCCTCGAAAAGCGCCTGCCTGCGCGACGGATTCGTGAGGTCCCGTTTGCGGACCAACTGCCGCACGCGCTGCCGCGCCTGTTTCAGTGCGCGCTGGTGCACGACCGGGAAAGGCTCGGTTTGGGATTCGGTCGCCAGCCGCGTGATCAGGGCGTGCTCGATCTGGTAGGTCCGCAGTTTACCGGCGTCGCCGCGCGGCGGCCTGTCGTCGACGAAGTGATTGCCGAGGTAGCGCTGCCAACGGTGCAGGCGAGTCTCGACGTCGATCAGGTATTCGGCCAGGAAATCCTGCCCCAACAGGGTGATCAGGTCGCGCTCATCGTCGAGCATGTCGCGGATGAGGGCGCGGACGTTTAGAGTCGGGCGTGGTATGTCGAACACGATCAGGCTCCTTTTGGTGGGACGATGACGATCTGGAAAGGGCGCTCGATGGCTTGCGTGGGGCAGATGCGCTCGCAATACCCGGCATAGTCACATCGTTCCGGGTGGGCTACAACCGCATGCTGATGAATCAGCGCCAGCGCCCCGTGGGGGCACACGTCCACGCACAGCCCGCACCCGGTGCAGCGGTCGTGATCGATGAGCGGGACCGGCAGGTGTGGTGCTGGCTGCGTCATACACGCTCCGTGCAAAGCAAATCGCCCAGGTTACTGTGTCAAGCATATCCCCTGGGCGACTGTGTGTCTTCGACTTTTGTCGGATAGTGCGGACTACGTTTCGAGTCCGGCTCGCGCCTCAAGCGCCGCCTTGTCAAGAATCTGTATCTGGTGCCGCTCGACTTTGATCAGGCCATCCTGGGCGAGCGACCGTAACGCGCGGTTGATCACGTCCGGGACGGTGCCCAGGCGAGCGGCCATCTCCGATTGGGTCGCCCACCGGTGGCGGGGCAGGATGTCAGTTTGAGCCTGTTGCAGCAGCAAGCGGGCCAGCCGCGCCTCGACACTGCGCAGCGACAAATCCTCGACCAGTTGGATGAGGTGAGTGACGCGGTTTGCCAGGTCCTGAATGACGGCGCGTGCCAATGGGGGATGGTCTTCCAGCAGGCGGAGCATGGTCTCGCGCTGGATCATCCAGACCGTGGACGGTTCGAGGGCGATCACGGTCGCCGGATTGGCATCGCTGGCGAACACGGCGACGGCATTGAAGACTTCACCCGGCCCCAGGAAATTCAGGATCTGCTCCCGGCCATCGGGCGCCGTCTTGATCGCCTTCAGCCACCCGTTCTCGACGACACAAAGCCCGCTGCTGGATTCGCCTTCGAGAAAGACGACCTGGTCCGGCTCGTAAGTCCGTTTGACCGCGGTGCGGGCGACTGAATGCAGCGTCGCGCTGTCCAGGCTGTCGAGATACGCGATCGAGGCGAACAGCGCGGCGGCGGTATGGGGCTGGTCTGCATCGGGCATAGCAAGCTCCCTGCTTGGCAAATCGTCGCTGAGGGTCAGCGCGTCACCGGCGTTTCTCGTACTCCGCCAGGAGATCCTGGTCGAAGCGCTGGAGGAACCATTCCGCTTTCTCGACCAGGTCGCGATTGCCCATGAAGACCGGCACCCGCTGGTGCAAGTCGCGCGGCTGGAGGTCGAGAATGTCCCCGATGCCGTCAGACGAATATCCGCCCGCCTGCGCCGCGATGAAGGCCAGCGGCTGCGCTTCGTAAGTCAGGCGCAGCTTGCCGTTGGGCCGCCGCTCGTTCGCGGGATAGACGAAGACGCCGCCGCGCAGCAGATTGCGGTGAAAATCTGCGATCATGCTGCCGATGTAGCGGTGTTCGAGCGGCTGGCGATCGGTGTCTTCCAGGGCCTGCAACCACGTGATGTAGTGGCGAATCCCCGGCGACCAGTATTTGTGATGCCCGTGATTCACGCTGTAATATTGGCCGGGCGCGGGAATCCGGATGTCCGGGTGGCTGAGCAGGAACTCCCCGACGCTCGGATCGAGCGTGAAGCCGTGCACGCCGTTCCCGGTGCTGTAGACCAGCATGGTGCTGGAGCCGTAGATCACGTAGGCCGCTGCGACCAGCCGCGACCCTGGCTGGAGCACGTCGTCCATTGTGCCGTGTCCGTCGCCGGGCGTGATCTTGCGGTGGATGGCGAAGATCGTGCCGATCGAGGCGTTGACGTCGATATTGGACGACCCATCGAGCGGGTCGTAGATCAGCACGTAGTAGCCCGGCTGGTGGTGCGCGGGGATCGGCAGCAGGTCGTCGTGTTCTTCGGAGGCCATCACGCAGACGCGGCCCGTGTGGTCGTTCATCCGGAAGATGACCTGATCGGCGTAGACGTCGAGCTTTTGCTGCTTCTCGCCGTGGACGTTCTCGGCGGAGGTCGCGCCCAGGATGTTGGCGATGCCGGCCCGCGTGGTTTCGCGCGCGATCAACTTCGCCGCCAGCGCGATGTCGTAGAGCAGGCTGGTCAGGCGCCCGGTGGCGCCGGGGTGCTGCCCCTGCTGGTCCAGGATGTGGCGTTCGATGGTGACGAGCGAGGATAAGGATGTCATGGCGGTTGTGTTTTCTCCCCAACTGGCTTCATGCGCGGGAATATTATACCGTATGTGACGAACTGGCATCCTGGCCGGTCATGATGTGAAAAAGGGGGACACGTGCGCGGGTTGAAATACGCGATGGTGGGGCTGGCCTGTCTGCTGGCTGTGATGGCGCTCGACGGGCTGACCAACGAGCTGGACACGGCCCGCTACTACTGGGACTTCGCACTGTATTACGACATGGCCGAGAACGGGCTGGTGGACAACGATCACCTCGTGGCGCCGTTCGCGTACCGTTTCGCCACGCCGCTGCTGGCGCGCGGGCTGGGCGACATCCTGCCGGAGGGGCGCGAGATCGTCATCCTCGCGTCCGCCGACGGCGCGCTGTTCGCCACGCGTACCTTCCGCGGCTTCCGGCTGATCGCCATCGCCGGGGCGGCGGCGCAGCTCGCGCTGGTCTTCGTGCTGGCGGAAAGGGTGGGCGTCAACCCGCGCCGCGCGCTCGTGCCAGTGGCCGCCGTCGCGCTGTCGCTGTACAACGTCCGGTTCCTGCTGTTTGACGTCTCGCGTCCGGATCACCTGGCCTATCCGCTGATGGCGATCGGGCTGCTGGCCGCCGTCCGGCGCGACGTGCTGCTGTGCCTGGTCGTGTCCTGCGCCGGACTGATGGTGCGCGAGTTCCTGATCATACCGCCCGTTGTGCTGAGCGTGCTGCTGCTGCGCGACTACCGCGAGACGCGCTCGCGGATGGCGCTCGGCAGCATCGCGATCCTGGCGCTGGCGACCGGGCTGTGCATCGCCATCCCGCGGGCGCTCATCCCGGTCACCGGGACCGGGCAGTACGTCGATCCCGTCAACGATCCGGATTGGCTCGGCAACCTGTTCGAGGCGCCCCTGTCCGAGCGGCGGAATTTCAACATCATCTTCAACGTGGTCAGCTACACGATGCCGGTCTGGCTGCTGCTCACGCGGGACCGGCTCAAGCGCACATGGGATCGCCTGGAAGGCTGGCGGCTGAGCCTGGGCGTGTATACCGCGCTGGCCCTGCTGCTGACTCTGTACGGCGGGACCGATATCTGGCGCTTCGTGTCGTACCTGTTCGTCCCGCTGGTGATCGTCCTGGCCGCGCTGCTGAGGGATTCCTCGCTCGGCTGGCCGGAGATCGCGGCGATGCTCGTCGCGGTTGCGGTCTATAACAAAATCTGGCTGGACATCCCCAACCTGCACGCCGAATACCTGGATTTCTATGGCGGCTACGACAGCCGCGTGAACGGGGCTACCGCGTGGCGGATCGGGCAGATGGGGCTGCTGCTGGCGGGGATGGTCGCGCTGCGGAGCGCGCTCCGCTGGCGGGCCGCCCGGCAGGCAGACCGGCGAGCCCTCGCGGGGTAGCCGGGCCAACCAAAAACGGCGCGCCAGTTGGGTCCGGCGCGCCGTTTCGATTCGTGCTGCGTGTCCGTTAGCCGAGGGGCAAAATGTCGCCCATGAGCTCGTTGTACGTCGGCTCCTCGGGGATCCGGTCGATCCAGTCCTCGTGGCGCGGGCCGATGTCCGCTTCCAGCTTCGCTTCGTTGAGCCAGTCCTGGAACGCCTGCTGCTTGCGGCTGCTCAGCTCGGCGGGGGTCAGCGGGCGAACCTCGCGGCCATTCACCTGGATGATGTGATAGCCGAACTCGGTCTCGATGGGGCCCACGATCTCGCCCAGCTCCGCTTCGCGGACGGTGTCGGCGAACGTGCCTACGTAGGTGTCGGGGCTGGCCCAACCAAGCTCACCGCCGGCGCTGCCGCTCCCGGTGTCGTCGGACATTTCCGTCGCCAGGGTGGCGAACGGCTCGCCATCCTGCAGGGCGCTCAGCACCGCTTCGGCCCGGGCCAACGCGTCGGCTTTCTGCTCGTCGGTGGGCGGGGGCGGTGCCTGACCGGCAGGCAGGGTCGGGTCGAACGACAGCAGGATGTGGCGCGCGTTGACCTGAAGCTCCTCGGTCGGCACTTCCTGGCCGATGTTCTCGGTCAGGGCCTGGCGCAGCGCGTCGTAGTAGAACACCTCGCGGACCACGCTGCGGCTGACATCCGCGCCGCTGGTGGCGTCCTCGAAGAAATCGCTGGATGCCTGCTCCAGCGTCGCCTGGATCTCGCTGGTCTGGAGCGTGGCGGTCGGCGTGGGCGACAGGGTCGCGGTCGGTTCTTCGGTGGGCGCCAGCGTCGGCTCCGGCGTGCCGTCTTCCTCGCCGTCCTCGCCGGGCGTCGTCGTGGGCAGCGGGGTCGCTGTGGCGGTCGGCGCCGGCGTGTTGCTGGGCGTCGGCGAGACGAGCGGTGTCAGCGTGATGGTCGGCGTCAGCGTCGGCGTGGACGTCGGCGCGCCGGGGACCGGCAGCCCGAAGCCCTGGGCCATGAACTCATCCACCTGGCGATCGATCTCAGCATCGTCGACCGTGATGCCCCGCGCTTTCGCCTCCTGCTCGATCAGCAGGTCCTCTTCCATCTCGGTGAGGATGGGGCTGCCGAACTGGATCGGGCTGGCGAGCTGGGTCACGAACTGCTCGATCTGCGTTACGTCGCCTGTGGTGAGGTAATAGTTGCGCAGTTGCTGCGCGGTCTGCCAGCGCAAGAAGCGCACGCGCTCTTGAAATTCCTTCGTCGTGATCTCTTCGCCGTTCACCTGGGTGATCGTCTGGCGCGGCACCAGCACCTGCTCGTAGAAAACGCTGTACAGCAGGACCACGAGGCTGAGGCCGACCAGGACTGCCGTCACGATCATAACCCGGCGCTGCCACATGCGGTCGCGCTCGGCGCGGGACTTGTATTCCTTGCGGCGCGTGAGGTCTTCTGTCGTCATCCGGCGGCTGCGCGGTCCGCCGGTCGTGCTTTTCTTCGCCATAAAGGAACATTCTCCTCCAAAGATGCCACCCAAAAGAGGGGTGCAAGCTGCCCCCCCGACGTTAACCGGGTGGATACGCCAACGCGTATCCGCCCGGTGTATTAGATGCGTTTACTCGGCTTGTCTGCCAACCGGAAGGCCTTTTTCGCTAGGTGCGCATATGCTCATCGGTGAAAGGCAGCAAGGCCAGGTGGCGCGCACGTTTGATCTGACGGGCGAGCAAGCGCTGGTTCTTGGAGGTGAGCCCGGTCTGGCGACGCGGGCGAATCTTCGCCCGGTCGGTCATGAAACGGCGCAGCGTTTCCACGTCCTTGTAGTTCGGCACGGTATTGTTGGCGTGAAAGTAGTCTTCCTTGCGACGGCGTCCGCGGCGGCGCCCGGAGCGTCCGCGCTGTTCTTCGTTATCGCCGGAACCGGAATTGTCGACGTTCCGTTCCCGATCGTCCTGGTTAGCCACAGAGATTCCTCCCGTATAACTCGCTGCTAGAATGGGTAGTCATCCTCGCTGAGGATGTCCGTATCAGATGTGTCCTGCATGGCCCGGCGGTCGCCCAACAAGATCATCTCGTTGGCGACGAGCTCGGTGCGGTAGTGCCGCGTGCCGTTCTCGTCTTCCCAGCCACGGGTCTGCAGGCGGCCTTCGACGTACACTTGCTGGCCTTTCGTCAGGTGCGTCTTGCAGATTTCGGCCAGATTGCCCCACGCCACGACGTTGAACCATTCGGTTTCTTCGCGGCGCTCGCCTTCGGATGATGTCCAGGTGCGGCTGGTCGCGACGCTGAAGCTGGCAACGGGCCGACCGCTGGGGGTGTATCGCAGTTCCGGATCGCGCCCCAGATGACCGATGATCATGACTTTGTTCAGTCCACGGCCCATATGCATGTGCTCCCGTAAGGCTATTCGTCCAGACGCACGATCAAATGGCGAAGGATGCGTTCGTCGAAGTGCAGGTTGTGTTCCAGGTCGTCGAGGCGCTGGGTGGGGTATTCCATGTGAACGAAGACGTAATACCCTTCGCGGAAGTCGTTGATCGGATACGCCAACCGGCGCCGTCCCCAGTAATCGACCTTGGTGACGCTGCCCTCGTTCTTCTCGATCCATTCCTGGACCGCGCCGATGACCGTCTCCGTGTCGCTTTCGGCCACGTTGCTGGGGATGATGAAACCTAATTCGTATTGACGATTGACCACAGGTTGAATTCTCCTTTCCCTGGGATTGCTCGCCTGGGCCAGTGGGCACTGGGCTGGCAAGCGGAAAGTCGCCCAACTCGGATGTGGGCGCGCAAGCGGACAGAATACTACCGCACGTTCGGCGGTTTGGCAAGCCCAGGATCGCCCGCCGCGGTCACGGTACGGTCACGGCGGGGCGTCATGATTCGATTCAGTGAGTGGCTAGGGCAATTCTTACTGTTCTCGGCAGCCCGGTTTCGTCCGGCTGCGTTCTGTATTACACTCTGGGAATGGTGTATGGACCAAGGAGGCAGGCGTATGCTGCACAGAAAATGGCTTTTCGTGGGAATGCTCGTCGCGGCCCTGGCGTGGCCCTCCGGTGTGTTTGGCGCCTGGGCGGTCCCGGCAGGCAGCACTGATCGGTCGTCTGACCCGGCGCCGGCCCTGCGTGCCCACCGTGACGGCTGGCTGGCCGGGCTGGCGCCCGCCGAGCAGGCGGCAGCGCTGGGGCGCTCGCGGGCCTGGCTGGAGGACTGGATGGCGCGACGCGCACCTCGCCCGCCCGTCGACCCGGTGCAGCAAACGCAGACCACCGCCGCGTGGACGGTGATGGTGTTCATCGCCGCGGACAACAACCTGGAGCCTGCCGGGCTGATGGACATCAACGAGATGGAGGCGGTCGGCTCGTCGCCGGACGTCAATATCCTGGTCGAAATCGACCGGTCGGAGGATTACGTCGATTTCGATGGTGATTGGACCGAGGCGCGCCGGTACTACATCCAGCAGGACCAGGACCTGGAAACCATCAACTCGCCGGTGGTGATGAACCTGGGGGAGGTGAACAGCGGTAGCGCGGACACGGTCGCCGACTTTGCGACATGGGGAATCACCAATTACCCGGCGGAGAAGTACATGCTCGTCCTGTGGGATCACGGCGGCGCGTGGATCAGCCATTCCAGCGACGAGGATTCCGGCGACGACATCACGCTGCCGGAGCTGTCCGGTGCGCTGGAGCGTGTGGTCGCGGAAACGGGGATCGGGCAGTTCGAGGTGCTGGGCTTCGACATGTGCCTGATGGGGCAGATGGAGGTCTTCCAGACGATCGCGCCCTTTGCCCGCTACGGGATTGGATCGCAGGAGAACGAGCCGGGGCCGGGCTGGTTTTACGTGTTCCTGGACGAGCTGATCCAGAACCCGGCGATGGACGGCGCGGCCCTGAGCGCCGAGGTGATCGACTATTTCATGTACTTCTTCGAGGAAATCTGGGCGTCGGATGACCTGTATGGCCTGGGCGCGGTGGACCTGAGCCGCAGCGGCGAGATGGCGAACGCCGTCAACCGGTTCGCCGATGCCGTGCGGGCCAATCCGCAAGCCGTGTTGAGCCCCATCGCCGACGCGCGCAACAACACGCTGAGCTATGGCGGCTTCGACGATCCGCAGTATTACGACGTGTGGTCGTCGGTGGACCTGTACCAGTTCGCGGATCTGCTGAGCGGGATCGCGGCGTCGCCGGAGATCCAGCAGGCGTCACAGGGCATCATGCAGGCCGTCGACTCGTACGTGATTCACGAACGCCACGTGGCCGGGTTGGACGGATCGCATGGCGTCTCGATTTACTTCCCGCGCACGATCAAAGCCTACCGGATCGGCGGGTTGGACCAGCGCTACCCGGTCGAAGCGCCGCAGGCGATGGCCGATTGGGTGGACGTGCTGCGCGTCTATCACGGTGTGGCCGTGGAGACGGTGACCAGCGCGCCCCAGGTGGACGTCCTCGCCGTGTATCCCGACGTTGCGAGCATCTACCAGCCGGCGGTCGTGACGATGGAAGTATCCGGGCGCGATATCCTGCAGGTGAATTACGCGGTTTCGCAGATACTGAGCGAGAACGAGCGCATCGTGCTGGATTACGATTACCTCGTCTCGCGCACGACGACCCCCTCCGGCGCGGACATCATCGACTGGTCGGACGGCGTGACGACGCGCACCTTCACCTGGGAAGCCGAAGTGCCGCAGCTAACCGACGGAACGGCGGTCACGTATGCGCTGCTGATCCCCAACCGGGACGACCCTAACACGGCGGTCGTGAATGGCGAATACCGGTCGGTTCGCGGGGGCAACCCCATCGAGGCGCAGCTCATCGTGGACCTGAACAGCCGCCAGTCGACCGCGTTGTGGGGCATCAACGAGACGGCCAGCGGGGCGCTCCAGCCGTTTCAGCTTCAAGTCGAGGCCGGTGACCAGTTCCGGCCCATCTGGCTGACGATGGACGCCAACAACGACCTGAGCGGCACCAGCTTCGGCGAGACGCTGACGCTCCAGACAGCCCAGTCGATCACGTTCGAGAAGGTCCCGGCGCCAAGCGGCACGTACTCGATCCAGTTCGTGGCCGAGAACGTCACCGGGCAGAAATCGAGTGACGAGGCGATCATCGAGGTGGCGAACGAGGGGCTCGACCCGGCGCTGCGCGGCTACACCGATATCACGTACGGGATCAACTTCCAGTACCCGGCGACGTGGATCCGCCCGCGCTTCACGCCGGACGGGCAGCGCCTGTTCACCGCCGACCTGGCGACGAATACGGTGCTGAGCCTGTTCCCGTACACGGACGTTACCTCGGCGCAGGAAACGGAAGCCGCCATCCGCGAGAGCTGGACCGACCTGGCCGATCTGCAGGTCACCAACGAGCGCCCGCAGCCGATCGCGGGCCTGCCGGCCATCGTCACGGACTACACATACAGTTATGACGGCGAGCCGCGAATCGGCGTCGTGATCGCGATCTACGAGCCGGAGCAGGGCGTGGGCTACGCCTTCGACCTGGATGCCCCGGCCAGCGATACGCGCGCGGCGGGGCAGGCGGTGGTCGCGCTGGCGAACAGCCTCAACTTCTTCACGCCGGGCGACGTCGTGGGCACCAGCCCCTGGCAGACGGTGACCGGCGCGGGCGGGCTGGTCTCGTTCTCGGTGCCGTCGACATGGGTGGAGGAAAGCCAGGGCGGCTGGACGCTGTACGGCCCGGCTGACGATCCGGCGGTGTTCGTCGGGCTGGTGACGGCGCCCGCTTCCGGCCAGTCGAACGCGGCGCTGGCGCAGGAATGGGTCGGCCAGCTCGAAACCAGCGTGGCGAACCTGGAGATCCTCGCGTCGGAGCCGTACTACGTGGGCAACCGCGAGTGGCATCTGGTCGTGTTTGTGTACGATGCGGATGTCAAGATGGCCGGTGCATTCTTCGCCACGTCGGTGGGCGGGTCGGATGTCACCTTCTGGCTCGAAGCGCCCGACGCCGTATTCGACCAGCTTTACGCCGACGTCTTTTCGGTCACGATCGGGGGCTTCACCTTCACCGGGTGAGAGCCGCCCGGCCAACTGTCAGGTCCGCGCCCCTGGATGGCAGCCCGTTCCAGGGGCGCGCGTTTTGGCGGGGGGACCATCTTTTGTTACAGTCTCCGGGCTGCGAGCAGGAAGGCATTGTTGAGGGGACGCATGATACGAATAGCAGTGATGGCCGACATTCACGGGAACTTGCCCGCGCTGCAGGCGGTCGTCGAGGATGTGCGGCAGGTGGCGCCTGATCGGGTGATCGTGGCGGGGGACGTGATCAATCGCGGGCCGCAGAGCAAAGAATGCCTCGACCTCGTCCGCGCGATGGGTTGGCCGGTGGTATTTGGCAATCACGAGGAATACGTACTCAAGTTCGAAGGCGATTCCACGCCGGAAGAGTGGCGCGGCGACTGGTGGCTGCCGACGCGCAGCGTGGCCCAGGACGAACTGACCGCCGAGGATCTGGCGTATCTGAAGGCGCTGCCGCTGCATTACGTGGTAGATGCGCCGGGTCTGCCGGGAATCCGCATCGTGCATGGCAGTCTGCGCGCGATCAACGACGGGCTGGGGTTTTGGATGTCCGACGAGGAGCTGATCGCGGCGGTCGGCGACTCGCCGGAGCCGGTCGTGATCGGCGCGCACACACACCGCCCGTTCAATCGCCGCGTGGGGCGCTGGTGGGTGCTGAACACGGGCGCGGTGGGCGTTCCGTTCAACGGCAATCCGGCGGCGCAGTACCTCGTTTTGACGGCGGACGGCGGCGACTCGCGGGCCGACTTCCGCGCCGTGCCCTACGACCGGGCGCCGGTTTACGCGGCGTGGGAGCGGACCGGGCACCTCGAGCGCAGCATGGCAGCGCAGGTGTTCAAATACGAGGTCGAGACGGCCACCTTTCACCTGATGGCCTACATCGAGTTCTGCGAGGTGCGCGGCCTGCCGCTGAACGCGATGGCGAGCTTCGTGAAGTACCGCGAGGCGTCCGCCGGCACGACGCCGGGGCGCTCGCTCCACTTTGCCGCGAGTTGACCGCATGCCCCGGCTCAAGCTGAAACGGTTCAAAGTCAAGCGCCCCGCGCCGGACGTGCTGGCGCATTACGTGCGGGTCTATCCCAGCAAGGACCTGCACCACCGGCCCGGCGATCTGCCGCCGATTTCGCCCGCGGCGTTGTTCGGCCTGGAGCGCGCCATGGTGATCGACCTGGGCTGCGGGCGCGGCGAGTTCATCACCGCGCAGGCGCAAGAGCGCCCCGGTGAGCTGTTCGTCGGGTTCGAGTGGCACGACAAGTCGATCTGGGATGCTGTCAACCGCGCGCACGCCGCCCGCCTGGACAACGTGCGCTTCATCCGCGCGGACTTCCGGCGGGCGCTGGTCAAGGTGCCCGACCGCTCGGTGAGCGAAGCCTTCATGCTGTTTCCGCCGCCCATCACGAAGCCCAACCGGCTGAAGAATGACCCGCTGCCCGAACCCACCCTGCGTGAGATTCACCGCACCTTGCTGGACGGGGCGGTGTTTACCCTGGTGACGGATTCGCCGGAGTATTTCCAGGCCAAGCGGGCGCTCATCGAGCGCAGCGGCCTGTTCGCCGATCTCGAAACGTCCAGGGCGTTCGAGGGCGGCCTGACACGCTTCCAGCGCTTCTGGGAAGGGTTCGACATCGCCTCGCAGCGGCTGGCCTGCCGCAAGGCTTAGGGGCCGGCCCCGGCAGCGGCTAGGTCCGCGCGCTCGGCGGCCAGCCGGGTGGCGGCGAGCATCAGGCCCATGATGATCCAGACGACGGTCATCGTGGCGTGGAACTGATCGATGTTGAAGTAGAAGTGATCGAAGACCCCCCCCACCAGCATCCCGACCATCGCGGCAGTGAGGCCCAGCCACACGTCGTCGAGGTCCGGATCGCCGCGAATGGTCCGGTAGTGGTACGCCCCATAGCCGAACGCGCTCCCGATCATGATCAGGTAGGCGGCCAGCCCCACGAACCCGGCATGCGAGGCGATGGTCAGGTAGGTGTTGGCGACGCCGAGATACAGGTCGATCTCCGGCGTGCCCGAAAAGCCGACGCCGATGACCGGGTGGCGGTTGATCAGGGTGAGCGCGTCGCGGTATTCGCCGAAGCGCATCTGCGTCTCGACGTCCTGCCCGGTGATGCCCGCCTGGAACTTGGCGACGTAGCGCTGCGTGACGGGCAGAAACAGCGCCAGCCCGCCCGCCAGCGCCATGATCAGCAGCAGGCGGCGGTAGCGCAGCGCGGCGATGAAAACCAGCGCCGCGCCCAGCGACAGCATGGCCCCGCGCGAGTCGCTCAGGAAGAGGGCGAGCACGACCACCGCCAGCATCAGCCCGGCGGCCTCGCGGCGGATGATCGGGCGGCGCGCGAAGACCTGCGGCGCAATGACCGCGCCGATCATTAGCAGGAAGCCGCCGAACGCATTGGGATCGATCCACGTGCCGATGGCCCGCTCGTTGAGCATGGCGCCCGGCGTCTCGCGGTAGCGGATGACGCCGCCGACCGGGTAGCCCAGGCGGCCCAGGCGGTTGAGCAGCGCCTCCGCGGTGAGGTCGGGCAGCGCCCACAGAACGATGCCGACCACCGCGGCCAGCGACCCGCAGAGGGCAAGGGCCAGCACCGCTCGCCGGAGCATTGCCGCGCTGCGCATCACGTCGACCAGGACGATCACCAGCAGCAGGCTCAGGATCATCTCGGCCACGCTGCGCAGCACGCGCGGGCTGAGCGGCGCGTGGCGCAGGCCCATCAGGAACGCGAACAGCATGATCCCGACGAACCCGATCACGACCGGCGTGATGGGCGTGGTGCGCATCAAGCGCCGCTGGCCGGTCATCCACTGGAGCAGGTACACGCCGAAGAACCCGCCCAGGACGCCGTCGAGCAGGGTGGGCGTGACCGCGAGCTGAAAGGGCACGGTGCCGAACGGCAGCAGCGCCACGACGACCAGCATGATGACAAACGCGGCGTGCAGATCGGTGAGCACGACCAGCGCGACGGCCAGCCCGATAACCGCGCCAAAGGCCATCACCGGCCCGGCGACGACGATCAGCAGGGCGAGAATGCCGCCCAGCGACCCGATCGCGACGCCGGCGGCGACCGCCCGCGCGCGGGGATCTTCCGTGAACCGGTTCGACAGGACCATGAGCTATCCCTCCGCTCGTCGCGCCCGGCGGGACCGGGCGGTGATCAGGACGGTGGCGGCGGCGACAGCGATCAGTGAAGCGGCGCTCAGGATGGCCCCGGCGGTGAACGTCCAGGGGCGGTAGCGCAGGGTTACCGTGTATGCCCCCGCCTCCGGCAGGGCGACCGCGCTCAGGCCGCCATAGGCCCGCAAGATGTCGGCCTCCTGCCCGTCGATGGTGGCCCGCCAGCCGGGCACCTGTGGGAGCGACAGGGTCAGCACGCTGGCGGTGGGCGTTTCGACCTCGATCGCGATCGTCTCCGGCTCGAAGCGGCGAACCTCCGCCCGCCCGGCGTCTTGCGGCGTGCTGCCCGGCAGCGTCACGCCCGGATCGCGATCCAGGATCGCGTGCTGGCGCGCGTCGTAGGCCGGCTCGCGCAGCAGCCCGTACGCTTCATCATCGCTGGCGACGACCGTCGCGCCGTAAGTCAGCCAGGCGAAAGGCCGGGGATCGGCCAGTTGGTGGACGTTGTACGGCCCTGCGGCGTCTTCCTCCTCGGCGACGATCTCGCTCGGGACGGGCAGCTCCTCCCAGTCGGTGAGCACGAATCGAACGGCCAGCAGGTCCCACGCGCGGGCGGGCGGCAGCGCCTCCAGGAACGTGTGAACGCTCTGCACGGTGAGCGGGCTGATGCCGCGCACATCGGGGACGGCGTACAGCGTGCCGTAGTTGTCGGTGATGCCGCGCTGCCCGTCGATGCGTGCGCCGGGGGCGAGCATGTCCTCGCGCAGATCGCGCGCGATGGCCGGCTCGGGCAGGCGGTCACCGGCGGGGATGGGATCGTAATTCGGCGTGCCCATCGTCACGCTGAACAGGTCGAACGCGATCACCGCGACCAGCGCCACGCCGGGCAGCCGGGAATGGGGCTGCCGGGCGATACGTGGCAGCAGCACCGCGGTCAGAACGGCCAGCAGCGTGGCGAAAGCCGCCGAGCGCAGTGCCGCGTCGTAGTGAGCGCCGTCCGGCGTCTGCCACAGGACGAACCACGCGGCGGCAAATACCGCGCAAACCCCCGCCAGCGCCAGCAACGCCCGCCGGAAGACGGACTCCTCGCCTGGGGCGGCTCCCCACGTCAGCAGCGCGACCGTTCCCAGCCCGGCGAGGACGCTCGCGCTGTGGGCGATCACGAAGGCGGCGCGCTCCTGCCCGCGGAACCAGCTCGCGCCGGGCGCCAGCAGGTAGGCGAGGTCCCAAACCACCGTGCCCGCGCCGAAGCTCCAGACCAGCCCCACCAGCGCCGCCGCGCCGAAGAACCGGTTGCCCGGCGCGCCCCGCCAGGCGGCCACTCCCGCCAGCGCCAGCCCCGCGATCCCGAAATAGAGCGGCGACCAGTGCGTGAGAAAGCCGGGGAACAGGACCTGCGCGACGTCCATGAACGGGAAGCCGTTGCCTTTGGCGTCGAATGACATCGCCTGGCGCGAAGTGTGCTGCAGGTATTCCAGGCCGGGCAGCAGTTGGACGGCGGTCAATCCCCCGGCGACCAGTCCCAACAGCGCGGCAGCGGGGACGAACCGGCGCGCCCAGGCCCGCCAGTCGCGGGGGGCGTGCTGCCACAGCCGGTAAGCGAGATAGGCCAGCGCCAGGTACAGCGCGAACAGGCTGGTTTGCGGGTGCCCGGCCAGCAGCGACAGCGCCAGCGCCACGCCCGCCAGGACGATGCACAACCAGCCGGGGCGGTCGTGCCGCGTGGCCTGGAAGATGCCCAGCAGCGCCAGCGGCAGCCAGATGCCCGCCTCCAGCACGGCGAGTTGGAGCTGCGGGTAGCCGCTCGTGTAGCCGCCGTAGCTGAGCGTGAGCGCGGCGACCATTCCGCCGAACGCCGAAACGGTGGCGCCGTGGTCGGCGGTGATGCGCCGCACGAAGGCGTACATCAGCAGCGAGCCGAGCAGGACGTGCAGCGCCATCTCGGTTTGAAGCGCGGTATAGAGCGCGCCCGGCAACGGATTAGCCCCGACCAGCGCGACGGTCAGCAGGCGCGGGGGGTAGAACACGGCGGACTGCGTATCGGCCAGGAATGGATGCCCGGCGTAGTTGTACGGGTTCCAGAGCGGGATCTCGCCGCCCGACAGGCGCTCGACCTGGTAGCCGAAGAACGCGACGAACTGGCCGGAGAAATCGCCTTCGGTCAGCGACAGGGCATCGTTGGCCGACGGCGTGAAGATACGCCAGAAATAGAGCATCCACAGCGCGACCAGCGCCAGCACAGCGATCAGGTCGGCGCGGGCGGCGCGGTTGGTGGAGGGCTGTGGTTCAGGGACCATCTCAGCGCACCTCGATCGTGCCCAACAGGACGAGATTGTTCATCTCCGGCGCGGCATCCGGCGTGAACAGCCGGTCCCGCGTGACGTGGTCGTAGACTCCGGCATAGAGCGACACCGTGCCCGGCTCGGACGGCAGCGGCACGCGCTTCACGTCGCCGAACCGGTAGCGCTCCGGCAGGGACGTGGTCAGCAGCGTCCCGTCCTGGGGCGCGCTGTCCGCATGCAGGCCGGTGAACTGCCCCGCCGCGTCGAAAACGTAGACCGCCAGCGCGTACGAGTTGGTGATCGGCATGCCGGTCGTCTCCCAGCCGAGCGTCACTTCGACCGTCTCGCCGGGGCGCGCGACGGCGGGCATGTCCCAGCCCCACAGCAGCAGCGTCTCGCCGAACGGCACGGGCTCGTCGCGCAGCGCCAACCTTTCCGGCAGCAGGCCATTTCCCCAGATGATCGCCGGCTGGGCCAGCTCCAGGTTGAGCGGCGACCCGGCGACGCCTTCCGCCGGCAGCAGCGGGACCGCGGTTGGACTCGAGTATACCGCGAGCATCAGTTGGCCGCTGATCCCGACCGGGCCATCGTAGCGCTTGTAGCCCAGGCCGACGTGCTCCACGTAGATACGCCCCGGCTCCCATTCGCTGGTAGGTGTGAACGGGTAGTTGACCACGCCGACCGGGTGGTCGAAGCCGATCACGCGCCGGTCGTCGATGATATAGGCGAGCCCGAAGCCGTAATCGATCGGCGTGCGTTCGAGAAGCTCCCAGTAGAACGTGATCACGTAGGGCTTGAACGGCTCGATGATCCCGGCGCGGCTGTACTCGGTCTGGACCTCGTAGCCGACCAGCCGCAGCGTGTTGTCGTAGGTGGCGCCGACCGGGCACGCGGTGGCCGGCAGGGCGCTCACCGTGGGCGGGCGCGGCAGGTCGTTCTCGGCGAAATAGGCCAGCCCGACCACCACGACGATCAGCAGGACGGGCGCCAGCGCGCGCCGGAGCCCCGGCCCGGACACCGCCCACGCGTCTCCGCTCCGCGTGACCGGGAACCCCTCGACCAGCGTGACGATCCCGTAAGCCGCAGCCGGGATCATGAGCACGATGGCCGGCGTGCGCAGGCGCGCCTCGACCCAGATCATGAGGATCGCGGCCATCAACACTACGAACGACACGGCGAACAATGCCGCTGTCGGGTGCCGCTGGCGGGCCAGGATCACCAGCCCGTAGAGCGCCAGGATCAGCAGGATGCGGAAGTCCAGCGGGACGGCGCGCAGCAGCGGCGACACCTTCTCGCCGGACAGGACGTAGTTCAGGTTGTTGCCCGGCTCGCTGGGCGAGAGGTACATGCCCACTTTGTGCAGCACCAGTTCGACGAAGCGGCGCGGCGAGAGGCGAATGTCATGCAGCAGGTACGTCCAATAATCGTCGGTCGTGGTGCGGCTGGCCTGCCCGCCGCCGTAATCGCCGCGCGTGTCGCGGTTGTTGCCCCGGTAGATCTCCTCCGCGCCGACGGGCGTGATCAGGTAGTCCGCACCCCCGGCCCGGTTGTGCAGGATGACGGGAATCGTCACGCCCACGGCGATGATCGCGGCCAGCCCAACCTGGAGCACCGCCCGCCTGTCGCGCCGGACGGCGATCAGCCACAGGCCGAACACCGGGGCGAGGAAAAACGGCTCGAGACGGGTGACGGCCAGCGCGCCGAAGCTGAGCCCGTAAAGGATCGCGCCGGCCCAGTTGTGCGGCGAGCGCCACAGCCACAGGATCCCGAACATCCCCAGCGTGAGCAGGATCGTGGCCTGGGACGTGATCACGAAGTCGGTGTCGTAAAACGCGCCGACCGGGTAGATGGCGAGCAGCCCCCCGGCCAGGATCGCCACGTCGCGGCGGCCCAGCGCCAGCCGCGTCACGGCGATGAACAGGCCGCAGTTGATCGAGGCCAGCGCCGCCACCAGGACGCGCAGCGTCCCCAGGTCGTCGGTGCCGATCAGCGCGCTCGCCCCGATCAGGAAATACGACATACCGGGCTGGTACCAGAACGTGTCCGGCGGGAAGGTGCCGTCCCGAAAGCCCTGGATGTGGCTGTAGTAGGTGTGCTGGTCCGACCCGACAGGCAGCGGCGCGAACGCGCCCTCGTGCGGCTCGTGCGCGCGCTCGACGATGATCACCAGCCTGAAGGCAAACGCCAGCGCGATGACGGCCAGCGCGATGATCCAGTCGCGGCGCGTGAAAGTGAGATCGGGCGGGGCGTGTCGTTGGCTCATCACTCAACCTGTATCCAGCTCAACCAGACGAAATCGGCGGCCTGCCCCCCGGTTTCGGCCAGCACCGGCAGCAGCGTTTCAGGGTGGTCGGCATCGTAGACGCGGACCATCAGGCGATAGCGGCCCGGCGCGGCGTCGCCCGCGATGGCGAGCGTCCGCGCGTCGGTGACGGTCCCGCCGGGCAGCCATTCGGTGGTGGGGGGATCGGGCGGGCGGTCGTCCTGAGCCGCTTTAGCGAGCGTGTCCGGCTGGATGATCTGGACCGACACCGCGTAACTAGCGGTCAGGCGCGCCAGCCGCTCCCAGTAGAGGGTGATCGTCACCTCGTCGCCGGGGTGCAGCGAGCGGTCGCTGACCTCGTAGCCGAGCAGGCGCAGCCTGTCGTCGAAGTTGGCGCCGACCGGGTTGGGGACGCCTCCGGGCGGTGTTTCGAGCCGAATCTGCCCCAGGCGAACCGCGCGATAATCGGGGTCCGCGCCGTCGCCGGAGGGAAGCATCCGGTCGCCGGTGGCGTAGTCGTACAACCCCAGGAACACATCGAGCGTCTGCGGCGTGTAGATCCCCGGTGGGAGCCGGACCGCGATCAGGTTGTTCCACGTCTCGCCCGGCTCGATCTCCGCGGTGGCGATCAGCCCGCCGCCCGGATACACGTCGCGCTGCGCTTCGGTCAGCCCGTCCGGGTTGACGAGGTGGACGAAGACGCTCCAGTTGCGCGTCATGGGGTGAGTGGCGGTCATGGTGGGCGCCAGCCGGAGATCGTCCCCCAGCAGCAGCATGCCGGACACGCCCCGGTAGGCCAGGCACAGCGCGCCGCGCTCGGCGCCCGGCTCGGCAAAACAGGCGGCGCGCGCCGGACCGCTTTCGAGCGTGTCCTCGACCCACGTCGCGTCGGGATCGACCCGGTAGGCGGGGCGGATGGTGGTGAACGGCGTGATGGCGGCGATGGCGACGAAGACCGCCGCGGCCATGCCCAGGTTGATGCGCAAGGCGGCGGGCGAGCGGCGGGCCCAGTTGGCGAGGCCCACCGCCATCCACACGCTGAGCGGGGCCAGCGCGGTGAACCACAGCCGCCCCTGCGAGGCGAGCGTGACGCGCGTCCAGCTCAGCAGCGAGACGAAGACGATGGCCGGCCACACCGCCGCGACACCCCGCGCCACCCACAGCAGGCGCTCCTCGCGCGAGGGGGGCAGGATGGGCCGCCGGGTGGCAAGCAGGAACGCCCCATAGGCCAGCCCCAGGGCGCTGAACGCGGCCAGGATGTTGAACAGCGTGTAGGTTGCGTCCGGCAGGGGCAGGTTGACCCCGCCGAAGAGGCCCCAAAAGGACATCATGAATGTCTCGCGCTCGGTCCAAAGCTGGTGCAGGTCCGCCGGGGGGACGCGGCGCCCCACGATGTCGAGAAAGACGTTGATCCCGGTCGCGTCGCCGTACAGGTCGTAATTGCGCCAGTACCACCAGCCCGCGATCAGGATGGTGAGGCCGCCGGAGATCGCGCCGCCGAGGACGACCGGGCGCCAGTCGCGCTGGCGGATCGAGACGAACAGCAGCGCCAGCGCGATCACCGGGAGCAGGAAGCCGATCTGGTATTTGGCGAGCATCCCGGAGCCCGCGGCGAGGCCGAGCGCGATGTAAAAGCGGCGCGTTGGGGGCCCATCCGCCGCTTTGATCAGCCGCGCGATCAGCAGCAGGATGAGGCTGGCGAGCAGGTTGGACAGGTTGTCGTTATTGATGGCGCCGCTGATGAAGGCGAACATGGGGTTGAAGCCGGTGAAGACCGCCGCGGCCAGCGCCAGGGCCGGCTGAGCGGGGAACAGCTCGCGCGCCAGCAGGTACGTGAGCAGGACAGTGCCCAACCCCATGCCAACCGACAGGAAGCGCACGAGGTGAACGGCCAGCACCGTCCCGCTCCACGGGAACGCCTCGCGCTCAGCATCGTGCAGCACCATGTTCAGGTTGCGGTCGGGCGCGATGGCGCCGATGTCGGCGTGGGGATTGATGCGCCGCACCTCGTCCATATCCGACGTGTCGATCCAGAACGTGGCGAGGGCGCCCAGCAGGTAATACAGCGGCGGCTGGCTCCCTTCCTGCCGCCAGGGGCCGACGTTGGCCGGGTCCTGACGGGGCAGGCCGAAGCCGTGATCGGCCACATATTTCACCATGGGGTAATGCCACAACTCGTCGGATGCTTCGAACGGCGGCGTGATCACGCTGTAGATTCCGGCCAGTATGACGTAACCCACGAGGATGGCGACCAACCAGGGCCGGTGACCTGTCGGGATGGTCTGTGTCGTCTGCATGGCGCCCCAAACGGAAACGGTGAGTCAGGCTGATTCGAGCGAGAAGTGTACCGGATGCCGGGGCGCTCTGCCAGGGCGGGTTCCCTGCGAGTGCATGACGGATGCCCGGCCAGCGAGCGCCGCGCAGCGCGGGCGCTTACTCCCCGCAGCGCAGTTCTTCGTAGAAAGCGGCGGTGCGCTGGGCGATGGTGTCCCAGGCGAACTGGTCGGCCAGCGCGCGGGCATTCGCGCCCATCTTGGCGCGGAGCGCGTCGTTCTCGGCCAGGTCCTCGATCGCGATGGCGAGCGCGGTGGGGGAGTCCGGCGCGATCATGCGGACGTGGACATCTTCGACGAGGTCGGGCACGTCCACTTCGGGGTGGGTCGTGATGATCGCGCAGCCGTGGGCCAGCGTGGCCATCAGGCTGCCACGCCGGAACGAGACGCCGTCGCGGTAGGGGAGCGCGATCAGGTCGGCGGCCATCAGGTGCCCGCTGACGGCGGAATCGTCGACGAACCCCGTCCAGTTGATATGGTCGAGCAGGCCCAACTCCTCGACCATCTGGTCGATCTCGCGTGCGTAGATGATATTGGCCGGGTCGCTGGTGCCGGTGCGCCCGCCGATCATCAGCAGTTTGACCGGCAGCCCGTTGTTGCGCGCGATGCGCACGCTTTGCAGCAGCGTCTCGATGCCCTTGCTGGCGTTCAGGAAGCCGAAATAGCCGACGACGACGTCATTGGGCTGGAACCCCAACGCGGCCCGCCATACGGCCCGGTTGTAATCGGCGGGCGGGGTGGGGCGGATGTTCGACCCGATCGGGATGTGCCGCAGTTTGGCGATCGATTTTTCGGTGGAGAGGCGCTCTTCGTCGCCGCGATTGGTCACGATCACGCCGTCGCTGCTGCGCGCCAGGGTGAGCACGGCCTGATAGCGCAGCGGCCCGGCTTTGGGAAACAGGTACGGGACCAGCAGATCGTGGAAGGTGGTTACGACGCAGACGCCGCTCAGGCGGACCGGCAGAATGTGAATGGAGGCCGCCATGTTGTACGCCGCGGCCTGGTACTGGATATTCAGGACGTCGAGCTGCTGCGCGGCGGCCCAGCGGCGGATGCGGCTGAGCGTGCCCCAGCCCCACGCGTGAGCGTCGGCGGTGACGTGCGGCGAGGCGTGGTTGTTGACCTCGGCGGCGCGGTGATCGGTGAACACGAACAACTCGTGCCCCTGATCGATCAGCGCGCGCGACAGCGCCTGCGTGAACGCGCCGACCCCTCCCTGCATCGGCGGGTATTCGCCGGTAATCTGGCCGATTCTCATGTCGTGTTGTCACCTGGCGCGGGCTGCGCCGTGCGTGCCAGCGCGCGGATCACCTGGGCGTAGGTGGCGATGCGCGCGCGGCGCATAGGACGTTTGGACCCCAGGAGGGCTTTGATCCCTTCCTGGGCAAGCTGGACCACGTAGCTTAACAACAGAAAGGCCCGCAAAGCAAATGCGAAGGCCCGCCCGTGGTAGGTGCGAAAGTAGCGCAGCTTGCTTTGCTGGAAGTAGATGTGCTTCTGCGCCTGGACCTGCTCGGTGCTCTTGCCGCCGTGGTGGGTGATGACCGCATCGCCCACGTAGGCGACGCGCCAGCCGGCGTCCTTAGCCCGGCGGCACCAGTCGAGTTCTTCCGAGAACATCACGTAGCCGGTGTCCAGCCCGCCGATCTGCTCGTAGACCTCGCGGCGGGCGATCAGCGCGCAGCCCTGGACCCAATCGACGTCGAAGGTGCCATCGTCCGGCTGGTCGGTCACGTAAAAGCGTTGCAGCAGGCGGCGCGGCGCGTAGCCCTGGAGCCACGTGCTCTCGAACAGGGCGGTGAGGGGCGTCGGGAAGCGCCGCCGCGTCGATTGGACGGTGCCGTCCGTGTTCAGGACGCGCGGGCCGGCGATGCCCACCGCCGGGTTGCCGTCCAGGTACGCGACCAGGCGATTCAGCGCGCCGTCGTGCACGATCGTATCCGGGTTGAGGAGCATCACGTAGCGCCCGCGTGCCGCGGCAAGGCCCAGGTTGTTACCACGCGTGAAGCCGACGTTGTCCGCCTGGGGCATCAGGCGGGCCCACGGGTAACGCTCGCGGACGGTTTCCACCGTGCCATCCTGGCTCGCCGAGTCGACGACGATCACTTCGACGAGCAGCGCGCCGTCGCCGTGCGGTGTGCCGTCCGGACCGGCCAGCGCGACCGGCCCGCGGGCGATGCTGTCCAGGCAGTCCGCCAGCAGGGCGGCCACGTTCCAACTAACGATGATGATTGATAGATCCATACCCGCTCACATGGGTCAGGTGGCCGGTTCCAGGCTCAACAGGTCGCCCACGAAACCGGCGTAATACACGGTGAAGCGCCCCGGATAAGACGGCGCGAGCCGTTTCCAGCGGCGAAACGAGATTCGCAGCTCGACCGCGCCCACCCGGACGCGCGGCTTGCGCGGCGTGCCGCCGCGTTGGATCGGTCCCGTGGCGCTCTTGACGTCCGGCGAGAAAACGCGCCACGCCGAAACGACGACCAGCGCGGCGAACAGCGCGAGGCTCACCCACAACGCGCCTAGGACGATCCGCTGCCACGGGCGCTGGGCGCGCGGCGCAACCGCCGCCAGCAGGATCGCGTTCAGCAGCACGACGCCCAGCCCGTTGACCAGGTAGCCGACGCTGCGATAGAACAGGCGCTGCCGCTGGCGCTGGCTGAGATACCCGATTCGGTTGAGCGCCAGCTCGTGCGGCGTGAAGCCGAAAAGCGCCGCCAGCTCGTGCCGGGCCGGATCTTCCACGGTGCGACCGTTATCCCCAAACCGAACTGCCGTCACGCTTTCGTCACCCCAAGAATCCCGACTTGCAAGGTCATTTTACCAGGAATTTACAAAACGTCTGCACTCAGTTGACATTTGGGGTGGAGAATGACGGCACGTAAGCGAAACGGTCTCATCGGGCCGAGCATGCCGCGAAAGCGGAAAGGAGTCACTAAGATGAACAAGCGAATTCTACGCGTGGGCGTTGTGGTATTGGCGGTTGTGATGGCGCTGGCCCTGGCGGCGAACGCCCTGGCACAGGGGCCGGGCGGTCGGGACGACCCGTGGCGCGATCGCGGGGAGCAGTTGGGCCAGCGCCTGATCGATAGAGTGGCCGAACTGACCGGCGTGCCGTCCGACGAGATCCTGGCACAACTCCGCGCGGGCGAGTCGCTGATCGACATCGCCGAGGCGAACGGGATCGAGCGGGACGTCGTGATCGACGCGCTGAAGGACGAGGTCGGCGTAGCGATTGACGCGGCGTTCTCGGATGGGAACCTGGGCGCGTATTGGGGGGGTATGATGGCCGGGCGGCTGCACGAACCGTTCGCGGCGTGGCTCGATGGCGCGTGGGCGTGGGGCGCGGACCGTTTCGACGCCACCCTGGCCGGTGTGATCGCCGACCTGGGCGAGATCGAGCTGGGCGACGTGCTGAACGAGCACTTCACGCGCCCGTCGCTGGCGGACATCGCCGAGAGCTACGGCCTGGACCGTGACGCGGTGCTGGCCGAGGCCGAAGCCCGCGCGACCGACGCGATCAACCAGGCGGTGGCCGATGGCTTCCTCACCCAGGCGCAGGCCGATGCCCTGCTGGAGGGGCTGGGCGAGCGGCTCGAATGGCGATTCGGCTCGGCGTTTGGGACGATGCACCGGGAGTTCGCCGGGCACTGGGACCGCCATTGGGGCGGGCACGGCAGGATGTGGCGCTGATCGCTCGCGCCGCGCACCGATGAATCGAAGTGGGCACCTGCGCGTCAGGCGCCCGCTTTTCGTGCAGCTCAGTTCGCGGGGATGACCGGCAGCACGATATGGGACGGGTAACCGGTGGCGCGGTGAACCGTCACCGTGGGCGGCGGGTCGAGTTGGGGCGTCTGGAACGTGTCCGCGTCGGCGCCGGTCACGGTGACGCGGATGCGGTTGCCGGCGTCGAAGACGTTCGACGTGGGCTGCAGGTCGAACACGAGCTCGACCGGCGTGCCGTCCGGCAGGGGGATGATGTCCGCCTCGAAGCTGCGGTGGAAGGGCAGGCCCAGATCATTCCACGGCGCGTCTGCCGTCGCGCGGTGCGACGCGCGCAGCACGCCTTCCGTGATGTATTTGGAGTGTCCGAGCCGGTCGACCTCTTCGAGATACACGAAGAAATCGCCGTCGCCGGCGGTCGATTCGACCCACAGATGGGCGACCGGGTGCCCGGTGATCTCCAGGTCCGTTTCCAGCGGCGGGGTGGTGTACGTCAGGCTCTTTTCGTCGTTGGGACGCATGTCCGCGTAGCCGTAGCCGCCGCCGAAGCCATCCGTCCAGCGGGTGGTGTCGCCGGTTGTGGTCGAATAGTCGACCGCGTAGGCGTCCTGGCTGTGCCCCGCTTCGGGCGGCTCGGCGAGCAGCAGCCCATCGTTGATCGACTCGACGCTGCCGGATGGGCCAGCGTGGAAGTAGTACGCGGTGGGCCGCGTCTGGGGCAGGGGCCACTCGTCCGCCGTGCGCCACGCTTCGACGCGCGGCGCGCCCATCACGTTGTACACGATCGGCGGCTCGTCCATGATCCCGTTGTCGATGCCCTTGAGCCAGTAGTCGAACCAGCGCAGGTGCTCGACACCGAGATCGAAGCCGCCGCTGCCATTGTGCGACCACGGCGTCATGACGATCTTCTGGGGGACGGTGAGGTTGGCGAACCACAGCAGCGCGTCGCGCGGGTACATGTCGAACCAGCCGCCCAGGTGATAGATCGCCACGCCGGACGCGTTGATCGCGTCGATGTAGGTCGAAGGGCTCAGTTCGGTGAACAGCGCGGCCTCGCCGGTATTCTTCCGGCTGTCACGGAACGGGTTAGCGGTCGCCAGCGTGTAGATGTTGGTGTTGTCGACGTGCTCGGCCATCGCCGCCGCGCGGAGTTCACCATCCGGATCGTCATCGACCGGCGCGGCGGGCAGGAGCTTGTCGAGCAGGATGGTGTTGCCGCCCCAGTTGCGCACGAAGTTCTCGTTGAAGACGCCGCCCGGATAGACAAACGTGTAGAGGTCGAACATCGCCATCATGGGGAAGATGGCTTTGAGGTGCGGCGGCTGCGTGCTGGCGGCGGTGTACTGCGTGATGCCCAGGTACGACAGGCCGTACATCCCGATGCTGCCGTTACTCCATGGCTGGGCGGCGAACCACTCGGTCAGGTCGTAGGCGTCGAGCGCTTCCTGGCGGGTGAACTCGCCCGCGCGCGTGCCGAACGACGCGCCGCCGCCGCGCACGTCCGCCGCCGCGACGACGTAGCCGTAGCGAATGATCTGCTCGAGTTCGGGAGCCTGGTCGAGGATGGTCGTCAGCGTGCCGTCACGGTCGATGCGCGCGCGGTGATAGCGGTGGAAGGTCCAGATCACCGGCAGGGGATCGCTCACCGGCTCGCCGTCCACTGCCGGGCGAAAGATATCGACGGCCAGCCGCGTGCCATCGCGAGCGGGCACGTACTGCGACACACGCACCCAGTCATCGTACAGCGGCTCGGAATAGCCCCGGTACTCGCCGAAGCGCGAAACCCGGTCCGGGCTTTGCGCGGCGGTAGGCGCGAGCGCAGGCATCCCCGCGAACAAGACCAGCAGCAGAACGAGTCCCACAGAAAGAACCGTCTTCATGGCGCGAAGATCTCCTTCCGACCCGAATGTGAACTTCATCACCAGTTTAATCGGCGGGCGTGGGCAGGGCAAACAGGCGCTCGGCGTTGGCCGTGGTCTGGGCGGCGAAGTCGTCGTCGGGGAGCATGTGCAGCGCGGCGATCCGCTCGGCGATGTAGCGCACGTAGGCCGGCTTGTTGGGCCAGCGCCCGCGGCGCGGCTCCGGTGTGAGGAACGGGCCATCCGTCTCGACCAGGACGCGGTCGAGCGGGACGCGCGCCGCGATACGCCGGAGGTCGTCGGCCTTCTTGAACGTCACCGGGCCGGTGAAGCCCAGGTAAAACCCGATCGCCAGGCCGCGCTCGGCGGCGGACTGCGGCGCGGAGAACGAGTGCAGCACGCCGGGGCGGTCGCGCAGGGCACCGGGCAGGGAAGGCGTCCACGCGCCCAGAATGTCCAGCACGTCGTCGCTGGCCTCGCGGTTGTGGATGATCACCGGCAGGCCCAGGTCCGCGGCCAGGGCGAGCTGCGCCTCGAAGGCGCGCCGCTGCTGCGCCCTGGGAGAGTTGTCCCGGTAATAGTCCAGGCCGATCTCGCCGATCGCGATCACCTTCGGATGGGCGGCCATCTCGCGTAGCGCGTCCAGCATGGGCTCGTCGAAATCGGCGGTGCTGTTGGGGTGGATGCCCACCGCGGCATACACGCCGGGATAGGCGTCCGCCAGCCCGACAGCCGCACGCGAGCGGGCGAGGTCGGTGCCGGGATTGATGATCCGCGTCACACCGGCCTCGGCAGCTTCGCGCACGATAGAATCGCGCACCGCGTCGTAGGCGTCGAAGTCGAGGTGGCAGTGCGTGTCGATCAGGCGCATGGCGCGGCTCAGCTCGCCTGACCGCCGGATTCGAGCAGCTTCAGGTCCTCGTCGATCATCATCTGGATGAGCTGCTTGAACGTGACGCGCGGCTCCCAACCGAGCACTTGGCCCGCCTTGGACGGATCACCCACCAGCAGATCGACCTCGGCGGGACGCATGAAGCGCGGGTCCTGGACGACGTACTCGTGCCAGTCCAGCCCGACGTAATCGAAGGCGACCGTCACCAACTCCTCGACTGAATGGGTTTCGCCGGTTGCCACGACGAAATCGTCGGGTGTGTCCTGCTGGAGCATCAGCCACATGGCGCGCACGTAGTCGCCGGCGAAGCCCCAGTCGCGGCGCGAGTCCAGGTTGCCCAGGCGCAGCTCTTTCGCGAGGCCGAGCTTGATCTTGGCGACGTTGTACGTCACTTTGCGCGTCACGAACTCGATGCCGCGCCGCGGGCTTTCGTGGTTGAACAGGATGCCGCTGGTCGCGTGCAGGTCATAGCTCTCGCGGTAGTTGACCGTGATCCAGTGGCCGTAGACCTTCGCCACGCCGTAGGGGCTGCGCGGGTAGAAGGGCGTCGTTTCGCGCTGGGGCACTTCGCGGACCTTGCCGAACATTTCGCTGCTGGACGCCTGGTAGAAGCGGATGCCCGGATCGACGTGGCGGATCGCGTCCAGCAGGCGGGTCACGCCCAGGGCGGTCACGTCGCCGGTGAATACGGGCTGCGTCCACGAGGTCTGGACGAAACTCTGCGCGGCCAGGTTGTATACCTCGTGCGGCTGGCATTCGGCCAGGGCGAGTTGCAGCGACGTCTGGTCGAGCATGTCGCCGGGGATCAGGCGAATCTGGTCCTGGATGTGCTCGATGCGGCTGAAATTGACGGTGCTCGTGCGCCGCACCAGCCCGAAGACCTCGTATCCCTGCGACAACAAAAACTCGGCCAGGTACGAACCGTCCTGCCCGGTGATGCCCGTAATCAACGCACGTTTGCTCATGGTGTGTCTGCTCCTGCCTGTTGACCGGTGCCGGGCTGGAGGTTGTACCGCTGGCGCCAGTCGTTGAGAATATCCAATAGCGTTCGTTCGAATGGAATGGCCGGTTCCCAGCCGGTGCGGCGCCGCAGTTTGGACGCATCGCCCACGCGGCGCGGCACGTCCGAGGGACGCATGCGCGCCGGGTCCGGCCTGACTTCGATGGTCGAGGTACTGAAGCTCAACAGCGTGTCGAGCAGGTATTGAATGCTGTAGGCCTTGCCGCTGCAAACGTTGTAGGCTCCGCCCGGTTCCCCGTGCTCGAGCAGCAGGTGATAGGCCCGGACCACGTCGCGCACGTCGGTGAAGTCGCGCTCGGCGGCGAGGTTGCCGACGAACATCACGGGGTCCTGGCACCCGGCCTCGATGGCCGCGATCTGGCTGGCGAAGTCGGCGGCGACGAACCCGCCCCCCTGGCGCGGCCCGATGTGGTTGAAGGGCCGGGCGCGGATGATCGTCATATCGTGCGACAGGTGGTATTGCAGGGCGAGCATGTCCTGGGCGACCTTGCTCACGCTGTACGGATTGGACGGCATGAAGGGCCGGTCCTCGTCGAGCGGCTCGCCCGTGCCGCCCGCCGCGCCGTAGATCTCCGCGCTGCTGACGACCAGGATTCGCGGTTCCAGGCCGAGATCGTCGATGGCCTCCAGCAGGTTGAGCTGGCAAACGATGTTATTCTCCAGCGTGGGCCACGGGTTTTTGAACGACTGGCTGACGTCCGCCATCGCCGCGAGGTGGACAACTGCATCGGGCCTGACGTCCGCCAGGACGGCGCGCACCGCCGCCGCATCGCGCAAGTCGACCGCGTGCTGGGCGACCGGCAGGCGATCGAGGGCCGGGTTATGGCCCGGTGGCAGGAACACCCCGCCGTGCACGCGCATATCCGGTTGTGTCAAAACGTAATCTATCAAATGGCCGCCGACGAACCCACCGGCGCCGGTCACGAAAAGTCGCACGTCGATTCTCTCCAGACGCGGGCGTCTCGCCGCCCGGGCGGGTCCATTATAGCGCGTCGGGTTCGACGGGCAACACGCCGCGCGGCGTCGAACCCTGTCACTCCTCGTGAGCCACGAGCAGCGTGTTGACGTTCAACCCACTCGCATCGGGGAGGATGACCAGATCGTACGAGACGCCGTCCTCGAACGTGGCATCCCGGATCGTATGCACCAGGATGGAGGACTGGCTCTCGACGACGCGCACCGGGTACGACCCGGCAGGCACCGACCGCTGGGCGGTGGCCCACCCGAACGGCACCGGCTCTGTCATCGCTACCTCGGCGGACTGGGGCGTGGCGTCCGGCGTGGGCCCGGTTGTCGGGATCAGCGACGGGTCCTCGCGCATGAGCTGGAGGTCCGGCTTGTTATAGGCGGCGTTGAACACGCGAAGCTGGGCCAGGCCGCCGGGGATGTCGAACGCCATGTCCGGCACTAACTCGTAGCGCGGGCCGGTTTCGCCCTGGAAAACGAACAGGGTCAACGCGGGCGCGCTGCCGAGCGCCAACGCCGGCTCGTCGATCAGCACGCTGCCGCTGGCGCTGTCGCGCACGAGGAGGGTCGCCGGCGGAATCTCGAACTGGCGATAGACCGTCGAGGTGCCGCGCTGTACATCCTGGAAGATCCCCTCGCCGTCCATCTCCAGGTCGATGGGGGTGGGGTTCGGCAGCGCGTTGATCAGGCGGATCTCGACCGACTGCGGCTGTTCGGGTGCCTCCTGTGTGACGATGCCTTGCTCCGCGATAACGGTCCGGTCGACGCCGACCTCGGTTTCGAGCACGACCGGCTCCGTGTTGGGGTAGCCGGTGACGATGACGCTGTAGGCCCAACCCGCCTGCCAGTCCCGCTCGGGGAGAAAATCGACCGGATCGGACTCGGGCTGGTTGGGATCGAGGAAGAAGAACGCGCCCGGACCGGCGCTGTGCGCCAGCGGACGCGAGGCGGTGCCGAACGAAATCGGCTGCAGGCCGGGGATGGGGCCGCCGAAGGTTTCGATCGCGACCTGGATCGGGCCGATTGCCGCGTGGACGAACGTCAGGCGCGCGCCGTTGGCCGGGGTGGGGCTGAGGTCTTCTTCGACCTGGACGACTCGCAGCCGGTCCGCCGCGTCGAGCAGGACAACGTCGACGGCCCGGTTGGGGCTGAGGGTCAGCCGTCCTTCGTAGAGCGGCTCGGCGCTGACTGTCCCGGCAGGCACCAGGCGCAGCTCGGCCATCTGCGAGGGGTAGTCTGCCCATTCTTCCCACGCGCGATAGGCCAGATTGCGGGCGACCGGTTCGCCGTTCAGGTAGACGTCGACGGCGGGCAGGTCGGGCGAGGCGTGGACGAAACGTGCCCGCGTGACGTCGTTCACGCGCGCCTGCATGTCGATGACCTGGACGTCCGCGCCAGCCGGATCGCCGACGACCACGAACGTATAGGCGAACCGCTCCGACAACCGGATGCCGGTTTCGGCCAGCCGGTCGGCGCCGGCCACGACGTCGAACGTGTGCTGACCGTCGGGGACCTCGACCGGCTCGCTGGCGACGCCGAAATACACGTCCCGCAGCAGGGTCTGGTTCGCTTCCTGGAGGCTGATGCCCGGCCCGCGCGGGATGGCGTTGACCAGGGTGACGCGGGCGGTTTCCGCCGGGAGGGGCGCCAGGTCGTCCTCGTAGAGCATGACGTCCAGATCGGCGGCTGTTCCGACGATCAGCGCCGTCACCTTGCCGCGCGGGGCCAGGTCGAGCGGGTAGTCGAGCAGCGGCTCCGCCTCGCCGGGTACCGTCTCGGCGGGGAACACGCGCAGGGAATAGCGCCCGGCGGCGTAATACAGCGGCGTTGAGTGGAACTGGCCCAGCGTGAAGCCCCGCCCGATGGCCGCGCCGTCGAGGTACAGGTTGACGGCGGGGAGATCGGCGCTGGCGTGCACGACGCGCAGCTCGGCCCGCGTGGCCGGATCGTTGTCCGCGGGCGGGACCGGGAGCGCGGTGGGCGATGGCGACGGGGTGACGAGGGAGGTGCCGGGCGTGGTCGCGGCGGTTTGCGTTGGGGCGGGCGGGACCGGGGACGACGGTTCGTCTTCACCGCCATCGCCGCCGCAGGCCGCCAGTATCACACCCACCAGAATCGCAAGAATCGCACTCCAGGCCAGACGTCGCATCATATCCTCCCGTGCAGGCAAAGCGTACAAACCGTATTGTACCGGGGTTGGGATGCGAGGGATAGCGCACGATGGTCCCAGTCGGGCACGAAAAAAGCCCGGCGATCCGGGGACGATCGCCGGGCGGCTGGTGGCTTCGCGGTGCGCGATCAGGCGCTTTTCACCGCGATCTGGCGCGGCTTGACGGCTTCGGCTTTGGGCAGGGTCAGGGTGAGAACGCCGTTCTCGAACGCGGCCTCGACCTTGTCGTGATCGATCGGCGTGTTAATGTTCAGCGTCCGCTCGAATTTCCCGGTCGGGCGTTCGAGCATGATGTACTGCTTCCTGTCCTGTTCCTGGCGCTTGATCTCGCCGCGGATGGTCAGCGCGTCGCCTTCGAGCGTGATGTCGAGCTCGTCGGCGCTGATGCCGGGAACGTCCGCCTGAATGACGATCGCGTCTTCGGTGATGTAGGCGTCCATGGGCAGCAGCCACGCGCCGGTGCCCCGCGTCTCGGTGCCGCGCGCGAAGGCATCATCCAACATGCGATCCATCGCCCGCCGCATTGTGATCATGTCGCGGATGGGGTCAAAACGACTGATCTTGTTCATGATTGAGCCTCCTCAAACAAGCTGGTTCTCACAACGCCGTTTCGATTCTCACTGTACGGCGGTTGCGCAAGAAGAAAATTAGCGGCGCGTTGGAAATGTATCAGCGCCGCGTCGATTCTTCGTAGGAGGCTAGGGGAGCGCCTGGCGCTGCATGTCCCACAGGCGGCGGAAGTGCCCACCGGCGGCCAGCAGGTCGCCCAGGGAGCCGCGCTCGACGACGCGCCCGGCATCGAGCACGAGGATCTCACCGGCGGCTTCCAGCCCGGTCAGCCGGTGGGTGATCATCAGGGCGGTCCGCCCGGCAAGCGCGGCCTGCAGCGTGCCCAGGATGGCGCGCTCGGTCACGGCGTCGAGGTTGGCCGTCGCCTCGTCGAGGATCAGCACCGGCGCATCTTTTAGCAAGGCGCGGGCGAGGGCCAGCCGCTGGCGCTCGCCGCCGCTCAGAGCGTGGCCCTGCTCGCCGATCCACGTGTCGAGCCCGTTGGGCGGCGCGGCGACCAGGTCGCCCAACTGCGCGGCCTGGATGGCCTCCCGGATCTCGTCCTCGCCGGCGGTGGGGCGGGCGAGCTTCAGGTTTTCGCGCATGGTCGCGTTGAACAGGTGCGTGTGCTGGCTCACCACGCCGAACAGCGCGCGCACGTCCTCGGCGGCATAAGCGCGCAGATCGCGTCCGTTGAGCAGAATGCGCCCCTCGTCCACGTCCCAGAAACGCAGCAGCAGGCTGGCGAGGGTGGACTTGCCCGCGCCGCTGGCCCCGACCACGGCCACGGTCGAGCCCGGTCGCAGCGCGAACGAGACGCCGTCCAGTGCGGGCGGATCGGCGGGCGCGTAGCGGAAGCGCACATCCTCGAACACCAGGCCGGGTTGGCCGTCGCGCCACGCCGGGGCGGGCAGCGGGTCGGCGGGGTCCTGGGCGGCGGGGGCCGCGTCGACCAGGTCGAACAGGCGGCGGGCGGCGGCGAGGTTGGCGTCGAGGTGCTGGCTCGCCTGGGGCAGCGCTCCCACGCCCTCGAAGCTGGTCATCGTCGCCAGGGCGAGCACGGCCAGCAGCACGCCGTCGAGGCGCCCCTCGGTCACCAGCGGGATCGCGATCAGCAAGGTGGCGAGGACCGCGCTCCCGGTGATCAGGCTGAGCAGCGCGCCGTCCAGCGCGGCGACGCGCGCCATCCGGCGGTTGTGCTGTTGGACCCGGCGGCTCAGCGCCTGCACGGCCCCAAACTGGCGATCGTGCGCGCCGTAGGCGACAAGGTCGCCGAGGCCCTGCACGCCATCGACCAGGGATACGGCCAGTTCGCTTCGCGTAGTCACTAGCGCCAGCGAAGACGCCCGGCCCAACCGGCGCGTGAGCAGCGGCACGCCGATCCCGGCCAGCAGGTGAAACACGACCAGCGAGGCGGCCAACCACACGTCGTGCAGGCCCATGAAGACCATCGTCACCAGCCCGACGAGCACGGCGATCACCGGCGGGCCGATCACGCGCAGGTAAAAATTCTCCAACGTGTTGATATCGGACACAACGCGCGACAACAGGTCCCCGGAGCGGTGCTCCGCCAGCCGGGCAGGGGCCAGTGGCTCGATCCCGGCGAAGAACCAGACGCGCAGCCGCGCCAGCAGGCGGAAGGTCGTCTCGTGCGAAACGTAGCGCTCCAGGTAGCGAAAGACGCCGCGCGCGATCCCGAAAAATCGCACGCCGACGATTGCCACGTTGAGCGCACTGATGTGCGGGTGCAGCGCCGCCGAGGCGATGATCCACGCGGCCGTGGACATCAGGCCGATGCTGCTGCCGATGGTGAGAAAGCCGAGCAGCGCCGACAGCGCCATCCACCAGCGGAATGGCGCGGCGATGCGCAGCAGGCGGGCGACGGTGTGGCGGTTCTGTGCGCTCAGCATGGCGTCACCTCGGCGTCGTGGGCCCGGACGAGATCGCAGTACAGACCGGGCTGTGCGATCAGCTCCGCGTGCGCCCCTGCCTGGACGACCCGGCCCGCGTCCAGCACCAGGATCCGGTCGGCGCTCTGAACGGTGCGCAGCCGGTGGGCGATGATCAACGTCGTGCGGCCCTGCATGAGTGTGCGCATCGCGTCCTGGATGAGTGTTTCGGTCGCCGGGTCCAGGTTGGCGGTCGCTTCGTCGAGGATGAGCAGCGGCGCGTCTTTCAGGAAGGCGCGGGCCAGGGCGATCCGCTGGGCCTGCCCGCCGCTGAGCCGCGCGCCGCGCTCGCCGATCGGCGTGTCGTAGCCGTCCGGCAGCGTCGCGACGAACCGGTCGAGGTGGGCCTGCTCGGCGGCGCGGATCACGTCCGCCAGCGGCGCGTCGGGGCGGGCGAGCCGGATGTTGCCGGCGACAGTGTCCGCGAACAGGTACGGCGACTGCGGCACCCAGGCCACCTGGCGGCGCCACTCATCGGGCGGGATCGCGCACAGGTCGATCCCGTTGACGGTGATCTGCCCGGAGCCCGGCGCGAGAAACCGCAGCAGAAGCTGGGCGACGGTGGATTTTCCCGCGCCGCTCGGCCCGACCAGCGCGACCCGCTGCCCGGCCTCGACCGCGAACGTGATCCCGTTCAGGGCGGGGCGCTCGCCGCCGTTGTACGCATAGTGGACCCGGTCGTAGCGCAGCGCGTAGGGTGGCGGCGGGACAGCGCGCGGCGGCGCGGGAGGTCCGCAGTCCGGCAGGGGCGTCTCCAGCACATCGAAGATGCGCGCGGCGGCGGCCACGCCGGACATCCCCGCGTGAAAGCGCGTGCCCAACATCCGCAGCGGGAGGTAGAACTCCGGCGCGAGGATGAGCACGAAGAAGGCTTCCTCGAACGACAGGCGGCCATAGAGCAGGCGCAGCCCGATCTCGACCGCGATGATCGCCGTGCTGATCGTGGCGAGCATCTCCAGCACGAGCGCGGACAGGAATGCCACGCGCAGCACGCTCATCGTCGTGTCGCGGAACTGCTCGCTGATGCGCCGGATGATCGCGATCTGGTCGCGGCTGCGCCCGAACTGCTTGAGCGTGGCGAGCCCTTGCAGCACGTCGAGGAAATGGGCGCTCATGCGGCTGAGCTGGGTGAACTGGCGGCGCGTCAGGCGAGCGGCCATGCCCCCGATCAGGATCATGAAGAACGGGATCAGCGGCGCGGTGACGAGCAGCACGAGGCCCGACAGCGGATCGACCGGGAACACCACGGCCAACATCCCCAGCGGGATCAGCAGGGCAAGGGCGAGCTGGGGCAGGTACTGGCTGAAGTAGGCGTCGAGCGCCTCGATTCCGGCGATGGCCGTGCTGGCAAGCTCGCCGCTGCGCTCGCCGCGCGTATAGGCCGGGCCAAGCGCGATGATCCGCGCGAACAGCCGCTCGCGCAGGTCGCCCTTGATGCGCTCGGCGGTTTCGCTGGCGGCCACGTCACCGGCCCAGGTCGCCGCGGCGCGGGCGGCGATCACGATCAGCAGCGCGGCCAGCAGCGACGCGACCTCGCCCAGGCGCTGCTCGCGCAGGAAGACGCGGGCCACGATCTGCGACAGGGCCCATGCCTGGGCGATCAGCAGCAGCCCGCCCAACATGCTGAGCAGGATCGCGCTCCCAAACAAAACCCGTACTGTCCCAAGCTGGCGCAGCAGCCGCCGGTCGAGATTCATGATCGCATATCAACGTGAAAGATGTCTGGCCGAGACACAATCTAACTGGTAGAGTTTAACATGGTTACCCGCATAGGGAGGCATGATGCGTTTCAAATACCTGATCTGGGACTTCGACGGCACCCTGTTCGATACCTACCCGGTTCTCAACCGGTCGATACGGCGCTCCCTGGCCGAGTACGGCATCGAGAGCGACGCCGAGCGGATCGCCGCCATGCTGTCGGACACCCTGTCGAATACGGTCGAGGCGCTGGCGCGCGAGCACGAGTTGGACATCGAAGCGTTCGTCGAGCGCATCCGGCACCACCAGGCCGAGGCGTCGCTGGGCGAGCGCCCCCCGTTCCCCGGCGCGATCCGCGTGTGCCGGCGGTTCACCGAGGCGGGCGGGGCGAACTACATCCACACGCACCGCGACGCGGCGTCGCTGGCCGCCTATCTCGACTTCCAGGGCGTGACCGGCCTGTTCGCGGATTGTCTGACCCGCGACGACGGCTACCCGCGCAAGCCCGATCCCGCCGGTTTCGCCGCGCTGGTGGAAAAACACGCGCTGCCGCGCGAGGCGGTGCTGGCCGTCGGCGATCGCGACCTGGACGTGCTGGGCGCGCACGACGCCGGACTGGCGGCGTGTCTGTTCGGCACGGAGCCGGGGCCGGGCGTCGAACCGGAGTACGTCATTCACGATTTCGGCGAACTGGAGCGTATTCTCGGCCTGGCGACGTGATCGCCGGGACGCGCAACAACGCCGGGCAGGATGCGGTTGCACCCCGCCCGGCGAACGCGCTCCGTCAGGGGCCGGTCAGTATTCGAGCGGCGCTTCCACCGTGACGCGCCGGCGGAAGACCCAGTAGCTCCATCCCTGGTAGATCAGCACCACAGGCACGAAGAACACGGCCACGATGGTCATGATCTCGAGCGTGTAGTCGCTCGAGGACGCGTTGCTCACCGTGAGGTTGTAGGCTTCGTCGGTGCTGGACACCATCACGTTGGGATACATGAACCAGAAGAACGTCACCAGCGCCAGGACGATTGTCAGCCCCATCATGATGAACGACCAACCGTACTGCCTTTCGTGGACGAAATATCCGACGGACAGCAGCGCCGCGCCGGTGGCGATCGGGATGACGCCGGGATTGACGCCCACTTTGGTGAAGATGTCGATGTACAGGTAGTTGGCCGCGGCCAGGATGAGGCTCACCACGACGACCGGTGCCCACAGCTTGCGCGCGAGGTCTTCGGCACGCTGGCGCAGCACGCCGTCCGTCTTCAGGCTGAGGAACAGCGCGCCGTGCAGAATGAACACCGCCAGCCCGGCCACGCCGCAGATCAGGCTGTAGGGATTGAGCAGGTCGAAGAAGTTGCCGGTGAAGTCCATGTTGGCGTTGATCGGCGTGCCGTTGATCAGGTTCCCGAAGGCTACGCCCCACAACAGCCCCGGCACCAGGCTGCCGATGAAGATCGCCCAGTCCCAGTACTGGCGCCACCTGGGGTTCGCCTCGGAGTTGCGGAACTTGAAGGCGACCCCGCGCCCGATGAGCGCCAGCAGGATCACGACCAGCGCCAGGTAGAAGCCGCTGAACAGCGTGGCGTACCAGTGCGGGAAGGCGGCGAACATGGCCCCGCCCGCCGTGATCATCCACACCTCGTTGGCGTCCCAGTGCGGGCCGATGGTGCTGATGATGGCTTTGCGCTCGGGCTCGGTCTTGCCGAGGAACGGCGCCAGAATACCGACGCCGTAATCGAACCCCTCCAGGAAGAAGAAGCCGATGAACAGCACGGAAATCAGTACGAACCAAAGGTCTTGCAGATCCATTTTGTCTCGTCTCCCTTACGCGGTGACCAACACCGGCTCGGTGTCATCCTCAGTCGACTCGTCGTCGCCCGGTCCTTGCTTCCCGACGCGGCCCAAAAGGTACACGTCCACGACCATCAGCACGCCATAGATCAGCGTGAACAGCACCAGCGACAGGGCGACCATGCCCGCCGACACGTTCGGCGAGACGGCGTCCTCGGTGCGCTGGAGTCCGAACACGATCCACGGCTGCCGGCCCACTTCCGTCAGCAGCCAGCCGGCGGTGTTGGCGATGTAGGGCAGCAGGAGCGCCGGGATGAGGATCTGCAGGAAGCGCCGGTTCGACGTGAAACGGTCTTTGAGGATGAGGTACAGACCGACCGCGGCCAGCGCCAGCATCAAAAAGCCGCTGCCAACCATCGCGCGGAAGCTCCAGTAACTGAGCGCGACCGGCGGGATGTAGTTCTTGCCCTCGCCGTACGTTTCCTCGTACTCCGCCTGAAGATCGTGAATGCCTTTCACCTCGCCGTCGAGTTGGTTGTACGACAGCAGGCTCAACATGCGAGGTATGCGGATCGAGAAGACCTCTTCGCGCTGTTCCCAGTCACCGATTGTGATCAGGGACAGGGCGGCGGGGTCTTCGCTCTCGAACAACCCCTCGGCGGCGGCCATCTTCATGGGCTGGGTTTCGACCATGTGCTGGGCCTGGCTGTGCCCGACCAGAATCACCAGGACGATCGCGATCAGCCCATAGACGGTGGCGATGCGGAACGAGCGGCTGAAGAAATCCTGGTGCTCGCGCTTGTTGCGCAGCAGGTGCCAGGCGCTGATGCCCAGCACGAAAAACGCCGCGGTGACCATGCCGGACGTGACCACGTGTGGGAACTGCACCCGCACGTTGGGGTTGGTGATCAGCTCGATGAAATCATTCATCTCGGCGCGGTTGTTGCGCAGCACGTAGCCGACCGGCTCCTGCATGAACGAGTTGGCGATGAGAATCCACAGCGCGGAGATGTTCGCGCCCAGCGCGGCCAGCCAGATCGAGGCGAGGTGCAGGCCCTTGGGCAGCTTGTCCCAGCCGAACAGCCAGATCGCCAGGAACGTCGACTCCATGAAGAAGGCCATCAGCGCTTCGATGGCCAGCGGCGCGCCGAAGATGTCGCCCATGAAGCGGGAATACTCGGACCAGTTCATCCCGAACTGGAATTCGAGCACGATGCCGGTGACGACCCCCATGGCGAAATTGATGATGAACAGCTTTCCCCAAAACTTCGTCATCCGCTTGTAGACCGGGTTGTTGGTGCGATAGTAGAAGGTCTGCATGATCGCGACCAGGATCGACAGGCCAAGCGTGAGCGGTACGAAAAAGAAATGATAGATGGTGGTGGCGGCAAACTGTAGTCTTGCGAGATCTAACGCATCCATAAAAAGATTAACCTCCTTGTGAACCGGAAAGTTCCTGAGGCAGCGACAAGCAGCGACAGGCAGCGGCGAAGTTATGATGGTGGGACCGATAATCTAGTTTATCGTGACCACAATTTGTTTTTCATGTGACAAAAGCCACCAACTGGGGACGCCAACCGGCACTAAAGGGGGATTTACATGCGCCGCGTTTCGCGTTTTCATGAAAATAACTCGCCAGTACAATAGGATCGATTGGGGAGGCAGCCATGAAACTTGAGACATTGATCGCAGGGTTGGATCACCCGGACGCGGCTGTCCGGCGGGACGTGGTGCAGGTGCTCGGCATGGTGGAGGAAACGCGCGCCCTGGAAGCCCTGCGCCAGCATTACCAGGCCGAGGCGGATGTGGACGTGCGCGCCGCGATCGCGTGGGCGGGCAAGCGCCTCTTTGCCGCGCAGCAGGCCGGCCACGCGACCATCGACGCGATCTGCCGCCACTTCGGGATCGACCGGGAAATCGAACACGCGCCCGACGCGGCTGAGGCCGAGATGCTTCAGCGCATGCAGAACGCGCTCGACGCCGACCTGCGCAACATGCAAGGCAAGGCCGGGCTGCGCCGGGCGGGCATGGCGGTGGCTGCCGGGCTGGGCGCGAGCCTGGTGGCCGGGCCGATGATCGGGATGAGCGCCGCGGCGAGCTCGATGAACCCGGCGTCGGACGCGGCCTCGTCCGGCCTGGGCGGGCGCACGGAGGGCAGCGTCCAGCGCGTCCCGGCGATGGCGCCGTCCAACGCGGATGTGAGCGTGTGGGTCCGGCGCTTGCGCGAAGGGGCGTCGGCTGGCGCGCGCGAGCAGGCGGCCATCGAGCTGGCCCAGTTGAACAACCCCGCGGCGCTGCCGCACCTGGCGGCGGCGTTCCTGGGTGACGCCTCGCCCAAAGTGCGCGAGGCTGCCGAGCGCCACGGCAAGCATCTCTACTGGAACGCGATCTACTGGGCTATGGAGCAGGACGGCACGATGGCGGCGGAGATCGCCCGGCGGGCCGCGGCGATGGGCAAGCCGCAAACGCCAGCCGCCGCGCCGCCGGACGCCGAAGCGCCGGACTCGAGCGGCAGCCCTGCCGGGCCGGCTCCCGTGCCGGAGCCGCCGCCGGTCGACGTGGGCGAGATTCTGCGCAAGGCCAACCAGGGGCGGGCCGCGCGCCGCCGCAAGAAATCGTGACCGGCGCGTCTCGATTGACTCGGCGCCGGGGAGCGATTACACTCGGCTCGGTTAGGCGAGGCATTGCTGGTGTGGGAGGATAGGTGTGATGCGTTCCGTTGAGTGGACCGGGCAGAACCGGCTGCGCATGATCGACCAGCGGCAGATTCCCTGGGATCTCGTAACCGTGGAGTATGACGATTATCGCGAGGTCGCCCAGGCGATATTCGAGATGGTCGTGCGCGGCGCCCCGGCGATTGGCGTTTCGGCGGCGTTTGGCATGGTGCTGGCCGCGCAGCAGTCGCGGGCGGCGGAGGCTGGCGACCTGTTGGGCGACCTGGAGGCCGCGGCGGAGGCACTGAAACAGGCGCGCCCGACGGCGGTCAACCTCGCGTGGGCGGTCGATCACATGCTGGTCGTGGCGCGCGGCGCGGCTCAGAATGGCGTGGAAGGCGTTCGCGGGGCGCTGCTGGGCGAGGCGCAGCGGCTGGCCGATGAGGACGTCGCGACCAACAAGCGCATGGCGGCGCACGGCGCGGCGCTGATCCGGGACGGCGACACGGTTCTCCACCACTGCAACACGGGGATGCTGGCGACGGTGGATTACGGCACGGCGCTGGGCGTGATCCGCATGGCGCACGAGAGCGGGAAGCGCATTCACGTGCTGCTGGACGAAACGCGGCCCCGGCTGCAAGGCTCGCGCCTGAGCGCGTGGGAATGCGAGCAGCTTGGCATCCCGTACGACATTCTGCCGGACACAGCCGCCGGGCATTACATGCGCCGGGGCGAGATCGACCTGGTGCTGTTCGGGGCGGATCGCGTGGCGGCCAACGGCGACGTGGTCAACAAGATCGGCTCGTACCAGATCGCGGTGCTGGCGCACGAAAACGCCATCCCGTGCTATTCCGTCTTCCCGACCTCGACCGCCGACCTGACCATGCGCAGCGGCGACGACATCCCGATCGAGGAGCGCGACAAGGCCGAGGTGCTGGCCCCTTACGGGTGCGCCATCGTGCCAGAAACGTATCGCGCGCGCAACCCGGCGTTCGACGTGACGCCCGCTAAGTACCTGACCGGGCTGGTGACGGAGCAGGGAATCGTGCGCCCGCCATTCGACGTCAACCTGGCGACGGCGGTCCGCGCCGGGCAGGGGATGGCGTAAGCCACAGGGCCTGCAGAAAACCGAACGGCGAGCGAAACGGGCTCGCCGTTTTTCATGGGCCGGAGGGCGGATCGAGCGGCAGGTCCGCCGCGCCCGGCCCGAGCGTCCACGCGCCATTTTGCCACGACAGCAAGGGCTCGAGCGCGAGCGACTCGCCGGACGGTGCGGCCCGCAGCGCCGCGATCTGGCTGAGCTGGGGCGCGCCGTCGGGCGCTTTGAGCGCCACGACGAACGGGAAATGGCGGGCCAGCGCGGCAACAAGTTCGCGCTGATCCAGGGCGGGGCGCTCTTTGCGGATGAGCATGCTCAGCGCGCTGAGCAGCCGGTCGGGCCGGTGCGTCCCGCGGAAGACCGCGATCAGGCGCGGCGCGTCGTCCCGGCTGAGGATGTCCCACACCGCCGCCGAGTCGTCGCCGCAAATCTCGTCGGCCACCAGCCAGCCCGGCGATTCAGCCGCCGCCGCGCGCAGGGCCGCGCCGAAGTCGCCCCCGGCATGGTGCGCGGCGCCGGGCGGCAGCGGCATCTCGGCGGCGCGCTCGACGATGGCCGCGCGCGATTGGGCCGGCAGCGCGACGGCAAGCGCCCCGGCCAGGGTGGTTTTGCCGGTCCCCGCGTCGCCCACGATCAACAGACCGCGCTCCGCAGCCAGGATCGCCCGCAGCACGTCCGCGGCCAGCGGCGGGATCAACGCGGGCGCGGCGGTCAGGTCGTCCAGCGCGAGCGCGTGCGCGGGGTGCAACCGCAGCGTCAGGCTGTAGCCAGGGCTGACCGGTGGCCCGGCGAGGCTGATCCGGGCGCGGCGGCCCTTCAGCACGGCGCCCACTTCGGCGAACGGGCCGGCGTGGGCCAGGTTCGTCCCCCCGGCGGCGAGAATCCGGTCGAGGATGCTCTCGAAGTGGTAGGCGTCGTCAAAGGGCGGTTGGACCGGCTCGGGTTTGTCGCCCCTGCGCCGCGCGTGGACCGCGTGCGGGGCGGTCGCCGTGATCTCGATCACATCGGGATCGAGCAGGCAGCCATCCAGCGGGCCGAACGAGAACAGGTTGCGGTAGGCGCGGTCGATCAGGTCCGCCTTGACGCGGTGATCGAGCCGGATCGCGTCCTGCCCCAGGACGTAATCGGCCACGTCGCGCACCAGATCGCGCTGCTCCGCCTCGGTGGCGAGGTTGTTCAGGATGTCGGGACGATTGGCGGTTTCCTCGATCAACTCGCGCTCGATCCGCTCGCGCAGCGCTTCGAGCGAATAGCCGGGGCGACCCGACCGCCCTGGAATGATCGGCGACAGGTCTTGCGGCGGCGGTTGGTTCTGGCCGGAGTCGTCGTCCGGGGTGGCGGATAGGCGGTCGAGCAGTGGCATGGCGTCCTCTTTCCTGGTGGGTCAGCGTAGCGCTTTTTGTAGCAGCGCCTGGATCTGGTCCTGGTTTTCGCGCACGAACCACGTGTCCAGCAGCGGCAGGTATTCGAGCTGTAACAGGAACGGCAGTTGGAAGAAGTTGGAATGGACCGTGTGCCGGCAGCGCGGGCTGCCGCAGTTGCACAGCCAGAGCGTATCGCCCCGGCTGTTGATGCAGTAATCGAACGTCAGTTCCTCGGTCATGTAGATCATCTTGAGCGCGATGACGTAGCGCAGCCCGTCGAAGGTCTTGACGAATACATTGGGGCTGCAACTGTGGTTGATGTAGCGCTCGGGCGGCTGCATCAGCACGACGCGCCCGCCCATCAGGAAGTCGCAAAAGCGGCGGTGCTCGCCGTCCTCCGGGCGCAGCGGATCCTCCGGCGTGACCTCACGCGAATCGTCGAGGACGATCACCGGCTCGCCCGGCTTGAGCGTCACGGCGGCGAAAACGCCCTGGCCGTGAATGCGCGACTCGGCTACGTATACCTTGCCCATCAGCGGCTCCGATGATCTCAGGTGGCGGCGGGGACGCGCCGGACAGCCCACAGGTGAAATGCATCCCCTTCCAGGCCCTTGAGCGTGGCCTCGACCGGCAGCATGTCCAGCCCTGAGGATGGCGCAGCCAGCCAGTCCGCGACCTCGGGATCGCCGGTCACGCTGCTGGAGACGATCACGTCTGCGCCGCTGGACAGGGTTTGCAGCCGGGCGGCGATGTTCACCGTCGAGCCGAAGTAGTCCAGCCGGTCGTTGAGCGTGACGGCGATGCACGGGCCGAAGTGCAGCCCCGCTTTGAGCAGCAGGGGGCGCCCTCCGGCGGCGCGGGGATCGGCCAGCGCGCGCTGGGTGTTCAGCGCGGTGCGCAGGGCGGCGGCGGGCGTGCGAAACACGGCCATGACCGAGTCGCCCAGCGTCTTGACGATGGCGCCATCTTCGGCGACGACGGCCTCGCGCAGGATGTCGAAGTGATCCATCACCAACCCGAAGGCGGGCGCGTCCCCGATTTCCCGGTACAGCCCGGTCGAATTGCGGAGATCGGTGAACAGGACGGCGACGCTGCCCACGGCGATCTGCTCGCCGGGGCGGAGGGCTTCGTTGGCGAACAAGTCGCGGAACACCTGGAGCATCGTCACCTCGGCGGCGGTGGCGGCCTGGTCTGTCCAGGCGAGCCGTTCCAGGATGAAGAGCTGTTCGTCCGGCGTGTCGTTCCTCAGGTGCAGCGCGGCCTGCGTCGCCAGCGTTTGCTCGCCGGGCGGCCAACCGTCCGGACCCGCGACCAGCGTGATCTCCGTAGGGCCGTCGGCGCGAGCGTTCAGTGACTGGCCGCCGCGTAGGCCCAGCGTGCGCAGCCGGTAGCGACCCTCTTCCAGCGCGACGGAGACCGTCTTTTCGGCTCCCGCTGCGAGCAACTGCTGGACGGCGACGTGCGGCGTGGACTGCGGCCCGCCGATGCAGTACTCGACCTCGTCCACCATCCGGATGGCCGGGTTGGGGCGGAAGGTCAGCTCGACCGAGCGGTCGAAATTCACGTCGAAGTCGATGTTGCAGGTGTCGCAGTGGACATTCTGCTCGATGCTTCCCAGCGTGGGCGCGCTGTCCTTCGGGTTGCGGCATAGCGGGCAGAGCACGTCCCACCGGAAATCGAGCAGGCCGTGGCGCGTCGCCAGCAGGAACAGCTTGAGCACGTCGCGGCGCGGCGCGCCCCAGCGGTCGGACAGGGCGTAGGGGCGCAAGTGGGCCAGCGCCAGCGAGTCGGCGTGCTCGATTACGTCGATCAGCCGGTCGAGCAGCGCCGGATCGGCCCCCTGGTCCAGCAGGGTCCGGCGCAGGGCGGCCACGCGCTCCCGCGCGCCGCGCACCAACTCGACCCGGTCGGTGGCGAGATAGTCCGGCTGGCGCTCGGCCAGCAGCCGGTCGTAACGGCGAAACCGGTCCTCGAAGCGGCGCGCGAAGGCGATCCCGACTTGGATGGGGATGATCAGCCAGCCGAACAGCGTTCGCGGGCGAGCCCAGGTGTTATACGTGAGCTCGGTGCCGCCGTCCGGGCGCGGCTTAAGCTCGACCAGGGCGCGCAACTCGGCCAGCGGCCCGGACGAAAATCGCCGGGTGAAACCGTAGCGGTGGGGATACACCCATTCGTAGGGTTCCTGAACGTAGTCCAACACAATGCCGGTCCGCAGGCGCTGCTGCAGGTGCAGCCGGGCGTTGGCCGCGCCGGTCTGGACGGCCAGCGGGCGGCCCCCGACGTCGTGCGTGAAGCGGTTCGTGTCCGCGACCAGCGGCCACAACTGCTCGGGGCTGGACTGAAAATGCCAGATCCAGCGGTAATATCTCTCGCGATAGCGCATCGTTGCCCCTACCTGTGACTGCTGCAAAGCTAGCGTAACTGGGCGCAAAATGCAACCGGCACCCGGTGCCGGGCGGCGATCCGGGGTTCAAACGTCCCGATTTGGTGGTATACTTCCCGCCGGGTTTGGCTTTTTGTGAACGGGACAGGACATGAGAATCGTCATCACCGGCTCGATCGCATATGACTACCTGATGCGCTTTCCGGGCCGCTTTCGAGATCATCTGATTGCCGACAAGCTCGACCGGATCAGCGTGAGCTTCCTGGTAGAGAGCCTGCACCGCCAGCGGGGCGGGGTGGGGGCGAATATCGCGTACAGTCTGGCGCTGCTGGGCGAGCGGCCTATCCTGATGGGCACCGTCGGGCACGACTTCGGCGACTACCGGACCTGGCTGGAAGAGGCGGGCGTCGATCTGTCGGCGGTGCGCGAGATTCCGCACGAGTTCACCGCGTCGTTCTTCGCCAACACCGACGCCGAGAACAACCAGATCGGCTCGTTCTACACCGGCGCGATGGCCTACTCGAAAGATTACCGGCTGGCCGACGTGCTGGACGAGAATCCCGATCTGGTGGTCGTGTCGCCCAGCGACCCGACCGCCATGAGTCAACTGGCCGACGAGTGCTGCGAGCAGGACATCCCCTTCATGTACGATCCCAGCCAGCAGGTGATCTGGCTGGCGGGGGACGTGCTGGTCCACGGGATCGATCGCTGCCGGATGCTGATCGTCAACGAGTACGAATGGGAGATGATCGCCAACAAGACCGGCCTGACCCTCGACGCGCTCGTCGCGCAGGGCAAGACGCTGATCGTGACTCACGGCGGCGAAGGCTCGCACATCTACGCGGGCGGCGAGCACTATCACGTCCCGGTGTTCCCGGTGACGAAGATCGTCGATCCGACGGGCGTGGGCGATGCCTACCGGGCGGGGCTGCTCAAGGGGATCGCGTGCGGGTTCGACTGGACGCTGTGCGCGCAGATCGGCGCGCTGGCCGCCGCCTACGTTCTGGAGCATGTCGGGACGCAGGATCACCACTACACGGTGGCCGAGTTCGTGAGCCGGTTCCGCACCGTCTTCGACGACCGGGGTGCGCTGGACGCATGGCTGAAATAACCCGCTGGCGTACCGTCCGGCTGGACGAGCGCGGTGTCATTCGCGACTTCCTGAACCGGGATCGCGGCCTGACGGCGTATGCCCTGGGCGACCTGGATGACGCCTTCTGGCCGCAGAGCGCGTTCTTTGGCGCACTGGATGGCGACCTGCTGGCGGCGCTCGTCTTGCTGTACCAGGGGCTGGAGCCGCCCGTGCTAACCGCCTTTGGCGATCCGGACGGCGTGCGGGCGGTGTTCGAGGCGCAGGCGCTGCCGGGTGAGATCTATTACCTCTTCCTGCCGGAGATGGAGGCGGTGCTCCGGGCGTGGTACGACCTGCCGAACGGCAAGCGCGAATGGCGTATGGTCCTGGACCCGGTGGCCTTCGCGGCTGCGCCCGGCGAGCGGGTGACGCGGCTTGGCCCTGGCGACGCGGCGGCGCTGAAAGACCTGTACCAGCACGCCGCAGAGCCGGGCGAGGAGGTCGTCGCCTTCAGCCCGTGGCAGATCGCGCATGGGGTGTTTTACGGCGTGTGGCGGGGCGGCGAGCTGGTGGCGACCGCCGGGACGCACGTCTGGTCTCCGGCGGAGGGCGTGGCGGCGATCGGCAACGTGTTCACCCACCCGGACCGGCGCGGCCACGGATACGCCACCGGCTGCACAACGGCGGTCGTGGCGGAGGCGCTGCGGGCGGGCCTGGAGACGATCGTGCTGAACGTGCGCCACGATAACGCCCCTGCGATTCACGTCTACGAAAAGCTGGGGTTCCGGCTGTACCGCACTTTTCTGGAAGGTCCTGGGCTGCGCCGGGGCTAGATGGCGATCCGTCTGGCGGGTGCAGGCTGTGATACAATGGTCCGTTGTCCGCGCTGCGGACAGGTGAGTAGATAAATGAGGAGACTTGCATGGCAGTTGAGCATGATGTTCGCGATCTGAAACTGGCGCCCGGCGGGCGTTACCGGATTGAGTGGGCCGAGCGGGATATGCCGGTGCTGCGGCAGATCCGCGAGCGCTTCGAAAAAGAGCGCCCGCTGGAGGGCGTGCGGTTGTCCGCGTGCCTGCACATCACGACCGAGACGGCGAATCTCGCGCGCACCCTGCAGGCGGGCGGCGCCGACGTGGTGCTGACGGCGTCCAACCCGCTCAGCACGCAGGATGACGTGGCGGCCTCGCTGGTGTCGCACTTCGAGATCCCGGTATACGCCATCAAGGGCGAGGACAACGCGACCTATTACGACCACCTGAAGCGCGCGCTCGATCACAAGCCGCACATCACCATGGACGACGGCGCCGACCTGGTGAGCGAGCTGCACAAGAACCGCACCGAGCTGCTGGACGAGGTGATCGGCGGGACCGAAGAGACGACGACCGGCGTGATTCGCCTGCGGGCGATGGCGCACGACGGCGCGCTCAAGTTCCCGGTGATCGCGGTCAACGACAGCCTGACCAAGCACCTGTTCGACAACCGCTACGGCACCGGCCAGAGCACGATCGACGGCATCATCCGCGCGACGAACGTCCTGCTGGCGGGGCGCGTGGTGGTGGTGGGCGGTTACGGCTGGTGCAGCCGGGGGATCGCCATGCGCGCCAAGGGCATGGGCGCCAACGTGATCGTGACCGAGGTCGACCCGTTGAAGGCGCTGGAGGCGGTGATGGACGGCTTCCGCGTGATGCCGATGATCGAGGCGGCGCCGATTGGCGACATCTTCGTGACCTCGACCGGCGACATCAACGTGATCGACACGCACCACTTCGAGGCCATGAAGGACGGCGCGATCGTGGCGAACAGCGGTCACTTCAACGTCGAGCTCAACATTCCGGGCCTGCGCGCGATGGCTACCGGCGAACCGCGGCTGGTGCGCCCGTTCGTCGAGCAGTATCGCCTGCCCGATGGGCGCGCGATCAACGTGCTGGCCGAAGGGCGGCTCGTGAATCTCTCGGCGGCGGAAGGGCACCCGGCCAGCGTGATGGATATGAGCTTCGCCAACCAGTCGCTGGGCGCGGAATACATGCTGCGCAACGGCAAATCGCTCGAAAACAAGGTGTATACCATTCCGGAAGAAATCGACCAGGAAATCGCCCGCCTGAAGCTGGAATCGATGGGCGTCACGATTGACACGCTCACCGAAGAGCAGGTCCGGTATCTGAACCAGTGGCAGGAGGGGACTACCTAGCCCTCGCAGCAATCGGAAAATTCAGGTGCGCCGCGCGGTTTTCGGCGCACCTGCCGCATGATTCACGTCCACTAGAAACACAGCCCGGTAAGTGGTACACTTCGCAAACAATGCCCGCGGAGGCCAATCGTCATGCCATCGTTGGGTAACCTGTCGGGTATAGGTTAGAATGGGACCGCTCGTCGCGTCAATGGTGAGGCGACGAGGAGATTAACGAGGAGAAAAACGGATGATGAAACGACGATTATGGCTTGTAGCCGGTCTGCTGGTTCTGGCTTTGGTGGCGGCGCTGGTGGGGCCGGCGCACGGCGGGACCGTGCGGGCCCAGGGCGATTCGTCGCGCGTGCGCTTCTTGCACGCCGTGCCGGGCGCGCCAAATGTGGATGTCTATTTCGATGGCAGCCTGGCGGTTGCCGGTCTGTCGTATGGCTCCGCGACGCCGCACATGACCGTCGCGGCGGGCGATCACCAGGTGGCGCTGCGCCAGGCGGGCAGCGATCCTTCGGCTGCCGCGCTGCTCGAGGTGACGGTGCCGCTGGCGCCCGACCTCGCGTTCACGGTGGTCGCGCAAGGGACGCCGGGTGCCCTGGAGGGCGGGCTTTACGAAGACATTTTGGACGAGCTTGAGCCCGGCTTCGCCCGCCTGACGGCGATCAACACGATTGCCGACGCGCCCGCGCTGGATGTGCTGACGACAGAGGGCGGCCCGCTGCTGCAAGGCGTGGGCTATGGCGCCCAGTTCGGCACGGTGAACATTCCCGCCGACCAGAAGGATCTGACGATCGTCCCGGCGGGCGGCGCAGTCGAGAGCGCGATCGCGCCGGTTGGCCCCGTGTCGTTGACCGGCGGCGTGCTGTATACGATCGTGTCGCTGGGCACGCTGGACGGTGACGTAGCGCCGTCGTCGCTGGTGCTGGCGACGCCGGTGAACGGTGCCGCCGATTCGGTTCGCGTGCGGCTCGCGCACGGCAGTCCGGACGCGCCCGCGGTGGACGTCTACGCGAATGACACGCTGATCGCGCCGTCGCTGGGGCTGGGGCAGATGACGCCGCATATCGCGCTCCCGGCGGGCGACTATGCTGTGGCGCTGCGCCCGGCAGGCTCCGCCCCGGCGGATGAGCCGGTCTTTGCGGCAGACGTCTCGCTGAGCGCGGATGCCTCGGCGGTGACAGTCGTGGTCACGGGCGAGCTGGAAGACGGCTCGATGGCGCTGGCGTCCTACCTGGACGACGTGGCGGACGTGACGCCTGAATCGGCGCGCATCGCGGTCGTGAACGCCGTGCCCGGCGCGACGACCACGGTGACGCTCGCCGATGAGGCGGCGACGGTGCTGGCCTCGGCGCTGGCCGCGACCGAGCAGGGCGACGCGATCGACGTGGCGCCGGATAATTACATGCTGTCGGCCAGCGTGCAGGATGTAGACACGCCGGTCGACGTGCTCGTGCCCGAAGAAACCTACGCCGGTGGCATGTACTACACCGTGCTGGTCTTTGGCGGCGGCGCGGCGGAAGCGCCGATCGATGCCCGCGTGGCCGGCACCGCGATCGCGGTCGAGGCGGGCAGCCTGCCCGGATCGGGCGGCGGCGTGATGGTGGCGGACGTGCCGCCGGTTGAAGAGCCGACGGAAGCTCCCGTGGTGGAAGCGACCGAGGAACCGCCCGCTGAGGTAACCGAGGAAGCGCCGCCAGCTGCCGAACCGACCGAGGAAGCACCCCCCGTAGAGGAGCCGTCCGAAGTCGTCGAGGCGCCACCCGCCGAGGAGCCGACCGAGACTGAGCTTGTGATCGATCCGGAAGGCGCCGAAACCAGCACCGAGATCGTGGAATCGCCGCCCGCGGATGCCCAGGCCCAGCCGACCGCTGCACCGCAGCTGCTGGCAACGCAGGAGGCGCTCCCGATCGCTTACGTGGAGCTGAATCCGGGCGCGAACCTGCACTGCCGCGAGTATCCCAGCGCGACGGCGAAATCGTTGGGGCTGATCCCCAGCGGGGCGACGCTGACAGTGCTCGGCAGGACCGGCGAGCCGATCGTGCCCGACACCGGCGACCCGACGCCTGAGCCGACGCCGGTGGTGGAGACGCTGCAAGACCTGTGGCTGTCGGTGCGGTGGGACCCGCCGACGGGCGGTTTCTTGCGCTGCTGGGTGGCGGCGGAATACCTGCGCGTCGAGTTCCGCGGGCAACTGCTCGACGAGTTGGAAGAGCTGCTCGAACTCCCCGAAGAGCCGTTCAACCTGCCGGGCGAGGCCGTCGATACGGACATCCAGCCGCCCACACCGGTCTACGATGCCATCCTGGCGACCGTCAACCTGGACCCCGGCGTGAGCCTGCAGCTCCGCCGCTTCCCGCAGACGGATGCCGAGGCGCTGGATCGCGTCCCGGCGGGCGCTCAGCTTGAGGTGCTGGGCTACGTCGAATCGCCCAGCGAGGGTCTGGTGGGCCAGCCGGTCGATCCCAACTGGATTCGCGTGCGCTACCTGAAGGAGAACGGCGGCGCGACGGTGGGCTGGGTGTCGGCGCAGTACGTGACGCTGAGCCATCGCGACCGCGCGATCGAGATCACCGATCTGATCGTGCTCGATCCGGAGGAAGCGGGCTTTTACGAAACCCCAGGCCAGCAGCCGTTCATCCCGATCGAGCAGCAGGAGATCGTGGGCGTCGTGACGCTTGATCCCGGCGCGAACCTGAACCTGCGCGACCGTCCCAATCCGGATGGGTTCGTGGTGGTCGGCGTGCCGAGCGGCGACGTGGTGACGGTCAACGGGCGTAACGGGGACGGCACCTGGGTGCAGGTCAGCTACGAAACGGGCACCGGCCCGCTGGAGGGTTGGGTGGCGGCGCAGTACCTGACGATCACCCAGGGCGGCCAGCCGGTGAATCTGTCCACGCTCGCCAACCTGTCCGATGAGCCGGACGCGCTGACCGGCGAAGCGCCCCCGGCGGATGCCGAACCTGCCGAGGAAGAGGCGCCGGCGGAAGGATAACACGCCGCTGATTCGTCTCTCGACAGGGTAGTGGTGAACAATTGACTGATAGCGGCTGCTCAACTGCCCCCATCCCCTGGCCCCTTCCCCCACGCCAAGCGGAGGGAAGGGGAAAAACTTCCTTCCCCACCTTGTGGGAAGGATTGAGGATGGGGGACAAAACAGGCATCAGTCAAAACCTCGCCACTATCCTCGACAGTAAACAAAAGACCCCGCTCAACATCGAGCGGGGTCTTTTCTTGTGGGATGCGCGTTACTGGGCGTTGCGGTTGGCGGCTTCGGTCAGCGCCACCAGCGTTTCGTACGCCCGGCTGGGGGCCTTGGACCAGTTCACGCCGTCATAGCTGATCAGAACGGTCGGGGT